>Ga0233363_1000256_pt1 | contig 25376 bp, 28 predicted proteins | sample ElkDunMinimDraft_18_FD_191534 | JGI IMG/M metagenome (GOLD analysis project Ga0233363, IMG submission 191534) | Fecal eukaryotic communites from dung pellets of Tule Elk in California, USA - Elk Dung C16 | ecosystem: Host-associated > Mammals > Digestive system > Large intestine > Fecal | place... | reverse complement strand
AGCGATGTCAGCGGCATCGATAAACGGGACTCGCCCGTCTGCTGTCGCGGAGTAGATGCATCCTTCACCCATAATTGATGACAGATGCTGGGTCGTGAGGTTCTGCATGAACCAGCTCGGGCGCAGGACTGTCCAACGCGGGGCATGAGCATGAAGCCAACCATGTACCTCACCCATCATGGGGCCACCTTCGTCAAGCGATGACGCGCTCAGCAGCACCAGTCGCCCCGGCACTTGTACCGCTTGTTCGAGGAAGGGCCGCATGACGGAAAGGTGATCGGCCCGATCCGTTGGCGCGACGAGATAAATGGACGTCACACCATCCAGCGCTGCGCCATAGGCCGTCTCATCGGCCCAGTCGAACCGGACCTGATCGGCCGAAGATGGTCGCCGGGTCGCGATCCGTGCTTCAAACCCCCGATCGACCAGCCCTTCAGCGACCAGTCGTCCCGTCTTGCCGGTGCCTCCAGTGACCAATATCCGATCACGCATGACCGGCCTCTCCGGTCATGAGCGCATCGACCAGCGCGGCACCTTTGATTGCGCGCAGCACGACAAGTGGGTTCCAGTAATCACGGTAATGGACGATGCGCCCCTCCGCTGTTCGAACCACCGAGACATAGCGCTGGTCGTACGGCTCACCCGTCATCACGCCCCGCCCAAACCCTTCGAACTCGATAACGACGACGTTGGGATCGGTTGATGGATGAACGACTGCCTCTCCCATGCGGTCGAAGGCGATCATCTCGCCAGCCCCTTCCAGGTGTGCGGCGATGGCAGCCCTACCTTCCAAGCGGGTCGGAAGACCCGCTGGCGCATAGGGGAACTCCATCACACCGTGTTCGGCCATCATCTCTACAAAGGTGGCGGCGTCTGCGTCGATCCTGTCGCCCAGCGCTTGGCGGAGCATGGACGAGAAGCTTTGAATATTTTCGGTCATGGATTATCCCCGATTCGACGGAACGCTACCGTTCCATCCAAAAATAGGGGCCTCACGATGGAACGCAACCGTTCCGACGATAAAAGTGATGCTGCCCGCTCTCCCAGCGGCGCCGCCGTCATGCGCGCCGAAGTGACTGAAGCACTGACGCGGGCCTTCTTCAACGAGTGGGCGCGCACGGGTTACTCAGGTCTCAGCCTGGAGCGCGTCGCACGATCGGCAGGTGTCGGAAAAGCTGCGCTCTACAGGCGCTGGCCCGAAAAGGCCGTCATGGCTAGTGATCTCCTTTCCCGCGTAGGTCTGACGATCACTGATGTTAGGGAACAGGGGTCTTTGGAAGACGACCTGAAAGCAGCACTGTTCGCCATCCGCCGGGTTCTTCGCCACCGCCTGGTCAAGCGTATCCTCATGGACCTCCACGCGGAGATAGAGCGGACCCCGGCGCTCGAGCGAGCGATACGCCCATTCCAGCGCGCGCGACGGGAACGGATCGATACATTGATCGATCGCGCGATCGAGCGGGGCGAGGTCGCGTCATCTATCGATCGTGAAACGGCAGCGGACCTTGTCGCAGCCCCCCTTTACTGGCGTTTGGCGGTTTTAGGCGGACGATCGGACCGAGCACATGTCGAGCGACTGGCCCGAATGATTGCCTCGGCCCTGCGAGCCTAGGAACAATCTGCGTTCACGAAAAGGAACCCTTGGTGAAAAGTGGCCTGCCGGCCGCGCTAGGGCCATCAGCAGGTTCAGCTTTTCCGAGACCTGTTCCCGAATGACTTTTCCCGAATTGCCGCGAAGTTGCAGGAACGGGAAAGGTCCCGCTGAACGGACGGTCGCTTCCGGCAAGCCGGAGTGCTCACCTGAACGACTTGGATGGGGCGAAAGCAGCCGCACCGCGGCTGCGGGGCCACGCGAGTTCACCAACCTAGCCCGAGGCGGCAGTAACCCATCAGTAGAACTCAGCGGATTGCAAAACCACACTTTGGCCGTTTTGCAGGGTCAGGTGGTACTCGCTACCGGCCGGCCCGCGACTCCAGCCATCGAAAAGCGGAAGCGTCTTTCCCGTCCGGGGGTTCCACAACCTCGTAATCACGTCCCCGACCTTGAGGCCCGCCTTCTCAGCAGGAGACGCGGTCGCAACGTGCAAGACTTTGGCACCTTCGCTGGTGCGTTGGAGGGCAAGCCCCGTGGTGTTGGACTCAAATGGAGTGCGGGTGTCGACAGGCGTTCCGAACAGCACTTCCTGATGCGGGAAGTCGACGACAAGGCGGAACCTGCTGAGCAGGGGCATGCCGAGATTCCCGTCGAGCGTGCCTGATCGCTCCTGCTCCGTACGCACGCCCTTTAGCGGAGAGGGAACTCCGCGGAACACCTTACCCCCAATCTCGACTTTCCGCAGGCGCGTTAAGCCTTCGCTGTGCATGCCGCCCCAACCGCCGCTGAGCGTTGACGAGACGCGCCGATCCTTGAGGAAATCACTATTGTCCCAAAATCGGGGATAGAGCACCGTGGGCCATGCATTGCCCAAGTCGAAGACCATCCGTGCTGGACGGCCTTCGACTTCTATATCGATCGCGCGATTATCGCCGGCAGGGATCAGCGGGGCGGCATGCATCCCATCTGGACGTTTGAACGTTGCCGGATCTCTGAAGGCGATGCGACGGTTGGCAAAATCGATATCCACGACGGTTCGCTCGAAGGCAGCACCACCGAGAACCATCGGCAGCGGATGATCAATCGCGCTCTCCAACTTCTTCAGATCGACGCCCACCGTTTCGCTGTTTTCGATGGTCAAGTCACCCAAGCGGATGACGACACCATGGACAACGCCATATTGATCAGACCCGCCGCTTCCCTCCGCCGTGAGGTCGCCGACCGTCTTGAGGCCCAGAGCAGTAACGAACCGCCGGTCGAGCACTGTTGCCGAAGCACCGCTGTCGAGCATGACCTTTACCGAACGACCATTAACCGTCGCGGGAATAAAAATCCGGACGTTTCCCTCAAGTTCGAACGGCAGCCAGCCACTGCTGGTGCGTCCCTCCGCATATGTCAGGATCGCGCTGGCGCCTGCTGGATCCGAAGTTCCACGCGTCTGTGCGCCAGTGGGTGGAGCGGCGGCAACCAGACTCGCCAGTATCAAGATGGCTGAAAGCCGGCGGAGTGCGCCTGCACTTCGATTCACAAGTGAAGTCATGCGGAAATTCCATGCGTGTATGGTTGCGCAGATGCGATCCGTGCTCCCGCAACGGGATGAAAGTTGCCTGCTCGCACCGCATCGTGGAAGGGGTGGCCACTCTCTGCTGTTGGCTCGTATCAGGGCTCTAGGGCGCTCGTTCCAACTTCCACCAGGTATAGGCGGTGACGGCACCGGAGAGCGCGCCGAACGGAACGAGCCAATAGCCGTCGAGAACGTCCAACAGGAAGATAATCGCGGCGGTTACGATTGCGCCTGCGACAGCCCCGATGCATCCATAAGCTGGAGCACTTTCCCGCCCTTGCCTGTTCAGAGCCGCAGTCACGGGAAGGCCGATGATGATGGTCGCACACGCCACGATGGGGACTGCGACGAGAAGCGGCGCTGCGGTCAGGAGCAGGAGAGGTAGGATCTCGCCATCCAATATCGCGCGCGGGAGCATGATCACTCCAAACGGCAGCGACACCATAAGGTACGGCGCTCCTCCGGCAAGCGATCCGTAGGATACAGCGGTGGCAAAAGCCACGACCGGTTTGCGACGAAGCTTCAAGGCCGCGCCGTTTCTTCAGATCGTCCTTTAGCGGAGGTTCGGGCGTCAGACAAAGTTGATGAAGCAGCCGAAAACGCGGGCTCAGGTTGTGGCATAGTCCGTTCCTTGCAAGCTCATAGGCGTTCGGCGGGCTTCTGCGCAAATGGTACACGACGGCGCGGGCGATAATGCTGCAATTCACCCCCGCGCCAAAGAACCCGTGCAAAGGCCACTCAGGCGCCGAATGCACCGTCGATCGTGTGCATTGCGCCCGTTACGAAGCCCGCCTCCGGGCCAGCCAGCCAGGCCACCATACCTGCAACTTCCTCTGGCCGCCCATGACGCTTGATCGCCATGAAACTGTGCATCAGCTCCTGCATCGGCCCGTCCTCGGGATTGGCATCCGTATCGATCGGGCCGGGCTGAACGATGTTGATCGTGATTCCACGCGGCCCGAAATCGCGCGCCAGGCCGCGCGCCAGCCCCTGCAGAGCGGATTTGCTCAGCGCATAGGAAGCCATGCCGGGGACAGGCATGCGGTCGCCGTTCACCGAGCCGATCACGATGATCCGCCCGCCCGCAGGCATCTGCCGTGCGGCTTCGACGGAAGCATGGTAGGGAGCGTGGACGTTGATCCGGAACAGGCGATCGATCTCGTCCGGGGCCTGTTCAAGCGCATCGCCGAAGATGGCAATGCCGGCATTCACGACCAAGACGTCCAAGGGTCCGCTGTCGCGCACCCGTGCAATCACTGCGTCGCGGTCAGCGCTGTCCGTCGGCACCGCAGTGGTGCCGGTATCAGCGGCCAGGGTGCGCGCAGCCTCTGGCGAGCCCGCGTAAGTGAAGGTCACTCTCGCGCCTTCCTGCGCGAAGCGCCGCACGATCGCAGCGCCGATCCCCCGGCTACCGCCGAGCACGAGTACGGATTTTCCTTCGAACAAAGCCATCGGTCTTTCCTTGAGAATTAAGTACCGTCGGCTACATAAATGCAGTGCGAGCGGCGTCAAGGAGATTTGTAGCCATGACTACACAAACTAAGCGCGGGCGAGGCCGTCCTCGGCGCTTCGATCCCGAGGAGGCGGTCGCAACGGCGCAGCAGCTGTTCCACGCGCGTGGCTATGACGCAGTGGGCGTTGCGGATGTTACCGCTGCCCTCGGTATCAAGCCGCCCAGCTTCTACGCCGCCTTCGGCAGCAAGGCTGGCCTTTATACTCGCGTTCTCGATCGCTGGAGTGGCACCGGGGCCGTGCCGTTTGGCGATATTCTGCGGAACGACCGCCCTGTGGAAGAATGCCTTGCAGCGCTGCTCGAGGAGGCAGCGCGCCGGTACGCAGCCGATCCCGAGGCGACCGGCTGCCTTGTGCTGGAAGGAACCCGTTGCAACGATCCGGAGGCGCGTGAAGCGGCCCGCGCCCGTAACCTCGCAGCCGAAGACATGATCCGCGACTACATCGCCGCGCGCCATCCTGACCAAGCCGAGGTGGTGGCCGACTTCGTGAGTACGACGATGTCCGGCCTCTCGGCCAAGGCTCGGGACGGGTACCGCTTGGAACAACTCCTTTCGACGGCGCGTCTCGCCAGCATCTCGCTCAAACAAGTCTTCACAGCCTGAACTGAACCCTGTTGAAGTGCGGCACGTTGCTCCGTCGCAGTTCCCCAAGCGGGATCCGCCACGACTTTTCGATCAAGATCTCGATCAGGAAAGCAAACTACTGCTATGCCGCGGATGATCGGAGTAGCTGTTGTATCGCTGAGGATGTATCCATTAGGAACCACATCTCTGCGAAGCGGCCGTCTCGAAGCCTGTAGCTTGCGAATTCCGTGATCTCGATCGACACGTTGGTCGCCTGGACGCCCAGCCACTCTTTTGCCGGCGTGCCCGTGTCGCGCAGCCTTGCCGCAATACGGTCTTCAGCAACGAAGAGATCCTCGATGTGCCAGGTGAAGTCCGGCATGATATCGGCAAATCCCGTCAGCGACGCCAGGACGTCTTCCCGCCTGCACATCAAACCATTCACCGTGACTTCGTCGTGGATCAATCCAGCGATCGTCTCATAGTCGCGTGCGTTCGCCGCCGCGACGTAGCGGAGATAGAAGTCGTGAAGGTTCTCACTCATACATTATCCTCAACGGCCCGGAAAGTATGGCGCGGGCGGAAGACGCTGTGGATCATTCGTCGGACGCGCTCGCGCGCGCACGGAGAACCGCTTCAAAAGGAAGGCCGAACTGTGACCGGACCTTGGCAAAGAACAGATCGTCGACTGCAGCGGCACGTTCCTGGAGCATCTGCACCGCATCGTCGCCCGCCACATAGCGCAGGGTAGCCGTGTCGTCCGTGGCAGCGGTGAGGATGACGTGGGCGATCTGCTCGGGCTCGGATCCTGCGCCCGTGAGCGCACCATAAGTGCCCATCGCCGCCTCCAGCAGAGGCTGGTACTCCGCTAGTTCGGGATCGTTGCTGAACGCCATCGAACGCCCGGCGAAGTCAGTTCGGATCGCGCCCGGCTCGATCAGCTTCACGGCGATGCCGAGCGGCGCCAGCTCATATTGCAGCGCTTCGGTAGCTCCTTCGACGGCGTATTTCGATGCGTGATACAGTGACCCGAATGGAAGCGTGATGCGCCCACTGGTTGAGCTAACATTGATGATGGTCCCCGCACGTCGTTTCCGGAAGTGTGGCAAGATCGCCTGCATCGTCCGCAACACACCGATGACGTTCACGTCAAACTGGCGTCGGATCGTCTCAATCGACGCTGCTTCCAGCGGGCCAAAGGCACCAAAGCCCGCATTGTTTACGAATACGTCGATCGAGCCGAAGCGGGTGATGCCTGCCTCGATTGCGGACACGATGGAAGCGTCATCCTCGACGTCAAGCTGCGTTACCAACACCCGCTCCCGCGCGCTGAGCTCCGCACCGTCAGAGGGGTTGCGCATGGTTGCGACGACGTTCCATCCGAACTGCTGGAAGAGCTTTGCCGTGGCGCGGCCAAGACCGGTTGACGCACCGGTGATCAGGACTGTTTGGGGCATCTTTGGGGATCCTTGAACCAGAACGGCCACCGAGCCGTCCATCGACGAGGAGCTAGTCTTCAGATTTCCGTTTGACCAGTATGCACCTTTTGGTAAGCGGGGATTCATGGCATCGCGAACAACTCGGACCCAGTTCACCTGCGGACTAGACGTTGCCCTTCGTGTCATCGCCGGTAAGTGGAAGCCACTTCTAGTTTACTTTCTCCTGCCCGGCCCCAAACGGTATAGCGAGTTGAGGCGTGCAGCTCTCGGCGTCAGCGACAAGATGCTGATCAAGCATCTGAAAGAGCTTGAGAATGATCAGGTTGTGGTGCGCACCGACCACAAGGAGATACCGCCCCGTGTTGATTACGCGCTGACGCCGCTTGGTTGCAGCCTCGCCCAGGCGCTCATGCCGCTTTGCGAGTGGGGGACTGAAAACATGGAGGAGGTCACTCGCGTGTTAGCCCGCTCGGAACCAACGGCATGAGCATGCTGCCTTCCCGATGAACCTTTGAGTTTCGGGAATGGCTGTTTACGGCTTGGCGAGGATCGCGTCTGTGACGATCGCGAAGATATGATCCGAACGTTGGGCAAGCGCCGACTGATCCTTAATCCAGGCAAGCGCCCCCACAAGCGCGAACAGGTCCGCCCCGTCGATGTCGGTACGCGCTTTGCCTTCCGCCTGGGCACGCACAAGGAGGCGAGTACCGGCCGCCTTCATCGACACGCAGGATGCATGGAGGGCTGAGCCCTCATCCTCAATGGCTGCCACCATAGATTTGATCGCCCCGCTGTATTTATGCGCGATCGCGACGATCTCGCGGAGCCATGACACCAAAGCGGCATCGCTGCGATCGGCGCGTTCAAGCTCGCCCGCCCTGATGCCGAGCTGATCGAAGCTGTCGCGGAGTAGGGCTTCCAGCAGCACTTCGCGGGTGGGGAAATGCCGGTGCATCGTGCCGAGCCCGACGCCTGCCGTGCGCGCAATGTCTCGCAGCGATGCGTCTGCACCTCCGGTCGCCAGGAGGTCGCGGGCTGCACCGAGGATTTGCTCGTAATTTTTCTTCGCGTCAGCGCGCATGGCTCTCAACTTGACAAGCGGGTCATCGACCCGGATAAACGGGTCATTGTTCCATATTAGCAGCGCGACCGAACCGGAGGAAGAATAATGTCGGCACAAACGATGAAGGCGGTCCGGCTGCACGAGTTCGGCGGACCCGGGATGTTGCATTATGAGGACGCGCCTCGTCCGCAGCTCACGTCGGGCGAGGTGCTGATCCGCGTCGCAGCGATCGGGATCAACCCGCCCGACTGGTATCTTCGCGAAGGTATGAAGGCGCTGCCACCAGAGTGGCGGCCCACGCCTTCCTTCCCCATCATCCTGGGCACGGACGTGTCCGGTGTCATCGCGGCGGTTGCCGACGATGTGGACGATCTCGCTGTGGGGGATGCGGTCTATGCGATGGCCCGGTTTCCCGAAAGGGGCATGGAAGGCGCAGGGGCGTATGCCGAGTACGTGAGCGTGCCCGCCAGGCAGGTGGCATTGAAGCCCGCAGGCATCGATCACGTTCACGCCGCAGCTGCGCCTATGTCGCTCCTTACGGCGTGGCAGTTCCTGATCGACGTGGGCCATGATGAGCCTAACCCGGTTCAGTCGGACCCTCATGTGCCGGTGCCGCTCGACGGCAAGACGGTCCTCGTCAACGGAGCCGCGGGCGGCGTTGGCCATTTCGCCGTTCAGCTCGCCAAGTGGAAAGGCGCCCGCGTCATCGCCGTCGCGTCGGGCAAAAACGAGACGTTGATGCGCGAGCTTGGGGCCGATGCGTTCATCGACTACACGAAGGTGGCGGCAGAGGACGTCGTACGCGACCTAGATCTCGTGGTGGACACCGTAGGCGGCCCTGGAACCAGTCGCTTCCTCCGCACGCTTAAGCCCGGTGGCGCGCTGTTTCCGGTCTTTCCGCTGGGTTTCGATCACCAGGCCGAGGCCGCGACACTCGGCGTCACGGTTTCATCGGTACAGGTCCGCTCCAGCGGCGCGCAGCTTTCGGAGATCCGCCAGTTGCTGGATGATGGCTCTGTGCGCGTCATGATCGATAGCAGCTTTCCGCTCGCCGAGGCGGCGCAAGCCCACGAGCGCGCGGGTCGAGGGGGCATCCAGGGCAAAATCGTGCTGACCGTTTCGCCCGACTGAACGCTCCCGCTCAACCCACCACACCGATCACCCAAAGCTTACAGCAATGCTGATCATCACCGGATACATGCACCTCGACTCCGCGGATGTTGAGCGGTCGCGACCGATCTCGAAGCATTGATCGGTATCACGCGAGCCCGCGATCGGCAGAGTTCTACTGATCCGCCAGAACCTCCTCAGATGCTATCACGGCCGTGAGGACGGAACACGCTCGTCCGATCTGATAGCGCACGTCAGGCTGGCAAAACCACACTCTTGCCGCCGTCCGCCATCGCGACCGTGCCGACCATAAAGCTGGCCTCGTCGGAGGCGAGGAAAGCAATTACCTTGGCGATCTCCTCGGGGTGCGCCGCCCTGCCGATCGGTGCGTGCTTGCCGTAATCGGCCAGTGCCGAAGGCCCGTCCTCATGGATATGGTTCAAGATGTTGGTCACGGTGTCACCGGACCCGACCGCGTTCACGCGGATGCCTTGCCCGATCAGTTCGACGGCCAGCGTGCGGGTGAACTGCGCCAGTGCGCCTTTCGAGGCGGCATATGCCGCAATTGAGGGGAAGGTCTGAAAACAGGCGTAGGAACCGACATTGACGATCGTGCCACTGCCGTTCGGAATCATGGCCCGAGCGGCCTCTCGCGAGTGCAGGAAAACACCCCGGATGTTAACCGCGAAGATGCGGTCCCAGTCCTCGACTGTCATATCGACTACCAGCTTGTTGATGATGATGCCGGCATTGTTCACGAGAATGTCGAGTCTGCCGAACCGATCCATGGCCGTGGCCACGGCCTTCCGAGCTGCATCTTCCTCGGTCACGTCCGCCACCAGCGGCACGATACCCGGCCGAGCCAGCCCGTTCACGTCCGGGTCGCGATCTTCGGCGATGACCTTCGCTCCACGGGCGTGCAGCAGTTCCACGGCAGCTCGGCCGATCCCGCTTGCCGCACCTGTGACGATAGCGACCTTGCCTGCGAACTGATCCATTACGTTGCTCCTTTTCCTCAAAGGAGCATGTGGGATCGGCTAAGACCCGCTTAATACCGAACAATCCGAATGGGGTGTTCGGTTAGCGACGTACAATCAGGCCCGCTTAACGCTGTTCCTGATCGCAGCGATGAATGTTGCTACCGCCACCGAGCGATGTCGTTGGGGCGGGTAATAGAGCGCGAATCCAGGGAAGGTGCCACAATAGTCGGTCAGGAGCGGCACCAGCAGGCCGCGATCCACATAGGGCTGGGCCTCGCTTTCGAGCCAGAAGGCTATGCCAGCGCCTGCAAGGGCCGCGTCGAGCGTCGCCCGCTGGTCGTTGAACACCAGTGGGCCGGAGACCGCGACGGAGAACCAGGTACCGTTCTCGCAGAATTCCCATTTGTAGAGAGCATCCTGTCCAGGCCACCGGAAGCAGATACAGCGATGATCGTGCAGGTCGCGCGGGCGTTGCGGCGTACCATAGCGATCAATGTAAGAAGGTGACGCCACCGCGATCTGTCGCACCGGCGGTTGCAGCGCGAAGGAGATGACATCCTGATCGACCAACTCGCCCAACCGGATTGCGACATCGAAGCCATCCGATACGATGTCGATATCGGCATCATCAATCTGCACCTCCACACTAATCCGGGGGTACTGCCGCACGAACTCGGGTAGAGGGCGACGCAGGAACAGCTCGTAGCCTAAGCGCTGGGCATGGACGCGCACCCGCCCCGCCATCTCGCCGCCCATGGCGCTGGCTTCCGTCAGTGCCTCCTCAATCTCCAAGAACGCCTCGGCGAACCTGGTCGCGAGCCGGGCGCCTGCCGGGGTCGGACTCACGCTCCGCGTGGTCCGGTTCAGGAGCTGTACACCAACCTGTCGTTCTAGGCGGCGGATCGTCTCGCTCAGCGTGGAGCGGGATACTTGCAGCTCCCGTGCCGCCGCTACGAAACTGCCCTTGTCGATGATGCAGCATAGAGCCCGCAAATCGGTGTAGTTTCCTATCGTCATAGCCTGATGATATCGGCCGCTTAGCCATTTCCAAAAACGAACCCATGGCGGGAAAGCCGGGCGGGTCGGCGGCCGTGCTGCCTCTGGCGAGATCGCTTTCCTGAAACGTGTTCCCGATTGGCCAAAATCGGCAGCTATGACGGAGAAATGGGAAAGCGGCTGCGTCGCCCATCTCTTGACTTCCTTGCGTCGCCTATCTCGCCACTTCTGCGGCAACGTAGGGGCGAGAATTGGTCGTTAGCTGCCCTGCCGTTGGTGTGCCACGTGGCACACCTCGGCCTGCTTGTAGGGGAAGGGCCGCCCAATTATCGCGACCGAGACTTCTGCAAGACCTGATCCTGCGCCATTTCGCGCACCCGCTGTTCCTGCTTCGCCTTAATCTCAATGCCGGCGACGGCTTCGCCGCGGCTGATCCGAACTGCGACCTCCTCCTTGCGCTCCGCCACGAACTCGCGCTGCTTGATATGATCGCTCGGGAAGCGGTCGGCTGCGACCACCATTGCGAGCGCCACATGACTTTGCGCCTTGCGTAGATCGGGGTCCTTTGCGTTCTGGACGTCGGACTGTCGACGAAACCGCTCCGCCAAGTCGGTCCGCGGCTCAGCTTGTTCCTTGTTGTCGCGGGCCTGGTTGGCAGTCCGCGTTGCTCGCGCTTGGTCGTCGGCAATACCCGTCTGCCGCGCTTGTTCCCGTTCGGCCGCGGCCTTCGTCTTGTCGTCGGGCTTGTAGCCGTCGACCTTGATGCCCTGCGCGGAGGCCGCGAGGTAGGCAGCGCGTTGGAACTCGGCATCGCCGCTGACCTTGATCGATGTCCACCCATTCTCTTTGGCGAGGCGGATCAGATCGGGGAGAGAGTCACGATCCTTTGCCTTGATCCGATCGGGGGTGATGGTCGCGACCGGCTGTTTGTCATGGGCGCTGCGATAGAGCTTGTTCCCGACCCTTAAAAACCGGGAATCCAGCTCGGGCGGCACTTCCATTGGCCGCCTACGGCGGGTCTCGCTTTCCTTGCCGGTACCGGCAGCTTCGACATTTTCAACCATGTCACCGCTCCTGTTCGATCACACCAACGACCTCGTTGCCACGTTGCTCGGCCGACACATCGATCAGCATGTCGGGGTGATCCTGGGTGACGACGCAATCCATCGCGAACGTGAACGGGTCTGGGTCCGTAAGCTGGTCGAACGTCGGCATCGTGCAGTCGGGCAGGTCTTCGTCATCGCGCAGCGGGCGCGGGATCTGGGGCACGCCGGGCGCCGGTACGACGCGCGGTCGAAAGAGCCTGTCCGCATAGTAGCGGATCTTGTCGCCGTGGATCGGCGGGATGCCGCCTCGGAGGAGCAGCAACTCGCTGTCGGGGAACTGCATCAACTCTTGCGGGAGCAGGAGAGCGCGGCGCTGATCCGACATGGACTTGGAGCGGTTCGCCAGGACGCCGTGGATGGTCAGCGACTTGGTAACGGATTCCTGCCCGACATAGCCGATCCGTTCGGACAGCTCGTTTGCGACCCGCAGCTCCTTTGGAGTGAAGGCGACCTCGACGCCGCAGTTGGCGAGGATCTCATTGGCGACATGCTCGCCATAGACGGCACGGAGTTGCGATCGGGACTGGATGACGGGCAAGAGCCGGATGCCGTAGCCGGCGACGTAGGAAAACGCGCTGGCGATCACCTGCGACCGCCCAATGCGCGCGAACTCGTCCAGGATGACGAGGATCTTCAGCGGTGTCGTCTCGTCGGGCAGATCGCGCACGTTCAGGTCAACGAGTTGCTGGAACAGGAGGTTGTATAGCGGCGCGACCCGATCCAGCTCGTCGGGCGATACCCCCAGGTAGATCGACATGCGCTTAGTCCGCAGCTCGCGCAGATCGAAGTCGCATTCCTCCGTTGCCGCATCGACGCGCGGGTTGAGCCACAGGCTCAGCTTGGAGGTGACGGTCTGGACGATGCCAGCGAACGTGTTGTCCGCCCCCGACGTGAAGTCCGCGAGCGCGTTGCGGCACCCTTGCGACAGAGGGAGTGAGCGATCGTCAAGAACACGGCGGAAGAACCCGCGCGTGTCCCCCGTCGTCATCAGCCGGTAGATCGCACCGATGGTGAAGGGCTGATCGGCGACCGCCAAATAGGCACCGACGCCGACAAACGCGGTCCGCGCCGAGTCCGTCCAGAACGGCTCGCCGCGTTCGGGGGGCACGAACAGCATCGTGGCAATCTTCTGCAACTCGATCACCACTTGATCGGGATCGGTGCGGTCGATGTAGCCGAGCGGGTTGTAGCGGGCGGTCCGCCCCTCCGGATCGGTCGGATTGAAAAGGTAAACCGCCTGGCCGTATTTCTTCCGAAAGCCGGCTGTGGCGTCCCAATTCTCGCGCTTCACATCGAGGACGACGACCGACTCCTGCCATGACAGGAGGTTCGGAATGACGATGCCGACGCCCTTGCCCGAGCGGGTAGGGGCCTCGACGATGCAATGTTCGCTGCCGCCGAAGGTCAAAAACTTGCCGCCTTTCTTACCAAGAACGATGCCGTCATTGGCGCGAAAGCCGGCGCGGCGAATCTCGGCTTCCTTGGCGAAGCGAGCAGCGCCGTGCAGGGGTGGTTTCTGCTTCGCCACCCACCACAGCATCAGGCCGGCGATGATGCCGCCGACCAGAGCGCCCCCGGCGAGGGCCTTCAGCACCACCGGATCATGCCGGTAATACCAGAAGAAAGCCGGCATCTTGAAAATGTCGAACTTCGCGCTGGGGAGACCCAGGTAGATCCACGCAACGACCGACATGATGAGAAAGACGACGATCATCCCGACCGGGATGCCGAGCGCGAGGATGGCGCCCCTTTTAGGCGGCATGGCGCCCTGCCGGATCATAGTAGATCTCGGTCATCCGGAACTTGCCATCGACCTTCTTCATCTGCACCACGACATCGACGAGGATCTTGAGCAGCGAGCGTATGTCATCGCGCGCCAGGTCCGCGCCGCCCTCGCTCTCCTTCACCAGCAGCGTCAATTGCTCGAACGCCAGCTCGGCGGAGTCCGCGTGTATCGTCGTGATCGAGCCGGGGTGGCCGCTGTTGACGTTTCGGAGGTAGAAGAACGCGGTTCCGTCACGCAGCTCCTGGAGCAGGATGCGATCGGGCCTCATGCGCAACGCGCTTTCCAGCAGTTCCTTGGCCGTCACCTTGGCGGTGCCGGTGCCGTCCTTGCTGTAGATCATATGGACGACATTCTTGTGCGGCACGACCAGTTCGCGCGTGTCCTCGATCGTCAGCAGCCGCTCATTCTCTGGAATGAGCTTGATGAGGCCCTTGGAGAAGGTTGTCTTGCCGGAGCCCGTGGCGCCGGAGATCAGAATGTTGAGCCGGCTGCGCACCGCTAGCTCGAAGAATTCCACATGCCGACCCGCATGGAGCAGGCCGAGTAGTCGTTCCTCAACGGGGCTGACCCGCTTGGTGGCGACCTTCGTCTCCGCGAACAGGCCGCTCGCCTCGAAGTCCGCTATCGTCATCGTCTTCGTCGACGGCTTGCGAACTGTGATCGACACGGTGCCATCAGGCACGACGGGCGGAAGCACGAGCTGGACGCGCTCGCCGGTCGGAAAGATCGTCGAGCAGATCGGATTCTCGCGCGTCACGTCCTGCGACGTGAACGCCGCTGCAGCCCGGGCCAGTTGGTTGAGCGCATCGAGCGTCAGATCGTCCTCGCGCTCCCATGTCCAACCACCATGCCGCTCGACGCCAACCATCGCCGGTTCGTTGATGACGACTTCGGTCACGCCATCGTCATCGAGATACTGGCGCAGCGGGCGAACAGCGTGATCGAGGATCGCCGTGTTGCGGAACGGCGCGTTCATTTGAGGCCCAGCCCATAGACCTGCGAGAAGTCGAAATCCTTGGCGACGGTGATCGCCAGCTCGCTCCCTTGGTTGACGCGGACGATCGGGCGGATTTGCTGCGTGTCGTTGAGGATCTGCGATGTCGTGTCGCCGGGAGTGCGGAACACCGTCGAGCCCTGCGGACTGACGGCTTGGCCGGCGATTTGCCCGCCCGCATCGAGGACGCTGAACAGCATCGCGGCGCCGAACCGCTGCCAAAAGAACCGGTCGATCTTGCCGGTGACGCCGGCACGACCGAGCGGGTCAGACGCAGGCGAGCCGATGTCGATCGCGACCCCGCGCGGCGTGACCGCCCGCGTCCACATCGCGAAGAGACGATTTTGGCCGCGCTGCAACCCACCCTGGTACTCGCCGAAGACGCGGGTGCCTTTCTCGAGCAGCACGACGCGGCCGTTGTCGGAATAGACGTCCCGAGGAATGATGCAGGTGGTGTAGCCCGGTACGCTGCTGTCCATCGCCGTCTGGAGCGTGCACGGGATGATGGCGCCCGCGGTGACGAGATAGTTGCGGTCGCCGATCATGCGCGCCGTGGCGGTCCCGATCGCCGAGGTCTGCTTGAGGTTGTCGAGACTGGTCCTCGACGGGGCATTTTCGCCGTCACCTTGCGGGTTGCCGACGCCGGCGACCTCCCCGAGCACGCGCCTGGCGGTCTGGTCGCCGTTATAGGCAATCAGCGTCGATCGCCGCGCATTGTCGCGCAACTCGCGGGCTTCGTTGGCGCGCCGCTCCGCCTCACTGACGCCACGGCTCTGCTGCTGTCCTCCCGCCGATCCGTAGGGAGTGATCGGCTGACCGTCGGGGCCGATCGCCGGCACCTGTTCGCCGGTGAGCTGAACCGGGGCGTTCGGATCGCGGGGCGCGGTCGCGAGCGTCGGCGCAATCACGGAGTTGGGATCGTAAGGCGCCTCGGCCGCCGGAGGCGGGGCCTTCCTCGCTTCCAGCGCCTTGTTGTCGCTGCCAGACCCGGAAACGAGCGACAGTGCCCCAAACACGACCGCACCTGCCAACGCGGCACCCACGACCATCTTCTTGTTGTCCCACTGGACGGCGTTCAGTGACGGGATGCGGTTCGGGCGATCGGCCGCAGGGGGAGCGCGATCAATCTCGTTCACGTCGGGCGTCGCGTCGACGTCAAATCGCTTATCGGACACGTCAGTTCTCCGTCGTGCGCTCGACCGCTTCCGACGCCGTGTCCGTCTTGGGATCGCGGCCGTAGAAGCTCGGGCTTTCGTTGTAGATGCACAGCACCACCTTCCCCCGGCGCAGGCGCATCTCCTTGTAGACGCCGTGGACGACGACGAACTCGTCGCGGACGTCGAACGAGGCCGTGGCCTCGCTGCCGTCCGGGTTGACGGTGAAGATCGCGGGTATCTCGCGCTGGTTCGGGAAGCGCATCACGGTGAACTGCCCGTTGTCGCTGACTTCGGACGGTTGCAGCTCGGACGAGCCCTGGACCTTGTAGTTGAGGTTCCGCGCCCCTTCGAGAACGCCGATATCCAGCGCGGCTTTGATCGCGCCGTTCTGCGCGGCGAGCGCCGCGGCGAGTTGCGCGCGCTGTTGCGCCAAATGGGCCTGTGCCGCCTCATATTCCGGATAGCGGAGCCGGACCTTGAAGAAGGTGCCCCGCGAGCGCGCGGTAGCGACGGCCGACAGCTCAAAGGTATAGTTGCGTTTGGTCCCCTGGAAATCCGTCACGACGATCAGGTTGGTGGCGCCAGCGCGCTCGCGCGGCTTCACGAACAGCGAGTTGTCAGCGGGAGCGACCTCCCAGGATACCGTGTCGCCCATCGCCACGAACTTGATGACCTCGCCCGGGGCGAACTCGATCTGCGTCGCGGTCCGGAACGCGCTCCGGATCTGGATCACGTTTCCGTCGGTATAGGCGACCTCGCGGATGCGGGCATCTGGACCGTGTTGCGCTGGGGTTTGCGCCAGCGCCGGCGCTGCTGACACGACGCCGACCGTTGCGGCCAGGAGCAGGATCGTGTTCATCGTGTTGGAACCTCCACGTCGGCCCGGTATGTCTTCACCTGAAACCCGAGCGGATTCGCGTATCGACCGGCTTCCGTTTCCGGCTTCGACAGCACATCGAATGTGATGGTCGCGATAGCGGGCGTCTCGATCACCTGTTGATCGCGCTGGAGCCGCTTGATGAAGCGGACCTGCGCGACGTTGGGCGAGATGAACGCGACCGAGCGGATCGCCACGAACACCGCGTCGTTGGCGGTGAATTGATTTTGCGGGGAGTCCGGATTGTCCTTCTTGTAGAAGGCCGTCCAACGGGTCTGTTCCTCCCGGGCCGAGAGCGACAGCACCTTGCGGAAGAACTCCTCCCGCGCCTGAGGAATCCACCCTTCGCGAGCGCGCACATAGTCAGCCAGGAAATACTTACGGAGTGCCTCGTCATAGGTGATCGTCTTGTCGCCGCGCAGCTCTTGGGTGACTTCCGTTGCACCCGTCGATCGATCGACCGTGACGACATAGGGCACCACCGTCTTGAGCGGCGACAGCGCCAGCACCGCAGCCGCGCAGATCGCGGCGAACACGATTGCGACGACGGCGACGATCCATGCGATCCGGCGTGAGCGGACCGCAGCCACGAACCGGTCCCGATCCCAGCTTTCCGCTTCCGCGAAATAGGCCTCCAGATCCTCGTCTTTGTCCTTCACGCCGATCGCCATCTCAGCAGCTCGCATATGAGGTTGAGAGCGCGGCAGTCGGGCCGGCGCTCGGGGTGAGCGCGCCGATCGCCGGCACCTTCCCGGCCTGCGATGTGTCCGATTGTCGTGGGGTTGTTGCCGCATCTGGGGGCGGGAAAAGGTTTGTTGCCGGCGCTGGGGCTGATTGAGGTGTGCCACGTGGCACACCTGCAGCGGACGGTGCTGCAGCGGCCGACGTGGCGTTGCGCGCCGGAATTGATGGAAGAACCGTCCCGTAGAGGTTTGCAGGACGCTTCTGCCGTCCGTTGCAGCGGGGCAGCTTATCGTCCTTCGCGGCGACCGCTGGTGCCGGAGGAGTAAGAGCCGCGAGAGCGAGAAAGGCTAAGGCCGAACCGAGCTTCATGCCGGGTCTCCGATTAGCTGTTGTTGTAAAGGGTGCCGCCGGCAGCCCGCGCTTCCGCTCGGCGGGCGCGATTTGCCTGCCAGCGATTCACTGCCCTCTGTGGAGCGTTTGACCATGCGCGACCGATCATCGGCGCGATCCCGCCGGTTGCGGCGTTAGCGAACTGCGAGGCGAGTGATGCGCCACCGCCGCCCAAGCCCGCAGCCATGCCTGGTATCTGAAGGAAGAAGAAGAACCCGAGGGCGTAGAACCCGAGCGCCTTGACCGCCGCTAGGATCAGCGAGTCATCCTGCGTGATTGCGTCAATGAAGGCGTCGGCCGCGTTGGCGATGAATACCGTCACTAGCAACGCGAAGGCAACGAGGATGACGTAGTTTACGATACTGCCGAGCCACTGGAAGAAGAACGGTCGTGTGGAGTCGAATAGGATAGCGGCGACAAAGAGAGGTCCGACCGCAGCCAACAAGGAAAGGGCGAATAGAGCGAAGGCGCAGATTGCGAAACCGAGGGCCGACGCCAGCAGCGCAGCCAGCATTATGACGACGTTTATGATTTCACTGACGATGATTTCATCCCAATTATTCGGGATGCCGGCCAGGTTCGTCCCTTCCTCCGTGGTGTGCGTTTGAACAATCTCTTTAATGTTCGCGATGGCGCGAACCGCACCCTTGAGTATCGCGTCGAAGAAGCCGCCAAGTCCGTTCACGTCTTGCGCGCCCACGGCGTTCGCGACTTCTCTGGGCAGGCCATTCATGGCGAGAAGGCCGACTGACGCGCCGTAGAGGGTCGTCACCGCGAACACGAGCGCGGCAAGTTTCATCCCTCGATAGACGAACTCGCGAAACGGATATTCGACAGCGCCGCGCAGGACCGCGAAGCCGAGGAGGATGATGTAGATTGTCACCCCAACCCGGAGTGGACCGGAAATCCAACCGATGACCCCGGCGTAGGCCGCAACCACCCCCGCCAATGCGGCGTCAAGTTGGTTGAACATCGCGGTATAGATATTGAAGCCCATTGCGCCGATCCCGGATATCTAAGCCTCGATCAGATGCCCGCCTCTTTGCGAAGCCTATCCGTATCGGCCTTGTTTCGTAGCAAGGTCTTTGCGGTATCCACGTTGTTGCAGTTGTTCACGACTACTGCCGGCCATGACGCAGGAGGGCGCTGTGAAGCCTTCCATGTTGTGCAGACTGCGTCTGTCTCGGCCAGCTCACCTTGGTTCTCCATGAAATACTTCGCGGTGCGCAGCGGCATGTCAGAACGAAGGTTGCCTTGGTCGGAGCCAGACTCCTTCGTGCCACATGCCGCCAGCGGCAAAAGGCAGGGGAAGAGCCAAAGAGCTTTGGTCATGGGTTGACCCCTGCCTCAGCCCGCAGCTTGTCGATTTCCGATTGATTAGACGCCAGAGACCGTTGGTAGCCGGCTTCGGCCTTTGCCCTTCGCTGAAGCTCGATCGCCTGAAGCGCCATCTGATCGTTCATCATCTGCGCTTGTTCGAGCTGGAGCCGCGCCGACATATCGGCACGTTCCGCGGCCGAGCTCGCGCTGTTGAGGCGGCTACGCAGCGCTTCGAGGCCCTGGCGCCGGCTCGTCACCGCATCACCGACATTGCCGGCCAAGCCCGTCGTAACGGCCGCCTCGCGCGAACCTTGCTCGTAGGCGGCACGCTGCTCGGCCGTCATCGTTGGCGAGCCGCGCCCGATCAGATCCTGATAGACGTCGTTGGCCTTGCCCCGCAGGCCGCCAACGACGTTGAGATCGCCGTTGGTGTAGCCGTCGAGGGAGCTGGACGACACGTTGCTGGTGCGCAGCACATCGTTCTTGAGCTGCTGGGCGACGTTGCCGATGTCCGTCATCTTGTTGAGGTCTTGGTAGAGCTTCTGCGCCTCACGGATCTGATCGGCGCCCTGCTGGATGACCTGAACGCCCTGTTTCACCTGCTCGATCTGCTGAAGGATCGAGCCGACGTCGTGGACAGGGATGCCCTGCGCGTGCGCCGATCCGGCCAGCATGAGCGCCGATCCTGACAGCGCGAGTGCGATTGCCTTCATTCTACGCATGTCCCTCTCTCCTTCAGCTTGGCCGACGACGTTGGTGGAATACGGGGAGCCAGTTGGCGGGATCGGGGCCGAACTCGGCCGCTGCCTGGACCGCGATCGGCGTCGTCTCGGCACGGCCGGACAGCACGGCCAGCTCGTCATCGAGACCGGTCAGATCCAGCTCGACCACCACGCTGTCATGGCCCTGCTTCACGAGGAACTTGCGCGATTCCGGCGACAGTTCCTCGCGGATGAGCTGGTATTCCGCCTCGGTGAGGGAGAAGCCCTCGACATAGTCGCGGCGCGCTCCCTTGGGGTTGGGCAGCATCACCTGGGTCGCGACCTGTTCAAGGATCGAATGCGCGATATCGCTCTTGAGCGCGTCCGCCGGCGACTGGGTGGCGAACACCATCATCGCGTTGCGCTTCCGGTATGTCTTCAAGCCGTCCTGCGCGAAGCTCCGGAACGCATCGTCCCCGAGCGCCTTCCAGAACTCGTCGACGGCGATGATCGTCCGCTCGCCAGTCAACAGCTTGTCGATCCGGTGGAACAGGTAGAGCATCAGCGGCGTGCGGATGTCGGCGTTGTCGAGGAAGTCCGTCATGTCGAAGCCGATGAACCGGGCATCGAGCGTCATTTCGTCCGTGGCGTTGTCGAACACCCAGCCCATCGACCCGCGTGAGGTCCACTTTTCGAGCCGGGCGCCGATGCCGCCCGCGTCGGACATGCCGAGCATCGTGCGCAGGGCGTCCAGCGAGCGATCCTCGCGCGGGAGCCGCATCACCGCGGCGACGCCTTCATCGATCAGGCGCTCTTCCTGGACCGTGATCGGGCGGCTTTCCGCGCGGACGAGCTGACGCACCCATAGCGACAGCCAGGCGCGATCCTCCGGCTTGTTCTGCAGCGCTTTCAAGGGCGCGAAGCCGGTCGGTTTGCCGTTCTCGAGCGTCAGATAGGTGCCGCCCGAGGCCAGCACGAAAATCTGCGCGCCACGATCCTTGTCGATGAAAATCTGGCGGGCGCCCGTCTTCTCGGCCTGCGCCATGAGGAAGTTGACGATCACCGTCTTGCCGCCCCCGGTGGGGCCGACGATCAGCGTGTGGCCGATGTCGCGCTTGTGGAAGCTGAAGAAATAGGGGCTGCGCGCGCTGGTCTTCATCAGCGCCACCGCGTCGCCCCAGTGATTCCCGGTAGCCAAGCCGGCGGGGTAGGTGTGGAAGGGCGAGAACGCCGCGAAGTTGAGCGACGTGATCGGTGCCGGTCTTGCGCGCCACGCGAAATTGCCGACGAGCTGGCTCCAATAGGCGGCTTCCAGCGCCGCCCCCTCGCGCGCCGCGACCATGCCGGTATCGGCAAGCGCCGCGCGCGCGATCGACATGTTGTCGCGCAGCCCCTTGAGGCTGTCGGAATAGACCGCGAGCGTGAAGTGATGATCGCCCAGGACGAAGCGGTTGGACATGAGGTCGTCCGCCGCGTCGACGAGATCGAGCATTTGGCTGACCGCCCGATCGTCGGCGTTCTCCATCTGCTTCTGCCGCAGCCGGAACCGCTCCGACGCCGCAGCGCGGCCGAGGAAGGTGAAGGATTGCGTCAGCACGAACGCGAAATCGACGGCCAGCAGCGATTGGAACTGCGTCGGCGTCGTGGTCGCCGGATATTCCCGAATGCCGAAAATGCCGCCGAAGGCGCTGCGATCGGCATCGCGGACCTCCACCGTCTCGCCGCCGAAGACGACGCGCTGGCGATAGAGCGCGCTGCCGAGGTGCCCCCGGATGATGGGTACGCGGCGATGCCGGCCGGTCATCACCATTTCCGCGACTTCCATGGTCTCGGAGAATTTGAGCCCGTTGTACCCATAGATCGACAGTCGGCGCGGCGAGCAACGGTCCATCAGCTTCTCGAAATCGCGCGCTTTGTCCTCCAGCGCCTCCAGCAGATCGGCATCGACCGCATCGGCCTCGGCTTCCGCCCGCCCCTTGTTCCTGAAGAGCTGGATGAGCTTGTCCGCGCCATGGACCGAGGGGCGCAGCACCAGCGTCACGAAGAAGCGGTTGATGAACAATCGCTCCCTGTTCATCCGCACGAAGTAGGCTGCATCGAGATCCCGCGCGAAGCGGGACCGAAAGTTGCCACCCGGATATTGCTCGACCCGCGCGCGAACAAGGTGCGTCCAGATCGACAAGCGATCGTCGTGCAGGTTGCGCAGCATCCCGTTGAGCTTCGCGTGCCAGTCGTTCAGGTCGCGCACGTCGGCCGTCTCGAACGCCCGCCCCTGCAGCTCGAACGTCAGCATGATCGCGCCGGAATCGAGCATCACCACCTCGTCGGTGACATGCCGCGCATAGGGCAGGAACTTGGTCGGCATCACTTCCTTGAGCGCGACCTTCATCGGCACCTGTTCGGAGAGGCGATTGGCCCTAGCCATTGCGGCCGAACCCCTTCCGCTTGATGCCTTTCAAGGGGAGCGGCGTGTAGCTCGACCCGCCCCAGAAAACGCGGTTGCGGTTGGCGGCCTTGGTGCGGCCCCACAGGAAGATCAGCCGGAAAGCGTTGACGTCGTGGCGCACCACGAGGCGCGAAATGCCGAACATCACCGCGGCGACGACCAGGCCATAGATGGGGTTCGTCGTGCCGATCAGGGTGATGACCGAGGCCAGCAGGATCACCACGGCCGCTTCGATCGGGATGCCCGCGAACAGCGCGGGTCGCGTCACCGCCAGGAACAGCGTGTTGCGCGCCATCACTTCCCGTTCTTCGTTCACGCTACGCACTCCGGGAAACACAGGCGGAAACGGGGCGTGGAGGACGCCCCGCTCCCATAGAGATCAGCCCGCGAGCTGATCGACGATCCACGGCGCCGAGAAGATGATCGCGATGCCGATGATGACGGTGACGAGCGCCCCGGTGTTCACCCGGCCCGTCAGCCACCCGAACCCTGCCGCGATGAGCGCCAGGATCGCGATCGTGCGCAGCAGGCCGTTGGTCAGGAGGCCGAGGACGGCAGTGCCGAAGCTCTCCAGATTGGTCTGGGCGAACGCCGGCTCGGCCGAGAGCAGCGACGTCAGTGCCACCAGGCCGAGCATCGACAGCAGCCGCGAGGCCTTGCGCTGACGCGGCGTCAGTGCGTCGACGTAGCCGGTGACACGGCTTCGGAGGGCGAGCGCGGGCCCACCGAAAGATGCGAGGTTCATCGGTTTTCTCCTTCTCCGGCGAGCCGCGCTCGCTCATATTCCGCCCTCGCGAACACGTCCCACGATGGCGGCGGTGGGGGAGGCGCAGCTTGTCGCTGTCCCGCATCGGACGTGTTTTCCTCGACCAGCGCGGCGAGCTGCGCAGCCGCGCTCGACCCTTCGCCGGTGTTCGTCGCGTCGGTGAACGCGCTCACGCGAACCGCGATGGGCCGGACGCCGTCGGTGACGCCGGCATTGCCGACCACCTTGCCGACATAGCCGTTGGAGAAGCCACGCGACTGCGACCCGGTATTGTACATCGAGAGGGCGACGCGGAGCGCGCGCTGGGGATGCAGTCCCGCGCGCACGCTGTGGTAATTCCCGGACAGCACGGCCCCCGCCGCGGCGATGTTGGTGCAGGGATCGAACACGTTGTCCCAGGTCAGGCCGAGGGCTTTCATGTTCCGGGAGTTGATCTGCCCGAGACCGAGATCGACCGAATAGCCCTTGCCGACATAGTAGCGGGCGGTTTGGACCGCTTGCGCGACGCTCGCGGCACGCGCGGGCTGGCGAGCAAGGCCGTTGACCCCGATCGCCAGCTCGAAACCCCGGCTTTCCGTCTGCACGATTGCCGCGATCGTCTCCGGGGCGACACCTGGCGCACACTGCGCTGCCAACCCCAGGACGATTGCGGACGGGAGCATCGTTACCGCTCCAGTGTCCCGGAGCCTGGTATTGGCCCCGCCTGTGCTGTTGCCTCCGCTTGAGCGATCTGTGCGCTACTCGGCACCGTGTATCGGGTGCGGGAGCCATCCTGCATCGTCATCACGACGTAGCCGGGCTGCCCGTTCCTGGGCTTCGTGTAGTCCGCCTTGCGGACCCCGCCCGCGCTGCAGGTCGGAAAACCTCCGCCCAGGCCGAGATGGGTGATGAGCTTGCGGATCGGCGGAACGCACTCGGCGAACTGCATCCATCCACCCGGATTGCTGGCGCAGAGCAGGACTTCGCAAGCCCAGGTCGAATCGGCTGCACGAGCGGGAAGCGCCGCCATCGAGGCAGTCAGGAGGCCAGCAACTGGCACATACGAAAACAAGCGATTTGCCATGTTTTCACTCCTAGAGTGAGAACAAGCTAAATCGCTCGATCGCGATTGCCTAGCCCGAAAATGACAAAAGTTTCAGAACAGATGGGCGGCTCGTCGCGTCAGAATGCTTTCTCGTCGCGCAGCCCCGGCCAGGGATGCACATGCACCACATCCTCGTAGCCATAGCCGAGGATGACGTGCCGAATGGCAGAAGACGCCTTTTTATACAGACGGATACGCTTCTTGTCGTAAAGGCCGACGTGGAACAGGGCGGTGCCGCGCCAGCTCACACGGACATTGATATGCCACTTGCCGCAGTCGTGCTGGCAGACGTGGACGTCGGTGATCGTGCCGCCCGGGGGCCGCATCGTCGTCAGTTCACGTTCTAACAGCAGCTCAAATTCCATGCCTGTCCCCCTGTAGCGATTCATGCTGTTTTCGCTGGTGCTTTGGGCCGCCCCCCGGTAGCCTGTATGCGTCCTGCACCGGGGGTGTCTTAGATGGCCCAACGTCAGACCGCTACGATCGAGGATCAGGCCGACCGCATTGTTCGCCAGCTTGGGGGCAAATGGCATGGCGCGTCCGCCATGTGTCGGTGCCCTGCCCACGCCGATGGGAGGGCCAGCCTGTCGATCCGGGTCGGCGAACGCGCCGTGCTCTTCCATTGCTTTGCCGGCTGTACGACCGACGCGATCATGGCGGCGCTGCGCTCGGGCAGGATCCTCGCCCCCAATGACCATGACCCCGGTCAGCGGCAGGAGGGCAAGGCCGACTTCAACAAGCTCGCGCTTGCCGTGTGGCGCCACGCCGAGCCTTTCGCCGGCACGCTTGCCGATCGCTATCTGCGCGAGGGACGCTCGATCGTCCCCGACGGGATCAACGCCCGCTTCGATCCGCGCTGCCAGTGTGGCGCCGGTGCCGCCAAGGCGTTCGCGCCGGCGCTGATCGTGCCGATCGAGGAGGACGCCGGCGTCGTTGCGATCCACCGGACCTTTCTGGCGCCTGATGGCCGCTGGAAGGCCGACATGGACGAGCCCAAGCGGATGCTCGGCAATCCCGGCGTCGGGGCGGTCCGCTGGGGCGGCATCCCGCTCGACGGTATCCTGCGCCTCGCCGAGGGCGTCGAGGACGCGGCGAGCGTCATGAACCTGCTAGGTGCCGGCCACTTCGTGTGGCCCGTGCTGGGGATCGAGCGGTATCAGGCCGTCGCCATTCCGGAGAGCATCCATACCGTCGTCATCTACAGCCAGCATGGGGCCGAGGCGGCGCGCGCGATCGAGCGC
>Ga0233363_1000254_pt1 | contig 25448 bp, 19 predicted proteins | sample ElkDunMinimDraft_18_FD_191534 | JGI IMG/M metagenome (GOLD analysis project Ga0233363, IMG submission 191534) | Fecal eukaryotic communites from dung pellets of Tule Elk in California, USA - Elk Dung C16 | ecosystem: Host-associated > Mammals > Digestive system > Large intestine > Fecal | place... | reverse complement strand
GCCCGATCTTACGCCGCCCCTAGATTTGCAACCAAAGAGTGTGGAGTGGCAACTGTAACGGCCTCGCAAACGGACAAACTTCTCGACAGCACGAGCACCAGCCATACGGTGACAAGGACAACAAGCCAGCACCAGCCAATCACAAAAACAACCAGACCCCTGCACATGCCCATCCGACCTAAATCATCCCCCCTGATCCCTGACCGTCGGCAATTACTGGTACTATGGCCTCGATGGAAGCCATGCACCCGAAAACAGCCTTCTCCAGCCATACACTACATCAAGTATAAACACTGCAAACGCCACAATACTGCTCGTACCCCTTAATATCCACCGACGACAACAGACCACCATCACCAGTTCATTAATATCGGAAGCACATACATGCCTAAGCCCAACCCGTTTTCCACGCAAAACACCCTGACCCACAACTGGCGGACCCAAATATCCTAACGGCCCGTAATCTTAGCCCAAAACAGACTGGGCCCGTAGCGACGCACCGTGCGAGAAGCAGCCGCCCGAACCAGGTTACCTCAAGGCTAAACCTTCCGTTGGAGCGAACGCCGACCTGCTAACGATAACGTAGGCAGAAACGCCTGAGCCGAAACAGCAACTGCCAGACAGATTATCATAAATCGTCGTGGAGTGCAACGTATCCCTACCTACTTAAACCAACAACAGCACCAAACCCGACACAAGCCAGAATAAACTTGGTGTAATCACCCCAACACCAGATTCCATCCCAAAATGCAAGGATATCGAAACACACCCTAGACCTACAACCAGGGTAAACGCCAAAAATAAAAATACGAACAAAACCACAGATATGTGGCAGTCCGGAGTCCGGACCGAACCATAATCCAATTAAACCCGTCCACACCACGTGACATAAGCGCGCAAACAACAACACTATACTCGTACCCACTCCCGCTCCTGCCTCAGGCCTCTCTGCGCCAAGTCAGCTTGCACCAGCAACAAGAACAACACCGACGTACTACCACAAATACGTCGGACAGCAAATCAAACACATAATAAAAATACCGCCTCCTCCCAAAACTCAATCATAGCTCTTAGCCCAGGCTTAACACTACACCCAGGCTCGACTCCAGCATAAAACCAAAATAGACTACAGCGCACCCGACGCCGAGAGGTGACCCGTCACGTAACTATTCCCGCCGGGGCGATCCGCAGCCACCCACCCTACACGTGCGACATAGCAAACGAAAACATCACAATATCCTTACACTGATCCTTACAAGGGCGCTACGTCACTGAGACACTTACCCGATCAAAGAATCAACCATGTTCCACATACCCAGTCCCACAAAGGCCTTTTTTGCCTTTAGGCACGGTCTGGGGAACACAACCCCTGTTCAACAGCCAAACGGCGCAGAACAGCAACACCCAGCGGGATATCCACATCACAGCGAAGAGCAAAGTCTGAATGGAAAGACAACATATACAAGACTACCAGAAGCGCCAGCGAACCACGACCCCGCAACCCAATATAACACCGAACTGAGACACCAAATCGAACAACTACGCGTCGAAGGAGCAAGAAAGAACAAGATAGAAGACAACATATACCACACTATCGACAAGGTATGGCGCTTGGCCGAGCAGCAGTTTGCAGTGGTATCGACAGACCAATCACCAGAGCAGCACGCATTCCACCTAATCGGAGACGACAAACTAGCCGAGGCTGCATTCAAATGCACCGTGGACCGCCTCGAGCGCGAGCTAGTCGACGACTACGACTACAAAGAACGTAAAAACCTTGATACACTGGGCCGAGGACTATGCGATGACAAGCGACATCTTCTAGCGGTTCTGTTTGGCCCCAAGTTACTGTTCGTACCGACCAACAGGAGCAACCTCTACCGCCTATACAGGAGGCTACTCGCCGAAGAAAAAGTCGACCCCAGTATAACCGATGAACATCAGAACCCCAACAGACTCGCACGCATACTTGCAGAGTTAAATCACTCTCGCAACGACCGCCTAAAAACGTTGGGTTACCCATTCTACACATCCAAGGACGTATCTGACGCGACGAACCGAATCGCCACAAGAATCGCAGACGTCAAACAGCTGGCTGCAGACACGACCCACGCGACACAGGCACAGCGGGCACCGGCACCCAACTACCTGACCACCGAAGACAACCACAGAGTCGGAAGTAGTGCCGATGAGGATATATCAAGCGACGACGACGATGACAACGCAATTGATATCGAAGATGACCCAAATGGACAAATGCCTGATGGACATAGCCATAGCACCGGTGAAGCCGATACCGAGATCGAAACAATCGAAAAGAACACCGAATCCAACAACGGCCCATATCGACTGGGCATGTCAGCAACGTCGAACCAAACTGCCACCATCTCGATCGCCACGGAACAATTCAAAAAACCCACTACACGCAACCCACTGACACCGGATCCGTCGGAGAAAGGCCTCGACCCCGAACATACACAGGAAGAAGCCTCAGAAAGCGATCAGAATCATACACCCAGAGATCGGGCAGGCAGCAGGCACACAGCTCCCTATGAACCTCACCGCAGCCCAGTACAAAACGCCGAATCCATCATCGGTCAGACACCACCACCATCGGCTACGGATAATGCTCAAGTCGAACGCCCGCCAACCGGCGACGAGCAAACACAGTCAGCTTCCCGAACCCCACTCCCAACAGAACCGAGGCACCCTGCTCCAACAGTAGACAGTACCCGTCAAATTAGAGGACGAATGCAGCAACCGCAGGATGGGTTAACAACCAATGGTCAGGGCGACACAGGTACAAAGACAATGCCGCCACCAGATTCAGAAACGAATCAACACGCACACGTCAGAATGCCGCGTCAACAACCAAAACCATCCGTCACCCAACACCCTCCCACCCCACTAACCAACCAACGACACCTCAAGAGGAAGACAGTTGGCGTGGACCAAGGTGATCCGGAACCGAACTCGAAACGTCAAAGAACTGCCGTCAAGCATGCGCAAGCCCGATCGCCGACAAAAACACAAACGGTGCCTCCCAAGTATGCACTGCGACTCTTCCGGTACACCAGATCGCAAACCCATCAGGCTGGGGCGGCAAATTCGCAGCAAACAGCAGGATCCGTAACAGCAAACCCACGTGCCGCCAAAACCGCAACACCGACTCCAGACCCAGCCGATGTCTACCTGGCAGCCTGTCGAGATCTGCAGGACAGAGTCAAGGAAATCCCAGAAGTCCAGTCATTACTCGCCGAATACGACAGCGTAGCCAGCACCACGCGTTGGTCAGGAACAATGCACGAGGAACATGCGAAATTAGGAAGAAACATAATAGACAAGGGAACAATCCCCAAAATGTGGACCATAGGGTCACCGGGCGGACCAATATTCCCAGACATGGAGCAAGTTCACGGACTGACGGATCACAAATATGACGATGCCGACTGCCTCCTCCTTACCCGTAACCAACACCAGTCTATGCTCGCGGCAGGCTGGGGATGTGACAAGGTGATTCTCCTCAGAGATCCAGTCGGCACGCAACCTTCGGGACCAGACCACTCCCTGGCGAAGAAACTGAACTGGTTCAACAGTGTAGCCGACATCTGGGGACCAAACAACACAACCGCCTCGACGAGAAGGCTTGACGTCAAGACCGCTGCCGGAGACAAACATCGCCCAATGACAATGAGGGAAGTCGTAAAAACATTGTCGACAGCAGAGCCACTAAAGGAAAGACCACCGTGTAACTTCCTCGATCTTCAAGGCACGCCAGGCGGCACCCCGCCAGGTCTACTCCGCTATGCCGACCTCCTCCGCGACGTCTGCCTCGCCGCATCCACACTAGAAGAACGATTGATTGAGGATGGCAAGACGCGCTTCTATGGCTTGGTGGGAAATCCCCTAACCAATGCCGGCACCGGCGCACTGCAGCACTTCGAAATTATCGGCGAACGTGGCACAGTATCTGCGCCACATATGGACATGTATGGCGCCACCACCTACTGCACGTTAGAGAAGCGGACCGAAGGCTGGATGCCGACGGAGTCCAGCCCATTCGATTCGCTGAAACTATGGCCACTGTTACCAACGCATGCAATGAAACGGGAGGATGCCTTGAAAGTGTACGACTCCATGGAACGACACGGCGTAGATCTTATCGATAACCTGCCACCGGGCCCAAACGGAACGTCGTGCAAGGTTCCCCTTATACTGTTGCTCACGGGTGACACAATAATCATGCCTCCTGGCACAATACACTTTCCGATCAGTATCACAACCGCTTATATGACGGGAGGTATGGTATGGCACAAAGACATGCTGGCACAGACCCTTGATTTCTGGGCATACTGTGCCAGCAAGCTCTCGGCTCACACCACCAACCAGGACACAAAATGGACCCATCTCACCATAGCGACAGCAGTCAAACATTTCATCTCAACGGGCACATTCATCGACTCGCTCCTCCCCCATCACCCAGACGGCAAGGCCGCATGTGAGAAGTGGGTCGAGAAAGTCTACCACCAGATAACACACCAGGGCCTCACTGATAAGGCCATCAGAGAACTCCCAACAAGTCGACAGCTACAGCTCAGGAAGATCGTAACACGAACCACGAGCAGCGGGGAATCTCTTCCAGTAAACAGCAGGACACGCAAATAAGCCTCCAATGGAAATCGAAACTTCGCGGCCACACCACCCAGGCACTGGACATATCCACAAGCTATGTCAGTCCTAAACTAATCGATCAATACATATCAACGGGGCATCCTCTGCCTACAACAGCATAACGCCGACACTCTCAGGAAATCATCCGTTCTCACTCATGGCCGGCAACGTGCGCCCATACCGCACAACAGGTCCAATACAGCCCAACCACAGCAGCCGAGCTGGACAAACCCTAAACTCGCGCAACATGCAGCACCTACCCCGGCGCGAATAGCAGACATAATACGCATGTTACTGGCCAAAGGTTAGGAAATGCACGTGTAGAGGTGACAGAACCCGCCATCAATACAACGATTCCAGACGAATGTATTCAAAATACTCGATTGATACGCCAGTTAAAACGACTCGGCGCAGGCCAGGATTAACTATGTTATGTCTGGTAGACGCCGCGAGGCATATCTGTAGCTACATAGCCAAGAACAAAAGACAATGATATCAAGAATCCAACTGAAACTTCTCACACGCACACCCCTCGTAACTTTCCACACATACTCCTAACCAGAACACAGCAGTAACAGCCATACCTCCCATCACAGCTACCGTGCACAATACAATCGCTGCACTTACCTGAAATAGATAAATTCGAGCCGCTACCACCGGCAAGATCCCGCCGACCAGCGACACGTCAAGAGGGAATAAAATAACAAAACCAGCCCCACCTACACACTACAAACCAACATAGCCCGTGGACCACCGGTACATCTAAGAACAACATCCGACCAGGCAGCAATAAAGTGACAACGCGTCCACGACCGAACAATCGGCCGTATGCGGAACTCCCATAACATCAGTTAACCATTCCCAAGCGATGCAGAGGTCGAACCAACGACCGACGCGCACCGAATGGTATACGGAGTTCCAGACTCGACAACAACCCTGTCTTGCATAATCCATGTGCACAAACAGCACAGCAAGATATGCATTTGGCGGACTAAATCGCGGGTCACGTGGACGTGCAAACGCAGAGCAAACGGACCCAATCCACATGAACACAACGGGCCAAACCGACGAAACTCGGCAATCGACAGCAACTGGCGAGTCCTATCTAACATGGGATCTCACTACGTGGTTTGTCCCACACTGGGCGCCCGCCTCTCAAATCCAACCCAATCAAATGTTGTCCAGCAGATCATCCCGCGTAAACGGAAACGCTCCCACTATGGAAGTCATCGGGAACCCCGCCAGACAAAGACAATATCCGACCTGCCAAACGAACTAATCGACGAAATCCTCGCGCATGTTCTCGACCAATTCTATAACGAAGCGGTCGGAATCTTCGAAATACTCGAGCTCAGACACGTATCAAGAAGCTGGAACAAATACATCAGGTCAAGATACTACCGCAGGCTGAACCTCAACTTCTCAATCGACTCAAACCGGCGCTCGCGCCACTTCGTAACACCGACCGGCGATATAGCTCGTATACTGAACACACTGCTCAATGACGACGAGCTCAGATCACAAGTAACTCACGTCAGCATCAACGCCTGGCTCCTACTAGACCAGTACCCGGTTTCCATACCCAATATGTCAACCATTACCTCGTCCTACCCATTCATGAGGGCGTTATCAGACATATGTACAACAACAACACCGCACATCAGGCCCCCGGTATACTCAGTCGGCACCCAGCGCCGCAGGCCACCGCAAACGATACAAACATCAACCGAAGAATGGAGAGCAGCCATCACATATGGGAGACCAGACGCAGTATGTGCTCTGATACTCAGCCTACTGCCGAATCTCACGAGCCTGGCAATCGAACACTGGCCGACGGAATGCAATATATACGAAACATTCTCGTCAACACGGCATCCGTCCTCCTCCCTCAACAGCACCCAAATGCCGGGTACCACAACAACTGCGACTGCAACCAATCCCAAAAACATCCCCACAGACAATGTTGTCCCAAACTTCTTGCTACACCTGTTTGAAATAACGACAGCACGCTATCATGCCCACAACTCGCAGCCCGGTAGACCACACAGCAACAGCTTCTCCAACACAGACGACTCGATGATTATGACCTATCACGTCAACCCACCCCTTGTTTTACAAAACCTCAAATCCATCGGAATCAGCACCCACTACAACCGTGCCGCTCCCTCACCCGCCGCTTCGTACATGCCATTATTACTAATACCTTGGCTCAAAGCTGCTACACTACATGGCGACTGGAACAATAGTACAAGACGACGAATGGACCAGACGACAATAACCGAGTTGGTAATTCTAAATCCAGGCAACTCATTCTCGACCCCGGCGCTGCGAAGTCTAATATTGGCATCCCCGCAGCTTCGTTCAATTGTAGTACTCTACAGAGATAATGTCCTAGATCCCAAACCACCAACACCCGAACTGACTGTCGGCAATATCGTCAAATCTGTCCCGCAGCGGGCAGATCCTGCACAATCGAGCAGGATATCCACATCGCCCAGAGCACCGCCCATCGACCATCTGTATGTCTCATCCAACCACTTCACTATGCCGGATATACGACACTTCAGCGACATACGGACCGTCACGGTGGAAGGATTTACTACAACACCAGACTCGCTGCGTATCATCACATCGTGTACCCTGCCAACATCTGTCGCACGCATCAACATAGTACTACCGCCCGACCATATCACCGTCGGTTATACGGGGCAAATCGACCCTGCATTCCGCCGGCTAAGATACCTACTATGGATCATAATAGAGCAATTTAACACTCCAATACTGTCATCAGCACTCCCAAACATTCGCCGCATCACGATTGCAGCCCCCGCGAACGAAATAACTACGATCAACAACAACAGCTCCACCAGCTCGGTAATGCACAGAGCAACAGAAATGCTATCAGAACTCGGGATCAAACTCACGCTAACTGAGCTACCATGGAACCTGCAAACCGCACAAGGAATGCGTCATACGCCATCCCCCGCAGGGCGAATAAGCACATATCACTCATTCTTCGGTGATCGCACAGACACCTGACACCACATTCAACCACAGCAGCTCAACACCCCACCAGCTTTCCCCGACATGCCTTTCACCGACGATTCCCATACGCCGACTACATAACGCTACTTGGAGCAACCACCGAAAAAGACACAACAACGTCGCACAACCAAAAAGTCCTCTACGTCCCAACTTACAATGATAACCTCTATCCACTCAAACTACCCCCGGCAGCAAGCGAATCCTATCCGGGTCACATAAGAACGTACGCTGGTAATCGCGACAACTCGATCGGGGAACAGAGCATAACAACCAGGCCAAAATACATAGCAAATGGGCACCCACGCAACCAAATGCCTACAACTATCCAACGCGAAGGGTGTCAATGATAGCGAGTCTCCGACACTCAAACAAGTACCGGAACGGTTTGCTGACAACGACACAGATGACTCCCAATTGAAATACACTCCAAATCAAATGTTACTAGAAATACTACCACGCCGGCCTCCACATCCCATGTTGGCATATCAATACACAGTTATCAAAAGCCACATATCACACTGACTAGCAACACTGACAATATCATAAACCCCTAACGGTGACACGTGCACTTGTGACGTCCCCCACACGTATTCCAGTCCCGATATAAATATATACCGCACACCAGTTATACCGAAAACGAACACCAAACACGAGTACGCTTGATACAAACGTCAGAACCGTTGCCAAACATGCCAAGCGATGTTATACCCCACCGCATTACCTCACCCCATAACCCACTCTAACCCTGCCATCGCAGTAACAAACCCCCGCCACAAAACGACCCTACAACCACTGAATCTTCAAAATACCCCATACCGTAAGCTACTCCTGCTTAATCGTGATTTCATCCTTCACCACCAACCCCCCACCCACGCCATCTGTCTCCTCCATCCTGTTCAACAGCACAGAGCGTGCAATCATGACATTTTCGAGATGTGCTTTTGCTGCGCAAAGACGTTTGAAGTTACGCGAAATCCCCTTCCGCAATTTGGCAATATCCTTACCGTAAATCCTGACCTGCCTCGAGTCCCTCGCCGACAGGACACGTGACCTCAATGCCGCCGAGTTTAGCACGAGCTTTGCGCGAATCCTCTCAACCTCTCCAACCCAAACACGAAGCTTCCGCGCTGTCTCCTCAAGATCATTCACCTTACGCTCTGCAAGACGAGCATCGTCGCCGAGCACACGATATGTCTCGGAAAGATGAACCTCACATGCTCTAGACTCACCCGACACCGTGCTTGTTCCAAACAACTGCACCGACGCATTAGATCCGCGATCGACGCCTCCATGCACAGCAGATACTGTCTCAACACAACCAACGGTCAAGCTCGACCCGGCAGATACAGTCGGCACTGAATTGTCGACCAGCCATCCGTCAGGATACCTCACCATATTCCAGGATTCTGAACCACAGACGTACCAAGGCTCCGTCTTCCAACGTCGGGTGATATCGGCATACTCAGTCAGGCCAGAAACGTACTCGACCACACCAGGAAAAACCTCTCCGGGGCCAACAACTATCGGAGTCAGCAACCTAGCAGAAAGTCACTACCGACAGTACCCACCTGCCCAGAACTCCCGTTGCGTTTTGTAGAAGCGCATACCCACACGCACACCCTTCGGGGCATTCGTCAACAAGCCCTCCTCTGTTCCCAGTTCGTAGAGTCTCATAAACTGTTCCCAGTAGAGAGGGCGAAGAGCGGCATCCTCCTCTGGGGAGGCAAATAAACGCTCGTGACTCGGTTCGGGCAAGAGATCAGCATTCCGTCGTCCAACACTCGACGCCTCAGCGAACCTCGACTCAGCATCCATCCTGCGCCTCGCGCTTCTGGTGACAGGAGGCATCGAAATCAACCACAAGAATCTTAACGGATACCGACAACAACACGACGCCACACTCCTAAGGTAAACGGTAGGCCTAATGGAAAAAGTAACACTGACTTGGTAAGGCGCCACCAACAACAAGTCACGGAGATGATGCGAAACAGTACAGATACACCGGGTAAAGGCACAGGGCAATGTTTGCATCAACATACTCGCAAGGGTTACCACTTCTACGACTATCCAGCCCGAGCAACACCACCGACAATACGCAGGAAATACCGTCACGTGCAGATGGTATAATCCAAAAACGCCAACAGACGTCATACAACCACAACCAGCCCGCCCGAGCTCATCTGCCGAAGCCACGTCAACCTCACCACAACAACTGTATTTCTAACCATGTGTGATAAAGCACACATATCGAACAACCTCACTCTAAATACACCACAACGATTCATAATTTAACAACCCCAACCACGAAACCATGCCTGGATAACGCACACACATAAGCGGACTGCAAACCACGAAACAGTACTTAGCAATGTAAATTTAAAACACGGGCTATCGTAGAATACACAAGTACTAGTGGCACATGATATAACTCCCATGCTCGAACCCGTGCCCAACATTAAAATACAGTACCAGCGGCAAAACCGACAAGCAACCCTCGCGTTAGATTAACCCCAATCGTAGCCACGTCCACACTCGAGTGCCAAGTGAAAACGGAACTGCAAACCCAGCAAAACTCGACAAACCACTATCAATGTTAAAGTCCGACGAGAACCTTCGCGTACGACACACCAACAGAAACAAACAAGCACACAAGTGGAAGATCGAAAGTATCGTCGAAATAATAAACTTCGTGACCATGAAATGCCACGCATCAAGTGATAGCTAAACTCGGGGCAGCAACGGTAGCAAGCATGCCCTCGACTTCAAAATAAAGTCATGGCCAATCAATACCCAGCCCAAGTCAAATAAACCGCAAACCCTCCCTTCAACTTCTCCCAGCAACTACCGAACAATCTCATTCTTCACGTTATACGATCCGGCCGCAGAGTGGCGGGACCCATCGCCACGCGAAGAATTGCCTCTCGCTAAACCGCTAGACACACTGCCAGGACCGGACCTACGGCTACTAGCACTGTCGTAGTCAGACTTCATCTTCTCAACGTAAGCAGCCCTCTGCAGTGCATCAGCGTCTCTGGAATCGTCGCAATTCATGCACCCGCAATACTCCTTCGCCGGTACAGGGCGTGTTGAAACTTCGGGCACAAATACCGGGCCGGAATCCTCGTATCCACCCAACTCGCCGCTACTGACCAAACGAAAGGCCTCGATGGCATCAACAAGGCTGGCAAACTCGACGATTACCGTGTACCCTACAGCAGCATACTGATGGCGCATCTCGGGCTTGGAGATGATAACCTGAAGCATCATCTTCCCAAATCCCAGCCCGAGCTCCGTGGAAATAGCGCTGTAACTCTTGGTTATGGCTATCCTGTGAAGTCGAATCGCGCGAGTGGCATCCATCTGGATCTGGTACTGCATTAAACGCTCCTGGGCTGGCACAAAGGACAATTCCTCCTTCCCCCTATACCAAAGTCAGCTTTATTTCCCGAACAGATCCCTGGGCACACGACAACTAGACATCAATGAACAGAATATAAATACCTATACCACCAAGCCTCAATCTGCATCTGGGACTGCTCCTGCGCCGTACCAGACCGCCAAACGTTCTGTACGTGCTGGATAAATGACCGTGCCTCGGTAGGATGAACAAACAGTACAACGGCCGCCGAACGTGACGGATGCAGCTGAAACTCCTGTACCAAACCCCCAAACACCCTCCTCGCAACTGCACCTGGAGTAAACTTCACCAGGCGGTCGAGCTTGACGACGACGAGCCGACCGCGAAGACCGTTATTCCTGACAGCAAACTCAAAGCAGCTTCTCAAATCGGACGTAAGTTCGACTGGACACCCACCATACTCACACGGATCCACGGCAACGATGCTGTCGTCAAAGCCGAGAATCTCATTCAGCCTACCACGGGATCCTTCAGACAATCCACCCCTAACCGAGTCAGGTGGTAGAACGAAGCCACTGGTTGCAATGTTCATCACTGTCGAAGCGGGAGCCGAATCCACAGATCGAGCAGAACTGTCCCGCTGACTCCCACGACCCGGCGTCATAGACATATTGCCACCAGACTGCGGGGATCGTCCCAAAACCGACCCACCATAACTGAACGACGCAGAACCAACCGCACCTGAGCCCAAACTCAGACTGGACGGAGCGCCGGACATTGCAGCCCCTACAACACCGGCACCACCGCCGCCCAAACGACGACGAACGACATCGGCAATGCGACCCTTGTCTCTCTCGGTCAGACTCGACAGATCACAATCTTCCCGGTCAAAACCATAAACACTGTCGAGATCGCCCAATGTTCCCACAGTACCACGGGAATCACGACTCGAAACAGACCGCTTCGACCCCAGACTACCGGCAGGCAAGTCATCCGAGACGCTGGCAATCCGCAACCGCCGCTGGCGCAGCTCCTCCACTCTGCGCTCTTTCGACCACGACTGATAGATCGCTGGAAGCGGGATGGTAAGCACGTCTCCCTCAGCGGGAATAGATCGGCCCTCGAAAACCACCACAGGTCTTCGAACCATCTCGAGCAGCTCAACCCGCTGCTTATGCGGCAATCCCGACCAAAAGCGGAACACTGAGTCAGCATGCAGCAACTCCGACTCCCACTCGTCGAGAAGATCAAGGAAGCCAAACCGAAACCGTTTCTTCACCTCACCGAGATTTTTGCCGTCGTAAGTCCCCTGGGAGTTCAAATGCCTGGTTCTGTCTTCTGCCCTGCGGTGATAAACAACACTATTACCATCGCCTATATTCATGCGGAAGTGTTTGACAGATGGCGCGGACATATCGCATGCCAGCCAGTCCTTGTTCAGCTCCGCGAACCGAGTCAGGGGTACCGCCGCATCGTGTATGTCTCGGATGTTGGTAATGAAATTACGCGCAACATCCTTGTGAATATCGGCGGACATAGCGGACAACAAACCCGACTTGTCTTCCGGCGCGTTCGTCTGCGCTGGCCTCTGCGGCACAAACAACCCTTCACCATCAGATGGATCACCAGCTTCGCCGGATCCCGCTGCGCCGGTCGAGTAACTGGCCCCTGCTGTCCCGAATGTCAACCCCAGAGGTAGGTTCGTATCATCCCAAGGATCCGGAGAATCGGCAGCGTTGGCGCGGCAAATGCCAGAAACAATCTCACCTGTCACTGCATCTAGCGCATTCCATGTTCCCCGCGGCGTGGAATCCTGTACTGGCAAAGTCTGAAACCTATACCCAGACGACGGCGGCCTCGAAATCTCCGGCCCCCCAGCACCGCCAGCTGCAACACCCGGATTTGTGCCAGGTCTACCTCGCCCTCTGAACAACTTTGGTAACCTCGGAGGAGTCGGCGCTGCAGAAACGAGAGCACCACCGCCCGCAATGCGAGTATCAGACTTTTTGACTGTCCCCAGTCTCAGGTTCTTGTAGCGAACAGCACGTGGAGACGCCTGGTCGGATTCATCATCATCACTAGGATGCTCTCTTCCCCGCTTGAAAGAGTACTTCGTTGCAGGGCGACTGCGAGCTGGAACCGGCGCGGAATCGAGGTCCTCCAGCAAGCCATACGGGTTTCCCGAACCGCCAAAGCCGCCGGACGATGCAACAAACTCGGTCGTGTGCGCTCCACTCAACGCAGATCTGCTGCCTCCGTCCGACTCACCATCCAACGACTCGAGGTACGAATAATGCCTTTGAGCTGTCGAGTAGTCAGCAACGTAGCTGAGTAGTGGTGACATCAACTAACCAGAAGAGTTATTACCAAACCCCGGGCTCTCTGCCATTACAGACCCAGGTGCATCACTAAACTCTATGGCACTGTTCGACGAGGGTAGTCCATCGAGCGACTCGGGGCCCGAAGGAGGACTAGCTGGATCTGGGAAACAGTGAGTAGCCGCACAGTAACCCAACACTGCAGCCGCAGTATAAAGAATCTGCAACTCACCAAGGGACGCCTGATCACCCACACCACCGCGGAATCCACCACTACACCCCCACTCACCGCTTCCTGACACCATACTGACGTTGTAGGCTCCAAGTATAAACAAGTAGTGGTTGAACGGACACGATTCTTAAACGCGCAGACAAACGAAAAGCCCACGTTGCCTCTAATAGTCGAATGATAATTACTGCAGGTTATGGATGACTGCAAGGACGACGGAGTAACAGTTGTGGTGTAAACGCGACGAAACAACACAAGACACGAGACAGAATTAGCCCTTGCCCTAGCGCCGTCGCAAATAACCTCTATCGATAAACCGTAAACTATGATTCGCTGTTGACGCCACACCGTACAACATCCTCCCAAAACGGCAACAACGCCAAACCGGAAGGCACGACCAATACACCCCAAAACCACACAACAACAACAACAAATCATCAGAAAAAAAAACAGCGGCCACAGTACCGTCATAAGTAGAGGACTACAACTACACTGTAAGTTGCACAGCATAACCATAAGAGCAAAAGTCTCTGATTTCTATACCACCACCCAACCGAGCGACACATTGCACCGTGCCGCAAACCAATAACACCGTGTTAATAAACCCACGTCTCAACACAGGTTAATATCATACAAACGGCCCCTCAATATCACATTGCCACACTGTCTTTCGTCCCGAGTTGGTATTACGACCCACACACTACATAAAGCATAGCGCAGAACATTAAAACCCTTCTCCCCAGCATCATAACCACCACCTCACGCAATAACATCACATTAACCCGTCGACAAATATGATGGACTTTGGTAGCAGCACCACCACAGTCGTGCTTGGCCTGCTGCTCCTGGCCGCCATCTTTGGCTTGCACGCTATCGCTCGGTACAACCCAGCACCACCCCAATATCACCGTATACCGCATCCCGTATCAACACCTCACATTCCGGACCTACGCCCACCGCCAACCCCACGCACCAGCCATGTCTTTATCCCGATAAAAATCACCCCAACCAAAAACCCACACCTACGTCTGCCAACAACGTTAAAGAACGGAAAAACAGTGGAAACCTACTACGCCCTACTCCCAATCCCTATAAGCACCATCAAAGCCGACACAAGCTTCGACGACATATTTCCGAAGACAGACGTTATTCTCATACGCCAGGACAAACTGCTTCGCGCAAAATTACCCTCCCCAGACGAGATCCCGCGTGATCGGCTAAAGAGGGCTTGGGAAGACGGCTGGCTAAACGATATAATCGTAAACAACTTCTTCGAGCTGCTCACTGGAGAATCCAACACAACGACGCCAGCCACCGCAGCGCAGGCTCAGCCCAACAATGCCAACACAACTCTGAGCATGTCATCGTACTTCCTGCCTGGCGATCCTCGCATATCCGGCACAACGATGGACGACAAGGCAAGAAATTTAGACACTGCCCTACGTAAACAGTTTCCGCAACCCAACCACCGCCCCACTCTTCTTGAACTCGACACGATACTACTCCCAGCGTGTCCTGGAAACCACTGGCAGCTAGTTGTGGTTCGACCAAAGGACAAAACTATACGGTTCTACAACTCTGATAATAGACCCACCGGAGATAATCACAACAACGAAACCCTTCCTCTTAATATCAACAAACTGAGAGATCTAGATGTCAGCAACCTCACGTCTAACTCGCCCAAAATACCCACTGGGTTTCAACTCCAACAGTTGAAATGGGCTGCCTTTATTGATAACCTCCTGCAACACATCAGCGACAAAATCGGCCACAACCCACCTTGGTATAGACACGACGAATGGGAGGTATGCTTCAGCAGATGCCCTCAGCAGCTGGATGGTAGTAGTTGCGGCGTGTACACGGCTCTCAACGCGGAACTGCTGCTCAACAACTACCCCGATGATTGGCTGCATGATAACCATCGCATACCAGACCTAATGAATGCCTATCGAAAGAGGATCTGCCTGGCGGTCCTAAACGGCAATCTATAATGGTAATCGCCAATGAAACCCATCATACTCAGAGAGCCTAGTAACCGACAACCACAGCGCACTGTTGGCAACCGATGATACGCACAATACCCGCCGGTTGACAGGAAGGAATACCCTTGCTAGGGGAGTGGGTGCCATGGACGAGAGCACAAGCGAAGAAAAGGACAGGCGGACTAGAAGTGCAAGAAGGACAGTGACAACAGGACAGAAGGGTTATACAATAAATCAGACTAGCATGAGAGTTGCAATACCAGAAATCACAAAAAAATCATACCGATTCTAACTACCGTTACAATGACCAGAATTGGCTACTAGCCAAATGACAAGTACTCTACCACTGAAGTGTCCCACCATCACTTAAAGTTCCCCAATTTAAACCTACTAATATCCCTACCCCGACCAACAACATACGAGCCTATTCAAACTGTCATCCTCCACACATCAACACGAAGCCAGCAATAAAACATGGGAGGGTATAACGGCACATGGCTATTTAGCTAACGGCACATGGCTGGCACATGGCTGAGAATTCACCTCGGGTTAAACATACTGTTTACACTCATCCAGCGTAGCAGATAGATATCTTTTGTGTGCACTCTGTATGTAATGGATATGTCGAAGTCATGACGGTGCTATGTTCGCCCCGATGTTCGTACACGGAGGCCTGCTCGGCACACTTAATGACACTTATGCTGGATCAGGGTTAGGGTTAGAGGCAACTGCTTGTACATACTGCCAGACATAGTACAATATAAGTGAGATCGTGCTCAGAGCCTACCTACTCTACTTGCTTGCAACTGTGTTGGAACCCTTGTTCTAATTTCAACCCACGGAGTGAGATGGCGACAGTGCAACTTACAGCTACGCAAATACAAGCATCTCAAGTCTCACAAACAACTGGGTGAAGTTAATATGACCAGCTTTCTCAGAGCCGTCACCACACAGGCACATGCTGATAGCCTCCGAATGACTCCCACTAACCCTAACCCTGGAGTTCAGCCGACAAGGGGTAAGAATACTGCCAGCGCGGGCGTGGCTCAATGGCGACATACTATCAGCATAAACTCAGCATAGCTACTGTATACAAAGTGTGAGGCATAAGCGTGTTTGAGCTATGTATGACGAATGTTCTACGCAAGGTGAATCTGCGAGCCATGTGCCAGCCATGTGCCGTTAGACACTCCCATAAAACATCTCATAACCCCGTCACCAACAACAGAGCATACCCCATCCGATACCAAACATAACCTCTACCAGCACCAACAACACACGAATTGAATACGAAACACCCAGCAACCCATACGCGTCAAAACGTCCATCTTCAACCAACCAATAACTGCTGGACAATGCCCCCCAATACCACAATCCCTCTCCGCACATAACCGAGCGACTATCATACCGTACCACTAAGCGCCTCGTTCTCAAACTCGGCAACGAAAACAGGAAATTCCTCCACGCCGAGCACCAACGTCACTTTACCTGCAGCCCTCTCCTCATCCACCACTCTACCATCAACCTGCAAATATACAAAAACACAGTCAACAACACTCACCATATCGTACCAGCACCAACGACTCCAGCTGCCCAAGCATCGCTTGATGAACGAGCACGCAAGATTCCACGATAGCATAACCATCGACCCTCCCCTCGTTAGTCCTCACCACCAGCTCTCACAACAACATCAGGACGGTACCGCACCATCCACAATGGACTGGGACAACCTCATACTCACGGTCTTCATTGGCCTACTACTTCTGGCTGCACTACTTGGCCTACACGGTCTCGCTCGTCACACCCCAACAACAACTCAACACCACCCACAACGACATCCACCAACATTAACAAATACCGTCAACGTACCAAATCCTCCGACAACGACATCTACCCTCCAGCTGACACAAACACCAATAACGCCGCATACTGCCCATCTTCCACCCCCCCCAGCTGCAACGCCACATACATCCCCTCCATTCTTTCTAAACGGCCTAAACACAATCAACGTCAACACCCAATTTGACGACGTGTTCAGAACGGACGGACATCAACAGATCACCATTCGTCTAGACCTCGAACCCAGACGCAAGATAGGGCGCGATACGCTGAAAGACACGTGGGAAACCCTTCAGCTCAACGACGAAGTGATTCAAGAATTTTTCGACGTGCTAGTCATGGATACTAACGCCAGAACGCCAGGCGGGGAAGAACAAAAACAGTCGATACTATCAGTCTCAACAAGCTTCCTTAACCCGCAGCGAAACCCTAAGTCATTTACTCCCAGTGGAAGATCTAGATGGCTGAACAAGTCATACATCACTCAGATTCCGCGAGGTGCAAACCAACCAGGTCTATGGCAACTAGACACAATACTATTCCCCGTGTGTAATTGCGATCACTGGCAGCTTGTCGTGGTCCGCCCCAAAACAAAACAATATCGACTATACAACTCCGCCAACATGCCATGGAGAGCTAATATCGACAATCACAACGGACCCCTCAGTATCAACGACCTAAGATCCATCACTGCACACGACCTCGCAACCAAATCACCCAACTTACCAAAGGGATTTGAACCCCGACAGTTGGAATGGGTTCACTTCATAGACAGCGTGCTGCAGCATATCAGCGACCACCCCCCATACGCGGCGCAAACGCCACCTGCATATCGCCACAGCGAATGGGTCGTACACTTCAGCGAATGCCCTCAGCAAACAGATGGCGATAGCTGCGGCGTGTACACCGCACTCAACGCAGAGCTGCTGGCCACAAACACCTCCGATACTTGGCTAAAAGAAAACCACCTCAAAGGTGACCTCTTAGCCAAATATCGGAAAAGGATATGCTCTTCTATCCAGGCAGGCACTCTCTCCAATGGTAAATCTACAACAAAGCCACCTCCAATCGTACGAACAGGCAACTAATAACCACAGTACCACCTGCAGAGGCCCAATAATACCCGCAATGCATGACTGTCGAGTCAATGAGTAACATGGCAACGAGAAGCGGCACCAAGACACAAACGAACAATGGGACTGCAAGCCGAAAACCCGCGAGGCGGACAAGTCGTTTGACAAGGATGGAGAGCAAGGAGCAGAGAAGACAAGATAGACTCGAACCAGAGAAGCATGGCAGCTACAATAACAGACAACGCAAAAATATACGATCAATTACTCGCATCACTAATCCGTCCAGAACTTGACAACGGCCGAGTGACAATCCATCTACCACCGGATCATACCATACCGCACCCGAAACCAACAGTGCGCCATACCTGCCGCAGTAAACTAAAACCCCTAAGACGAAGGCTTCTGAGCCCAGACCCGACGACATCGCATCCAACAGCATACACTCCCAGACTTAATTTCATGGAAAGCCAACGACGCCAGTACACGAACACTCTCGGTCGTCCAACACCCAGACCCCCCCCCACCATATCGCACCAACATCCGCATCAACCATCCTTCCAACCCACACTTGACCATCTCTTCTGCCATCGAACCAACTGACTGCGAACCACGATCGCCCGTCCAAGTACCGAGGGGAAATCGATAATCACGCCATACCACATTCACAAAACCCACATCCTGAAGACCAGACCCAAGATCATAATACATCCCACATGATCTACCTGCAAGCGAACTGCACCTAAGGTGCTGCTCGCCAGCTTCAACGATAAAAGGCCGTCGCGCAGCATCACCGGGCTCAGACCAAAACAGAGGATCTATTTCAACCTGCTCAACCCACCCCCCAGGACGCAAGTTCCAGCAAAACAGTCAGCGTAATTCCAACGACGATACAACGACCACTTACTGAAAGCACCGCCTATACAACCTCTGCCACCCATCGTCGCCAAAGGACCCGGCCAACATACGTATATGAACCAGGTCGAACAGCCCGTCGTATAACCACGGCCGGAGTACATCGTCTACCTCCAGGAAGCAGTTTACCGGAACATACGTATTCCGCGGCGGAAAAAGGTCCACGCCATACACGACACCTACATATCATCGTTAGCGCCAAACCATCCACACCAGCACACATAGGTGACTCGCTGTCTGGAAACTCCTCGGCAACGGCAACAGCCCAACTGCCGTCACCGGTGCCGACGTCAATCACACGTAACCCCTGACCCTTGCACCCCCCCTCCACCGGAGCGAGAAACAGAGGATTAGACATCGATCTGTTCAGCATCAGGTGAAGATAATGGGCAGCTTCAAAGCTCTCAAACTGGAGTACATCGCACGGGTAAGGGTATTCATCGACTGTCGTAGCCTGGTACAGTCTAAAATACTCGATCATGCCGTCGGACACTGAGGAATCGACTTCCTCGGTCTCCCTAGGAGATGTTAACCACGCCCAGAAACAAAGTCGTTATACGTACGACACCCACTCTCTACCGAGCTCGGTCTCCCATGGGCAACCCGAAGCACTCGAAACCTATATCACGCCTCAGCTCACACACCCAAAACCCAAGTCGACTCAGCAACTGACCATTGTCCTAAACAAACAAAACTAAGAGATCAGCCGATATGTTCCTAGTTCAAAGCCGAGAAGCCCAAAGTTCGCACAACGGCGCATCCCATCCACAGCACAAATAATCGATCGCAGGCAAAACGGTCGCACAACACCGTATATAACTAATAAAACCAACAGTAGCAAACAACGGCATACCAGAGCAACGCACGGACCATACAAGACGCAAGCAAACAGTGTATCCAACACGAAATACCACTAATTCAGCGCAGACGACAAATCAATCCATGACCGTGGGGACCAATATCGTACCCTTGTCTAGCCGATATCATCAACATTGCCGACCGCACCCCAAGTACAAAGAGCCGCACGAGAATACTCGGCAGCCGCAACACCGAGTAATACTACCGCTGAAGCCGCCAAATTTCACCACACACCAACACGGATACGCTGCACAACAACCCTTTGCGGACACAATAATACTACAGCAACGCGAAACGTATTAAAGCAGGCTGACAATGTTAAATGTAGATCGTGGTGGAAACCAATGTACAAAGAGACGACAAACAACGCGAACCAGTGCTCATTGAAACATAACCACATACGACAACACACAAACCGTTGAACAAATAGACCCCTGACTATTGATATATATCATTATACAAATCCGAATGCTTAATGCCATTCGACAGCTGTCAGTTCAAAACATAGTAACTTACGTAAGCACTTGGGTATACCAAGTCACGTGACATCCATTTTTTTCCTCCTATCACTCTACAATTCGGCAAATACACAACATCACACATGTGATTACCAACCCACAAAAGAAGCCATCAAAGCAGCTACACAATTCTCATACCACACAACAGGTAAACACCGGTACAACTAATGCCAATTAGAACCGACAACCACACTGTCGCTGCCAACACACCTCGACTACCCACATCGTACGGGCGACCGTTTACATGTAGACTACACATTTACACAGGCCATATGGGCTTAGTTCTCCCGTGTGGCTACTTAAAGCAAACAAACCAAAACTACTATGCGAACAGTTTAGCTTCAGCCTCTTAACCGTATATATCACAGATCACAGTTACCTTACAGACACAGCCATCTGAAGCCAAAAGTACATCGGGACCCGACAGATACTACGAACCCCGTCTCAGTACCCCGATCAGGCAATACAGCTCCACCAACACGACTACCACAACGTAAGTTCAGTATAAGCTTAGTACTACTCAACCCCTCATTAAAAACATTATAATCATACCGCACTGCTACGAAAAAACACCAATCTGCTGCCTACAGCCTGAATCACCGGCTGCAATAAGATCCGCTGATCATTCATCCACCATGCGTCCACTCGACCATCTCCACCTCAGCATCGGCCTCAGCCAAAGACTCATCGACCAAATCTCTACCACCACCCCTATCACAACAACTACGGCGGCAGACGTCTTCTCCGGCGAGTAGACATGCACAGTGTTTTCGGTCCTCTTCTGGGTCACCCACAGCACAATTGCATCGAGGCGAATCCTCGACCAACCTCTTCAACCCTTCCCTGGCTGAACCGACCATGGCTCCCGGCAGAGACGACAGATACTCAGCCAACACTCTGCCCACAAAAGCATCATTCCTCTTCTCGCCTCGGGCAGCAACTGTCCGCCTCCAGTCATCAACCGCAGCAGGAAGATCACCCAACGGCCAGAAGTTACCGCTGGCAACCAACGTATCCTCCATCACGACAAGAAACCAACGCTTCCCTCTCGGAACAACAATGCTGTCCCCCGGCCGCAAACAAACAACAGCAGCCCCATCCGGAACACTGTCGCCAGAGCCCTGATCTGGCCCATCAATGCAGTCAGCAACCACGACGAGACAGGCAGGCAACCCCTTGCGAGGTGACGAGTCGTGTAATCTTATGTAAGTCCACAACTGCCGCGCCGAGGACGTCCAACGCCCAACATACCCCCGGGGACGGATATCAACGACATCCGCATCGCCAATGTACCCCCCCAGCCCGGTGGCACGAACATGACCCACGGCACGCCGGTAGATCCATACAGACATCTCCAAACAGGATGGACCCATGTACAACCCAAGATTGAGCCTGAGTAAAGAAACGTGATGTTTACCACGGCACTGCCCCTTCCACTGCTCAAAAGCAACCGCTTCAGTCGTAGATGACACGCCGTCGCCAAACACACCCGCGCTCGAGACAGTAACAACTGCCGGGAACTGCGCGCTCTCAGACCGACAGCGCAACTCATCCAGAACGCCGTCAACGGTGACGTGGCGGTCTCGAAAATTAAGGGAATCTCGGTCCAGCGCAACACATAACAACGCACGTAAGTCCATTGCGGAACTCGAACCCCCACCACAGGAACCCATGAACTCCTCCGAGTACATCGACCGGATCCTGGTGCTGCCAGTAACGAGTGCAAAATCACTTTCATCTCCCACGGGAAGATCTCGCACCAACGTCGCAACAGCAACACCAACATCAACCCTAGCCCAGTGCTCATGCGAACCCGGTTCAGACTTCAACTCCAGGATAAAACGGTCGCACTCTTCTCTCCATAGTGAATGGCTGTCGGCAGCTGTCATTTGAACGTCCCCGTTTACATCACGCCCAAGCTGTGTGCGAGGCCCAGTACTAGACCCATCCGAATCCAACTGATCGGGAGATGCAGCTGCGGCATCTGCAGAACCACAACGAGGCTTAACGAGAAAATTGCCATCGCTGACATCTATCCGCAATGAACCACGGGCCGCAGCTTCCTCGGACGGCGACGTTGGTCTCGTACGCAGTGGATCATGGGGAAGAGAATGGCCACCGTCGCCACAACCGGACTGGCGCCCAGTTCCGCTGCCGGAAACGGCGCTGCCATATTTCGATACGTGGACGGTGTTGGGTGGCGTCATTAGACCCGGAACAACCTCAGGCGGAGCAACTCCCGTCATTACCGCCTCTGAAACATCATCATCAGCATGCCCCGATCCTGCCTCTGAAAGCCTTCCACCACTATAACTCCCCGGACTAGACGAACCTCCGCAATTCGACGCCATGCCGTCGGTGGAAAGCGCTGCCTGAGCAGGCTCGGTCTGCCCCTGCTCGTCGGTCGACCCCGGCGGCGGTAAATAATTGGTATCGTCCTTGTTACCACTAAGTCCACCGCTGGAGACACTAAAACCTGCACCACCACTACGATCGTCGAAAGGCTCGGGCAAAGGCGTACAAGCGACATGCATAAGATTCGGGCTAGTGCCATGCAACTCGCCCAATGCTTCATCCGCCGAAGTATTACGGTCGGAGGACTCGCCCAAACCTTCGTGGCGACCCCCCTCGGACCCATTGGGCTCGTCGGTACTAAGATGCGTCTTGGATGTAGCTCGTTGACGGTCTTCTGTACTGTTATTTACTATGGCGGTCACAGTTTTATCGTTATGTGATGTATCCATGGAAACTCCTGGGCGAGACTTCGGACCCTGCTGTCGCCTCCGTTTGGCGGACCTCGCAGATGAAAAAGATTCGACGGAACTAGTCCTCATTCCGGCGATCATCCCCTCCAACCGTTTTGCGTCGTCAACAGTGAAAGTCTGGCTCAGTCTCTTGGAGGTATCATGTGTTACATGTAACCGATGCCTTCGCTCCAGGCAAAGCAGAATATATAGAAGCAGGAACCGATCCGACATCGCTGCACCGATTGTTGTTCTGGACTGCACCCATTCGACAATCTGACGATGGCACATGGCAAACGAGCCACCGAGCTCGGCAATTATATTGTCCAAACCGCCAATACCACACTCAGAACCCAGGCGCTTGAGCCGAGTCCGAAACTTTGGGTCTGCGACCTTCGGTCCCAACAGAACCCAGTGTACCGGATCCTCGCTAGCTCCCACCGTACCTCGAAACGTGGCTTCTGTGGCATCACTGCCTGACTCGCGTATACAACCACCCAGCAGTAGGCCATAGTGTACAACACAACTACTATCAGACTTGGCCAGATAAGAAATCTCGCTAAAAACAGACTCGGCGGCATCGGGAGGGAATTCATCCGCAAGCTTTCTGGAGAAGGATATGAACAGACTTGCATACCCTTCAAGAGACTCAAGGACTACGGTCTCGAACTGACTCTTGATGAGTGCCTGCATGTCAGCGACGGAAAGTGAGCCGGCCTTGAACATAGAGTCGTAGTGTGCGATCCTGTCCGAATTCCCACCGTCGATATCAGCATTCGCCCGGCGAGCCTCCACCGTATTGGACTAGAAAACGTCAGTGGTTGCAAACCATCGCAGCTTAACCTACCAGAAACGCCAACACATCACAACGCCCCTCAACCATTATCGAGCTGTCCATCTTTGGCACTGATAATCACCAGATATACCCCTCAGCAAGATGATTTCGAAAGGATCGGCAACTTAAAGTCTCAACAGAGCTGTTTTGTCAATAAAGAAAGACAGCAAACCGACATAAATGCAAGGCTGAAAACACCAAACCTGAGCAAACCACACCTTCACGCCTCGTCACGTGAGCAGATAAATAACACTGGTAACGCCGGCCAACAACACACGTCTCCCACACCAAAGCGAGACTATTTAATATCAAAATTGCCGAGCAGTAAAAGTAAGGCGGTAATTGTTTGAACATATAACGAAACAAATACCACTGCCGGACAGCAAACTAACCATAACTCCAACTTCGGAACCTAATGTTGAAGGCATCTACGCTCGGACCATATACCCCGGGTGCCAAGAGAAAGCTTTGCCATTTCTGACACTACAAAAAATAGCAACGCTTTTCCTTGGCACCCGAACAGCACAACGACCGCAGAGCAGCAACCGACGCCTTTTACCCCAGCCGTGCTTATAAGCTTACAGCATCCCAATGTTCAGTTCCAGATGAAATTAAATTTCAGATTGCTCTGACGCCTGCCTCGCCACAAACGCTGATAACCGCCATGCCAAGTACGGGTTGGTATAGCATAATCCGTGCAGACACCGCACAATGCGCAATACACTATAGACGCACTCCAATAGACCCAATACAAATGATCCAAGTAACATAAAACAGCTCACTTCATCACCCGTTACACGAACATCCACTGCCCGTCACAATAAAAGCGCAGCGCTCTCAAAGCGCCACATCACCCTAACGTGCCACAGATATTTAACCTGCTGTCGGATCCAAATCTCCGCTCACCCCTGCATCTCCCCTGCAAACCGCACGACCAGAATTTACCGCAACAACCACCACCCAACCCGACCCAAACGCAATCTCGTCGATTCTCGACATTCTTATCCCACACCCACCACTACCACAGCGCAAACTCGGCCACCTTTCAATCGCGACCCACCACCCC
>Ga0233363_1000251_pt1 | contig 25582 bp, 25 predicted proteins | sample ElkDunMinimDraft_18_FD_191534 | JGI IMG/M metagenome (GOLD analysis project Ga0233363, IMG submission 191534) | Fecal eukaryotic communites from dung pellets of Tule Elk in California, USA - Elk Dung C16 | ecosystem: Host-associated > Mammals > Digestive system > Large intestine > Fecal | place... | reverse complement strand
GCAGCAGTTCCCCGGCAACTGCACGGATCCTTGCGGTCTGGCAGTTGCGAGTCGAAGTGGTTGTCCGGCGTCGCAGCTGCCACGTAATCTGCCCGGCATGGCTGGTTTTCGCATCGGGGAGGCCGCGGAGCTGCTCGGCGTCAGCGCCGACACCGTACGGCGGTGGGTGGACGCCGGCCGGCTGCCGGCCACCCGCGACGGGCACGGCCACCGGACGATCGACGGGGTCGACCTCGCCGGATTCGCCCGGTCGCTGGCCGACGAACCCGACCCCGGCAGCGGCCGCTCCTCGGCGCGCAACCGGTTGCGCGGCATCGTCACGGCGGTGCGCCGCGACACCGTGATGGCCCAGGTGGACATCCAGGCGGGCCCGTTCCGGCTGGTCGCGCTGACCAGCCGGGAGGCCGTCGACGAGCTCGGTCTGACCGTCGGCTCGGTCGCGGTGGCGGTGGTGAAGTCCACCACGGTGATGGTGGAGCTGCCGTGAGCCGTCGCCCGGTCGCCGCCGTGCTCGCCGGCTGCCTGCTGCTGGCCATCGCCGCGTGCGGCGCCGACCGGCGCGATCCGGCCACCGCCGGCACGGTGACGGTCCTGGCGGCCGTCTCGCTGACCGAGGTCTTCACCGCGCTGGGGGAGGGTTTCGAGCAGAGCCACCCCGGCAGGCGGGTCCGGCTCTCCTTCGCCGGCAGCGCGCAGCTGGCCGGCCAGATCGCCGCCGGCGCTCCCGCCGACGTCTTCGCCGCCGCCGGACCCGAGTCGATGCAGCGGGTCGCCGGCGGCCGGGACGCGGTTGTCTTCGCCCGCAACCAGCTGGTGATCGCCGTGCCGCCCGGCAATCCGCGCGGGCTGCGTACCCTCGCCGACCTGGCCGTCCCGGACCTCAAGGTGGCGATCTGCGCCGCCCAGGTGCCCTGCGGCATCGCGGCGGAGAAGGCGCTGGCGAGCGCGGGCGTGGACCTCACCCCGGTCACCCTGGACCAGAACGTGCGCGCCGCCCTGACCAAGGTGCGCCTCGGCGAGGTCGACGCCGCGCTGGTCTACCGCACCGACGTACGGGTGGCCGCCGGCGAGGTCGAGGCCGTGGAGTTCGCCGAGAGCGCCGCCGCCGGCAACGACTACCCGATCGTGGTGCTGCCCGGTGCCGCGGACCCGGCCGCCGCCGCCGAATTCGTCGCCTACGTCCGCTCCGGGGCGGGCCGGGAACAGCTGCGCGAGGCCGGATTCCAACTGCCGTGACCCCCGCTGTCGAGAGCAACCCGGCCGCCGGGGACATCCCCGCCGACGGTATGCCCGCCGCAGCGAGCGCAGCCGCCGGGCGCGACACCGGCGACGCGTTCCGCGCGCCGCTGGTGCTGCTCCTGCCGGCCCTGCTCGGCCTGGCGTTCCTGGTGCTGCCGCCGGCCGCGCTGCTGCTGCGTACGCCGTGGGCGCAGCTGCCCCGCCGGCTGACCGCCCCCGGCGTGCTCGACGCGCTCTGGCTCTCGCTGGTCACCGCGACCCTGGCGACCCTGCTCTGCCTGCTCCTCGGGGTTCCGCTGGCCTGGCTGCTCTCGCGCACCCGGTTCCCCGGCCGGCGGCTGGTGCGCGCGCTGGTGACGGTGCCGCTGGTGCTGCCACCGGTCGTCGGCGGCGTCGCCCTGCTGCTGGTCTTCGGCCGGCACGGGCTGCTCGGCGGATGGCTAGACGCCCGGTTCGGCCTCACCCTGCCCTTCACCACCAGCGCCGTGGTGCTGGCCGAGGCGTTCGTGGCGATGCCCTTCCTGGTGATCAGCGTCAGCGGCGCGCTGCGCGCGGCCGACCGCGGGCTGGAGGAGGCGGCGGCGACGCTCGGCGCCGGGCGCTGGACGACCTTCCGGCGGGTGACCCTGCCGCTGGTGGGCCCGGGTGTGGCGGCCGGCGCGGTGCTCTGCTGGGCGCGTGCGCTCGGCGAGTTCGGGGCGACGATCACCTTCGCCGGGAACTTCCCGGGCCGTACCCAGACCATGCCGCTCGCCGTCTACCTGGCGATGGAGACCGATCCGCAGGCGGCGATCGTGCTCAGCGTGCTGCTGCTGGCGGTGTCGGTCACCATCCTGGCCGTGCTCCGGGAGAAGTGGATGACAAGCCCGTGACCGCGTCCCTCGACGCCCGGCTGGTCGTCCGGCGGCCGGGTTTCGCCCTGGAACTCGCGCTGGCCGTCGCGGCCGGCGAGGTGGTGGCGCTACTGGGTCCCAACGGCGCCGGCAAGAGCACCGCCCTGCGCGCGGTCGCGGGGCTGCAACAGCTGCACGACGGGCATCTGCGGGTGGCCGGGCGGACCTGGGAGGAGCCGGTCCGCGGGATCCGGCTGCCGGCCGAGAAGCGCCGCGCCGGGCTGGTCTTCCAGGACTACCGGCTCTTTCCGCACCTGTCGGTCCGGGAGAACGTCGCGTTCGGCCCGCGCAGTCGGGGCCGCTCCCGCCGGGAGGCGCGCGCGATCGCCGACGGACTGCTGGAACGGGTGGGGCTGACCGGGCTGGCCGCCCGCCGGCCGGGGCAGCTCTCCGGCGGCCAGGCCCAGCGGGTCGCGCTGGCCCGGGCGCTGGCGGTCGCGCCGCAGGTGCTGCTCCTGGACGAGCCGCTGGCCGCGCTCGACGCCGGCACCCGCGCCGAGGTCCGCACCGGGCTGCGGGACTACCTGGCGGGGCAGGCGGCGGCGACCCTGCTGGTCACCCATGATCCGCTCGACGCCATGGTGCTCGCCGACCGGCTGGTCGTGATCGAACGGGGCCGGGTCACCCAGCAGGGAAGCCCGGCCGAGATCGCCGTACGGCCCCGGACCGCGTACGTGGCCCGGTTGATGGGGCTGAACCTGCTGCGTGGCCGGGTAGCAGACGGGCGGCTGTGGTTGCCCGGGGGAGGCGGGATCGCCCTGACCGGTACGCCAGAGTCCGGCAGCGCGTCGTCCGGCGGGGCAGTGCCCGGCGACGTGTCCTCCGGTGGCGGGGTGCCGGCGGCCTGCGGCGGGGAGGTCCTGGTTGCCTTCCGGCCTGCGGCGGTACGCCTGCACGTCGGCGACGCACCGGCCGACAGGTCGTCCGGTGGCGCCGCCGGGTCCGGCACGTCTGCCCTCGACGGTTCGCGCTCCGGCTGGTCCGCGGTGGTCGAGGGGGTCGAGTCGCACGGCGACTACCTGCGGGTACGCCTCGGCGGGCCGATACCGGCGCTGGCCGACGTGCTCCCCGCGGAGGCCGCCGGGCTCGACCTGCGCTCCGGGCGGCGGCTGCACGCCGCGCTCGACGCGGGCCAGTTGCGGGTCTATCCGGCCGACGAGCCCGACACCGCTACGGTGACGGGCCCGCCGGCCGATGCCGTACGCGAGGGCCTCACGGCTCCAGCGAGCTGACCGGCCGGTCCGGGGTGTCGACATCGACGAAGTCGATCTCCTCCGGGCGGCGGGTGTCCTCGGACCGCAGCGCGGTGCGGGCCGCGGCGGCCGCCGCCCAGCCGAGCGCCGCGCCGAGCAGGCCGATGCCGATCAGCATCCCCCAGTTCGGTCCGGACTTGCGTCCGGCCAGCGCGTCGAAGGCGAGCGACGCGCGGCGCCGGGCCTCCTCGGTCACCGACTCCACCGCGTCGACGGCGCCGCCGGCGAGATCGCCGGTGCTGCGCTGGGCGGAGCGGGCGCTGCCCTTCAGGCTCTCGCCGGCCGACTCGACCGTGGAGAGCAGGTGGTGCCACGCCTGGTCGGCCACGCGTTCGGGCCGGCTGCGCCGGTCCAGTAGCTTCGGGGTTGCGAACATCGGTGCTACCTCCTCGCCGGGCGAATGCCGCGGTCAACGGGTCGGGTGCGGAAACGCTTCTCCTTCGACGTGCCCCGATGCCAGACCGGCCAAACCGCGACCGCGTCGCCCGTGCCGCGGGCGGCTGCGCCGGCCCAGCGGCGAGATTGGCCCGGGGTTGACGGGCGGACGTATGATGCGCACTGTCCGGCGGTGACCGGTTTTTCTGGCCCCCACGTGCCGGCAACCCTGATCAGGGTGGCGCTTCGGGCTGATTTAGGAATACCCTCGGTCGCGGCCCGCGTACTGATGAAGCGCCCGAAACGTGGGCGAGTGGAGGTGCTCGCGTGAGCCTGTCGATCGTGAAGACGGCGCTGCCGGACGGGGTGGTGCAGATCGCGCCCCGCGGCGAGATCGACGTCGACACCGCGTACGAGGTGCGCGAAGCCGTCGTCGAGGTGCTCAACCAGGGCCGTCCGTCCCGGATCGAGCTCAACATGCGACTCGTGACCTTCATCGACTCGGTCGGTATCAGCGCCCTGGTCGCCGGTTTCCAGACGGCCGAGGTCAGCGGGGTCAAGCTTGTCGTCACCCAGCCGAGCCGGTTCGTGCACCGGCAGCTCTGGGTCACCGGGCTGCTCGGTCTCTTCGGCGCTCCCGAGCCGTACTACGCCGGATCGGACGCGCAGGCTCCCAGCGGCGCCTGAGCACAAGTTCAGACCGCGCCGTCGGGGCGCTCCTGCCAGGCACGCAGCCCTTCCAGTTCGTCGGCTGTCTCGGTGAGCGCCCGCAGCGTCGTCACCGTCGCGTACCCCTGCGCCAGATGCGCCAGGTCGGTGCCGGGCTGCGCGACCTCGCCGGGCTCTTCCAAGGCGGTGCGGACGAAGCCGGTGCCCGCCTCGGCGACGGTCATCTGCACCTGTCCGAAGCAGGCCAGCTCGCTGCGGCGTACACCGCGCAGCCGGTGCCGCTCCACGTCCGGGGAGTTGACGTTGAGAATCGTCTCCACCGGCCCCGCCATCAGGTCGGGGAGCAGGTCGAGCGCGAGCGTGGCAGCGGTGACCCAGTTGCGCCGGTGATCCTTCTGCCGGTCCTCGGCGGTCACCTCACGCACCGCGGCCCCGCCACTGGCGGCGCTGGCGGTGATGGCGGAGAGGACGTCGAGCGAGACGGCCATTCCGTGGGCACCGTTCGCCGCGGCGGTGAACGCGGCGCCGGCGGTGCCGGAGTGCAGCATCGCCCGGCCGGCGTTGGCGCCGCGGTTGACGCCCGAGAGGACCACCTGGGGCGGGTCGCCGAAGGCGCCGTGCATGCCGAGCAGCGTGATGAAGGCGGGTGAGGCGTCGACGGCGAAGGAGGCGGCGTCCGGCACACCGTCGAGCGGCCACTCGGTGACGATGACCTTGCCGCCGTGCTCCACGGCGTTCATCGCCGCGCTGCTACCGCTCGACTCGCTCTTCGGCGCGGCCACCACCACGTCCAGCCCGCGGTCCGTCGCCACCCGGGCCAGCCAGTGCAGTCCCGGCGCGCCGATGCCGTCGTCGTTGGTGATCAGAACCCTGGTGCGCATCAGGTGCTCACCCGCTTCCGGGGTGCGGCGGGGTCACTGAGGCCTGTCGGGACGAGTTCGACCCGTTCGGCGACCCCGCTGATCGAGTCGCGCCGACCGGTGCCGAGGCCGTGGCGTGTCACGTTCATCGCGCCGGCCGCGGCACCGGTGCGTACGGCGGTGCGGATGTCGCCGCCGCGGGCGATGACCGCCGCCACCCCCGCGGTCATCGAGTCCCCGGCGCCGCGCGGGTCGGCCGCCTCCAGCCGCGGCATGCGGACCTCCAGCACCTCGCCGTCGATCAACGCCAGGGCGGGTTCGCGGGCCCGGCTGACCACCACGGCGGCCGCGCCTTCGCTGTGCAGGGCGAGCAGCGCCCGGACGAGCTCGTCGTGGCTGTCGTCGGCGGCGCGGTTGGTGTCGAGCAGCTCCTCGTGGCTGATCTTGAGGAAGTAGAGGCCGCTGGAGAGGACGGCGTTGAGGTGCCGCCCGGAGAGGTCGGCGATCACCCGGCCGCCGTTGGCCCCGAGGTCGGCGGCGAAGCGGCGGTAGATTTCCGGTGGCACCAGCGAGTCGTCGTCCGGGCCGCTGAGGATGCTGACCGGGGCGCGCAGCCCTTCACTGAGGGCGAGGTTGTAGAGCTCGTCGATCTCGTGCCGGTTCAGCGGTTCGCCCGGCACGTCGGCGATCTCGGTGCGGGTGCCGCTGCGCCGGTCGTGGACGTACCCGCCGTTGCTGCTGCTGCGCCTGATCAGGCGCAGGTCCACCCCCTCGGCGGCCATCAGCGGCGCGAGCACCTGCCCGACCTCACCGCCCACGCTGGCGCAGAGCACCACGTCGACGCCGAGGGAGACGATCATCCGGGCCTGCCAGACGCCCTGGCCGCCGGGGTGCAGGTGCAACTCGGTGTTGCCGTCGGGCTTGTCGATGGTGACCGTCAGACGGGGTGTGGGCGCGAAGACCATCACATGTCCGCTCATGCTGCCCTTTCGCCTCGGCTGCGGGCGGCTGGAGTTCCCGCAGCGGGCGAGGTCATGCGGGCCCGTAGGGGGCATTGCGGTACCGCTGCGGGTACGACACGATCGGCACACGCCGATGCCTGGGGAGGCGACGTGCCACGACAGGACAGTTTCAGCTACACCGTGCAGGCCCGGTCCGAGCCGCGAGCGGCGCTGCGGTGGCTCGCCGATCTGACCTGCCAGGGCGAGCTGCACCCGCTGATCGTGCGGGTGCGGCAGGAGCCGCCCCGCCCGGGCGCGCTGGCGAGCTGGACGGTCACCGACCGGCTGGCCTGGGGCCCGTTCCGGTTCCCGGCCAGTTACGCCGTCGACACCCTGGAGATGTCCGCGCGGTCCCTGGTCATGCGGGCCCGGCAGTGGCCGGCGACGACCGTGCTGAACCGGACCACGATCGAGGCGGAGGCCGACGGTCTGGTCCGCATCGACGTGGAGATCGCGCTCTCCGCTCCGGCGCCGCTGTTCCGGTACGCCTTCCGGCAGGCCCGTGCGGCGCACCTGGTGCTCGCCGCCCGGCTGGGCCCGGCCCTGCCGGCCGGGCCCGCCGACGGTCAGTAGACGGAGAGGTGCACGTGGTTGGTGTGGTCGCTGGAGGGGTCGCCGTTGCCGCCGCTGTAGCCCATCCAGCCGCTGCTGGGTAGCCAGATCTGGCGGTACCAGATCACGTAGAGCACACCGAGCCGGTCGGCGTTGCCGATGAAGTAGGACGAGAGATTGTCGCCGTAGGTCTTGTCGGCGCCACCGGCGACGCCGCCGAACCCGTTGCGCTGGGCGGCGAAGTCACAGGCCCGGCCCTGGGGGTGCTCGCCGGAGCCTTCGTTGCGGTAGCAGGAGACGTACCGGGTGAATCCGGCGTCCTGGGCCTGCTGCAAGGCGTGGAGCGTGCGCGGGGTGATGCAGCCGGAGGTGGTCGGGTCGCTGAGGCTGCACGACTCGCTGGGCCAGGAGCCGTCGGGGTTGCGCGGCGCGGGCCGGGCCGATGCGCTCGACGCGCCGGGGCCGGCGTAGGTGGCCGACTGCGTGGCGGCGGTGCGGGCCTCGGCGAGCGCGGCCTCGGCCTGGTCCTTGCGCTTCGCCATCACCGTCACCTGCTTGCGCTGTTCGGTGATCTCGCCGTCGATCTCGGCGCGGGCCCGGCTCTGCCGGTCCTGGGTCTCCCGCAGCTCCTGCAGGTGCCGGTCCTCGTTGGCGGCGAGGATGTCGAGCATGCCGGCGCGCTTGAGGAAGCCGTCGGGCGAGCCGCTGTCGAGCAGGAGAGAGGCGGTGGTGGCGCGGCCGGTGCGGTAAGCGGCGGCCGCGATCTCGCGGACGTTGCCGGTGCGCTCGGCGAGCTCGGCCTCGATCTCCTTGAGCTGCTTGTCGAGCTGCTTCTGGCGTTTGACGGATTTCGCCAGGGCGTTCTTGGCGTCGATGTAGCCCTTGCTGGCGGTTTCGAGTTTTTCCCGCAGGGCCGGGGTGCCGCCCTCGTCGCCGGGGTCTGCCCAGGCCGCACTCTGGCCGGCGAATCCGTTGACGAGACCGAGCAGCAGGGTCACGGCGAGCAGGACGGCGAGGCGGGCGCGGCCTTTTCGTGGTGCGGGGGCGTGGTGCGGGGTCGTGGTGTGGGGCATGTGGAGTCCTTCCGTCAGCCGCCGACCGGGTTAGCTGACGGGTTCGGGACGGAAGATCCCTACCGCTGTCGCGGATGCACCCCAGGTACGTGGTTCCCCGGCTCGCGTGTGGCGATTAGGCGGCGGCCGCCGCAGGCGCCGGTGGGGCGCCGCCCGGCGGTGGCCTCGGGTGACACTACCGTCAGCGACGCGGAAACGCAGCTCGGGAGGGTCCGCCGGGCGGGCGTCACCACCGCAGTTGCTGGCAGGTGCCGGGCATCGACCGCGGCTCGACCTGCAGCGTCGCGTGTTCGATCTGGAAGTCGTCGTGCAGGGCGGCTCGCGCCGCGGCGAGCACGGCGGCCAGCTCGACCTCGCGCGCCACCGTCAGGTGGGCCGAGACCACCTCCATGCCGGAGGTGAGGGTCCAGACGTGCAGGTCGTGGATTCCGCAGACCCCCGGCACCGCCCGCAGCCGGTCGCTGACCGCCGCCACCGGCAGGTGCCGTGGGGCGGCCTGCACCAGAATCCGCAGTGCGGACCGCCCGAGGCGCCAGGTCCGCGGCAGGATGAAGACGCCGATCGCGACCGCGGCGAGTGGGTCGACCCACCACCAGCCGGTGACGGAGATCAGCACCGCGGCGACGATCACGCCGATCGAGCCGAGCAGATCGGCGAGGACCTCCAGGTACGCCCCGCGCATGTTGATGCTCTCCCGGGCGCCGGAGCGCAGCAGCGCGAAGGCGATGAGGTTGGCCACCAGTCCGGCCACGGCGACGGCGAGCATCGGCCCGGTGAGCACCGTGGGCGGATCGCTGAAGCGGCGGACCGCCTCGATGAGCACGTAGCAGGCGACGCCGGAGAGCAGGACGGCGTTGGCGAGCGCGGCGAGCACCTCGAGCCGGTAGAGGCCGAAGGTGCGCTGCGGGTCGTGCGACCCGCGGCGGGCGGCGCTGATCGCCGCGAGCGCCATGGCGATGCCGAGCACGTCGGTGAACATGTGCCCGGCGTCGGAGAGCAGCGCGAGCGAGCCGCTGACGAGCGCGGTGACGGTCTCGGCCACCATCAGCCCGGCGAGGACTGCGAGCGCGGCCCAGAGCCTGCCCCGGTGCCGGGCTCCGGCATGCATCACCTGCGCGTGATGGTCGTGACCTGCGCCCACGCCAATACCCTCCGTCACCGGCCGATGCCCGCTCCAAGATATGTTCACATCGCAATGTATGCAACAGTCTCGACGGCGGGATCAGCCGATCGGGTCGGCGCAGGCGGCCCGGTCGAGCGGGGCGTACGGAACGCGGTGGGTCTCAGCCGGTCGCGTCGAGCACGGTCAGCCGCTGAGTGGCCCGGGAGAGCGCCACGTAGAGCGTCCGGACACCGGCGGCGGAACCGCCCCGGATGCCGTCCGGATCCACCAGCACCACGCCGTCGTACTCCATGCCCTTGGCCTGGAGACTGTCGACCACCTGCAGGCGGGGGTCGGTGACTTCGGCGAGAAGAGCCGCCATCTCGGCGCGGCGGGTGACCGGCGTGATCACGCCGACGGTCCCCTCGACCTCGGCCAGCATGGTCGCCACCGCCGCCCGGACGGCGTCGGGCAGCGCCGCGGCCGGCACCTCGCGCCGCACCGGAGGCACACCGGTCGTGCGTACCGCGCGCGGCAGCACCAGCTCGGGGTCCAGCTCCCGGATCACCTCGGCGGCCACCTCGAAGATCTCGGCCGGGTTGCGGTAGTTGGTGGAGAGGGTGAACTCCCGCCGGGGCCGGCGGCCCAGTGCCTGGTCGCGGGCCTGCACCAGCTCGGCCTGGTCGCCGGTCCACGCCGACTGGGCCGGATCACCCACGATCGTCCAGGACGCCAGCCGTCCGCGCCGGCCCAGCATCCGCCACTGCATCGGCGAGACGTCCTGCGACTCGTCGACCACCACGTGCGCGTAGTCGCGGTAATCGGCCGGCCGTTCCCGGCCCGCCTCCCGTGCCACCCGCTGCCGGTCGGCGTAGGTGCTCAGCTCCCGTACGCCCCCGGCGAGCTGGTACGGGTCCCGCGAGTGCCGCTTGGGCTGCATCGGCTTGCCCAGCAGTGCGTCCAGCTCGTCCAGCAGCGCCACGTCGGCGATGGTCGGCCCCTCGGCGCCCACGGTGGCGAACGCGGCGGCGAGCAGGTCGATCTCGCGGCGATCGAGTACGTCGCGGGCGTAGCGGCGCAGCCGCTGCGGGTCGGCCAGCCAGCGCAGCACGTGCAGCGGGTGCAGCCGGGGCCACCACGCCTTCAGGAACTCGCGGAAGTCGCCGCGGTCGGCGAGCTCCCCCTCGAAGGTGCGCCGGTCGTGCCGCCCCGCCGGGTTCAGCGACCGCAGCTGCGCCCAGAGCGCGTCGAAGATCAGGTCGAAGCCGGCCCGGCGCGCCTCGTTGCGTCGCGCGCCCCGCGCCAGCGCCCGCTCGCGGATGGTGTCCAGCTCGCCGCGGGTCAGCCGCAGCAGCTCACCGCGGTAGAGCAGCCGCAGTTCGGTGGGGGAGCCGGGTACGGCGTCGCGTACGGCCTGCTGCAGCACCCGCCGCATCCGCAGCGACCCCTTGATCGCCGCCACCTGTGACGAGTCGGTACGGGTGGCCGTGACGTCGAGGAAGAGCGACCCGAGTGAGTGCAGCACGGCGGCCTCCTCGCCCAGCGAGGGCAGGACCGAGCCGATGTACTGCACGAAGACCGAGGAGGGGCCGACGACGAGCACGCCGCCGCCGGCGAACCGGGCCCGGTCGGCGTAGAGCAGGTACGCCGCCCGGTGCAGCGCGACGGCCGTCTTGCCGGTGCCGGGACCGCCGGAGACGATCGTGACGCCGCCCGCGTCGGAGCGGATCGCGGCGTCCTGCTCCTGCTGGATGGTGGCGACGATGTCGCGCATGCCGTGCCCGGTGGCGCGGGAGAGGGTGGCGAGCAGCGCGCCGTCACCGACCACCTGAAGCTCCGGTCCGGCCAGCTCCGGGTCGAGCAGGTCGTCCTCGATGCCGGTCACCCGCTCACCGCTGGACTGGATCATCCGCCGCCGGACCACGCCACGCGGCTGCGCCGGGGTCGCCTGGTAGAAGGCCGCCGCCGCCGGCGCCCGCCAGTCGATCACCAAGGGCTCGGAGTTGCGGCCCCGTACGCCGAGCCGCCCCACGTGCAGCACCGACCGGTCCCGCAGGTCCAGCCGGCCGAAGACCAGCCCTTCGTGTTCGGCGTCCAGGGTGTGCCGCCGCTGGGCGGCGTGGAAGACCATCGCGTCCCGCTCCACCAGCGCGCCGAAGGTGCCGACCCGGGACATGCGGTAGCCGTCCCGCTCGGCTCGCAGCGCGGATCGGCGCAGCTCGGCCAGCCGGGTGTAGACCCGGTCGAGATGGCCCTGCTCGACGGCGATCTCCTGCTGCAACGTGCTCTGGTCGGTCAACGGGGGCGCTCCTAGCTCTGCTGACGGCGGCCGGACGCGCCCCGCGGCAGGTCGGCCGCGAGCGGGTCGGACCTGAGCGAGGGTACGGGCATGCCGTCGGGCCGGCCGCAACCGCTGGTCAGATGTGACCCGCGCGCCGCCGGCCGGTGCCGACAGGGGGTCCTCAACGGTACGTCCCGGGTCGGCGGCTTACCCCAGCCGGGCCGACGACGAACCGCCGTGGTGAAAAGGCTCGCATTGTCCTTCCTTCCTGCCGGATCCGTGCCGCAAGCTGTCCCAATGACTTCTCAGCCGAAGCTCGCCGCGGGCGAAGACGCGCCGCGCGCCGGGGACCTCGGGGGCCGTCCCGGCCGGGCACTGGCCGAACTGCTCGCCGGCAACCGGCGATTCGTCGACGGCCGACCGCTGCACGGGCACGACGTGAGCGCCGCCGCGACCGTCGCCTCCGGCGATCAGCAGCCCCACGCGGTCGTCGTCGGCTGCATCGACTCCCGGGTCCCGCTGGAGGCGATCTTCGATCAGACCTTCGGGTCGATGTGCGTGGTCCGCTCCGGCGCGCACGTGCTCGACCAGGCGGTCGTCGGTTCGGTGGAGTTCGCCGTGGCGGCGCTGAAGGTGCCGCTGGTCGTGGTGCTCGGCCACGAACGCTGTGGCGCGGTGACCTCCACGGTGCAGGCGCTGCGCAGCGGGCAGCGGCCGGGCGGGGCGCTGGGGTACCTGGTCGACCAGATCACCCCGGCGGTCGAGGAGGTGGGCGCCGACGACCCGCGGGCGGTGGCGCTGGCGACCCGGCGGCACGTCGGGCGGACGGTGGCGACCCTGCGTGAGCAGCAGCTGCTGGCAGCAGCCGGGAACCAGGGCGACCTCGCCGTGGTCGGCGCGATCTACGACCTCGCCACCGGTGTGGTGACCCTGCTGCCCTGATCCGGGGCGACGCCACAGCAACGACCGCCCGCGGCGCTGCCGGGGCGGTCGTTGCTGTTGCTGCGGAAGGGGCTCAGCCCTCGAAGATGCCGGCCTCGACCAGGCGCTTCTCGGTGGTGTCCCAGCCGTCGCCCGGGAACTGGGCGGCGAGGCCGGTGATCTCAGCCCGGATCTTGGTGGCGTGGCCGGCACCGGCCAGCGTCCGGATCTCCTCGACGAAGGCGTCGGAGTCGGTACGCAGGTGCACGGTCTTGCCGTTGGTCAGGTTCCGCACGTAGGCGTGCTTGCCGCCGTTGAGCGGAATGAGGTACTTGAACTCGCCGAGCACGCTCAGGGCACCACCCTGGCCGGCCTGGCCGGCCCGGACGGACGCGCGCGCGGTCTTAGAGGTGTTGCTCGCCACGGAGGTACTCCTTGCAAGACGTACGGAGGACGGGAACGTCCGGGGGGTCTCGGCAGTTCCGGCAGTTCAGTTCGACTGCTCGCCACCGAAGATGGGCTGCGGCAGAAGCCGCCGACTCAACTTTACACCACCGTCTCGTCCGGGTTGCCCACCCAGGTCACCGGCGCGAACGGCACCGACCCAGATCGTCGCACGGCGATTTCTGCGTTTCGCTGGCGTACCTTGCGCCACTGCTGCATCATTTGTGACAAGCACTGCTCGGCAACGAGACTGCCACGGATGACGAGGTCGTAGGGGAAGACGCACCTCGCCAACCGGGAGGTCAACCGTGCCAACGCGTGGCGTCGTATACGTCCACTCCACCCCGCTCGCCGTGTGCACGCACGTCGAGTGGGCGATCGCGCGCGTCCTTGCCGCGCCGGTCAACCTGCAGTGGACCGCCCAGCCCGTCGATCCCAGCGCCCGCCGGGCCGAATGCGGCTGGTCCGGGCGGCCGGGGACGGGCGCCGAGCTGGCCGCTGCCCTCCGGCAGTGGCCCATGCTGCGTTTCGAGGTCACCGAGGAGCCCAGCGCCGGCGTCGACGGCGAACGGTTCATGCACGTACCCGGTCGGGGACTCTTCCGCGCCACCGTCGGCGCGGGCGGCGACATCCAGCTCGGCGAGGACCGGTTGCGCACGATCATGTATGCCGCCCGGGGGCCGGAAGCGCTGGCCCACGCCCTGGACAAGGCCCTCGGCACCGCCTGGGACGACGAGCTCGAGCCGTACCGCCACGCCGGTGACGGCGCGCCGGTGACTCTGCTCACCCAGGTCGGCTAGGCCGGACCGAAGGCCGGAAAACCGGCAGGACGGATTTGCCGCTGTCGAGCGCGGCTGGTGGGATGGTCGGGTGCCCTCCGCGTCCCGTCGCACTCTGCTCGCCGCCGCGCTCGCCGTACCGGTAACGGCCGGCTGCGGCGCACCGTCGAAAGAACCGGAACCGGCCGGACCGGTCGCCCCATCGACGCCGAGCGCGGACCCGGCGGCGCCGGACGATCCCGCCGCCCGCGCCGCCGCGCTGGTCGCCACGCTGGCCGACGAGGACCTGGCCGGGCAGGTACTGATGCCGTTCGCCTACGGCGACTCCGCGACCGAGGTGTCGGCCGGCTCGGCGGCGCGCAACCGGGAACTCGCCGGGGTCGACACCCCGGCGCAGATGGTGGAGAAGTACCGCCTGGGCGGCCTGATCCTGGTCGGCTTCTCCGCCGACGACCCGACCGCGGCGAACCAGGTCACCACCAACGTCGACAACCCGCAGCAGGTCCGGGGCCTCACCGACGGCCTGCACACGGCCGCCGGGAAGCTGCCCGCCGCCGCGCCGCTGCTGATCGGCATCGATCAGGAGTACGGCGTGGTCACCCGGATCACCAAGGGTGTCACCCTCCTGCCCGGCGCGCTCGCCGCCGGCGCGGCCGGGAAGGCGGAGCTGACCGAGAACGCGTGGCGGGCGGCCGGCGCCGAACTGGCGGCGATGGGGGTCAACCTCGACTTCGCGCCGGTGGCCGACGTGCTGGTCGGTCGCAGCGCGGTGATCGGCTCGCGTTCGTTCGGCGGCGATCCGGAACTCGTCGGCGCGCAGGTCTCCGCCGCGGTGCGCGGACTGCAGGCAGCCGGGGTCGCCGCGACGTTGAAGCACTTCCCGGGTCACGGCCACACCTCCGCCGACAGCCACCACGAGCTGCCCACCCTGACCCAGAAGCGCGCGGTGCTGGCGTCCGAGGCGTGGGGACCCTTCCGGGCCGGCGTCGCCGCCGGGGCCGAGCTGGTGATGTCCGCCCACCTCGACGTGCGCGCCGTCGACCCCGGTGTCGCGGCGACCTTCTCCCGCAAGCTGCTCACCGATGTGCTCCGCGGCGAGCTGGGCTTCACCGGTGTCGTGGTGACCGACGGGATGAACATGGCACCGGCGCAGAAGTACCCGGCCGGGGAAGCCGCCGTCCGCGCCCTCAACGCCGGCAACGACCTGATCCTGATGCCGCCGAACGTCACGCAGGCGTACGACGGGGTGCTGGCGGCCCTGCGCGACGGCTCGCTGCCCCGCGAACGTCTGGTGGCGGCGGCGACCCGCATCCTGACTCTCAAGTTCCGCCTGGCGGCCACCCCGGCCCCGCCGCTGACGGTGCTCGGCGACGACGCGCACCGGGCCGCCGCCCGGGCGCTGGCCCTCGCGGCGGTGACGGTGCTGCGCGGCTCCTGCGCCGGGCTCGCCGTCGACGGCGGCGTGCGGGTCACCACCTCCGCCGGGCGGGACCGCACACGGGAGCTGCTCACCGGGGAGCTGGCGGCGGCCGGCGTTCCGGTCGTGACGCGTGGCGGCACGGTGGTGCACCTGGTCGGCTACGGCGACGGCACGGCGGACCTGAACGCCGAGGCGGACGTGACCGTGGCGATGGACACCCCGCACCTGCTGGCCCGCGCCGCCTCTCCGGTGCTGCTGGCCACCTACTCGTCCAGCCCGGCCTCGATGACCGCCCTGGCGCAGGTGCTCGCCGGCCGGGAAGAGGCGAAGGGCCGGCTGCCGGTCGAGGTCGCCGGACTGCCCGCGACCACCTGCAAGCCCTGACCTGCGCCCTGCCGGTGCACCGGCGGAGCGCGATCGGCGACCCCCCTCGGACCGTCACCGGCCTAGCCGCCGGCCCCGACCGGGGTAGCCGGACCGCGATCGGGGTCGCCGCACTCGGATGCCGAAACGCCCGCCCGGTCGGAACCGGGCGGGCGTCTGCCGACGTACGCCGTCAGAGCGGGATGTTGCCGTGCGTGCCGCGACCGGCGGGAGCGGCGGCGAGCGCCTCGGCGATGCGCGCCCGGGTCTCGGCCGGGGTGATGACGGCGTCGACCACGCCGATCTCCAGGGCCCGGTTGACGCCACCGGCGATCCGGATCTGCTCCTCGATCAGCTGTGCGCGCAGCACTTCGCGCTGCTCGGCCGGGGCGGCGGCCAGCTTCTTGCGGTGCAGGATGTTCACCGCGGCGCTGGCCCCCATGACCGCCACCTCCGCCTGTGGCCAGGCGAAGACCGCGGTCGCGCCGAGCGAGCGGGAGTTCATCGCGATGTACGCCCCGCCGTACGCCTTGCGGGTCACCAGCGTCACCCGCGGCACCACCGCCTCGGAGAAGGCGTGCAGCAGCTTCGCGCCGCGGCGCACCACCCCGTCCCACTCCTGGCCCAGCCCCGGCAGGTAGCCGGGGACGTCGACCAGCACGATCAGCGGCACGCCGAGCGAGTCGCACATCCGCACGAAGCGGGCGGCCTTCTCGGCGCTGGAGGCGTCCAGGCAGCCGCCCAGCCGCAGCGGGTTGTTGGCGATCACGCCGACGGTCCGGCCGGCGAAGCGCCCCAGGGTGGTGACGACGTTGCGGGCCCACTTGGCGTGCAGCTCCACGCCGGGGGCGTCCAGCAGCGCGTTGACGACCGGCTTGACGTCGTAGGCGCGGTTGACCTGCTCCGGCATCTGGCCGGCGAGGTCGTGCGCCTCGTCGGCGACGGCCACGTCGGCCGGGCTGAAACGCCCCTGCCGGCCCAGCAGCGAGGCGAGCTCGCGGGCCCGGGCCAGCGCCGATTCCTCGTCCGGGGTGGTCACGTGCACCACACCGGAGCGGCGTCCGTGCGGTTCCGGGCCGCCCAGGCGCGCCATGTCGACCTGTTCGCCGGTGACGCTGCGCACCACCTCCGGGCCGGTGACGAAGATGCGCCCGGCCTCGCTCATGATCACGATGTCGGTCAGCGCCGGGCCGTACGCGGCGCCGCCGGCCGCCGGGCCGAGCACCACCGAGATCTGGGGTACCCGGCCGGAGGCCCGGACCATCGCGGCGAAGATCAGGCCGACCGCGTCGAGGGCGACGACGCCCTCGGCCAGCCGTGCGCCGCCGGAGTGCCACAGGCCCAGCACCGGCACCCGCTCGCGTACGGCGGTGTCGATGGCGTCCACGACGTGGCGGCAGCCCTCGGTGCCCATCGCGCCCCCCATCCGGGTGGCGTCGGTGACGTAGGCGACGACGGGGGTGCCGTCGACCTCGCCGCGGGCCCAGAGCACCCCGGAGGTGTCCGGGGTGATGGCCAGGCGCAGGGTTCCGGCGTCGAAGAGGGCCCGGAGCCGGACCTGGGGATCCCGGTGATCGACGACGGATGTGTCCGCGCCGGCTGCGGCGATCGTGCTCACTGTGCCTCCAAGGCGTATGTCTCTAGGCTCGGGTGAAGACGAGAGCCACGTTGTGACCGCCGAAGCCGAACGAGTTGTTCAGGGCGGCCGGGATGTCCAGTTGCCGGGGCTTGTGCGCCGCAACGTCCATGTCGAGCCCGTCGTCGGGGTCGTCGAGGTTGATCGTCGGCGGTACCACGCTGTCGCGGATCGCCAGGATGGTGGCGATCGACTCCAGCGCGCCGGCGGCGCCGAGCAGGTGGCCGGTCATCGATTTGGTAGCGGTCAGCACCGGGTGGGAGCCGACCGCCGCGTGCAGCGCCGCGATCTCGGCCATGTCGCCGACCGGGGTCGAGGTGGCGTGGGCGTTGACGTGGACGATGTCTTCGCGGCTGACGTCCGCGTCGGCCAGCGCCAGCCGGATCGCCCGGATGGCGCCCTCACCCTCGGGGTGCGGCTGCACGATGTCGTAGGCGTCGGAGCTGATCCCGGCGCCGGCGAGGCGGGCGTAGACGTGTGCGCCGCGGGCTGCGGCGTGGTCGGCCCGCTCCAGCACCAGCGCGCCGGCGCCCTCGCCGAGGACGAAGCCGTCGCGGCCCTTGTCCCAGGGCCGGGAGGCCCGTTGCGGGTCGTCGTTGCGGGTGGACATCGCACGCATGGCGGCGAAGCCGGCGATCGGCAGGCCGTGGATGACGGCTTCGGCGCCGCCGGCGACCACCACGTCGGCGCGGCCGGCGCGGATGATGTCCATTCCGAGGGCGATCGCCTCCGCGCCGGTGGCGCAGGCGCTGGCGACCGAGTGCACCCCGGCCTTGGCGCCCAGGTCCAGGCCGACGAAGGCCGCCGGGCCGTTCGGCATCAGCATCGGCACGGTGTGCGGCGACACCCGCCGGGGGCCGGAGGCCTCCAGGATGTCGTCCTGCGCCAGCAGGGTCAGCGCGCCGCCGATGCCGGTGCCGATGCTGACCGCGACGCGTTCGGCGTCGGGGGCGGACTCGGCGAAGCCGGCGTCGGACCAGGCCTGCCGCGCGGCGATCATCGCGATCGCCTCGGAGCGGTCGAGGCGGCGCAGCTTGACCCGCTCGAGCACCTCGCTGGGGTCGACCGCCAGCGCGGCGGCGATACGGACGGGAAGCTCGGCCGCCCACTCCGAGGTGAGCGGACCCACTCCGGAGCGGCCGGCCAGCATGGCGTCCCAGGTTGACGCGACGTCCCCGCCGAGCGGGGTCGTCGCGCCGAGCCCGGTGACGACGACGTCATGTCGGTTCATGTCAGGACTGCGCCGCGATGTAGCTGACGGCGTCGCCGACGGTCTTGAGGTTCTGCACCTCGTTGTCGGGGATCTTCACGCCGAACTTCTCCTCGGCTGCCACCACGACCTCCACCATGGAGAGCGAGTCGACGTCGAGGTCGTCGGTGAAGGACTTCTCCTCGGCGACGTCGGCGGTGTTGATGCCGGCGACCTCCTCGAGAATCTCGGCGAGGCCTGCGGTGATTTCGTCACGGGTCATTGCTGTTGTTCCTTCCCTGGTGTGGTGTGCACTCCGGCGGTGGGGCCGTCGGAGGGCGCCGTCGGCGCTGTCGCGCCGCGCGGGGGTATCACGGGCAGCGGACGACCTGACCGGCGTAGGTCAGGCCGCCGCCGAAACCGAAGAGTAGAACGGGGGCGCCCACGGGCACCTCCCGGCGTTCCACCAGTTTCGACAGCGCCAGCGGGATGCTGGCGGCCGAGGTGTTGCCGGACTCGACGATGTCCTTGGCGATCACCGCGTCGGGGCTCAGCCCGATCCGCCGGGCGAGTCCGTCGATGATGCGGGCGTTGGCCTGGTGCGGTACGAAGGCGGCGAGCTCCTCCGGGGCGACGCCGGCCCGGGCGCACGCCTCGCGCGCCATCGGCGCCAGCGCGGTGGTGGCCCAGCGGAACACCGCCTGCCCCTCCTGCTGCACGTACGGGCGCCAGCCTTCGATGGTGACGACGTCGCTCTTCTCCGGCACCGAACCCCAGAGCACCGGGCCGATGCCCGGCTCGTCGGCGGCGCTGACCACGGCCGCCCCGGCGCCGTCGCCGAAGATGATGCAGGTGGAGCGGTCGGTCCAGTCGGTGAACTCGGAGAGCTTCTCGGCGCCGATGACCAGGGCGTTGCGTGCCGAGCCGGCACGGATGGCGTGGTCGACGCTCGCCAGGGCGTAGGAGAAGCCGGAGCAGGCGGTGTTGATGTCGTACGCGCCGGGCGCGGTGATGCCGAGGCCGGCCGCGACCCGGCAGGCGACGTTGGGCGTCCGGTCAACCGAGGTGCAGGTGGCCACGACCACGAGGTCGATGTCGGCCGCGGTCAGGCCGGAGTTCGCCAGTGCCTTGCCGGCCGCGGCGGTCGCCATGTCGGCGACGGTCTCGGTGTCGGCGACATGGCGGGTGACCACCCCGACCCGTTCCCGGATCCACTGGTCGTTGGTCTCCACCAGCTCGGCGAGTTCGTCGTTGGTGACGATGCGCGAGGGCTGGTGGTGTCCCATTGCGACGATCCGGCTGCCGGTGGTGCTCATGCGTGTCCTCCGATGCGGGCCAGCGGCTGCCCGGGCGCGACCGGGTCGTCCCGGTCGGCGAGCCACTCGGTCAGCGAACCACCCTGGTGTGCGGTGACCTCGACGGGACCCTGGCGGGTCGCGACGTGGCCGATGACCTGACCGGTGCGGACGAGGTCGCCCTCGGTGAGGGTGTCGCCGGGCTGGAAGGTGCCGGCCGCGGGCGAGACCGCCACCCGGAACTGCATCGTCGGCTCGTGGCCAGGAGGCATGCCGTGCCGGGCGATCAGGTCGCGGGCGGCGGGCAGGTCGTCCGGGGTGTTCAGGGTGACGATCTCGGGGGCGCCGGCGCCCTTGAGCTCCCGCTTGACCAGGCCGGCGAGAGTGCCGGCCGGGGGGAGTTCGATCACGCCGGTGACGCCGAGGTCGGCCAGGCTGCGCATGCAGAGGTCCCAGCGCACCGGGGCGGTGACCTGCCGGACGAGGCGCTGGATGACCTCGCGGCCGTGGCTGACGGCGGCGCCGTCGAGGTTGGAGAGCAGGATCCGGTGCGGATCGGCCGGGGTGATCCCGGCGGCGACCTCGGCCAGGACGGTCTCGGCGGGTGCCATGTACGGAGTGTGGAACGCCCCGGCGACCTGCAGCGTGATCACCCGGGTGCGGGCCGGCGGCTGGGCGGCGAGTTTCGCCAGCCCGTCCTGGGCGCCGGCGGCGACGATCTGGCCGGCGCCGTTGCGGTTGGCCGGGTGCAGCCCGTGCGATTCGAGGGCGGCGAGGACCTCCTCGGCGTCGCCGCCGAGGAGTGCGGCCATGCCGGTCGGTTCGAGCGCGCAGGCGGCGGCCATCTCCCGGCCGCGTACGCCGGCGAGGGTGATCGCGGACTCGGCGGGCACCACCCCGGCGAGCGCGGCGGCGGCGAGCTCGCCGACACTGTGCCCGGCGGTCAGCGCGACGTCGTGCATCGGCAGGTGCTCGGCGGCGAGCAGGGCGGCGGCGACCAGCAGCGGCTGGGTCCGGGCGGTGTCCTTGATTTCGTCCGCGTCGGCCTTGGTGCCGAGATGCACCAGGTCGACGCCGGCCGGAACGGACCACCAGCGCAGGCGGGCCTGGGCGCCGGGGAGGTCGAGCCACGGGGTGAGGAAGCCGGGTTTCTGGGAACCCTGGCCGGGAGAGAGTACGGCGAGCACGGTTAAGACTCTCCTGCATGCGGACTGGCGGCGCGGTTGTCGCTCGGTACCAAACCGTACTAGATCCTTTGTAGGGTTCCTCCAAACATTACGATCTGCGATCGACGCGATACACCGTTTAGTGGGCTTTGCTGCCGAATGCCGGATTGGGTGCCAGTGGTGCTGCCGGGTCCAGTCGGCCCACCGCCAGCGCTACCCGCAGGGTGAAGGCGTCCCGGGGCGCCAGCGGCGAGAACCCGGTCAGGTCGGCGACGCGCCGCAGCCGGTACCGCACGGTGTTGGGGTGCACGAAGAGCACCCGCGCCGCGTTCTCCAGCACCCCGCCGCCGGAGAGGAACTCGTCCAGTGTCCCCAGCAGCTCACCGCCGGCGCGGATCAGCGTGGCGTAGACGTCCTGCCGCAGCCGGCGCCGCGCCTGGGCGTCACCGGCGAGGGCGCGTTCGGGGAGCAGATCGTCGGCGGCGACCGGACGGGGCGCCGCGGGCCAGGCGGGGGCGGCCCGGAATCCGGCCAGCGCCGCGCGGGCCGAGTCGGTCGCCTCGTCCAGGCTCGGCACCGCCGGCCCCACCACCACCGGGCCGGCGCCGAAGGCCTCCAGCAGCGCGGTGGTGACCTCGACCGGGTCGGCGGCGCCGCCGACGACCACCACCAGCCGGTCCCCGTGCACCCCGCCGATGGTCTCCACGTCGATGCGGCGGCCGAGCCGGTGGATGCCACGCAGCACCGCGGCGACCTCGCCGCCGGGGGAGCGGCCCACCAGCACCGCGACCGGGGTGGCGTCGGTCCAGCCCAGTGCGGCGCCCCGGGAGGCGAGCACGTCCGGGGAGTCCCCGCGCAGCAGCGCGTCCACGAGCAGGGCCTGCAGCCGGACGTCCCACGAGCCCCGCGACTCGGCGGCGCGGGCGTACGTCCGGGCGGCGGCGAAGGCGATCTCGCGGGAGAATCGCAGCACCTGCTCGCGCAGCACCTGCTCCTGCCCCTCGGCCGCCAGCAGCGGCACGTGCTCCTCGACGACGTCGACCGTCACCTTGATCAACGCTACCGTCTGCGGGAGGCTGATCGCGCGCATCAGCGCGGTCGGCGCGGTGGCGAAGACGTCGTCGGAGAGCTGCGCGCCGTCCAGGGCGTCGTTGCCACGCTCGCCGTTGTCGCGGATCCACTGCACCAGCGACCGCGCGCCGGCCTGGGCGATCAGCATGACCCAGGAGCGCTGCTCGGCCGGCATGTCCCGGAACCACGGCAGGGTCTCGTCCATCCGCGCCATGCTGGCGGTGGCGAGACTGCCGACGGCGCGCTCCATGCGGTGCAGCGTCGCGGTGAACTGTTCCTGGTCGGCCTGGGTCGTCACCGCCATAGCCTGTCACGGTCCCGGGGCCGTCCGGAATCTCCCTGCGGCCGGGCACCTTAGCGCAGCCAGTTTTCGTGGCTGTTCCCGCAGGCCGCGCGAGCGGTGTGGCCCATGCAACCTGAACGGACCATCGATCTGATCATCTTCGCCCGCTACCGTGTGGGCCCAGACGTGAACTTCTGTCATCTGTTCCCGTCGCAGACGCCCGTACCGGTGTGGGCCGCAGGTGGCGTGGGGAGGAATTGTGGTGGGGCACAGCGAGGCCGAGTACTGCTGCGAGCCGGACGACGTCTGTCTCGGCGACGCCCACCACCCTCCGCGTACCGACGGTGGCGCGGCGCGCACCCCGGAGACCGGCGCGGCCGTCAGCGCGACGGAGAACGCCGACGAGCCGGTCGACGCAGATGCGGACCTGGACGAGGACGGCGCCCTGCCCCGGCTGCAGTTGATCGCCTGGGAATCCGCGCACCGGCACGGCCCGGTCCGCCCACGCCAGCGTCGCCGCCGCCGGGAACGGCCACCGCACCGTTGGTGCTGACCGCCGGTTGACGGGAAACGTCAGCGGGTCCGTCGGCGCACGTAGAGCGCCAGTCCGGCGATGCTGCCGGTGATCACCGTGATGAGGCCGACGTTGAGCAGCAGCGCCGGACGGAGCACGTCGAAGGCCTCGCCGAACTCCGAGCCCGGGTTGATCGCCTCCTCGGGGATCAGGCGCTCGCCGCCGCCGATGCCGCCGGAGAGCGGATCGATCTGCTCCGGCAACGGTGCGCCCGCGCTGCGCAGGCTCTCCGACATGCTCAGCCGCCCCAGGAACCAGCCTTCGCTGGTCTTGCGCTTGCTCGGCTGCTCCTTCGGGCGGTAGACGCGCGGACCGCCCTCGGCCAGCGGGTAGAGGTCAAAGGTCTGCTTCGGTTCGCCGTCCTGGAAGACGACCACCGTGTACCTGGGGCCGAGCGTTTCCTCTTTCGGCGCGGCGGTCTTGTGCGCCTTGCCGAGCCAGCTCACCTGATCGAGCACCGAGGCCAGGTGGGCCGGGCGCTCCTCGGCCGTCAGCCGCAGCGCCTCGTCGAGCCCCTCACCCTCGATGGTGATCGCGGTGATCTCGGGAGCGGCCGCTGCCGGGGCTGCGCTCGGCAGCGCCATGGCGAACGCGAGAGTTGCCACTGCCAGTGCCCGGCGCCAGAACCTGTGAGCCATCGCTGACCTCCTCGCCCCGTCGGGGATGGTCGTGATGCAGGCCGAGCGCTGACCTCCGGGGACGGGCCGTTGTTCCCGCCGGGGCGGGACAGGCTGGGCTCCGGAGGATTCGCCGAACGTCACCCGCCTGCACCTGACCGGGGACGCCAATGAACGGATCGCGATCGCCGACCGGCCGCGAGGCGGGGCGAATGATCGATGATCGGATCCTAGCGGCGCCCCCGGGCGTGCGGGAGGGCGGATCCCATGTCGTAGGCAATCTGCGACCTGGTTGTTGCAATGCCGCCCGGCGACGCGGTCAGGGCAGGCGCAGGCGGGCGGCGCGCAGCCGGGTCAGGGTCCGCTCGCGGCCCAGCACCTCCATCGACTCGAACAGCGGCAGCCCCACCGTCCGGCCGGTGACGGCGACCCGTACCGGGGCCTGGGCCTTGCCCAGCTTGAGCCCGCGTTCGGTGCCGACCTGCTCCAGCGCCGCCTTCAGCGACTCGGCGTCCCACTGCGGCAGCGCCTCGAAGGCGACGACCGCGGCGTCGAGGAGCTCGGCGGCGCCCGGCTTCATCGCCTTGGCCCACGCGCCCTCGTCGATCAGCGGGTCGGCCAGGAAGAGGAAGTCGACGTTCGGCACGATCTCGCTCAGCACCGCGATGCGGGTCTGGGCCAGCTCCGCGACCGCGTTGAAGGCGGCCTCGTCGAACTCCTCCGGCTGCCACGGCGGCGGCGGGATAGTCGCGGTGCCGGTCAGCCACGGCCGGCACTCCTCGATGAACTGCTCCACCGGCAGCGCGCGGATGTACTCGCCGTTGAAGGCGCGCAGCTTCTTCTCGTCGAAGAAGGCGGGGGAGAGGTTGACCTCCTCCAGCCGGAACTCCGACTCGATCACCGACCAGGGCACGATCTCCCGGTCACCCGAGGGCGCCCAGCCCAGCAGCATCAGGTAGTTGCGCATCGCGTCGGGAAGGTAACCCTCGTCCCGGTACGCCTCCAGCGCCACCTTGTCGCGGCGCTTGGAGAGCTTCTGCCGCTTCTCGTTGACCACCACCGGCACGTGCGCCCAGATCGGCGGCGTGGCGCCGAGCGCCTCCCAGAGCAGCTGCTGCTTGGGGGTGTTCGGCAGGTGCTCCTCGGCGCGGATGACGTGCGTGATCCCCATCGTCAGGTCGTCGACGACGTTGGCGAGCAGGAAGACCGGCGAGCCGTCGCCGCGGGCGATGACGAAGTCCTCGATGAGCTTGTTCTCGAAGGTCGGCTCGCCGCGGATCAGGTCGACCACCACGGTCTCGCCCTCGTCCGGCGTACGGAAGCGCAGTGCCCGCCCCTCGCCCGGGCCGAGGCCGCGGTCGCGGCAGAAGCCGTCGTAGCCCTGGTACTGCGAGCCGGTACGCGCCTGCACCTGATCCCGGGTGCAGTCGCAGTAGTAGGCGCGGCCGCCGGCGTGGAGGCGCTCGGCGGCGGCGCGGTGCTCGCCGGCGTTGGCGGACTGGAAGTGCGGTCCCTCGTAGCTGCCGCGGGCGATGCCGATCCACTCCAGGGCGGTGAGGATGCCCTCGGTCCACTCGGGCTTGTTGCGGGCGGCGTCGGTGTCCTCGATGCGGAGCACGAAGACGCCCTCGTGCTGCTTGGCGTAGATCCAGTTCTGCAGCGCCGAGCGGGCGCCGCCGACGTGGAACATACCGGTCGGAGAAGGGGCGAAGCGTACGCGTACCGTCACGTGCCAAGCCTAGAGCGCCGCGCCGCCGGTTTCCCACGGACCCCGGCGCGGGCCGGGCAGGACCCGGGGACTAGGGCACCGTACGGATCTTGAGTACGAGGACGCTGCCGAGCAGGGTGAGCGCGGCGGTGACGGCGTAAAGGGTCGGATAACCGCCCAGGTACACCACGATCGGCGCCGAGATGGCCGGGCCGAGCACCTGCGGGGCGGAGTTGGCGATGTTGATCACGCCGAGGTCCTTCGCCCGGTCGCCGGCCCGGGGCAGCACCTGGGTGATCAGGGCGGCGTCGACGGCGAGGTAGACCCCGTAGCCGGCGCCGAGCAGCAGCGCGGCGACGAGCGCCACCGGCCAGAGCGGCCAGATCGCCAGCAGCAGCGCCGCCACGGCCATGATCACCCCGGAGATGATCACGAAGATCCGGCGGCGCCCGGAACGGTCCGAGGCGCGCCCGCCGAGCACCGCCGTGGCCGTCATCCCCACCGTGTAGAGCAGGATCAGCACCAGCAGCCCGCCCTCGGGGTCGCGGTGGCGCACCCGGTCGGTGAGGAAGTAGAGCAGGTAGAGCGTGCCGAGCGCGTTGCCGGTCTGCACCAGGAACCGGGTCAGCCAGGCCCAGGCGAAATCCGGGTACGCCCGCGGGCTGATCCACATCGAGGCGACCAGCGCCCGTGCCCGCAGCGGCGGCCGGTGCGTACGCGGCAGCGCGTCGTCGGGGGTGAGCAGGGCGAAGGGCAGCACCAGCACCAGCAGGGCCGCGGCGACGGCCAGGTAGCCCGCCTGGACTCCGGTGACCAGC
>Ga0233363_1000248_pt1 | contig 25664 bp, 11 predicted proteins | sample ElkDunMinimDraft_18_FD_191534 | JGI IMG/M metagenome (GOLD analysis project Ga0233363, IMG submission 191534) | Fecal eukaryotic communites from dung pellets of Tule Elk in California, USA - Elk Dung C16 | ecosystem: Host-associated > Mammals > Digestive system > Large intestine > Fecal | place... | reverse complement strand
GCAGGGCTTCGACCTGTTCCTCGCCGAGCAGCGCGAGGCGCCCGGCCGCTGCACGGTCACGCTCGCGCAGTTCGACAACGAGTACGAGGAGCTCTACACCGACCTCGACGTGCGCGAGGTCCCGGCGCTCGACCTGCGCCCGCGCGGCATGACGGCGCTGCTCGACTCCATCGGGCGGCTCGTGCAGACGACCGCGCTGCGCATCGCGCAGCTCCCCGAGGAGCAGCGCCCCGGCGCGGTGATCGTCGGGATCATGACCGACGGCCTCGAGAACGCCTCGAAGGAGTACACGCACGCCGCGATCAAGGCGCTCGTCACCGAGCGCGAGGAGCAGTTCGGCTGGACGTTCCTCTACATGGGCGCCAACCAGGACGCGATCGAGGTCGGCGCGTCACTCGGTGTGAAGCGCGAGCGGTCGCTCACGTACGACCTGGGGAGCGTCGACGAGGCGTACGCCGCGACGTCGCGCAGCATGGCCGCGATGCGCGGCGCGGTGTTCGCGGGGGCCGCGCCCGCCGCGGCGCGCGAGCAGCATGCGGTGTACTCCGAGGCCGACCGCGCGGCGGCCGGCGGGTCCGGGCAGGCGCGTCCCGCCCGTGGCGCTGCCCCGTGGGCCGGCCCCGCGCCGATGCCGCCCGTCCGTGCCCCGCGCGGGACGAAGGGCGACCCGTTCGACGAGCACGCGCTGCTGCAGCACCTGCGGTCCGTGCTCGCGTCGGGCGCGCCGACGCTCGCGGACGTGGGCACGTTCGGCGGGCGCGCGGTGGTGTGGGCGACCGTGCGCGGCGTGCCGGTGTCCCTCAACGCAGACACGAAGCGCGGGGCGCTCCAGCAGCTCGTCGACGCGACGGCCGACGGCCCGCTGCCGTGGAACGTCATCGCCAACCGCACCGGGCAGCTCAACAAGGTGACCTTCCGGTCCGGTCAGCGTGTGCCGGGCTTCTACTGCTACACGAGCGAGGTCCAGCGTGCGGCAGGTCCGCTGGGCGGGGTTCCTGCCGCACGCTGAGCGCCCGACGGCGCGGGGCGGGTCGGGGCGAGCGACCCGCCTCGGCTGCCCCAGGAGTGTGGTGACGTCGATATCGACGTCAAAGTGCTCGACTTCGATATCGACGTCACCTAAGATGACTTCAGTATCGACGTCATCGGAGGCGGAATGGCGGTCCGGATCGAGATCACGAGTCCTGAGCTGCTGGGCTTCGCCCTGCAACAGGGGCGCCTCGTGCGCGGCGCGAGCCAGCGGCAGCTGGCCGACCAGCTTGGCATCGGGCAGAAGTGGGTCTGGGAGATGGAGAACGGCAAGCCCGGTCTCCTCATGGAGCGGCTCTTCGCCATGCTCGACGCGACGGGCGTGCGGTTGTGGGCCGAGATCGACGACGCGGCGCTCGACGCCGTCGACGCGACGGACGGTGCCGTGGACGCTGCAGCAGGTGACGAGGAACGCCGCGATGGGTGACCTGCGCGTCGAGCTGTACGGGCGGCTCGTCGGCCATCTCGTGGGAACGAGCTCGCGAACGTTCGACTTCAGGACGGACCGGTCCGTGTTCGAGCACTGGCCGCCCGGGAGCACCGTTCTGTCGGAGGCGGTCCCGCTGAGCCTCGTGGAGAACCCCGCGCGTGCCGTCCGGAGGCGCAACTACTTCGCGGAGCTCCTCCCCGAGGGGCGAGTCCTGAGCGACCTCGCCGCCCGCGCACGCATCGCGGAGAGTGACGTCGTCGGGCTGCTCGCGCACTTCGGGCGCGACGTCGCCGGCGCCGTCGAGATGTACGACCCCGACGCGCCCGGAGAGCCGCGCACACCGCGCACGACTTCCCTGGGCGAGGTGCAGGTCGGCGAGCTGCTCGGCAACACCCGAGGGATGCCGCTCGGGAACTCGCCGCTCGGCGGCAAGTCGTCTCTCGCAGGCGTCCAGGACAAGATCGTCCTCGCCCTGATCGACGGCACCTGGCACCAGGTGCACGACGGATACCCGTCGACCCACATCCTCAAGCCCGACTCCGCGGCGAACCCGACCCTCATCTACGACGAGGAGTACGTGACGCGGATCGCGTCACGCCTCGGCCTGACGCACGGGACGGTGCGGCTGCACGACTTCGACGGACGGACCGCGCTCGTGATCGAGCGCTACGACCGGTCGCCCGACGCTCCCCGAGGACGCCTCCACCAGGAGGACATGAACCAGGCGCTCGGTGCGCGCGGTGACGAGAAGTACCAGGAGATCGGCGGCAAGGTCAGCCTCGCGAGGATCGCGGGCGTTCTGCGTCGCGCGGCCGGCCCGACGGCGGTCGAGCAGCTCCTCCGGTACACCACGCTCACCCTCGCGGTCGGCAACCTCGACATGCACGCCAAGAACGTCTCGATGCTCCACCTCCCGGACGGCACGGCACGGATCGCACCGATGTACGACGTCGTGCCGCTACGGCACCAACCGACCGACGGGCGGCTGGCCCTGGCCGTGAACGGTGCCTACGTGCACAGCACGATCACCGCGGAGGACCTCGTCGCCGAGGGTGAGGCGTGGGGCGTGGCGACCGCGCACGACGCGGTCCGTGCCGCACTCGGCGCCGTGGCCGACGCGCTGTCGCGTGAGGAGCCGGACCAACGGGCTCACCCGGGTCTACGAGATGACGCTGCCGGATTCACCCAGAACCTCCTGGCCGGGGAGGCCGCCGGATGACCGGTCGCCAGCGCAGGGCCGGGTGAACTGTGCGCGGTCAGCTCGCAAAGACCGGGGGGCTGGCTCCGGAGTGCCTATGCTCGCCGCTCGACCAGCGCCAGCGACGGCGTTCACGGCGGTTCGGACGACTCGACAAGGATCGTGCTCATGGCTTCTGCCTTCGGCTGGCTCGACGCCGACGCCACCCAGCGTCAGAAGATGCTCGAGGTGGTGGATCTCTTCCGGGAGGAGGGAACGGTCGACGACCTGGGGATCGGCAGCATCCGGGACGCGCTGTCCGACAAGCTCTTCCCCGGGACGTCGGTGCTGCACACGCGCTTGCGCTACGTGCTCTTCATCCCCTGGCTGCTGCAGCGTGCGGCTGCACGCCGGACGCCGCAGGAGATGAGTGCCGAGCTCCACAACTTGGAGCTTCGCCTCATCGGCAGTCTGCTCGCCGGCGGGGAGACGCAGGGCGTCATCGGCCGGCGGGCACGGAGCTCGCTGAAGCAGCTCCCGAGCGCGAGTTACTGGGCGGCCCTGGGAGCCTGGGGCATCAGGGACGCCGAGACGGCCGACGCCTACTTCCGGCGTGAGTACGACTTCCGCGCGCTGAGCCGCCGTAGCGCCGTGCCGGACGATCCCGAAGCCAGGGATGTGTCGCAGAGCCGAGGCATCGACGCCCACCTTCCGCCGTGTCCCGGGGACCTCCTCCAGGCGATCGACTTCTCCCTCACCGCCGAGGAGGAGCAGTACCTCTCCGACCGGATCGCCGCGGGCACGCAGGGCTCGTTCTTCGCCTGGCTCGTCCGGAACCCCCCGGCCGACTCACCGTCCGCCGACGTCGGCTCACCGGCGTTCGCGTGGGAGGTCCACAACCTCGTCGAGGCACCGCTAGCGCTGCGACGCGACGTCGACCACGCGCGCCGCTTCAGCGTCACGGTGCACGGGGCGTCGCTGCTCTACAACCTGCTGCTCGCGGAGAGGCGCAGGGACGACGAGCTCGTCGCCGGCTACACCGAGGCGCTCGCCGACTGGCAGGACGCGCTCGAGCCTGCCCGGACCGCGCGCGAGTGGGACCGGGCCGACTGGTGGATCTCGCTCCACAGGGAGGCGCCCCAGCTGCGTGGCGCGACGCGGGACTTTGTGAACGGGTGGCTCGACCTCGTGTCGGAAGACGAGGACGTCGCGTCGTCCACGGCGGCGCGTGCACTGGTGGCGGACCGTGAGAAGCGGATCAAGGGCGGACGCGCCCGGCTGCTGAACCAGTCGGCACTGGATCGGTGGTCCGGCGCGAGCGGAACCGGACGGCACACCTTCCGTTGGCCGGTCGCGCGGAGCCATCTCGTCGACTTGTACACCGCCAGGGAGAACAGGGCGGTGGCTTCATGACGCTCGCACCGCAGTCCCGCGTGATGCTCACGGACGCACTCCGCCCACCGGCGGGCTTTCGCGTGGAGACCGCCGTGGGTACGACATACTCGCTCGACCTGACGTCGCTCCTGCTCGCGCCGCTGTCGTTCGCCGTATTCGACCACGACGGCGACGGCACCGAGGCCGTCGCAGCGGTCGACCCCGTCCGTCTGCTCGAGGCGGTGCGCCGGCACAGCCGCCGCACCACCGTGTTCTGCCAGGCGGGCGGGATCCATGTCCCCGGCGCGTTCCGACCGATCCTCACGTTCACGGAGGACAGCGTGGTCGAGGTCATGCCCCCGGAGGGACGCACGATCTTCCACCCGAAGGTCTGGGCACTGCGCTTCGTCGATGTCGACGGCGGGTTGCTCCACCGGTTCGTGATCCTCAGCCGGAACATGACGTTCGACCGGTCGTGGGACACGGCTCTCGTCCTCGACGAGGACGAGGCGGGGACGATCGACGCCGCTCCTGCCGCCGATTTCCTCCGTGGCCTCCCCGGGCTCGCGCTGCGGGGCGTCGGTCCTGAACGTGGACAACAGGTCGAGGACCTCGCCTCCACCCTCGAGAACGTCAGGTTCGCACCGCCGTCACCGTTCACCGAGGGGCGCCTGCTGCCGATCGGCCTGCGCGACGAGCCCGTGTGGCCGATCCCGGACGTCGGGCGGCGGCTCCTGGCGATCAGTCCGTTCCTCACCCGGCGGGCCGTCAGCTCGCTCGGGTCTGTCGCCGGCGAACGCACGATCGTCTCGCGGGCGGAGAGCCTCGAACTCATCGGATCCCGGGTGCTCGACGGGTGGGACGTCAATGTGCTGCACCGCCTCGCGGAAGCCGACACCGAGCAGGACGTCGATGCCGCATCACCGGCGCTCGACGAGTTCATCGGCACCTCGGACGGCCTGCACGCCAAGACGTTCGTCGTCGATCTGCCCGGTTCCCGTTCGATGACCGTGACGGGCAGCGCGAACCTGACCTCGGCCCCCTGGGGGAAGAGCGTCGAGTTCGACGCGGTCCTCGTCGGCCCCACGGCGAGCTGCGGCGTCGCGGCCACGCTCGACGGTTCGGCCGAGGTCCCCGGACTTCGGCAGCTGCTCACCGGATACTCGGTCACGGCTCCGGACGGGCTCGCCGACGCCGCGATCGCGACCTCGTACGAGATCGAACGCTTCCACCAGATGCTCGCGATCGCTGCTCCCGAGCTGCACGTCGCGCCGCTCGACGAGCAGCGGGTCACCACGACCCTGTCTCTTTCCGTCCCGGGCGGCGCTCCGGGCGAGACGCGCGTGTGGCCGGTCTCGCTCCCTGCGGCCGGGCAGTCGCGCGACATCGGCGACGAGCTGCGGTGGGACATCGCGCCGCTCAACGTCACACCGTTCATCGCGGTCGAGACCACGGCGGGCACCGGCGACGCCCGCGTTACGCGGCGCTGCGTGCTGAAGGCCGCGCTGACCGGGTCCGTCGATGCCCGTCGCCAGGACGCCGTCGCCTCGATCCTGCGCAGCAAGGCGGACGTCCTGCGCTATCTCGTCCTCCTGCTCGGCGACCCGTCCTACGACGCACTGCTGGCTCAGGCGGTTGGAGGCAGCGGAGCGTTCGCCGGCACCTTCAGCGGGGACGCCGGGAGCGACGTCGCGCTGCTCGAACCGCTCGTCCGTGCCACAGGACGCGACGAGGACGCCCTGGCCCGCGTGGCGAGCCTGGTCGAGGAGCTGCGTGACCTGCCGGACGGGGACCAGCTCGTCCCCGACGGCTTCGAAGAGCTGTGGGACGTGGTGTGGCAGGTCCACCAGGAGGCGACCCGATGAGCACCGAGCAGCGTCCCGAGGTCGACCGCGTCCTCGCGAGCCTGAAGGACTTCCAGCGGGCGACCGTCGAGCTCGTGCACGAGCGGCTCTGGGGCGATGACGACCCGGTGAAGAAGTTCCTCGTCGCCGACGAGGTGGGGCTGGGCAAGACGATGGTCGCCAAGGGGGTGATCGCCCGGACCGTCGATCATTTGTGGGAGACCGACAAGCGCATCGACGTCGTCTACCTCTGCTCCAACTCGCAGATCGCCCGGCAGAACCTCAGCCGGCTCAACGTCGTCGGGGGCACGGAGCTGCGGCACGCGGATCGGCTCACCCTGCTGCCCAAGGTGATCCGGGATCTGCGGGGGCGACGCATCAACTTCGTCTCGTTCACCCCGGGCACGTCGTTCCAGGTGGGCAGCTCGGCCGGCAAGTCCGAGGAGCGCGTGCTGCTCTACTGGATGCTCACGGCGTACTGGGGCAGGGCTGCGACGAAGAGCGCACCGTGGCGTCGCTTCTTCGAGGGGTGGATGAGCCAGGACAACTTCGAGCGTGCGCTCCGGGCGTTCGACCCTGGCCAGCTCGACGAGGAGCTGTGCCGCTCGTTCGGCGAGCTGGTCGAGACGTCACCAGGGCCGGACGGCGGTCTTCTGCGAGCGGAGCTCGAGGACTGCGTCCACGAGTTCCGCTGGATGCGTGGTCAGCCGTCCGGCGAGCTCGCTCGCCGCAGGGATCGACTGATCGGGGCCATGCGCGGCCTCGTCGCGCGAGCGTCCGTGCACCATCTCGAACCCGACCTCGTCATTCTCGACGAGTTCCAGCGCTTCAAGAACCTTCTCGACACCGACGACGCCGCGGCCCAGCTCGCTCACGCGATCTTCGACCACGCTGACGCCAAGGTGCTCATGCTCTCGGCGACGCCCTACAAGATGTACTCCCTCCCCGACGACCCCGAGGGTGACGACCACTACACCGATTTCACGCGGACCGTGCGTTTCCTCGCCGGCGACGACCGTGCACGCCTCGTCGAGGACGAGCTGCGGGCGATGCGCGAGAGCCTGCTCGCGGGTGGTGACCACACGCGTGCACGCGAGGCACGGGACGTCGTCGAACGTGAGCTGAGGCGCGTCATGAGCCGCACGGAACGACTGTCTTCGACCCCGGATCGCGACGGGATGCTCGTGGAACGCTGCCTGGACGGCGTCCGCATGACTTCCGATGACGTGCGCGCCTGGCGGACCTTCGACGGCGTCGCTCGGCACATCGATCACCATGACGTCCTCGAGTACTGGCGCTCCACCCCGTACCCGCTGAACCTCATGGAACGCGGCACGTACCAGGTGCGCACGAAGTTCCAGGCGGCCGTGGAACGGGGCGAAGCGGAGATCGCGGCCACGCTCGCAAACGGTGCCGGGCTGCTCGACTGGGAGGCGGTGCGTCGCTACGAGCAGATCGACCCGGGCAACGCGAAGATGCGAGGGCTTGCCGCCGACGTCCTCGACCGGGGCGCATGGCGTCTCGCGTGGATCGCGCCGTCGTTGCCCTACTACGAGCTCGGTGGGGCGTACGCCGAGGAGGACCTGCGGTCGTTCACCAAGCGCCTCATTTTCTCGGCGTGGACGGTGGTTCCGAAGGCCGTCGCGACCGTCCTCAGCTACGGCGCGGAGCGCCGGGCGATGAACGCCGTCGACAATGGATCGGCCCTAGCACGGCGGGCGTACGACGACCGGCCGATCACCCCACCGCTGCAGTTCCGCATGACATCGGGCGACTCGACACGTCCCGCGGGGATGTCGACGCTAGCCCTGCTGTACCCATCGAGCGCGCTGGCCCGGCTGGGTGACCCGCTCGACATCGCGCGCTCACTGGGAACGCTGCCCGTGCCGCAGGACATGATCCTCGACGAGGTACGTGGCCGGATCGCCGATCGGCTCGAGTCGCTCCCGCCCGGACGCGATGGGGCCGTCGTCGATCAGCGGTGGTACTGGGCGGCGCCACTGCTCCTGGACGAGGCAGACGGCGCTGACGACGGCGCGATCTGGCACTTCCTGGGTAATTCCGGACTTCATGACGACGGCACGGGGTCCGGGCTCGACGCCCATCTGCGGCTGGCGCAGTCGATGGACGGATTCGAGCTGGGCCCGCGCCCGACCGACCTTGTCGACGTTCTTGCACGTCTTGCCCTGGCAGGCCCGGGTGTCTGCGCGCTGCGCGCTCTGTCGAGGATGACGGGGGGTGTTCGGTCGCTACGGCACCCGGAGATCCGGGCCCGAGCCTTCGACGTCGCCCAGGGGCTGCGTTCGTTGTTCAACAAGCCGGAGATCGTCGCGGTGCTGCGCGCCGAGGAGGACGAGCGTTACTGGCAGGCCGTCCTGGACCACTGCTTCGACGGCGGTCTGCAGGCCGTGCTGGACGAGTATGCTCACGTCCTCCTCGAGTCCGAGGGCCTGCAGGACGTCGACCGGCTGGTCCGCGCGGCAACCCTCGCCGAGACGATGGTCGAGGCGCTCTCGACGCGTGCGGTGCCCAACACCGTCGAGCAGGTCCGCGTCGACGACGGGCGCGTCGTGCTGGACGACAGCCCTCGGATGCGCAGCCACTTCGCCGCCCGCTACGGGCGCGTGCAGTCCGACGAGAAGGCTGCGGTCCGCGAGTCGACGGTGCGGGTCGCGTACAACTCGCCGTTCCGCCCGTTCGTCCTCGCCTCGACGTCGGTGGGGCAGGAGGGTCTGGACTTCCACACGTACAGCCACGCGATCGTGCACTGGAACCTTCCGGGCAATCCTGTCGACCTCGAGCAGCGTGAGGGGCGCGTCCACCGGTACAAGGGCCATGCCGTGCGAAAGAACGTCGCCGCGGACCACGGCGCCGTCGCGTTGACTTGCGTCGGCTCCGACCCCTGGGCGAGTCTCTTCGACTCGGCTGCGGGAGCGCGCGCCGAAGACGGATCCGACATCACCCCGTTCTGGGTCTACACCCGCCCCGGCGGCGCGGTGATCGAGCGCTACGTCCCCGCACTGCCGCTCAGCCGCGAGCGGCAGCAGTATCGTCGTCTGCAGCGGACCGTCGGTGCCTATCGGCTCGTCATCGGGCAACCGCGGCAGGACGATCTGCTGCGCTACGTCGGCCACAGCGACGAAGACACGTCGTGGCTGAGGATCGACCTCACCCCCGCCGCTGTTGAGATCGAGCCGTTCGACGACGCTGGTTCGCCCGCGACCGAGACGATCTTCGATCCGATGCATGACGAACCGCCGTACACGCCGAACCCGTGGGGCAACGAAGAAGAGGCTCTTCTCGCCGCCGTGCTGTACAACGGCGGCCTGCTCGGGATCAACGTGCGCGAGGGCAGGGGCGCGACGTCGGCCGAACATCGCGAGATCGCTCGACGCGCTGGCTATCTGGATGCACGTGGCGTCGCTGGGGTGCGTTCGGAGCATCGCTCCGGCGGGCGGTGGGTCACGGTTGTCGGGCGGCGGGAGCTCGAGGGGAGTGCTCGGGCCCTCGGCTTCTCCATGCCTGCCGATCTGACGTGGTGAGAGCGAGGAGCACCAGCCCGTGGGAGCATCTGTCGTGGGCATCCTTGGAGTCATCGCCGAAGTCGTCGCCGCACTTGCGACCGCGGTCGCCGCGGCTTTCGCGGGCTACCAGGTCTGGGAGCTGCGACAGGACCGCCGGCTTGAGCGACAGCTCGAGATCGACGGTGTTTCCGTTTCTTGGCGCAATCTCGAAGCCCCTGCACGGATGGACAAGCCGGCGACCTGGCGGATCGAGTTCTCCCTGGTCAACCCAGGGCGTATGCCGATCAGCGACGTGCGGTGCGAGATCCAGTTCGCGCATCCCGTTCGCCGGCTCCACTATGACGGCTCCTTGGAACTGCCGACGAGTTCGTTCCTACTGCGCTCCGACGTGCTCCCGGGAGGCGGCGAGCGTACCTGGGTCCGAAGGGTAGAGGCCGCCGCGGGCATTGTGCCGCTCGCCGAGTGCTTGGCCAGAGTGAGTTTCCTGAGTGCTGATGGGCAACAGCAGAGCAACGTCTGGCCGCGCTCCCGGCGAGCCGTGCAGCGGTAGACGCCAAGCCGCGCACTGGGGATCGGCGCGCTCTCCGCTCTGGTGCGCGGACGTCAGGTCCGGGCATCGTAAAATCCTCTCGACCCGCGGTAATCGACGAGCTTCCTCTTGCGGACACGCTCCCCGCCGCACGATTCTTCGTGCTGCCCAGGAGCGTTCGTGTCCGGAACAGTCAGGTACTCAGCTCGCGCTCTGGCGGAGCTCACCACCTCCGACGTCTCCCTCGTCGAGAAGCACCTGGAAGAGCACTTCGTCATGCAAGGTCTCGGAGTTCCTGGCGCATCGGAACGCCGCTCATGGCGGCGTTCTCTGCCTGTGCTGGCTCGCGATCTCGCGGATGCAGGGCTGCACGACATCGAGGTGCTGCTCGAGTATCGGTTGCCGTTGTCCTCGAAGCGAGCCGACGTGGTGCTGGCAGGCACCCACCCACGGACGGGCGTCGAGTCGTACGTCGTCGTGGAGCTGAAGCAGTGGTCCAAGGCGCGGCTCGACGACGACGTCGACTCCCTGGTGCGCGTCGAGGGCTCGCCTCGAGCTCATCACCTGCACCCGAGCGTGCAGGTGGGCGGCTACGTCGAGTTCCTGCGCGACTTCACGGCGGTACTGCACGACGAACCGGAGCGTCTCGCCGGCGTGTCCTACTTGCACAACGCCGAGGACGTAGGAGTGGCTGATCTCGTCGACGCGGCAGTCTCGGCGACCTATCCCCTCTTCACCTCGTCGTCTCGAGGTGAGTGGCTCGACTATCTCCGGAGCCGACTGGCTCCGGGGAGCGGCGCGGATGCTGCCGACCGACTTCTCTCGTCGACGGTCCGTCCCTCCAGGCAGCTCCTCCAGGTCGCGGCTTCCGAGATCCGTGACCGGGAGAACTTCACCTTGCTTGACGAGCAGCGAGTTGCTTTCGACCTGGTGATGAAGGCGGTCCATCGAGCTGCGCGGGAGAACACGAAAACGGCGGTGGTCGTCTCTGGAGGTCCCGGCTCGGGCAAGAGCGTGATCGCTCTCTCAGTCATGGGTGAGCTTGCCCGTCGGGGCAAGACTGTCCTGCACGCCACGGGGTCCCAGAGCTTCACGCAGACGTTGCGCAAGGTCGCGGGAAAGGGCTCGACAGCGACGCAGCGCATGTTCATGTACTTCAACAGCTTCATGTCCGCGGAGCGGAACGCGCTCGATGTGCTCGTCCTCGACGAGGCGCACCGCATTCGCGACAAGTCGGTCAACCGATACACCCCCAAGGCGATCCGAGAGAAGGCGCGTCCGCAGATCGACGAACTTCTCGACGCCGCTCGCGTCCCGGTCTTCCTGCTGGACGAGCATCAAGTGGTCCGGCCTGGCGAGAGCGGGACGGTCGAGACCATCCGCTCTGCGGCCGCATCACACGGGATGCAGGTCGAGTACGTGAACCTCGCGGATCAGTTCCGCGCGGGCGGTAGCCAGCTGTACGTCGAGTGGGTGCTCCGCCTGCTGGGTCTCACCGAGGGAGGGCCAGTTCCGTGGAAGGGCGACGACCACTTCGAGCTAAGGACCGCGCGGTCGCCGCGGGAGCTGGAGGTGGCTCTCGAAGCTCACCGGGAACGGGGATTCGGGGCGCGTATGACGGCTGGCTACGCCTGGCGATGGAGCGACCCCACGCCGGACGGCACGCTTGTCTCGGACGTCGTGATCGGGGACTGGTCCAGGCCGTGGAACGTCAAGGGTGACCGTGCCGTCGGCGATGCACCGCCGTCGCCGCTGTGGGCGACCTCCCCAGGTGGCTTCGGGCAGGTCGGCTGCGTCTACACGGCGCAAGGTTTTGAGTACGACTGGAACGGAGTGATCCTCGGCCCGGACCTCGTCTGGCGAACCGACCGCTGGGTGGCTCGACGTGAGGAGAACAAGGATCCGGCGTTCCGGTCGCGGACTCAGGTCAGCGACAAGCAGTTCGATGCTCTGGTACGCAATGTGTACAAGGTGCTCCTGACGCGGGGAATGGTCGGGACGATCATCTACTCGACCGACCGGGAGACGCAGGAGCATCTGGAGCGGTTGCTATCGGTCAGGGCGAGCCTCGGCGATGAAGATGGGTAAACGGTCGATGCAGAGTGCCGGTGCGTCAGCCTCGCCAGCGACGAACTGAGTCGTCGAATCCGGTCGTCGACGGGCCAGGACGACCCGTCGTGCACCGTACGACCTCGGACCGGGACGTCTTCGCGCGGTCGGTCCCGCTTCAGTCTCTGCGTCGAGGTAGTCGACGGTCGGCCATCTGGAGGCAGAGCCCCGCGACGGTCAGCACGGTCTGGAGGCTGATCGGTGGAACGTCGGCATCGTGCCGGGGAAGCTGGCTCTCGATGTAGCGACCCATCTCGAGGTGGGGGTCGAGGCGCGAGAGGACGATGTGCGCGACGGTCTCGGCTTCGAGCTCTCCGGCGGTGTCGCCGACGAAGCTTCGGTCGGCCCAATGCTTGGGGTTGTAGGTGCCGAGGTGGCCGCAGTAGATGTGCCCGAGCTCATGAAGCAGCGACGCCAGGCGGTCCTGTGGCGCGTCGTTCCGGTTGACGGTGACGTCGTACCGGAGTCCGTGAATGTCTCCGGGTCGACCGTCTTTCGTAGGTCGCCGTCGAAGCGACACGCCGCGCGACGAGGAAGCAGTACCGCCCAGGTGCTTCCCCGTGTCAGCCGGGGTGACGCGGATCCCGTCGCGCATGGCGTTGTCGACGACGCGCTCCCAGACGAGGAGCGCTTCGTGGTCAGTGAGGCCGGTCGAAATGGCCATGGGTGACGAGATGCCGTCAGGGAGCGGCGGACTCGCCTCCGAGAGAGGCTCGGTGTAACGCGCGTCGAACACGATCATGACGGGCCCTCGCGGACGAAGAATGACCAACGGTCGCGCATCTGGGGTGAGGCGGCGTCCGAGCTCCCTCCATCGGGCCGGGGTGGCGACGTGGTTGGCCCCGGGGTCCTGGAGGTGGACCAGCATCGCGTTGTAGGGCGAGTACACACGGAATCGCCGGATGAACGCGATGAGCTCGGCGAACTCAGAGCTGGTCCGGTACCGGAAGCCGTCACGGACGAGCGCATCCACCGAGGCCTGCGCCTCGTTCATGGTGGGGCCCGGTGCCGGGTCGTGCGCCTCGAGGTGGTCCAGGATGTCGAGCAGGTCGGCACCGTGGCCGTCAAGGTCGAGCTGGCTCTGCCCGAGCGAAGGAGACATGCGCGGAGAATACGGGCATCTGGGCTCGCACCGCTCCGCTCAGTCTCGCGGCAAGCGGCGGAGTGCGAGAATCGGCGTGCATCCCCGGACACGGCCCGGGAGGAACAGGGGGTCCCCGTGCTTGGTGAAGCTGACGGTGGTGCCTCGTCCGCGCTGCCGCGGTGGGCGATGCACCGGGTCATCATCGTCAACGGCTCGCACATGGTGCTGCGGTGCCCGACGTGTTCATCGCTCTCGGTCGTGACGGTGGATGCGCTCAAGTCCCACTGGGCTCACCTTCCGTCCGAGGCGCGGGTGCTCGTGCTCGGTCAGCTCGAGCTCTCCGGTCTCGACGATGCGTTCAGGAACGATGCTCGCGTCGGCGCGGCGACCCAGTGGCTCCTGCAGCAGCCGGTGGAGACTGGCGAGATCGCCGCACTCGCCGCGCTGGCAGGGGTTCATGCGGACGAGCTGCCACACCCGCTCGATGTCACGTCTCGCAGGCTCTTGTCGGCGCGGGCGGAGATCCGGCGTGCGGAGGTCGTGCACGCGACGCGGCGCGCCAAGGCGGACAGCACCTCGGTGGACGAGCTTCGCGAGCTCGTGCAGCACGAGGTCGCCGTCGTGCGGAACCTGGCCCGAGAGACCCTCGCACGCCGGGCGTCGAGCGAGCGCGCTCCGCTTGCAGACCAGAGCCGCCTCAGTTCCTCTCGTCCCGAGCCCGAGCCCGAGCCCGAGCCCGAGCCCGAGCCCGAGCCCGAGCCCGAGCCCGAGCCCGAGCCCGAGCCGCTCAGCATGTTCGACCAGGTGTGCCAGATGGCGGGGCTACACCCGACGGGCGAGCGACTGCACGACGGCGGAGCGACACACTGGGTGGTCGAGGACCCTCGGCCGATCGTGGGGGGACGTTACGTCCTGCAGATCGGGGAGGCGGGCGACGACGCAGTCACGGTGCACGACCTGCGGGCGATGCTCTGGACGGTGGACGACCTCGACGCGATCCGAGGGATCGTCGTGGCTGAGCGCTTCACCGACGAGGCCCGCGGCTTCGCCGCACGCGGTGGCCTGCAGCTCGTCGACCTGGCCGAGGTCGATACAGCGGCGGCATCCGAAGCCATCCCCGTCGTTCAACCCGCAGCCGCACCCGCACCCGCAGCTAGCCCATCGCCGCTCGCTGCGCTCGACACCTCGATGGTTCACCCCGCCGGCATCCAGCTCGAGGTCGACCTGGACGCGACCAGGGCCCACGAGCCGGCGGCGAGCAGTGGCGAGAGTGCGTTCGAAGCCACGGCGGAGCTCGATCTGGCCGACCAGCTCGTTCGCAGCCCGATGTACCTGGCGCAGCGCGTGCGTGCCGGGCGGGGAGCGCTCGACGACGACATCGTCACGACGATCGTCCGTGCGGCGCTGGCACACGACGGTCGGGTGACGCTCGATCTTCTCGCGCTCCGGCTCCTGACGACTCCGGCGAGCGTTCGTGTCCGGGTCGCCAACCTGCGGCGCATCCTCAACGTCGACGGGTACGAGATCGTCCGTTTCGAAGACGACGACGGCAGCGTCGCGCTGGACGAGGAACTTCTTCGGGCGCAATTCACCCTCTCGGGCCGTTTGTCCGCAGCGGGAAACGGGACCGGCGTGCCACCATATGTCCAGTCCTGACCGTCCGTTCCTGAAGGCTTGCGTCGATGCTCCCTGACTCGCACTGGTTCGAGATGGGCGATCCCGCGACGCCGGCCGAGGCGGCGGCCCTGCGCACGGTGCGCGAGATCCTGCCCCACGACGGGATCACCACCGCCTGGGCCAATCTCACGTTCATCGATCACAACGGCCGGACGGCCGAGGTGGACGTCCTGCTCCTGACGAAGCGGGGGTTCTTCGTCGTCGAGCTCAAGGGCTGGCACGGGACGATCCGCGGGTCGAGCCAGTGGTGGACAGTAACGGGTCGCACCACGCGCCAGATCGAGAATCCGCTCCTCCTCACGGACCGCAAGGCGAAGCGTCTCTCGACGCTGCTCAAGGACTACGCGCCCAACGACAGGGCCAAGGCCTCGCTGCCGTTCGTCGGTGCCCTGGTGGTCCTGCATGGAGAAGGGTCACGCGTCGAGCTTGACGACGCGCGCGCACGCACCGGCATCCTGACCCTCGACGGCTATGACGTGCACAGCCCGAAGAGCCAGAAGATCGGCACGCTCCGGAGCTTCGTCGCTCAGGAGCCGAACGACTCCCGTGACTTCATCGACCAGCACCGAGCGAAGCTCGTCCGCACCGCGTGCGGGCGCGCGGACTTCAGGCCGACCCCCAAGCAGCGCTCGGTCGGTCACTTCGTCGTCGCGGACACGGAGCCGATCGCGGAGGGGCCGACGTGGCAGGACTTCGTCGTCGACCACCCGGCGACGAAGGTCCGGCGCCGCCTGCGCATCTACGACCTCCCGCCCGGCGCGTCGGCGGACGAGCGGTTGCGGATCGAGCAGGAGGCCGAGCGCGAGTTCCGCCTCACGCAGGGCATCGTCAACGAGGGCATCACGGTCCCCACGGACATGATCGCGACGGACTCCGGGCCGGCGTTGGTCTTCGCGTACGACGAGTCAGAAGTGCCCCTCGAGGCCTACCTCGACGAGAACGCCTCGGATCTCACGCTCGAGGACCGGGTCGCGCTGGTGCGTCAGCTCGGCGAGCGCCTGCGCTTCGCGCACCAGCGACGGCTCGTGCACCGCGCCCTCGCCCCCCGACACGTCTGGATCCGACCGGGCGAGGCACCGCAGCTCACGATCCGCGACTGGTACGCGGGCCAGAAGGACCGCGCCTCGGCGCGAGGCCAGCTCACGACCATCTCCGCGGGCGTCTCCGACATCGGGCAGGCCGTCGGCGCCGACGACTGGCTCTACCTCGCACCGGAGGCCCTGCACGGATCCGCGGACCTCCCGAGCATCCCGCTCGACGTCTACGGCTTCGGCGCCGTGGCGTACCGCATCCTCACGGGCCGCCCGCCCGCGGCCAACCTTGCGGAGCTGCAGCGGGTCCAGCAGGAGCAGGGGTTCCTCGACGCCGGGGCGAGTTCCGGTCTGCCCGACGACGTCGTCACAGCGCTCCAGATCGCGACGGCGGTCGCCGAGCCGGAGCGCGCGCAGTCGGTCGAGGACGTCCTGGGCCTCGTCGAGGACGCCTGGGCGAGGGCTCGCAAGGGCGAGGACGACGACGCCCCCGCCGAGCCGACCCCTGCCGCCGACCCGCTCGAGGCTCAGAAGGACGACCTCGTCGGCGACCGCTTCCTCGTGCAGGAGCGGCGCGGCGAGGGCTCCACCGGGACCGCCTTCGTCGTGGTCGACATGGAGTCGGAGTCCGAGCGCGGCATCATCCTCAAGGTCGCGCGGACCGACGCCGCGGGGCCACGTCTCGTGGCCGAGGCGGAGACGCTGCGGGCGCTCGACCACCCGCGCGTGGTCCGGCTCGTCGGCGAGGGCGTCGTTCAGGTCGACGGCCGGACGGCCCTGCTCATGTCCGACGCCGGCAAGGAGACGCTCGCCGCACGGATCGCGACCGAGGGCCGCGCCACGCTCACGCAGCTCGAGCAGTACGGGTCAGACCTCATCGAGGCGGTCCGCTACCTCGACCAGCAGGGCGTGTTCCACCGCGACATCAAGCCGGCGAACCTCGGTATCGCCCCGGACCCGAGCACCAAGACGCCCCGTCTGACCCTCTTCGACCTGTCGCTGTCCCGCGAGCCGATCGAGAACATCGGCTCGGGCACGCTCGGGTACCTCGATCCGTACCTCGGGGGGAAGCGGCGGCGGTTCGACCGCGCCGCCGAGCTGTGGTCGGTCAGCGCCACCTTGTTCGAGATGGCGACCGGCGAGATGCCGTGGTGGCAGAACGGCGGCTCGGGCCCCGCTAACGCGTCTGACGCGCCGGTGGTCGCTCCCGAGAGCTTCGAGCAGGTCGTCGCTCCGGCGCTCACGGAGTTCTTCACCAAGGCGCTCGCCCCGGCCGCCACCGGTCGCTTCGGCGGGATCGACGAGCTCGCGGTGGCCTGGCACGCGGTCTTCGACGGGCTGGACGACGGCGCGGCGGCGGCCATTGGGGACGACGACGCCGCGGCCTCCGCGCGCCGCGACACCCTGTTGGAGCAGGCGGGCCTCAGTGCTCGCGCTCTGTCAGGTCTGTCCCGGTTGGACGTCCACACGGTCGGCGACCTCCTCGCCGTGCCGGCGTTCAAGATCAACAAGATCCGCGGCCTGGGGGAGAAGTACCGCAAGGAGATCCAGGGCCGGGTGCGCGAGTGGCGCGACCGTCTGGGCGCGACCGCGGAGTCCGTAGAGCCGGCGGTCGCGCGCCGCAGCGTCGAGGGCGTCGTGGAGACGCTGCTCGACGGCGTCCCGGCCGCCGACGCGCCCGCGGTCCGCACGCTGCTCGGCGTGGGTACGCTGGAGACGACGCCGTGGCCCACGTCCGGTGAGGTCGCCAGGGCGACCGGCATCACGCGGGAGCGCGTAGTCCAGGCCATCGATCGTGCTGTCGGCGGGTGGTCAGGACGCCGCGACCTCGAGCAGCTCACGGACGAGGTGCTCACCGTGCTCGCGCGCGAGGGGCGCGTGCTCACCGTCCCGCACCTCGCGTCGCTGCTCGCGGCGGAGCGTGGTTCGACGAAGAGCGGCGACGAACGGGCGGCGCTCGGCGCCGCGCTCGTCCGCGCGGTCGTCGAGGTCGAGTCGCAGCTGGAGGACCCGCGGCTCGCGGTCCGACGGCGCAATGCCGCAACCCCGCTCGTCGCCCTGACCGAGGGTGCGGACCCGGACGCCACCGACGACTCGTTCCCCCCGGCCGACGACCTGTTCGACCTCGCGGTCGCCCTGGGCGGCGCAGCGGACCAGCTCGTCCAGGGCGACAGGGTGCTGCCCGCGGGCGAGGCTGCGGACCGGCTCCGCGCTGCCGGCGCCGAGGTGAGCGACGAGGCGATGGAGCAGTGGGGGCAGGACGCTCTGCTGCGGCTCGCGACGGGGACGTCGACGGACGCCGCGCTCTCCGGCCTCGGCGAGGTGTACTCGCGCGACCTCCCGGTCGCGACGGCGCTCGCGGTGGCGCTGCGCGGGCGGCCGGGACGGTCGATCTCCGAGGACTGGATCCGGCGCCGGGTGTCGTCGCGGTTCCCCGCGCTGCGCGCAGCGGTGCCCGCGCGACCACGCCTCGACGAGCTCGTGCGCGAGGTGTTCGGCAACCTCGTCTGGCAGCCGCCGGCCACCGTGGGTGCGACGGGCGTCTACGCCCCGGCGGACAGCCTGACCCGTGCGGCGACCAGCCTGCGCAGCACGACGGTCCAGGCGGTGACCGGTTCGGCCGCGGACACGCATCTGCGGGAGTCGTTGCGCCGCCGGTCGGCGCTCACGCTGTGCGTGCCGCCGTCCCGGCACGCGGCCACGATCACCGCGCTCGCGGGACGGTACGACGTGCATCCGATCGACGTCGCCACGTTCGTGCTCGACGCCGCCCGCGACCTCGCCCAGCAGCGCCGGATCACGTGGTCGGTCGCCCTGCGGGCCGACGGCGACCGCACCGGTCCGGGATGGGGTCACCTGACGCGGCTCATGCGGGACGCGCTCACCCGCGCCGAGGATCCGCGCTGGGCAGAGCTCATGGCCAAGCCTGAGCCGTTGCTGCTGTTCAACGCTGGTCTGCTCGTCCGGTACGGGCTGTCCGGCCTGCTCTCCGAGCTGCTCGACGTCGCGACGCCGCGCCCGGCCGCGCGCTGGCTGCTCGTGCCGCGCGACGGCTCCCGGGCCGTGCCGCTGCTCGACGGGCAACCCGTCCCCCTGGGTCCCGACCGCTGGCTCGACCTGCCGCACCCTGCTGAACTTCTCGGCCGTCCGGCCGAGCCCACCGGCGCCACGACCGCGCCCGACGCTGGAGCACGTCTGTGATCGACTCTGCCCGCCTGCTCAAGGACCTCACCCAGCAGCTCAGGCTGCTCGTCGCCGACCTGCGGGACCGGACGGAGGAGCCGGACAACCCGTGGGCGGCCGACTTGCGCGAGGCGCACCGGATCGCGCTCGAGCGGGGGCGGACCGGGTTGTCGTGGGTCGCGTGGCGCGACAACGAGATCGACCAGGCAGCCGTGGCGTGGATCGTCGCGACGACGTTCGTCCGCTTCTGCGAGGACAACCACCTGCTCGACGGCGCACGCGGCCCGGACGGCCGACCCGTGCCGACGCTGTGGATCGCGGGGCCGGACGGGCGCACGGATCGCGCGGTCGAGAACCAGACGGAGTTCTTCCGGACGAACCCGCTCGCGAACCGTCGCGACTGGCTGCACGAGGCGTTCCGCGTGCTCGCCGCGCAGCCCGCCGGGCGCGGACTCGTCGACCCCGAGCACAACCCCGTGTGGACGGCGCTCATCTCCGCCGACGCCGCTGACCGGTTCGTCGACTTCTGGCGCACCGACGACGGCGCGGGCGACCCGGTGCACGACTTCACCGACGACGCCCTCGACACGCGCTTCCTCGGCGACCTCTACCAGGACTTGTCGGAGCACGCGAAGAAGACCTACGCGCTCCTGCAGACGCCGGTGTTCGTCGAGGAGTTCATCCTTGACCAGACGCTCGAGCCCGCCGTGCGCGAGTTCGGGCTGACCGGCCTCAAGGTCATCGACCCGACGTGCGGGTCCGGGCACTTCCTGCTGGGTGCGTTCGATCGGCTGCAGCAGAAGTGGCTGGAGGAGGCGCCGGTGCTCGACGTCCGCGAGCGCGTGCACCGGGCGATGGACTCGATCCACGGCGTGGACCTCAACCCGTTCGCCGTGTCGATCGCGCGGTTCCGGCTCACCGTTGCCGCGCTGAGGGCTACCGGCGACCGGTCCCTCGTGGGCATGTCGCGGATGCCGTTCCACCTGGCCGTCGGCGACTCGCTGCTCGGGGGCGGGGGCGTGCAGGGGGCATTTGACCTCTCCGGGAAGGACGAGGTCTTCGAGTACGCCACGGAGGACGTGAGCGAGTACCGCGGCATCCTCGACACGGGCCAGTACCACGTCGTGGTGGGGAATCCGCCGTACATCACGGTCAAGGACAAGACGCTCAACCAGCGTTACCGCGACCTCTATCCGACATGCAAGGGCAAGTATGCGCTATCGGTGCCCTTCATGGAGCTGTTCTTCCGCCTCGCCGTCGCTGGCGGGCGCGGTGAGGGGGCGGGCTTCGTCGGCCAGATCACGTCGAACTCGTTCATGAAGCGCGAGTTTGGCAGCAAGCTCATCGAGCAGTTCCTCAGCGGGCAGGATCTGCGGACCTCCGTCGACCTCACCGCGGTCATCGACACCAGCGGCGCCTATATCCCTGGGCACGGAACGCCGACCGTCATTCTTGTCGGGCGTCGCCGTCGGCCCCAGGCGGGCACGGTTCGCGCCGTCCTGGGCGTGCGAGGAGAACCGGGCCAGCCGGCAGATGCCTCGAAGGGTCTCGTGTGGACCGAGATCGTTGAGAACCTGGAGGCTTCCGGTTACGACGGCAGCTATGTCACGGTGACCGACCTCGACCGCGAAGCGGTGTCGACGCACCCCTGGTCCCTGAGTGGGGGCGGTGCGGCTGGTCTGATGGAGCGACTCGACGAGGCCAAGAGGCACACCCCTGGCGACATCGCCTTCCGCATCGGTGTGTTCGGGATCATGGGTGCGGACGACGCATTCATGGCTCCACAGGCCGTTCCTAGGCGCATAGGCGATGGAGACGCCTACCGACCTCTGGTCGTCGGAGACATCGTTCGCGACTTTCTTGTAAGTGGAGCTGAGCCGACGTTCTTCCCCTACACCGACAAGCACGAGCTCCGACCGCTGACCGACTTCCCGGCTGTGACTCGACGGGTTTGGCCGCTGCGGACCGAACTCGGGAACCGGGCGACGTTCCAGAAGAACACGTACTTCGAGCAGGGCCGCCCCTGGTACGAGTGGCACCAGTTGCCCAAGGACCCGGGTGCGCACGAGTGGTCGATCACGTTTGCGTTTGTGGCGACGCATAACCACTTTGTGCTGGACCGGGGTGGGAAGGTGTTCAACCGTTCCGCGCCGGTGATCAAGCTGCCGGAGTCGGCGACAGAGCAGGACCACCTCGACCTGCTCGGCGTGCTCAACAGCTCCACCGCGTGCTTCTGGCTCAAGCAGGTCAGTTACCCCAAGGGTGGTGACCCCGTCGGCGGCGACGGGGCACGCGTGAGTGCTGCTGGCTGGGACGACCGCTACGAGTTCACCGGGACCAAGCTGCAGGAGTTTCCGCTCCCGGCGACGCTTCCGGGCACCCGAGGTGCACTCCTCGACGAGTTGGCGCGGTTCCAGTCTGACGTCTCTCCTCTCTCGGCACTGCGCGACGCGCGCATTGCCGAGGGAGGAACGCTCGACACCGTTCGCGACGCGAACGCCGAGTGGGATCGGCTGCGGGCTCGGATGCTCTTCGAGCAGGAGGAGCTCGACTGGGAGGTGTATCGCCTCTACGGGCTCATCGACGAGGACCTCACGTACGCGGGTGGCGTGATCGACCGTGTCCAACTGGGTGAGCGGGCGTTCGAGATCGCGCTCGCGCGCCGTGTCGCCGACGGCACCGAGGAGACCGCGTGGTTCGAGCGGCACGGCTCCACGCCGCGCACGGAGATCCCCGCTGAGTGGCCCGAGGACTACCGCGCCCTCGTGCAGCGGCGGCTCGACCTCATCGCGTCGGACCCGCACATCGCCCTGCTGGAGAAGCCCGAGCACAAGCGGCGCTGGGCGACGCCCGGCTGGGACGCCCTGCTCCGGGACGCCGCACGCGACGCCCTGCTCGACCGCCTCGAGGCGCCGGAATTGTGGGACGACGGCAACGGTCCGCTGGCTCGCTCCGTCGGCGAGCTCGCGTCCGCGCTGCGCCACGACGCGTTTGTCCGTGACCTCGCGACGATCCTCACCGGCACCGCCGAGCACGACCTGACGGCCGTACTCACGCCGCTCGTCGCCGACGAGGCCGTGCCCTACCTCGCCGCACACCGGTACAAGGACTCCGGGATCGAGAAGTACCGGGCGTGGCAGGAGACGTGGGAGCTGCAGCGGCGCGAGGACGCCGGCGAGGCCGTGACCATCGCCGTCCCGCCCAAGTACACGTCCGCCGACTTCCGCAAGCCGGCGTTCTGGAAGGCGCGCGGCAAGCTCGACGTCCCCAAGGAGCGCTTCGTCGCTTACCCGGGTGTCGGGCGCGCGGGTGACCGGACCGCCGTCGTCGGCTGGGCGGGATGGGACCACGCCCAGCAGGCGCAGGCGCTCGCGCGCGAGCTCACCACGCTCCAGGCGCAGGGCGCCGACCTCGTCCCGCTCCTCGCCGGTCTGGTCGAGCTCGAGCCGTGGCTGCGCCAGTGGCACGGGGACGTCGTGCCGGAGTTCGGTATGAGCCCGGCGGCCGCCATCGGCGGGCTCGTGGATGGCATGCTGCAGCAGCTCGGGACGACACGAGCTGACCTCGACGCCTGGCGTCCCGCACCGGCTGCACGGGGCCGACGCCCCCGAGCCTCCTGACCGCTCCGACCGCCATGTGCACACACGGAACGACCCGCACGAGAACGACCCGACGAGGGAGAATCGCCCGATGAGCACGCCGACCGGAGACCTGACGCTCCCGCTGCGCGACGTCATCGACATCCCAGAGACCGTCCACGCCGCCGACTTCGTGCTGCGCCTCGCGGACGGGGTGAACGAGGGCGCGGAGCGCACGCTCGACGACTACGTCGTCACGCCGTCGATCACGCGCTCCTTCGGCGAGGCGCTCGGTCTCGTCGAGTCGGCCCTCGACCGGCACGCGAGCCGTGGCGCGTTCATCCACGGCTCGTTCGGTGCCGGTAAGTCGCACTTCATGGCCGTGCTCGACCTCATGCTCTCGGGCAACGCGCACGCCCGTTCGCTCCCCGGTCTACAGGCCACGGTCGCAAAGCACGAGCGCGCGCTCAGCGCCCGACTGTTCGCCGTCGACTACCACCTGCTCGGGAGCGAGAGCCTCGAGCAGGCGCTCTTCTCCGGGTACGTCGCCGCCGTCGCGCGCCGCCACCCCGACGCGCCCGCTCCCGTGCTGCACACCTCGGACGGCCTGCTCGACGACGCCGACCACCTGCGCGAGCAGTTCGGCGACGACACGTTCTTCGCGAAGCTCGGGGGAACCGCCCCGGAGGAGGCAGGCTGGGGCGACCAGGCGGGTGGCTGGACGGCCGAGACCTACGACGCGGCGCGGCGTCTGCCCCCGACCGCATCGGATCGCCAGCGCCTGGTGAGCGACCTCGTCGCGACGTTCTTCACGAGCGCGACGCGCACCGGCGAGTGGCTCGGCATCCAGGACGGGCTGCGGGTCATGACCGACCATGTGAAGAGCCTCGGCTACGACGGCCTCGTGCTCTTCCTCGACGAGCTCGTTCTGTGGCTCGGGCAGCACCTCGGCAACTCGACGTTCATCCAGAGCGAGACGTCCAAGGTCACCAAGCTCGTCGAGACCGACGCAGGCCTGGCCGTGCCGATCATCTCGTTCGTCGCGCGGCAGCGAGAGCTCAAGGGCTTCCTCAGCGGCAGCTCCACCGGGGCGGAGCAGGTCACCATCGGCGACTCGTTCCGGCACTGGGAGGACCGGTTCGACAAGATCGTGCTCGAGGCGGCCGACCTGCCGGACATCGTGCACCGCCGTCTCCTCGAGCCGAAGGACGAGCGCGGTGCGGCGGCCCTTGCCGCGGCGGCCCGAAGGGTCGGCGGCAACCAGACCGCGATGCGGTACCTCCTCGACGACGAGGTCGGGTCCAGCGGCGACGACTTCGCCAAGATCTACCCGTTCTCCCCGGCGCTCGTGGACGCGATGGTCGCGCTGTCGACGATCCTCCAGCGCGAGCGCACCGCGCTGAAGATCATGAGCGAGCTGCTCTCGGAAGGGCGCGACGACCTCACGGTCGGCGACGTCATCCCCGTCGGTGACGTGTTCGACGTCGTCGTCCTCGGAGACACCAAGCCGCTGACCGAAGACATGACCAAGCTCTTCGAGATCGCGGCGACGTTCTACCGTCAGAAGGTGCGGCCCTACCTGCTCGACAAGCACGGGCTGACCGAGGAAGCCGCGCTGGCGCTGCCCCGCAAGCACGTGTTCCGGACCGAGGACCGCCTCCTCAAGACCTTGCTCGTCGGGGAGATCGCGCCCGGCGCACGATCGCTGCGCTCGCTCACGGCGTCCAAGCTTGCTGCGCTCAACTATGGAAACGTCGGTTCGTTCATCCCCGGCGATGAGGCACGGACAGTCATCGGATACGTCAACCAGTGGCGGTCTGAGTTCGGGGAGATCAGCCTCGGCAGCGGCAACGACCCGGTCGTCTCGATCCAGCTCTCGGGCGTCGACTACGACGCAGTGCTCGACAACGTCCAGGGCGAGGACACGAGCGAGGCGCGGCGCCGCCTCCTGCGCGAGCTCATCCTCGGCGAGCTCGGCGTCTCCGCCCCGGGCGGTCTCGTCTACGAGTACACGTTCCGTCACGTGTGGCAGGGGCAGCGGTGGGAGGCCGACCTCGTCTTCGGCAACGTCCGTGACGACGCCACGCTCCACGACGGCGCCTTCATGGCTGCCGAGGGACGGTGGAAGGTCGTCGTCGACTTCCCGTTCGACGACGACGCCACGCATGGTCCCGCGTCGGACCTCGCGCGCATCGAACGACTGCGCACCGACGGGCTCGTGAGCGACACCATCATCTGGGTGCCGCACTTCCTCACGACGCAGCGCATGGAAGACCTCGGCACCCTCGTCCAGCTCGAGTACCTGCTCACCGGGCAGCACTTCGACGAGAATGCGGGGCGCCTCGCCGTCAACGACCGCGAGCCGGCGCGGCGGGCGCTCCAGGCGCGACGCGAGAGCCTGCGCGAGCAGCTCCAGACCGCGCTGCGCCAGGCCTACGCCGTGCAGGCCCCGACCCCGGAGCACATCGGGACGGAGGTGCCGCCGGGGAACAGCTTCGTCACGCTGACCTCGACCGGGCTCCAGCTCCGCATGCCCATCGCACCCACGCTCACCGCCGGCCTGACCGACGTGCTCCAGCAGGCGCTGACGCACCAGTATCCGGACCATCCGCAGATCTCTCAGGGCGACAGCGAGCTCAAGAAGTCCGAGCTCGCCGCGGCGCTCGAGCTCGCTCGCCGTGCGGCGTCGGGCGGGGGGCGCGTCGAGGGCGTGGATCGCACGCGGGTCCAGTCCGTGCGGCGCGTCGTGCAGGGGCTCCGGCTGGGCGAGCTGCGCGAGAACGTCTACGTCCTCGACCGCACGACCTTCGGTTGGTGGGATCGGTTCACGAAGTGGACCGCCGGTGAGCAGGAGACCAGCGCTCAGGTCCTCCGGGAAGCCCTGAGCGAGTACGGGCTGAGCCCCGAGCTCGAGGACCTGCTCATCCTGGCGTGGGCGGCTCTCGCCGACCGTGAGATTCGCAGCTACGGGGCGATCGTTACCCCGCCCCCCGGGATTAGTGAGGTGCGCGCGCAGACGTCGTTCAAGGAGCCCACGCTTCCTGACGCGGGCGACTGGGAGGAGGCGGTTCGCCGAGCGCAGGTGCTCTTCGGTG
>Ga0233363_1000247_pt1 | contig 25736 bp, 22 predicted proteins | sample ElkDunMinimDraft_18_FD_191534 | JGI IMG/M metagenome (GOLD analysis project Ga0233363, IMG submission 191534) | Fecal eukaryotic communites from dung pellets of Tule Elk in California, USA - Elk Dung C16 | ecosystem: Host-associated > Mammals > Digestive system > Large intestine > Fecal | place... | reverse complement strand
CACACCGCAGAGGCGTGCCTCGTGGTGGACGACGGCGTCCGCGTCCGCGCTGTCGCTCTCCGGCTCCAGGCGCACCGCGGTGCGTGGCGGGTCACCCGGCTGGAGATCGGCTGACGTGCCCCGCGCACCGGGCGCACGTGCGGGAGGTGATGTCCCGGTCCGTGGCGATCGCCGCGGACCGGTGACATCACCTCCGCACGTCAGCGCTTGCGCTGCTTGGCCTGCTTGCGGCGGTCGGCGCGGTTCGAGCTCCCGGCCGGGGCCGCGCCTGCGCGCGCCGGACCCTTGCCGCCCTCGGCACGGGTGACCACAGCACCGTCACCGTCGGCCGACGGGGCCGAGTACTGCAGGGGTGCGCGCTCAGCCGGACCGTCGAGCCCCTTGGCCACCAGTGCGCCGGGCGCGTCCTCGACCTCGCCGGGCCGGGACGCCGTCGCTGCGGCACCGGCCGAGCCCGCCGCGGCAGCAGCGGAGTCCGCGCTGATCACGGGGGCGTCTGTCGGCTGCGCGACCTGCACCTCGAGGTTGAAGAGGTACTGGACCGACTCCTCCTTGATGGCGTCGGTCATCGCGGTGAAGAGCTGGAAGCCCTCGCGCTGGTACTCGATCAGAGGATCACGCTGCGCCATGGCACGCAGCCCGATGCCCTCCTTGAGGTAGTCCATCTCGTACAGGTGCTCGCGCCACTTGCGGTCGAGCACGGAGAGGACGACGCGCCGCTCGAGCTGGCGCATGTTCTCCTCGCCCAGCTTCTCCTCACGCTCGGCGTAGGCGTGCTCCGCGTCGGACAGCACCTCGCGCGTGATGAGCTCGGCCGACAACCGCGTCGGACCGCCCGCCTCCTCGACGACCTCGTCCGGCGTGATGGAGATCGGGTACACCCCGCGCAGTGCGGTCCACAGCGCCTCGAGGTCCCAGTCCTCGGGACGCCCCTCAGCCGTCGCGTGCGCGACGTACTCCGAGAGCACGTCCGAGCGGAAGTGCGTGACCTGCTCCTGGAGGTCCTCCCCGTGCAGCACCCGGCGACGCTGCTCGTAGATGACCTCACGCTGACGGGACATCACGTCGTCGTACTTCAGCACGTTCTTGCGGATCTCGAAGTTGCGGGCCTCGACCTGCGACTGCGCCGACTGGATGCCCCGGGTCACGATCTTCGACTCCAGGGGCATGTCCTCCGGGAACCCGGCGCGCGTCATCATCGACTCTGCCAGGCCGGAGTTGAACAGCCGCATGAGGTCGTCCTGCATCGACAGGTAGAACCGGGACTCGCCCGGGTCGCCCTGGCGACCGGAGCGCCCGCGGAGCTGGTTGTCGATGCGGCGCGACTCGTGGCGCTCGGTGCCCAGCACGTACAGGCCCCCGAGCTCGGTGACCTCGTCGTGCTCGGCCGCGACGGCGAGCTTGGCCTTCTCGAGGACCTCGGGCCAGGCGGCCTCGTACTCCTCGGGGTTCTCCGCCGGGTCCAGGCCGCGCTCGGTCATCTCCGAGACGGCCATGAACTCCGCGTTGCCACCGAGCATGATGTCCGTGCCACGGCCCGCCATGTTGGTGGCGACCGTCACCGCGCCCTTGCGGCCCGCCTGCGCCACGATCGACGCCTCACGCGCGTGCTGCTTGGCGTTCAGCACCTCGTGCGGGACGCCCTGCTTCTTGAGCTTGGACGACAGCAGCTCCGACTTCTCGACGCTGGTCGTGCCGACGAGGACGGGCTGGCCCTTGGCGTGCCGCTCCACGATGTCGGCGACGACGGCGTCGAACTTGCCCTCCTCCGACTTGTACACCAGGTCCTTGCCGTCGATGCGCTGCATCGGCCGGTTGGTGGGGATCGGCACGACGCCGAGCTTGTAGGTGCCCTGGAACTCCGCGGCCTCGGTCTCGGCCGTGCCGGTCATGCCGGCGAGCTTGTCGTAGAGGCGGAAGTAGTTCTGCAGCGTGATCGTGGCGAGGGTCTGGTTCTCGGCCTTGATCGCCACGCCCTCCTTGGCCTCGATCGCCTGGTGCATGCCCTCGTTGTAGCGGCGTCCCGCCAGGATGCGGCCGGTGTGCTCGTCGACGATGAGCACCTCGCCGTTCATCACGACGTAGTCCTTGTCGCGCTTGAACAGCTCCTTCGCCTTGATGGCGTTGTTGAGGAAGCCGATGAGCGGGGTGTTGAGCGACTCGTAGAGGTTGTCGATCCCCAGGTAGTCCTCGACACGGGCGATCCCCGGCTCCAGGACACCCACGGTGCGCTTCTTCTCGTCGACCTCGTAGTCGCGCTCCGGCTGCAGCCGGCGCACGACCTTCGCGAACTCGCCGTACCACCGGTTCGCGTCACCCGACGCGGGGCCCGAGATGATCAGCGGTGTACGGGCCTCGTCGATGAGGATCGAGTCGACCTCGTCGACGATCGCGAAGTGGTGGCCGCGCTGCACGAGGTCGTCGACGCTCCACGCCATGTTGTCGCGCAGGTAGTCGAAGCCGAACTCGTTGTTCGTGCCGTACGTGATGTCGGCGGCGTACTGCTCCCGGCGCTGGGCGGGCGTCAGCTGCGACAGGATCGTGCCGGTCGTGAGCCCCAGGAACCGGAACACGCGGCCCATGAGGTCGGCCTGGTACCCGGCGAGGTAGTCGTTGACGGTGACGACGTGGACACCCTTGCCGGTGAGCGCGTTGAGGTAGGCGGGGGCCGTCGCGACCAGCGTCTTGCCCTCACCGGTCTTCATCTCGGCGATGTTGCCCAGGTGCAGCGCCGCGCCGCCCATGAGCTGGACGTCGAAGTGTCGCTGCCCCAGGGTGCGGCGGGACGCCTCACGCACCGCGGCGAACGCCTCGGGCAGCAGGTCGTCGAGCTTCTCACCCTCGGCGAGGCGCGCCTTGAACCGGTCGGTCTCCTCACGCAGCTCGGCGTCGGACAGCGACGTGAAGCTGTCCTCCAGCGCGTTGACCTGGGCCGCGACGCCGGACAACTTCTTGAGGATCCGCCCCTCGCCCAGCCGGAGGACCTTCTCGAGGATCGCCGTCACGCAACTCTCCCGACGTCGTTGGCGCCCGTCCGCTCACGGCATCGGGGCGTGCGTGTCGCCCGACCGCTCGACCGGGCCCGACCATCGTAGGCGAGGCGGAGGACCCGCGTGGTCCTCGGTCAGCCTGCGGCGGTGGCGACCTCGCGCCTCAGAGCGCCCACGAGACCCCCGGCCGCGTCCCCGTCGACGTGGACGTCGGACAGGGCCAGCCACCCGGCCAGGGCCCGGAGCTCGGCCGCGAGCTCGTGCGCGACCTCGGCGTCGCTCGGCGCCCCGGTGGCCGGGTCCCCCGCCGGTCCCGGAGCGCGGTGCACCGCCGGCACCCGCAGCACCCCCGCCCGGCGGTCGGCCTTGAGGTCCACGAGGGCGACCATGCGCTCGCCGAGCAGGAACGGCAGGACGTAGTAGCCCCAGACCCGCGACGCCGCCGGCACGTAGATCTCGATGCGGTACCGCAGGTCGAACAGGCTCTCGGTACGGGTCCGCTCCCACACGAGCGGGTCGAACGGGCTGACCAGCGCGCGGCCGTGCGCGCGGCGCGGCACCCCGGCGTCACGGTGCCGGTAGAGCGGGCCGCGCCACCCCTCGACCTCGACCGGCCGGAGCACGCCCTCGGCGACGAGCTCGTCCACGACCGCGCGCGTCGGTGCCGTCGCGGTGCGCCAGTGGTCGGCCAGGCAGCGCACGCTCGCGATGCCGTGCGCACGGGCGGCGACCTCGACCAGGCGGCGCCGCGCGGTCCGCTCGTCGGCCGGCGCGGCGGCGAGCACGTCGGGCGGCAGGACGCGCTCCGGGAGGTCGAAGCGACGCTCGAACTGGGCGTTGCGGCCCGCCGTCGTGAGGTCTCCGACGTAGAAGAGGTGCTCGAGGGCACGCTTGGCGTCGGTCCACGACCATCCCCACGCCTCCGAGCGTCGCCCGCCGCCCCCGAGGACCTCCTGTACCTCGCGCGCGGTGACGGGTCCCCGCTCCTCGACGATGCCGCGGACGGCGGCGACCTCCGGGGAGCGCCCCACCGGGACCCCGTTGAGCTCGTCCCCGCGCTGCTCCACCCGCGCCCGGTTGGCCGCGTGCTTGAAGGCGAGGTCGCGGAAGGTCGAGGGCGGCACGAGCGACGCCTCGTGCGCCCAGGTCTCGACCAGTCGACGCGGTGGCCTCGCGGTCGCGCGGTCCAGCGCCGTGACGTCCCACGCGCCGACGCGCGAGTAGACCGGCATGAGGTGGGCGCGGGCCAGGACGTTGACGGAGTCGACCTGCAGCAGGCCGAGCCGGTCGACGACCTGCTGCAGCTCACGCGTCCCGCCGGGCGCCCGACGGGCGCTCCGCGGGCGGTCGAGCCCCGAGGCTCGCAGGACGGTGCGACGCGCCTGCGAGCGCGTGAGCCTCTCCGGGCGGGTGTCGACCATCCCCCGATGCTGCACGCACCCTCCGACATCACCGGCCACCGGGCCCGGCTCACGGGCCGTCGGACCCGATAGTTTCGGCGCGTTCCGGGACGGCGCCGGCCGTCGAGGACCGCCCATGTGCCGAGACAGCCGCTCGAGACACGCTCACAGCGGCGATCCGCCGTCGGTGCAGGACACGGGCGCGACTCCCGGCGCCTCGAATCGCTTCAGCCGGGCGGCACTGCGTCGAAAGTTTTCCGAAATGTTCTCGCAGCACTTGACGCGCCCGGTGCTGCGCGGCGAACGTCGTGTCCCGCGGCCGCAGGGCTCTCGGCACGCCGGCGGTCACGATCAGCTCCCGGTGCCGGACGGACCGCGCCGTCCGGCACCGGGGCCCACGCGTCGACAGGACCGCCCGCACGGCACGGGGCGGCGGGCCCGTCGGCCCGCCGCCCCGGTTCTCGCGTCAGCTGACGGCGCGGTTCGATCCGCCGGTCACGACCGGCGCGTCGAGCTTGATGACGCCGTAGCTCCAGCCGCGGCGGCGGTACGCGACCGCGGGCTGCGCGGTCTCCGCGTCCACGAACAGGAAGAAGTCGTGTCCGACGAGCTCCATCTCGTAGAGCGCGTCGTCCACCGTCATCGGCTCCGCGCGGTGCACCTTCTCGCGGATGAGGACCGGGGAGTCGCCCAGGACGGTCTCGGTGACACCGTCCTCGCCGGGCTCGCGCTCCGGCGGAGCCGGCGGCTCGGCCGCCGGCGGGCGCACGTCCACGGGCGTCAGCGGAGTGTGGTTGCGGTGGTCCTTGCGCCGGTCGCGCGCACGGCGCAGGCGCTCGAGGAGACGGCCGAGGGCCACGTCCAGGGCCGCGTACGCGTCGTCGGCGCACGCCTCCGCCCTGATGACGGGTCCCTTGTCGACCACCGTCAGCTCGACCTTCTCGCTGTTGCCCGACTGGCGCGGGTTCGGTTCGTGCGACACGAGGACGTCGACGCGCTGTGCGCGCGGGGCCAGCTGCTCGATCTTCGCGAGCTTGCTCTCGAGGTGGGCGCGATACCGCGGGGACACCTCGGTGTGCCGGCCTGCAACCACGATCTCCATGTGGGCCTCCTGGGAGGTCAGGGGCGAGCAGAGCCCGCCCGGACGATACGTACGTCTGCGCCCCACGACGGGGGCGGGCGGCATCACCTCCTCGACCGCTCGTCACCCACCCGACTGCGGCAGGAGACCTTCGCGGCGTCGTACCCAGGGTCTCACGCTAGCTCGCTTCCGGGGTCACGAGGCCCGCCCCGACTGCTCCGGACGGGCGACCCCCGGCGGCGCGGCGCCACCCGACGGCGACGGCGTGGCCGCGAGCGCGGCGGCGCCCAGCACGACCGCACCGGCGGCGACGAGCGCGCCGTGGCATGCCGCGAGGGTCGCACCCGTCGTCAGCACGTCGTCGGCGAGGACCACCCGGCGTCCCCGCAGGCCTGCGCGCCGGCGCACCCGCACCCTGCCCACGAGCGCCGCGCCCCGCGCCCGCGCGGTGAGCCCGGCCAGGTCGGGCCCGGCCGACCGGCGCAGCGCGCGGGCGCGGACGGCAGGCACCCCGCCGTCGCGCAGACCGGCTGCGGCCGCCGCGGCGAGCACGTCGGCCGGCGCCCGGCCGCGCCGACGACGCGCGCCCGCCGTCGACGGCACGGGGACGACGAGCACGGCCGGGGTGCCCGGCGGCGGGTGGGAGGCTGCGAGCAGGTGGACGGCCACGGCGGTGCCCGCGCGGCGGACGGCCGACGCGAACGGCCGGTCGAGGTCGCTGCGTCCCCCGTCCTTCCAGGCGGAGACGGCGTGCCGCACCGGCCCGACGTAGAGGGCAGGCGCCCACACCGGCAGCAGGGTGCGACCGTCCAGGAGGTCCAGTCGCCCGGCGTCGTGGTCCCGGCGGACCGGGGTGCCGTGCAGCGCGACGGCGCACGACGCGCACCACGCCACGTCCGGCTGCCCGCACCCCCCGCACGCCACCGGCACGAGCAGGCCCACGAGGTCACGCGACGCCGCAGCGACGAGGGCGGCCGCACGCGCGGCGACGGGCGGGGGACGTCGCGTCACCGAGCTCGCGGTGAGGGAGGTGGACGGTACGGGGCGTCGGCGGTCGGGCGGCACGCCGTCAGCCTGCTCCCCGAGCGACGCCCGCGCGGTCCCCCGCCGACATCGGTGGACGCGGCTTCGCCGGTGCGTCCCTGTGGTCGGCTCGTGCGTGCCCCGTGCCCCGTGCCCCGTGCCCCCGCGCCGTCAGCCGGGGAACGCGGCCCCGGCCACGTCGAGCACACCGGTGACCCCGGGGACGGGCACCCACGTGCCGCCCTCGTGACGCCGGAGGTCGCCGTCGGCGGTGACCACGTAGAGCGAGCGGGCCCCCCGGTCGGCGGCGAGCTCGACCGCGTCCGCGACCGCGGCCAGCGGCGTGCTGCCACCCCCGACGGGGACGAGGTAGGGCGTCGCGCCCGCGTCGCCGTCGGCCAGCACGCCGAGCGTGACGTCGTCGACCCACACGATCGACGCACCGGCGACCGGCGTGAGCGACGCGCCGGCGCCCACGCCGGGTCCCACCAGCAGCGGGACCGTGCCACCGTCGCGCACCACTCCCGCCACCTCCAGCGTCACGCCGTCGGGGCCGCGGGACACGATCGCCACCCGCGTACCGTCACGCGACACCCGGACCGCCTGCACGGTCCGTCCGGCCAGCCAGTCCGCGGTCACCTCGACCGAGGTGCCGTCGAGCAGCACCGCGTTCAGGTGCCCGGCTCCCGAGCCGCTCGCGGTCCACACCCACCCGAACCGGTCCACCGACGGGGCCGCCAGGGCGGGACCGGTGAACAGCGTGCGCTGCCCGCTGCCGTCGACGGGCACCGCGACCAGGGTCGAGGCGTCGGCGAGCGCGACGCGCACCGAGCCGTCCGGGGATCGCGCCGGGCTCGCGGGCCGCGCCCCCTGGACCGGGAGCACGTCGTCGACCGCGACGGGCGACTCGCCGACCAGCCGCAGCGACTGACCGTCGACGAGGATCTCCAGCTCGCCGGGGTCCGGGATCGGCAGCCTGTCGGGCACACCCTCGAGCGGCGCCCCACCGGCCCCGGCCCGCACGACCAGGGTCGTCACACCCAGCGGGCGCAGCGACGCCTCGAGCTGCGCGAGCAGGAGCCCGCGGTCCGCCTCCTGCACCGCCCGGGCCGGCTCGAAGGTCATCTCGGCCACTCCCCCGCTCTCGAAGGAGACCGCCTCGGGCTTGAGCTCGGTCCCCGGCGGGAGCGCCGACGTGACCGAGTCCTGGAGCCACGTCGACGGGCCGGCGAGGAGCGCGCGCACGACGGCCGTCGGCACGTTGCGGTCGCGGAAGTACCGCACCTCGGGCACGAGCATCTTGCTGTCGGGAGTCAGGAAGTACAGCGACGTCTCGCGGAACTGCTGCTTGAACCGGCGCGCGTTGACGACGAGGACGTCCGGGGCGTGCGAGATCCGCCAGGCGCCACGGGCGTCCTGCACGAGCTCGTAGCGCAGCGTCTCCAGCGCGTCCGCCGGCACCTCCAGGTAGCGCCCGGCGGCGTCGACCTTCGCCTTCACGGTGAGGGACACCGTGACCTGGGCGTCACCCGTCTGCTCGACCTTCGTCGCGCTGGCGACGATCGTGTCGGCCCCCGGGTCCCACTCGGTGCGCTCGTCCGCCGCGAGGAACTCGCGCGTCACGTCGAAGTCGCCGGTGGCCTCGGCGTCGGACGCGAGCAGGAAGCCCTCGACGATGCGGGCGGGATCGGCGTCGGACTGGGGACCCTGGGCGAGGACGTCCACCCGGTCCTGCTCCCGCACCTCCTCGCCGCGGCCCACCGTCACGGGGCCTCCGGTCGGGATCCCGACGCACGCCGTCAGTGCGAGGACCACGGAGGCGACGGCGACGACGGCACGCGTGCGGGTCGCGCGTCTCACGACCGCCTCCGCGCGGCACTCGCGGTCGGCGCGACGTCACTCGCGGTCGGCGCGGCGTCGTCGGTGCGGACGTCGGTCCGGACCGGGTCGGTCGGGTTGCTCACGATCGCGATCTCCCCCGTCATCGGCGGCAGGTCCGGAAGCGCTGCGGGGTCGGTGCTGCGCAGGGGCCCCGCGTCCGCGACGGACGGCTCGTCGTGGTCGGGGGCGAGCGGCAGCGGCGACCCGTCCAGCCGGATGCCCGCGCGCCGCGGCAGCGTGAGCCGGAAGCACGCGCCACGACCTGGCCGACCCCACGCCTCGAGCACCCCGCCGTGCAGGTGCGCGTCCTCGAGCGAGATCGCCAGACCCAGGCCCGTGCCCCCCGTGGTGCGCGCCCGCGCCGGGTCGGCACGCCAGAAGCGGTCGAAGACGTGCAGCGCCTCGTCCTGGGTCATGCCGACGCCGTGGTCGCGGACCGTGACGGCGACGGCGGTGGCGTCGACGCCGACGCGGACCTCCACGGCCGACCCGTCGGCGTGCTCGATGCCGTTCACCAGCAGGTTGCGCAGGATCCGCTCGACCCGCCGCGGGTCCACGTCGGCGTCCGCACGGACGTCGGGGAGGTCGACGTGCAGCCACGAGCCCCGCCGCTCCGCGAGCGGGGTGGCGTTGTCGACGGCCTGCAGCACGATGCCGCGCAGGTCCCGCCGCTCCGCGTCCAGGACCGCGGCGCCCGCGTCGAACCTGCTGATCTCGAGCAGGTCCGCCAGCAGGTCCTCGAACCGGTCGAGCTGCGTGGCCAGCAGCTCGGCGGAGCGCTTGATCGCGGGGTCGAAGTCGTCCCGCGCACCGTGGATGACCTCGCCCGCCATGCGGATGGTCGTCAGCGGCGTCCTCAGCTCGTGGGACACGTCGGAGACGAACCGGCGCTGGAGCATCGAGAGCTCCTCCATGCGGTGGATCTGGTCCTGCAGGCTCTCCGCCATCTCGTTGAAGGTGCGCGCCAGCGTCGCCATCTCGTCCTCGCCCCGCACGGCCATGCGCTCGGAGAGGTGACCGTCCGCGAGGCGCTCGGCGACGTGGGCCGCGCGGCGCACCGGGTGGACCGTGCGCCGGGTCACCAGCCAGGTCATCGCACCGAGCAGCCCCACGACCGCGACCGCCGCGACCGCCAGCGTCCGCAGCAGGAAGTCCAGCCGGTCCTGCTCCGCCTGCAGGCTGTAGAGGAAGAACATCTGGTAGGTCCCGGCCATGGGCACGTCGACGTTCTGCCCCACGACGATCCCGGGCTCGACCTGACCGCCGGCCACGGGGATGGCGACCGACTGCCAGTGCTGACGGTCGTCCACGACGGCCTGCTTGAGCTCGCGGCTCACGAGCTCCACGAGCGAGCGGTCGGTGGCCGTCGCCCCCACGCCGACGCCCGTCTGCCCCGGGGCCCGCAGCAGGAACACGTCGCGCTCCCCCGAGCCGCCGTTGCGCTGCGCGGTCGTCACGTCCTCGAGCAGCAGGGCCACCCCCGTGAACGTGTCGGCCGCGGACGCCGAGATGAACTCCTGCGCCTGCTGCGTGCTGCGCGTGGCCTCGGACAGCAGCTGCTCACGACGCTGGTCGAAGAGCCCGCCGCTGGTGAGCTCGCCGACGTACATCCCGATGGCCGCGAGCGCGACGAGGCCGATGGTCAGGGTCGACGCGAGGACGCGCAGCTGCAGCGAGGACCGCCACCGTCGACCCAGCGCGCGCGCCGGTCGGCGAGCCAGCGCGCGTCCCAGCCGGCCCCACGCCGTCAGCCGAGGCACGTCGCCCGCCCCTCGCGCACGGGCGTCCGGCGCACGATCGTCACGTGCCTGCGACGCCCGCCTTGTAGCCGACGCCGCGCACGGTCACGACGATCTCCGGACGCTCCGGGTCCGTCTCGATCTTCGAGCGCAGGCGCTGGACGTGGACGTTGACCAGCCGTGTGTCGGCGGCGTGGCGGTAACCCCAGACCTTCTCCAGCAGCACCTCGCGCGTGAACACCTGCCACGGCTTGCGTGCCAGCGCCACGAGGAGGTCGAACTCGAGCGGTGTGAGCGAGATGGAGCGACCCGCGCGCTCGACGCGGTGCCCCGGGACGTCGATGGTCAGGTCACCGATGGTCAGGTGCTCGGGAGCCGGCTCGTCGCTGCGGCGCAACCGCGCACGTACGCGCGCCACGAGCTCCTTGGGCTTGAACGGCTTGGAGATGTAGTCGTCCGCGCCGGACTCCAGCCCCAGCACGACGTCCACGGTGTCGCTCTTCGCCGTGAGCATCACGATGGGCACACCCGACTCGGCCCGGATCTGACGGCACACCTCTGTGCCGTCCTTGCCGGGGAGCATCAGGTCGAGCAGCACGAGATCGGGCTGGGTGGCCCGGAACACGCCCAGCGCCTCGTCGCCGTCCTCACAGAAGACGGGGTCGAAACCCTCGGAGCGCAGCACGATGCCGATCATCTCGGCCAGGGCGGTGTCGTCGTCGACCACCAGGACGCGTCCCTTCATGCCGACGATCCTCTCATCGACACGGCCTCCCGCGGAGCGCGCGCGCCGCGCAGCCGGGTGACGGTGCGTCCACGACCGGCGCTCACCTGCGTCGTGGCACCATGGGACCCGCCGACGCGCCGACGCGGTCGGGCCTCAGCACGCCAGACACGAGGAGTCCGACGCATGACCTCCCCGCAGGACGACGGCTCCGGTCCCGCGTCGTGGGCGCACCCCGCCGGCCCGTCGGCGGACTCCTCGAACCAGGGCGCCGCCGTGCCACCCCCGCCGCCCGGTCCGCCCGGCGGGCCGGAGGGTGCCGCGTGGGGCCAGCCGTCCGTCCCGCCCGGGTGGGGGCAGCCGTCCGTCCCGCCCGGGTGGGGCGCGCCCCCGCCGGGTGCCGCCCCCGCCTGGCACCTGCCCGCGCTGCAGCCGGGGATCATCCCGCTGCGCCCGCTCGGTCTCGGCGAGATCCTCGACGGCGCGATCCGTGCCGTGCGTGCCAACCCCGCGGTGATGTTCGGGCTCTCGGCGGTCGTGGTGACCGTCGCCGTCGCGCTGCAGACCCTCGTCCAGCTCTACGTGTCCGGCCTGATCGGGGCCGCACTGAGCGACCTCGAGCTCGACAGCACGATGGCGAGCACCGACACCGCTCTCGTCGAGATGCTGTCCACGAGCGGCGGGCAGGCGCTCACGGTGCCGCTGCTGGTCCCCGTGACGTCGGTGCTGACCGGCCTCCTCATCGTCTCGGTGAGCCGTTCCGTGCTGGGTCAGCGCGTCGCGCTGCGTGAGGTGTGGCGCACCCGCCGCGTGTGGCTGCTCGTCGGCTTCGGTCTGCTGCAGCTCGTCGTGCCCTTCCTCCTGCTCGCGGTGTGGGGCGGGGCGGTCGCGGCGCTCGCCGCTGCCGGGGCCGGCGAGGCGGCGCTCGCCGTCGCCCTGCTGGGGGGCGCCGGTCTGCTCGTCGTCCTCGTGTGGCTCACGGCGCGGACGCTGCTCGTCCCGCCCGCGCTCATGCTCGAGGGCAGGCGGTTCTGGCCGACCGTCGCGCGCGCCTGGCGGCTGACGCGCGGGAGCTTCTGGCGGCTGCTCGGCATCTACTTGCTGTCGAACCTGCTGGTCTCGGTGCTCATGTACCTGTTCCTCGTCCCGGCCGCGGTCGTGGCGGGCCTGGTCACGGCAACGTCCGGCTCGGACGACCTGACGGTCCTCGTGTCCGCCCTCGGGCAGGTCGTCGGGCTGACGCTGTCCACGACGTTCCTCGCGGCAGTCGTCGCCCTCCTCTACATCGACGTGCGCATCCGTCGCGAAGGGCTCGACCTCGAGCTCGCGCGGGCGGCGACCGGTGCCGCATGACGGGTGCGGGATGGCCGGCCGTGCACGTCGTGACCGGGGTGCCCGTCGAGCCGGATGCCGCCGAGGCACGCCGATGGCTGCGTGAGGAGCTGCTCGACCCGGCCTACCACCGCCCCGAGTCGCTGCTGCAGCGCGCCCTGGGGTGGCTCGTCGAGCAGCTCGACAACATGCCGTCGCTCGGCATGTCGAACCGGACGGCCCTGCTCGTCGTCGTCGGCGTGGTGCTTCTCGTGGTGCTCGTGGCGCTGCGTGTCGCCGGGCCCGTGCGCGCGACGGCGCGTCGTCGACGGGTCGGCGTCCTGCACGCCGACGACCGCCGCACGGCGGCGCAGCTGCGCGACGCGGCCGACGCCGCCGCCCGCGCGGGCACGTGGTCGGTCGCGGTCGCCGACAGGTACCGGGCGGTCGTCCGCGGCCTCGAGGAGCGCGGGCTGCTCGACGAGCGGCCCGGGCGCACCGCGCACGAGGCCGCGCGCGTCGCCGCGACCGCGCTCCCCCAGCACGCGGACCTCCTGCGCCAGGGCGGCGACCTGTTCGACGACGTCGTCTACGGCGAGCGCACGGCGACGGCCGACGACGACGCGACGATGCGCGCCCTCGACGACGCCGTCCGCGCGGCACGCCCCGCGGAGGTCACGGCGTGAGCGCGACCGTGCACGTCGGGGAGGTCCTCGGCGACGGGTCGACGGGCCGCTCACGGGCCGCCGGCCGCTGGCGGCGGTCCCGCCCGTGGCTCGTCGTGCTCGGGATCGTGCTGCTCGGCGGCCTCGTCCTGACGCTGCCCGCGCCGCCCACGAGCAGCACGCCCGGCGCACCGGACAACCCCGGGGGGACGGGCGCGCGGGCCGTGGCGCGCGTCCTGGAGCGGCAGGGGGTCGCCGTCGAGCACGTCACCACCACGGCGGCCGCCCGTGCGGCCGCGACCGGGGACGGCACGGTGCTCGTGGTGGGTGACCAGTGGCTCACCCCGGAGCAGGTGGACGTGCTGGTCGAGCTCGAGGACGACCTCGTCCTCGTCGACGCCGGGTGGGCCCTGTCGGTGCTCGCCCCCGACGTCGTCGCGGCAGGGACGGGCAGCACCCGGTCCCTGCGCGAGGCGGCGTGCGACGACCCCGACGCGCTCGCCGCCGGCACGATCACGGCCGCGGGCGGCTACGCGGACCTCGCGGGCGGCGCCACGACGTGCTTCCCCGTCGGCGACGGAGCGCGCGGCGGGGCGTACGTCACGTTCGAGCAGGACGGCCGCCGCGTGACCGCGCTGTCCGACCTGCACCCCCTGACGAACGCCGCGGTCGACGACGACGGGAACGCCGCGCTCGCGCTGCGCGTGCTCGGCCGTCACGACCACCTGGTCTGGTACGTCCCGAGCTACGACGACCTCGGCCCCGTGGACGCCGACGCGGCCGGCACCTCGCTGACCGACCTCGTGCCCTGGGTGCGGCCGGTCACCGGCTGGCTGGTGCTGGTCCTCGTCGTGACGGTCGTCTGGCGCGCACGTCGGCTCGGACCGGTCGTGGCCGAGCCGCTGCCCGTCGTCGTGCGCTCGGCCGAGGCGACGCGCGGCCGCGGGCGTCTCTACCGGCGCGCGCGAGCCCACGGGCACGCCGCCGCCGCCCTGCGCGCCGGGACGGCGGCCCGCGTCGCGCACCGGCTGGGCCTGCCCCGGTCGGCCGACGCGCCGTCGCTGGTCGACGCCCTCGCACGTGCCACCGGCAGGCCGGCACGCGACGTGGAGGCGTTGATCTACGGCCCGCCACCCACCGACGACGCGGGCCTGCTGCGGCTCGCCGACGACCTGCACCACCTGGAGAGCGAGGTACACCGACCGTGACCGACGAGACGCCGCGACCCCCGAGCACCTGGGGGGTCCCGCAGGGGCCGCCCGCGCCCGCCGCCGAGGCACCCGCCACCGCGCCCGGCACGCCCCCCACCGACGCCGCCCCGGGCTGGTCCGCCGCCACCACCACGGGCGCCGACCTGCGCGCGTCCCTCGCGGCCGTGCGGACGGAGGTCGGCAAGGCGGTCGTCGGGCAGGACGCGGCGGTCACCGGCCTGATCATCGCCCTGCTGTGCCGCGGGCACGTGCTGCTCGAGGGCGTCCCGGGCGTCGCCAAGACGCTGCTGGTGCGGTCGTTGTCGGGGGCGCTCTCGCTCGGCACCAAGCGGGTCCAGTTCACGCCCGACCTCATGCCGGGTGACGTGACCGGCTCGCTCGTCTACGACGCCCGCACCGCGCAGTTCTCGTTCCGCGAGGGCCCCGTCTTCACGAACCTGCTGCTGGCCGACGAGATCAACCGCACGCCCCCCAAGACGCAGGCCTCGCTCCTGGAGGCGATGGAGGAGCGTCAGGTCACGGTCGACGGCGAGGCGCGCCTCCTGCCCGACCCGTTCGTGGTGGTCGCGACGCAGAACCCCGTCGAGTACGAGGGCACGTACCCGCTGCCCGAGGCCCAGCTCGACCGGTTCCTCCTCAAGCTGCTGCTCCCGCTGCCGGAGCGCACCGACGAGGTGGAGGTGCTGGCGCGGCACGCGGCGGGGTTCGACCCGCGCGACCTCGCGGCCGCCGGTCTGCGCGCGGTCGCGGGCGCCGAGGACCTGGCGCGTGCACGGGCGCAGGTCGCCCAGGTGCAGGTCGCGCAGGAGGTCCTCGGCTACGTCGTCGACGTGTGCCGTGCGACCCGGACCTCCCCGTCGCTCGGGCTGGGCGTGTCGCCGCGTGGCGCCACCGCGCTCCTGGCGACGTCCCGCGCGTGGGCCTGGCTCTGCGGGCGCGACTACGTCACGCCGGACGACGTGCAGGCGCTCGCGCACCCCACCCTGCGGCACCGCGTCCAGCTGCGGCCCGAGGCCGAGATCGAGGGCGTCACGGCCGAGTCGGTGCTGGACACGGTGCTCGCCTCCGTCCCCGTCCCCCGCTGAGCCCGTGGCCCTGACGTCGCGCGCGGTCCTGGTCGCGCTCGCCGGGCTCGTCCCGGTCGCCCTGCTGCCCGCTCCCCTGACCGTCCTCGTCTGGGCCGTCGTCGTCGTCGCGCTGTGCGCGGTGGACGTGGCGCTGGCGGCCTCACCGCGGGAGCTGGCGGTCTCCCGACGTCTGCCGGCGTCGGTCCGGCTGTCGGGGACGGTCGCGGCGGTCCTCACGTTGCGCAACGTCGGCCGGCGCACGGCCCGCGTCGTGGTGCGCGACGGCTGGCCACCCTCGACGCTGCCGGACGGCGACGAGCCCACGGGTGCCCGCACGCCGCGCCACCGCGTCGACGTGCCGGCGGGCGAGCAGCGCAGCGTGACGACCACGCTCGTCCCGACGCGACGCGGCGACGCGGTCGCCGAGCGCGTCACCGTGCGGGCCCTCGGCCCGCTGGGGGTCGCGGGGCGTCAGGTGTCGCTCGACGTGCCCGGGCGCCTGCGGGTGCTGCCGGAGTTCGCGTCGCGGCGGCACCTGCCGTCGCGCCTGGCACGCCTGCGGGAGCTGGACGGACGTGCCGCGGTCCAGGTCCGCGGGGCGGGCACGGAGTTCGACTCCCTGCGCGAGTACGTCGACGGCGACGACGTCCGGTCGATCGACTGGCGGGCGACCGCGCGACGACGCGAGGTCGTCGTGCGCACCTGGCGTCCCGAGCGGGACCGGCACGTGCTGCTCGTCGTCGACACGTCCCGCACCAGCGCGGCCCGGGTGCTCGACGCCACACGGCTCGAGGCGTCGGTCGAGGCGGCCCTGCTGCTGGGGGTGCTCGCGGCGCACGCGGGTGACCGGGTCGAGCTCATCGCGTACGACCGCAGGGTCCGGGCCCGCGCGGCCGACTCGCACTCCTCGCGCGTCCTGCCCGCACTGGCCGAGGCGCTCGCCGGCGTGCAGCCGGCGCTGGTGGAGACCGACTGGCCGGGACTGGTCGGGCAGGTCCGCTCACGACTGAGCCGGCGCGCCCTCGTGGTGCTCCTGACGTCGCTCGACCCGGCGGCGGTCGAGCAGGGCCTCCTGGACGTCGTCGGCGGGCTCACGCGCCGTCACCAGGTCGTCCTCGCCTCGGTCGCCGACCCGGAGCTCGAGCAGCTCCGGACGTCGCGACGCACGGTGGAGGAGGTCTTCGACGCCGCCGCGGCGGAGCGCACGTCGTTGGAGCGGGCGGCCGTCGGGGTACGGCTGCGGCAGCGCGGCGTCGAGGTGGTCGAGGCCTCGCCCGACGACCTCGCACCGCGGCTCGCGGACACCTACCTCGCGCTCAAGGCGGCCGGGCGCCTGTAGGTCGCGGCCGGTGTCGGTGCCGGACGCTACGTTCGGCACCGTGCTGGACGACCGCTCCCTCAACCGCGCGCTCCTCGCGCGTCAGCACCTCCTGCAGCGCACGTCCGACGACGTGCCGACGGTTGTCGAGCACCTCGTCGGGCTCCAGGCGCAGAACCCGTGGTCTCCGTTCCTGGGACTGTGGAGCCGTGTCGCGGGGTTCACCACGGCGGACCTGGACGCGGGCCTGAGCGACCGCACCCTGCTGCGGATGGCCGTGATGCGGTCCACCGTCCACCTCGTCGCGGCGCGCGACGCCCCGGTCCTCGCGGCGCTCGCGCTGCCCGTGATGGCCGGTGAGCTGCGCGCCAACCCCCGGCGGCGCGCCGCGCTCGACGCCGTCGACCTCGACCGCCTCGTCGAGCGCGCAGCCGCGTACGTCCGCGCCGAGCCGCGCCGGACGACCGCCCTCGGCGCCCACCTCGCGCAGGAGTGGCCCGCCGCGCACCCGCAGGACCTCTCGGCGTTCGCCCGTGCGCTCCTGCCGATGGTGCAGGTGACGCCCCGTGGGCTGTGGCGACGATCGGCCGCCACCACGTGGACGACGCTGGACGCGTGGGTCCCCGACGCCGTCGCCGCGGCCGGGGACCTCACGGCGCCGGACGTGCGCGCCCGCGCCCTGGAGGACGTCGTGCTGCGCTACCTCGGGGCGTTCGGCCCCGCGAGCGTCGCGGACGTCCAGGCGTGGTCGGGGCTGACGGGTCTGCGCGACGTCGTCGCGGGCCTCCGCGACCGCCTCGTCGTCCTCCCGGCGGTCCCCGCACGGACGGGTGGCCGGACGCGGGAGCTGCTGGACCTCCCGGACGCACCCCGGCCCGACAGGGACGTGCCCGCTCCGGTCCGGCTGCTGGCCGACTACGACAACCTGTGGCTCGCGCACGCCCAGCGCACCCGCGTGATCGACGACGAGCACCGGCTGCGCCTGCGCACGTCCAACGGCCGGCTGCCCGCCGCGGTCCTGGTGGACGGCCGTGTGCGCGCCACGTGGGTGATGACGCGCGAGAGCGGCGGACGCACGGGCCGGCGCGTCACGGCGACACTGACGGTCACGCCGCTCGACCCCCTGCCCGCGGCGCGCCGCCGCGAGGTCCTGGAGGCCGCGGAGCCGGCGGTGCGCTTCCTCGCCGACGACGCCGACGCGCACGTCGTCCGGTACGCCGGCTGACCGGTCGGGGCGCTCAGCCGGCGTCGACCACGTCGCGCCTGGTCGGCGAGCTGCACACCGCCCCAGGAGGTCAGGATCCGAGAAGCACGGCTCCGACGCCCGCGCCTAGGGTCGGTCGCACATCCGTCGGTCGAGCGAGGGAGTCTCAGGTGGCAGGCAAGGGTGTGACGTCGGAGGGCGGTTTCTCCGCGCAGGAGCGCGCGGCGATGAAGGAGCGGGCTGCGGAGCTCAAGGCGGACGCGCGACGCGCGCGTGCCGCGGACAGGGCGGCTGCGGACGAGGCGGACGTGCTCGCGAAGATCGCGACGATGCCGCCGGAGGATCGTGCGCTGGCCGAGCGGGTGCACTCGATCGTGAGGACAGCGGCGCCGGAGCTCGCGCCGAAGCTGTACTACGGGCAACCGGGGTACGCACGCGACGGGAAGGTGGTCTGCTTCTTCCGCAGCGGGCAGACGGACAAGGAGCGCTACTCGACGTTCGGCTTCAGCGTGCAGGCCGCGCTCGACGACGACAGCGGCCTGTGGGCGACGTCGTTCGCGTTGGTCCAGCCGACGGAGGCCGCGTGGGAGACGCTCGCCGCGCTGGTGAGGCACGCGGTCGAGTGACCCGAGGACTCAGCCGGCGGTGGCGACCCCGTACCCGGCACGGTCGGCGTCGAGGTCGCCCGTGTGGCCGGCCGCGACCGCACGGCGGCCCAGGACCAGCACGTACGCCCAGAACGCCGCCAGCACGACGACGCCGACCGCCACCTTGACGGGCCACGGCAGCGACGAGCCGGTCACGAAGCCCTCGACGAGCCCGGACACGGCGAGCACGCCGACGAGCCCGAGCGCGACTGTGAACAGCGCGCGCCCCTCCTGGGCGAGCGCCCGCCCGCGGGTCCGCGGTCCGGGATCGACCAGCGTCCAGAACAGGCGCAGCCCGGCGGCCCCGGCCACGAAGACGGCCGTGAGCTCGAGGAGCCCGTGCGGGGCGATGAGCTGGAGGAAGACGTCCAGCCGGCCGTGGGACGCCATCAGGCCACCTGCGGACCCGACCCCCACGGCGTTGGTGAACAGGACGTAGGCCGGTGCGATCCCCGTGATGCCGGTGCCCACGCACAGCGCCGCGATCCACGCGTTGTTGGTCCACACCATCGCGGCGAAGCCGGCACCGGGCGCGTAGTACTCCGCGAACGCGTGGTCGACGTACTGCTGCTGCTCGCTCGGCGTCCCCATGAGCGCCAGCGCCTCCGGGGACGTCGCCACCAGCACGCCCGTGGCCACACCGACGGCGAGGAACGCGGCCGTGACGGCGACCGTCCACCAGCGGATGCGGTAGAGCGCGGCAGGCAGCCGCAGGAGCACGAACGACGTCACGTCCGACCAGGACGGTGCGTGCGTGCCGGACAGCCGGCTGCGTGCACGCACCAGCACCTGCGACAGGCGCGAGACGGTCTCGGGGTCCGGGGCGGCCGAGCGCACCGCCGACAGGTCGGTCGCCGTGGCCTGGTACAGCGCGACGAGCTCGTCGGCCTCGGCGCCGGTCAGACCGCGGCGGCGCGAGAGCTCGTCGAGACGCTGCCACGTCGGTGTGCGCGCGCGGGTGTACGCATCGAGGTCCACGCCCCCAGCCTGCCATCGTCCGGGGCGCGCGCGTCACGTCCCGGCGCACGTGGCGGCGGATAGTCTGCCCAGGTGACCGCGACGACGCCCCGCCCCACCCAGCTCCAGGACGGTGTCGTCATCGGGGAGGGCGTCGTGCTGGACTCGCGGCCCGCGTCGGTCGCCTCACGCCTGCTCGCCGCGATCGTCGACCTCGTCGCCCTGCTCGCGCTCGGGATCCTCGCCCTGCTCGTCCTGGAGAACGTGTCCCTCAGGCTCGACGAGCACACGAGCCGCATCCTGCTGGTCGTCGTCCTCGTGACGGTCACCGTCGTGCTGCCCACGACGGTCGAGACCCTGACCCGCGGCCGCTCGCTCGGCAAGCTCGCCGCCGGCGTGCGCATCGTGCGGGACGACGGCGGGCCGATCGTGTTCCGGCAGGCCTTCGTGCGCGCACTCACGGGTGTGGTCGAGCTGTGGCTGACGCTCGGGTCCGTCGCGGTGATCTGCTCGCTCTCGCACCCCCGCGGCAAGCGCGTCGGTGACGTGCTCGCGGGCACCTACGGGTCACGTGTCCGCACCGCGGCGCCCGTGCGCAACCCGGCCGTCATGCCGCCGCAGCTGGCGGGGTGGGCGGCCCACGCCGACGTCGCGCGACTGCCCGACGGCCTCGCGCTCGCGATCCGGCAGTTCCTCGGACGCGCCGGCCTGCTGCACCCCGGCTCGCGCGCGGAGCTCGGCACGCGCCTCGCCGCCGACCTGCGGCCGTACGTCAGCCCGCCCCCGCCGACCGGGACGCACCCCGAGGCGTTCCTGTCCGCCGTGCTGGCCGAGCGGGGCCGCCGCGAGACCGTCGTCGAGCTCGAGCGCGTGCGGCGCGAGCAGGCGGAGTCCGTGCTGCTGCGCCGGCTCCCGCACGGCGTCCCGGACCCCGACGTCTGACGCCGGAGCCGGGTCCGCGGTCGCGGCTCGCGTCAGGACGCGGGACGCGCCTCGTCGACGAGCAGGACGGGGATGCCGTCGATCACGGGGTAGACGAGCGGGCGCTCGGGGTCGGTCGAGACCAGGACCGGCGAGCCGTCGTCGGACACGCCGTCGACCAGCTCCGCACCCGTGACGGGGCACCGCAGCAGGGCGCGCGCCCAGGGCTCGAGGTCGGTCGCGGGTCGGTCGCTCGCCGTCATGGCATCTCCAGGGTCGTCGGGTCGTCGTGCAGGCCGGTGCGGCGACGTGGCGTCAGTCGCGCGGGGCGCCGTCAGGGCCGAGCGCGCGCCCGTCCCCGCCGACGACGAACCAGGCGGTGGCCTCGCAGTCCGGGCAGGAGGCGAACACGGCGGGGGCCCCGGCCGGCAGGGAGACCCGCATCCGCGTCATGTCGACCGCCCCGCACGCGTAGCAGGCGGGAGCGATGTCGGAGTCGTCGACGACGGGCCTGGTGATCGACCCGAGCGGCTCGTCCGCGGGCGGACGGCGGTCGCGAGGCGCACTCACGGCTGCTCGCCCGGCGCGGACCCGGGCACGACCCGCAGGTGGCCGCGCCGGCGTGCCGTGTCGACCGTGGGGGCCGCGACGGGCGTCAGCGCCGGGGTCGGCTCGGGGGCGCGCCGACGGCCCGCCTCCCGCACCGCCTCGGCGAGGGCGACCAGGTCGTCGTGGCTCGGTGCCGCCGCCTGCAGGTCGGGGAGCAGCCGGACGACCTCCCACCCCCGCGGGGCGGTCAGCCGGTCGGCGTGCTCGACGCACAGGTCGTACGAGTGCGGCTCGGCGAGCTGCGCGAGCGGCCCCAGCACGGCGGTCGAGTCGGCGTAGACGTAGGTCAGCGTCGCGACCGCGGCATGCGGGCACGCCGTGCGCGAGCACTGCCGGACGGATCTCACGAGCAGACCGTACCCCCGACGCGCCCTCCCGCGTCGCGCGCCCGGTCCGCGTGTCGGGCCCCCGCGTCCGTGCCGGGACGCTGGCTACAGTGGCGGGGTGAGTCCGCTCGGCCCCCGCCGCCCCGCCGTCCCCGGTGACGGTGGCGCTGCCCCCGCCGCGCGTCGTCGGACGACCGACGTCGCCGCCGCGCTCGGCCCCGTCGCACCCGTACGCCGGCGCGACCGCCGCGGACGCGGGCTGCGCGGCCCCGTGCTGCCGATGGGCGCCCCGGCGTACCGGACGCGCGCCGAACGCTTCGACGACCTCGTGCTCGACGCGGTGGAGGACCTGGAACGGCGATGGGCCCGCCAGCTCGAGGGCGCGGAGTTCGCGGTCGAGGACGTGCCGCCGTCCAACCCCGCACCGTGGGAGCACGGCGGTGTGCCGCTCGGTCGCTACTTCCCCGCGGACGCGGGCCTGCCGCACCGCATCGTGGTCTACCGACGTCCCATCGAGGCCAGGGCCGCCGACGAGGGCGACCTCGCGGACCTGGTGCGCGACGTCGTCGTCGAACAGGTGGCGCACCTCCTCGGCCGCGGACCCGAGGAGATCGACCCGGGCTATGACGACGGGCACTGACGTCCGCGCACTAAGGTGACGCTCGATGACCACGCCCCCCTCCCCCGAGCCGGTCGACGTGCGCACCCCCGCGCGTGACACGGCTGCCCCGCTCGTCCGGGTCGTCTGCGTCGTGTACCACCCGGGCGACGAGCTCGCCCGTTTCGCAGCGACCCTCGCGACCGCGTCCAGCACACCCGTCGAGCTCGTCGTCGTCGACAACGGCACCGATCACACGGTCTCCGAGGCCGTCGTCGAGCAGGCCGGCGGACAGCTCGTCGTGCCGGGCTCGAACCTCGGCTACGGCGCGGCGGCGAACCGCGGCGCAGCGGGGGCGCAGACGCCGTGGATCGTCGTCGCGAACTCCGACATCGAGTGGACACCCGGGTCCCTCGAGCGGCTCGTCGCCGCGGGCGACGAGCAGCCGAGCGCCGGCTCGCTCGGGCCGATGCTGCTCAACACGGACGGCACGACGTACCCGTCGGCGCGCGCGCTCCCGTCGTTGCGGCAGGGCGCCGGCCACGCGGTCTTCGCGCGCGTGTGGCCGGGCAACCCGTGGACGCGCGGGTACCACGCGCGCCAGGAGTCGACCGGGGGCTACCTCCGCGAGGCCGGTTGGCTGTCGGGCGCGTGCCTGCTGCTGCGTCGGGAGGCCTTCGAGCAGGTCGGGGGCTTCGACGAGACGTACTTCATGTTCTTCGAGGACGTCGACCTCGGCGAGCGGCTGGGCCGGGCCGGCTGGGAGAACCTGTACGTGCCCGACGTGCGCGTGACGCACGTCGGCGGCACGTCGTGGCGCGAGCGCCCGGCGCCGATGATCCGGGCGCACCACGCGAGCGCCCGGCAGTACCTCGAGCGCCGCTACCCGCACTGGTACCAGGCGCCGATGCGCTGGGCGCTGCGGGCAGGACTCAGCGCCCGCGAACGGGTCCAGCTGCGCGACTCCCCGCGCTGACGACGGCGGCTCAGTCGCGCGCGAGCCGCGCGTCCTGACGGACCGTGAGCGCAGCCGTCACGTCGACGACGGGCACCGGGTCCAGCGTCGCCACCAGTGGACCGTCCTCCTGGTCGACCGTCAGCGTGACCGCCCACGCGAGGGGGACGCCCCCCTCCGGCTCCAGCTCCACGGCCACCGCGCCCTTCGCGAGCTCGGCCACGTCCCACGCCCCGGTCGTCCCGGCATCGACACGCACCCGGTGCTCGGACAGCACCTCACCCTCGCTGCCCAGCACGCGCAGCGTCGCGGCGCCCTCACCCGCGTCGTCCGCGGCCTGCCCGACGGCGCCGATCACGACGCGCGCCTGCACGCCGCGCGGGACGGCGACCGTGCCGTGCACACCCGGCGTCGAGCTCGGCGACCACGCCCGCTCGACACGCGGCTCGTCGTCGAGCGCACCCGGCGCACCGGTGCGCGACACGACCGCGCCCGCGACGACCGGGAGGTCGGCGTCCACGACGACCGTGTACGCACCGGCCGGCAACCCGCCGAGGGGCACGTCCGTGACCTCGCCCGCCGCCAGCGTGACGCGCTGTGCACCAGGCAGGGGCACGGGGCCGTCCGCGCCCAGGAGCGTCACCTGCGCGGTCGTGGCCCCGCCGGGGGCCAGCAGCCGGAGCGCGGGGGCGTCGGCGGAGCCGACCTGTGACTTCGGTGCCACGACGCCCGCGACCACCTGACGGGTCGCGGGCGCGACGCCGGGGACGACCAGGTCGGTACCGGCGGGCGTGAACCCGCGCACCACGGTGTCCTGCACGTGCGCGGCCACCAGACCACCGGCGACCGTCACGTGCACGACCACGGCCGCCTGGTCGGCGGCCGCACCCCCCAGGTCCACCACCTTGGTGGCACCGGGCGCGACCACGTGCTGCCGGGTGGCGGGCTCCACCGGCCCGTTCGGGCCGAAGAGCTCGAGGTCGACCTGCGCCGCCGTGAGGCCCGGGTTGGTGAGCACGAGCGTCGCGGTCGCACCGACCGCGGTCGAGCCCCCGACGAACCACTCGTCGTTGCCCGGCGCTCGGCACGACGCCGCCGCCAGCCCGCGGGCGTCCCCGTCCGTCACGACGGAGGCACCCGTCGCCGCGGCGACGGGTGAGAGGTCCTGCGGCTGCGCGCGGACCACCAGGGGTGCGGCGACCTCGCCGAGGTGCACTGCACCACCGCCCGCCGCCAGGTCGCGCGTGGCCGTGTCACTGCCCAGCGGCAGGACCGCGAGCGCGCCCGCACCGGGCCCGGCGGCCGTCACGGCGCTGAGCGTGACGTCCGGCGCCACCGGCGACGGGTCGAATGCGGCGTCGCCGCGCTCCGCACGCTGCGGCAGCACGACGGGGCCGGCGCACTGCAGCGTGACGGGCGTCGGCGCGACCTCGACCTCGTCGGCCGGCACGGGGACGGCGTCCGCGACGCCGAGGTGGGTCGCGCCGGCGAGCGCACCGCCCGCGAGGCCCACGACCAGCAGGCCCGACGCGACGCGCAGGGCACGCCCCCCGCGTCGCTCGGGCCGCGGGGTGGCCGGGTCCGTCCCGGTGGTCGACACGGTCATGTGCGCACTCCTCGTCGGCGCCGCAGCGGAACGGCGAGCAGGACCGTCACGAGCGTGGTCAGCCCGAGGGCCGCCAACCATGCGGGTCGGTGGGGCACGACGTACCGCACCTCGAGCACGCCCCCCTCGGCACCGAGGTCGAACGCCTGGCGCCACCCGGCGTCGACGGCGGCGAGCCTGCGACCGTCGAGCCACGCGTGCCACCCCGCGTCGGCACGCTCGGCGAGCAGCAGGACGCGCGTGCCGTCACCCGCCGGGACGACGGTGTCGACCGTGCGGCCGTCCGCGGGGACCGCGAGGGCCACCGCGCCGGGTTCCCCCACGTCGGCGGCGTCCGCCACGAGGCGGGCCCACGACGTGACGACCTCGCCCTGTGTGCCGCGGACGCGCCACAGGGTGCCGGACCCGTCGTGCGTCACCCGCTCGAGCCCGGCGGTCGCGTCGAGCACGCCGACGAGGCGCGCGCGTGCGGCCCGCGTCGCGGACGAGTCGTCCGCGGGGGCCGGCGCCAGGACGTCACCGACCCCGAGCGCACCCAGCTCGGGCGCGACGTCGCCCGCGGCACCCTGGACGAGCCGGGCGGCGAGGCCCCCGACCTCGGCCGACGCCGGGTCGACGCCCACGGGGCGCGGTGCGTCCGGCGTCCCGGTCGCCGCACCGGTCGCGACGACGGCGGCGTGGTCGACGTGCTGGTCACCGTCGGCTCGCAGCAGCGACCAGTCCACCGACCCGTCGTCCCGCACGCCGAGCGCCAGCACGCGTGAGGACACCTCGGACCGCGCCCCCTGCTGACCGACGGCCGGCACGACGGGCGCGGCCGAGGCCCGCAGGTCGACCGCGTCACCCCAGCGGGCCGTCCACGCCCATCCGAGCGCCGCGCAGGAGACGGACACGACGGCGAGGGCGGTGACGAGCGCGACGGCGGGCTGCCGCCAGCCGAACGACCGCTCGACGAGGACGCCCGCGAGGCGGTCGCTGCCGAGCAGCGCGGCCCCCAGCAGGCCGAGCGTCGTCAGGGAGACCGTGGCGCCCGTCCAGGCGGGTGCGATCAGGTCCGCCGACACGGCGGCGGGAACCGCCGCGACGAGAGCCCCGGTACCGATCCCGGCGGCCGCGACCGCCCAGCACACCCGCACGCCCCGGGAGACGGTGCGGTCGCGGAGCAGCGCGGCCGCTGCCAGGACCAGCAGGACCGCTCCGGACAGGTAGGGCCACGCCGACGCGAGCACGTCCGGCAACCCGCCGGGGACGAGCGCCGTGGGGTCGGCCGGCACGCCGAGAGCCCGCGCGAGCGGCGACGCCGGCGCCGTCACCGTCGCGGGACCGGGGTCCGCGAGCAGCAGCCGCAGACCGTCCGCGCCGCGGCTGCCGACCTCCACGAGGAAGGGACCCATCAGCACGAGCGTCGGGACGAGCACCCCGACGACCCGCACGCGCGAACGCGGGACGGCGAACGCGACGACGACGACCAGCAGGACCGCGGGCAGCAGCAGGACGGGCGCG
>Ga0233363_1000245_pt1 | contig 25792 bp, 24 predicted proteins | sample ElkDunMinimDraft_18_FD_191534 | JGI IMG/M metagenome (GOLD analysis project Ga0233363, IMG submission 191534) | Fecal eukaryotic communites from dung pellets of Tule Elk in California, USA - Elk Dung C16 | ecosystem: Host-associated > Mammals > Digestive system > Large intestine > Fecal | place... | reverse complement strand
GACAACCAGCCATGCCACAGGAACAAAAAATTTGGCATTGACTAACAAGCACACTGTTGAGTTCTCAAACAACCGACACACACCAACTCAGCACCACCCGACCGGGCAGAACCTCACTTGGGGCAACTTCTCAAATCTACCAGACCCTCTTGCCGTTCTCCAACTCGCTGTTCTCGAGCGGGAGTGGACGACAATCCGGTGGCCCCGGGCTCCAGCGGGCGCGCGAGCGTCCGTCTGTCGACTGGGGGACTCGCCCGGGGGACCAGCCACCGGCTCGTGCGATCGAGCTTCGGTGTCCGTTCCTCCCTGCCGGGCGAACTCCGAGAACATTACACGGGCCCGGGCCGGGTGCCAAATCCCCTTGCCGTCGGTGGCCTCGGGGCCCCTGGCGGGCGTACGGACCGCCACGGGCCCGCGCGCCTCGAGCTCCTTCGGGGCCCCTCGGACACGGGGAGGGCCGGCCGCCGCGACGCGGAGACCGGCCCTCCTCTCGAGCCCCGAGAGCTCAGTCGCCCGTGTCGCCGCCGGGCTCGTCACCGGCGACCGCGACTCCGAGAGTCTTCTTCCCGCGGCGCAGGAGCGCGTACCGCCCGTGCAGGAAGTCCTCCCCCGCGAGCACCGCCTCCTCGCCCGTGACCTTGACGTTGTTCACGTAGGCCCCACCCTCGGCGACGGCGCGGCGCGCAGCCGCCTTCGACGCGAGGAGACCCGACGATGCCAGCAGGTCGACGACCAGATCGCCCGCCCGCGCCGTCGTCCGCGGGAGCTCGGCCACCGCGGCGCCGAGCGTCGCGGCGTCGAGCGCCCCGAGCTCACCACGACCGAAGAGCGCCTGGCTCGCCGTGATCACCGCCGCGGTCGCCGCCTCGCCGTGCACCAGCGTCGTGACGTCGGCCGCGAGCGTCCGTTGCGCCTCGCGCGCCCCGGGCCGCTCGCGCACCGCGGCCTCGAGCCCGGCGATCTCCTCGCGCGTCCGGAAGGTGAAGATCTTCAGGAAGCGCACGACGTCGTCGTCGGCCGCGTTGAGCCAGAACTGGTAGAAGGCGTACGGGCTCATCATGCCCGGGTCGAGCCACACGGCCCCGCCCTCCGTCTTGCCGAACTTCGTCCCGTCCGCCTTCGTGATGAGCGGCGTCGTCATGACGTGCACCGACGCGCCCTCCGTCTTGCGGATGAGGTCGACGCCCGAGAGGAGGTTGCCCCACTGGTCGTTGCCCCCGGTCTGCAGCGTCACACCGTGCCGCAGGTAGAGCTCGTGGAAGTCGATGCCCTGGAGGATCTGGTAGCTGAACTCGGTGAAGCTGATCCCCTCGTCGGAGTTCAGGCGTCGTGCGACGGTGTCCTTCGCGAGCATCATCCCGAGGCGGTAGTGCTTGCCCACGTCCCGCAAGAAGTCGATCGCCGACAGCTCGGAGATCCAGTCGAGGTTGTTCACCACGCGCGCCGCGTTGTCCCCCGCGAAGTCGAGGAAGCGCGACACCTGGCCCTTGAGGCGCTCCGTCCACTCCGCGACGGTCTCCTTGGAGTTGAGCACGCGCTCGCCGGACTGGCGGGGGTCGCCGATCATGCCCGTCGCACCGCCCACGAGCGCGATCGGCCGGTGGCCTGCGAGCTGGAGGTGGCGCAGGAGGATGAGCTGGACCAGGTGCCCGTGGTGCAGGCTCGGCGCGGTCGGGTCGAAGCCGCAGTAGTAGGTGATCGGGCCCTCGGCCAGCGCGGTGCGCAGCGCGGCCTCGTCGGTGGACTGCGCCACCAGGCCCCGCCATTGCAGCTCGTCGAGAACGTCGCTCACTTCTGCTCCTTCGTCGAGTGCCCCGTGCGGGCACGTGCTGCGGCCCGGAGGCGGGCCGCGGGTCATAGTCTGCCGTGCCGCACGCAGGACGGCGGTCTGCGCTCACCCGGTGAGCGCCCGACCCGGGACGGGCGACCACCACGGGGCGGGGGCCTCAGCGCGCGCGGGCACTCACCTTGCGGTAGGCCGAGACGGTCGGGTCGCCCGCGAGCCAGTACCGCCAGGGGTACAGCGTCCCGTCGCCTCCGTCGCCGGAGACGCCGACGCGCGGTCCCGTCGCGACGGCGGTGCGCCGCAGCCCGGCCGCGGGCCGGTGCACGACGACCTCGCCCTGCGGATCGGTGAGCTCGGCGCCGTACTGACGCAGGTCGAGGTCCAGCGCGACGGCGAGCCGCGCCGGACCGCGCGCGATCTGGCGGTCCGAGTCGCACCGCCCGGCGGCGACCCGCCGGGCCCGGGCGAGGTCGACGCCGTCGACCACCTCGCCCGCGCGCAGCAGCACCGCCGAGGCGCGGCCGACGGGTCCGCAGACCACGTTGACGCAGTGGTGCAGGCCGAGGTGCCGGTAGACGTACAGGTGCCCCGGCTCTCCGAACATCGCCCGGTTGCGGTCCGTGCGACCCCGGTACGCGTGCGAGCCGGGGTCCCTCTCGCCGTCGTACGCCTCGACCTCCGTGACGCGCAGGGTGACGTCACCGTCGGGACCGCGTCGGGTGAGCAGGATCCCGAGGAGGTCGCGCGCGACGTCGTGCACGTCCCGCGCGTACCAGCCGCGGCCCGGCACGTCCCACCGCCCGACCACGTGCACGCCCGACGTGCCCGCCGTCGTCGTGTCCGTCATCGCGCCTCCCGTCGAGTGCTCAGGGGTCCGTCCGTCCCGGGACAGGCTACGCCGACCCGTGCACGACGCACGGAACGTCGTGCGTCGCGCGGAGGCTCGACGGTCCGCGTGGCGCCCGCGCGTCGGCGCGGCGGGCCGGCGCGTAGGCGCGGCGGGGAGCCCAGGGCGCAGGCGTTCCGGGCCAGGGCGTGGCGCGGCGCGTCAGGACGTGGGGCGGCCGAAGCCGTCGAGGAGCACGTCGGCGCGCTCGCGCGTCGCGTTGCGCGCGTAGTGCTCGCGCTCGGCGGCCATCCACGCGACCCAGTGGTCGCGCTGGTCCTCGCCGTCACGCTCCAGGCCGCGCTGCAGGCGCAGGGCGTCGGGCGCCTCGACCCAGACGCGCAGCGCCGCGACGGCGTCCGCCTCCCGGCGCGCGGCACCGCAGCCCTCGACCACGAGGAAGGGGGCGACGGGCACGTCGTGCCACTCCGCGAAGCGGTCGAGGTCCCAGTCGTAGCGGCGGTAGCGCCCCGGGCGCCCGGTCCCGAGCGGGCCGAGCACCCACGTCGCGAGCCGGTCCCAGGCCGGCTCGAGCCCGCGCCAGCCCTCGTAGAGGTCGTCCATGTGCAGCACCTGCGCGGGCAGCGCCTCGCCGAGCTGCGCGGCGAGCGTCGTCTTGCCGGAGCCCGCCGGGCCGTCGACCACCACGAGCCGGGTGCCCGACGACGCCGGCCCGCCCCCGGCGGTCGGCCCGCCCGGGCGGGTCGTCGGCCCGAGGCGCGGGACGGCGTCGTGCACGCGGCGCACGAGGTCGGCGAGCACCTCGGGCGCGACGCTCACGGTCAGTCCTGCGCCCAGAAGCGGTACTCGGCCGAGCGCTCCTTCGCGGCCTCGAGCTGCTCGGCCACGCGCACCGGCGCGGTCCCGCCGACGGCGTCGCGCGACGCGAGCGACCCCTCGACGCTCAGCACGTCGCGCACGCCCGGCGTGAGGTGCTCGGAGATGTCCGCGAGGTCGTCGTCGGACAGGTCCCACAGCTCGATGCCGCGCTCCTCGCAGACGCGTACGCACGCTCCGGCGACCTCGTGCGCGACGCGGAACGGCACGCCCTCGCGCACGAGCCACTCCGCGACGTCCGTCGCGAGCGAGAAGCCCTGCGGTGCGAGCGACGCCATGCGGTCCGTGTCGAACTCGAGCGTCGCGACCATGCCGGAGAAGGCGGGCAGGAGCACCTCGAGCGTGTCGACCTGGTCGAACACGGGCTCCTTGTCCTCCTGCAGGTCGCGGTTGTACGCGAGCGGCAGCCCCTTGAGCGTCGCGAGCAGACCGGTCAGGTCGCCGATGAGGCGCCCCGCCTTGCCGCGCGCGAGCTCGGCCACGTCCGGGTTCTTCTTCTGCGGCATGATGCTCGACCCGGTGGAGTACGAGTCGTGCAGGCGCACGAAGCCGAACTCCTTGGTCGCCCAGAGGACGACCTCCTCCGCGAGGCGCGACAGGTCGACGCCGACCATCGCCGCGACGAACGCGAACTCCGCGACGACGTCGCGCGACGCCGTGCCGTCGATCGAGTTCTCGACGGGGCCGTCGAACCCGAGCTCGGCCGCGACGGCCGCCGGGTCGAGTCCGAGCGACGAACCCGCGAGCGCCCCGGACCCGTACGGCGACCGCGCGGCGCGCACGTCCCAGTCGATGAGGCGGTCGACGTCGCGCAGCAGCGGCCAGGCGTGCGCGAGCAGGTGGTGCGCGAGCAGGACGGGCTGCGCGTGCTGCAGGTGGGTGCGCCCCGGCATCGCGGCGCCCGGGTGGGCCGCGGCCTGCTCGATCAGCGCGTCGACGACGTCGAGCACGAGGCCCGCGACGGTGCGCGCCTCGGTGCGCAGGTACATGCGCGTGAGCGTCGCGATCTGGTCGTTGCGCGAGCGGCCGGCGCGCAGCTTGCCGCCGAGCTCGGCACCCGCGCGCTCGATGAGGCCGCGCTCGAGCGCGGTGTGCACGTCCTCGTCGTCGTCGGCCGCGACGAACGCGCCGGACGCGACGTCCTCGCGCAGGCGCTCGAGCGCCGCGAGCATGCCGTCGAGCTCGTCGTCGTCCAGCAGCCGCGCGGCGTGCAGGACCTTCGCGTGGGCCTTCGACCCCGCGATGTCCTGGCCGGCGAGGCGCCAGTCGAAGTGCGTGCTCTTGCTCAGCGCCGCGAGCGCGTCCGCCGGGCCGCCGGCGAACCGGCCGCCCCACAGGCTCACGCGCCCGCCCTGCGTCTGGTCGTCGTCGTTCGTGCTCACGGTGCTCCTGTCCTGAGGTCCGAGGGCGCCGGCCCGTCGCGGACGACGGCGAGCCCCGCGCCGGGACCGTGGTTCTCGATGGGTGGGGGTGGGCCGTCCCGGACCACCTGCGCGGGCGTGCGCGGCGGGTCCGGCCACGACGTGCTGAACGGTGTGCCGGGGACCAGTCTGGCAGGTGCCCGGGTGCTCAGGCGCTCAGGCCACCGGGGCCCGACAGCTCGAGGAAGCGACGCGCGAGCTCCGCGCCGCCGTCCGGCTCGCGTGCGATGACGAGGATGGTGTCGTCCCCCGCGATGCACCCGAGCACGCCCGGGAGCACCGAGTGGTCGATCGCGGAGGCGAGGTAGTTCGCCGCGCCGGGCGGGGTGCGCAGCACGACGAGGTTCGCCGACGCCTCCGCGGAGACCAGCATCTCGGAGCACAGGCGCGCGAGCCGGGCCGCGAGGTACTCGGGCGACTCGGCCGACTGCACGGTCCGGTCGCCGCCCTCCCCCGGCACCGCGTAGACGAGCGCACCGGACGCACCGCGCACCTTCTCCGCGCGCAGCTCGATGAGGTCGCGCGAGAGCGTCGCCTGCGTCACCGAGAGGCCCTCGCGCTCGAGCTCGCGCGCGAGCTCGGCCTGCGAGTGGATCTCCGTGCGGCGCACGACCTCGGCGATGCGCGCGTGCCGCGCGGCCTTCGTCGTGGCGGTGCGGCCCTCGCTCACGACCGCTCCAGCAAGAACGAGAGCACGGCCTTCTGCGCGTGCAGGCGGTTCTCGGCCTCGTCCCACACCGCCGAGCGGGGCCCGTCGATCACCTCGGCGGTGATCTCCTTGCCGCGGTAGGCGGGCAGGCAGTGCAGGACGATCGCGTCGGCCTTGGCGTGCGCGAGCAGCGTGTCGTCCACCCGGTAGGGGACGAACGGGAGCGCGCGCTGCGCGGACTCCGCCTCGTCGCCCATGGAGACCCAGGTGTCGGTCGCGACGACGTCCGCGTCGGCCACGGCCTCGACCGGGTCGGCCGTGACGAGCACGGACCCCCCGGTCTCGGCCGCGATGCGCTCGGCGTCCGCGACGAACGCCGGGTTCGGCGGATAGCCGTCGGGCGTGCCCACGCGCACGTGCAGACCCGCGGTCACGCCGCCGAGCAGGTAGGAGTGCGCCATGTTGTTGGCGCCGTCGCCCACGTAGGCGAGCGTCTGGCCGGGCAGCGCGCCGGTGCCGCCGCGCAGCTGGGCGATCGTCAGCAGGTCCGCGAGGATCTGGCAGGGGTGGAAGTCGTCCGTGAGCGCGTTGACCACCGGGACCCGGCTGATCGCGGCCATCTCCTCGAGGCGGTCCTGCCCGTACGTGCGCCACACGATCGCGGAGACCTGCCGGTCCAGCACGCGCGTCGTGTCCGCGACCGACTCGCGCACGCCGATCTGCGCGAGCCGGCCGTCGACGACCACGGGGAACCCGCCGAGCTCCGCGATGCCGGTCGTGAACGACAGCTGTGTGCGCAGCGTCGGCTTGTCGAAGAGCACCGCGACGCCCTGGGGGCCGCTGAGGGGCTGACGGAACGTGCGGTCGTCGCGGAACGCGAGGCCGATCTCGAGGACCTGACGCTGCTCGGCGGGCGAGAGGTCGTCGTCGCGCAGGAAGTGGCGGGGGGACATCAGGAGCTCCTCGTCGTGGTGGCGGGGGCGGGGTCGTCCGCAGGCGCGGACTCGGGCTCGGACGCGGGCACGGACACCGACGCGAAGAACGCGGCGACGTCGCGCGCCTGCTCGGCCGTGAGGATCAAGGGCGGCGCGAGCCGGATCGCGTCGGGCGCGACGGCGTTCACGACGAACCCCGCCTCGAGCGCCGCGCGCGCCACGTCGGTCGCGACCGGGCGGGTGAGCTGCACCGCGAGGAGGAGGCCACGACCGCGGACCCCGGCGACGAGCGGGTTGCCCGCCGCAGCGATCTCGTCGCGCAGGAGCGCGCCCACGGTGCGCACGTTCTCGAGCAGGCCGTCGCGCTCGATCACACCGAGCGTCGCGAGCGCTGCCGCAGCAGCGACCGGGTTGCCGCCGAACGTCGTGCCGTGCTGGCCGCGGCCGAGCAGCGTCGCGGCGCGCTCGCCGTAGGCGATCACGGCGCCCACGGGGAAGCCGCCGCCGAGTCCCTTGGCGAGCGTGACGACGTCGGGCACGACGCCGCCGCCCACCTCCGCCTGCTGGTACGCGAACCACGAGCCCGTGCGTCCGACGCCGGTCTGCACCTCGTCGAGCACGAGCAGCGCACCGTGGCGCGCGGTGAGCTCGCGCGCAGCGACGAGGTAGCCCGGCGAGAGGGAGCGCACGCCCGCCTCGCCCTGCACGGGCTCGACGACGAGCGCCGCCACCTCGCCGCGCTCTGCCACCACCCGCGGCGAGAACGCCTCCTCGAGGGCGCCGACGTCGTCGAACGCGACGAACTCCACGCCTCCCGGGAGCGGCTCGAACGGCTCGCGGTACGCGGCCTTGGACGTGAGCGCGAGCGCGCCCATCGTGCGGCCGTGGAACGCGCCCTCGAGCGCGAGCACGCGCGTGCGCCCGGTCCGGCGCGACATCTTGAACGCCGCCTCGTTCGCCTCGGTCCCGGAGTTCGTGAAGAACACGCGCGAGCCCTCGGGCGCCTCGGCCAGCGCCAGGAGCCGCTCGGCGAGCGCGATCTGCGTCGGCGTGCCGAAGAAGTTCGACACGTGACCGAGCGTGCCGAGCTGCGCGCTGACCGCCGCGGTGAGCGTCGGGTGGGCGTGGCCGAGCGCGTTCACCGCGATGCCTGCGAGCAGGTCGAGGTAGCGCCGGCCGTCCGCGTCCCACACGTACGCGCCCTCGCCGCGCACGAGGACGCGCTGCGGCGGTCCGAACGTGTCCATCACCGCGTGGGTGTAGCGGTCCGTCCACTGCGCGACGGAGCCGGCGGCCTCCGTGGTCGTCGTCGACGCGCCCCTGGCGATCGGGTGGTCGGGCTGGTTCACGCGGCGGCTCCGGCGGTCGTGGGGGTGGGCGTGCCCGGGGAGAAGGGGTCCGGGACGACCATGGTCCCGTTGCCCTGGGTCGTGAACACCTCGAGCAGCGTCGAGTGCGGCACGCGCCCGTCGATGACGGTCGCGGCCGGCACGCCGCCCTCGACGGCACGCAGGCACGCCTCCATCTTGGGCACCATGCCGGACTCGAGGGACGGCAGGAGCGCGGCCAGCTCGGAGCGCGTGATCTGCGCGACGAGCGAGTCCTTGTCCGGCCACGACGTGTACAGGCCCTCGACGTCCGTCAGCACGACGAGCTTCTTCGCACCGAGCGCGACGGCGAGCGCCGCGGCGGCCGTGTCGGCGTTGACGTTGAGCACCTGCGTGGGGTCGTCGCGGTCGGGTGCGATGGTCGACACGACGGGGATGCGCCCGGCGTCGAGCAGGTCCTGGACCGCAGCCGGGTGCACCTCGACGACGTCGCCGACGAGACCGACGTCGACGGCCTCGCCGTCGACCGTCGCGTGCCGACGGCGGGCCTGGAGGAGGCCGCCGTCCTCGCCCGAGAGCCCGACGGCGCAGGGCCCGTGGGCGTTGATCAGGCCGACGAGCTCGCGCGAGACCTGACCCGTCAGGACCATGCGCACGACGTCCATCGCCTCGGGCGTCGTGACGCGCAGGCCGCCGCGGAACTCGGACTCGATGCCGAGCCGGTCCAGCATCGCGGAGATCTGCGGCCCGCCGCCGTGGACGACGACCGGGCGCAGCCCCACGCGGCGCAGGAACACCATGTCCTGGGCGAAGGCGGCCTTGAGCGCGTCGTCGACCATGGCGTTGCCGCCGTACTTGACGACGACGAGCGCCCCGGCGAACTCCTGCAGCCACGGCAGGGCCTCGACGAGGACCTCGGCCTTCTGCTCGGGGCGCAGGTCGGTGCGGGTGTCGAACGCGGCGTGGCCGGGGTGCCCGGGGGCCACGGTGGGCTGGTCGCTCATGAGGAGTAGGCGCTGTTCTCGTGGACGTAGTCGTGGGTGAGGTCGTTCGTCCAGACCGTCGCGGTCGCGGAGCCTGCGTGCAGGTCGATCTCGACGCGCACCTCGCGCTCCGCGGCGAGGTCCACGAGCTCGCGGGGCTCGCCCACCCCCCCGGCGCGGCACACCTGGACACCGTTGACGGCGACGTCGAGGAGCGACGCGTCGAAGGGCGCGACGTGCTCGGGCACGGTCCCGACGGCGGAGACGATCCGGCCCCAGTTCGGGTCGTTGCCGAAGATCGCGGCCTTGACGAGGTTGGAGCGCGTCACGGCCCGGGCCACCGCGACGGCGGCGTCCTCGTCCGACGCGTTCAGCACCGTCACGGCGACGTCGTGGCTCGCCCCCTCGGCGTCCGCGACGAGCTGGCGCGCGAGGGAGGCGCACGCCTCCGTCACGGCGTCGGTGAGCTCCTCGAGCGTCACCGGGACGCCGGACGCGCCCGACGCGAGGAGGATCACCGTGTCGTTCGTGGACATGCAGCCGTCGGAGTCGACGCGGTCGAACGTCGTGCGGGTCGCGGCGCGCAGCGCGGCGTCGGCCGTCGCGGCGTCGACGACGGCGTCCGTCGTCAGCACGCACAGCATGGTCGCGAGGCCCGGCGCGAGCATGCCCGCGCCCTTCGCCATGCCGCCCACGGACCACGTCGCGGCGCCGTCCGTCGCGGTGGCGTCCGTGACCTCGCGCACCACCGCGACGGTCTTCGGCACGGTGTCCGTCGTCATGATGGCGAGCGCGGCGTCGCCGCCGCCGTCGACCGTGGCGACCGGGTCCGCGAGCGCCGCCGCGGCGGCGTCGACGCCCGCGAGCAGCGCGGTCATGGGCAGGCGGACGCCGATGAGGCCGGTGGAGCACACGAGCACATCCCCCGCGGAGGTCGCGAGGACGTCGGCGACGTGCTCCGCGGTGCGGTGCGTGTCGGCGAAGCCCTCCGGGCCCGTGCACGCGTTCGCGCCACCCGAGTTCAGCACGACGGCGGTCGCGCGCCCGTCGCTCACGGCCTGGCGCGTCCAGGCGACCGGCGCCGCGAACACGCGGTTCGACGTGAGGACGGCCGCGGCGACGTCGAGCGGCCCGTCGTTGACGACGAGCGCGACGTCCTTCGCGCCGGTGGACTTGAGCCCGGCGGCGACGCCGGCGGCCCGGAAGCCCTGCGGTGTGGTGACGGTCACGGGGCGACCCCCTCGGTCGTGAGGCCCGCGGTCTGCGGCAGGCCGAGCGCGATGTTCATGGACTGCACCGCGGCGCCCGCGGTGCCCTTGACGAGGTTGTCGATCGCCGTGACCGTGACCACCCGCCCCGCGGCGTGGTCGACCGTGACCTGCACGAGGGCGGTGTTGGCGCCGAGCGTCATGGCGGTCGTCGGCCACTGGCCCTCGGGCAGGACGCGCACGAACGGCTCGCCTGCGTACGCGTCCTCCCAGGCGCGGCGCACGCGCGTGGCGAGCTCCGCAGGGTCGAGGCGCGCGGCGTCGTCGGACAGACGCGCGGTGGTCGTGGCGAGGATCCCCCGGGACATCGGCACGAGCGTGGGCGTGAAGGAGATGCTCACGGCCGGTGCGCCCGCGGCCCGCAGGTTCTGGGCGATCTCGGGGATGTGCCGGTGGGAGCCGCCGACGGCGTAGGGCTGGGCGGACCCGAGCGCCTCGGACGCCAGCAGGTGGGGCTTGAGGGACCTGCCCGCCCCGGAGTAGCCGTTGGCGAGCACCGCGACGAGGTCGCGCCCGTCGACGAGTCCCGCGGCGATCCCGGGCTGGATGCCGAGCGTCACGGCGGTGACGTTGCAGCCGGGCACGGCGATCCGCCGCACCCCGGCGAGGCGCTCGCGCTGCTTCGTCTCCCTCGCCCCGGCACCCGCGGCGGTCGTGAGCAGCAGCTCGGGCAGGCCGTAGGGCCAGGTGCCTGCGTGCTCGGAGCCGTAGAACGCCTGCCAGTCCGCCGCGGACTCGAGCCGGTGGTCCGCGCCGAGGTCGAGGACGAGGACGTCGTCCGGGAGCTGGGCCGCGATCTCGCCCGACGCACCGTGCGGCAGCGCGAGCACGACGACGTCGTGCCCCACGAGGTGCTCGACGCTCGTCGGCAGCAGCACGCGGTCGGCCAGGGATCGCAGGTGCGGCTGGTGCTCGCCCAGGAGCGAGCCCGCGTTGCTGTGCGCCGTGACGGCGCCGATCTCCACCTCGGGGTGCCCGGAGAGCAGGCGCAGCATCTCTCCGCCCGCGTACCCGGACGCGCCCGCGACCGCGACTCTGATCGTCATATGCAGAACTATACATAGTTATGCAACGACGGCTTGCCCCGGTCATCGGTCGCACCGGCCTGCCGGGGCGGCCCGGTCAGACCTTCGCCCACACGCCGAGCTCGTTGCCGCTCGGGTCCAGGAAGTGGAAGCGCCGCCCGCCCGGGAACTCGTAGGGGCCGTTCACGACCCGTCCCCCGGCGGCCGCCACCGCGGCGAGCGTCGCGTCGAGGTCGTCGGAGCAGAGCAGCACGAGCGGGCCACCGCGCGCGACGTCCCCCTCGACGAGGCTCAGGCCGCCCGCCTCGTCCTGTCCCGCCTCGGCGGCCGTGCGGATCCCGGCGTACCCCGGGCCGTAGGGGACGAACTCCCACCCGAAGGCGGCGGCGTAGAACGCCTGCGCGGCCCCGAGGTCGGTGACGGGGAGCTCGACGTAGTCGATCGAGTGGTGGATGCCGTGCGCGTGGTCGCCCATGGCCCGACGCTCGCACGAGCCACCGACACCGAGCACCCCCACGCTCGGGGGCCGACGGCGGGACGGCGCCCTAGGCTGGGACCATGCACGCGATCGTGGCCCGCGAGGCGGGCGGCCCCGAGGTCCTGGAGTACACCGAGCTGCCCGACCCGTCGCCGGGCCCCGGAGAGCTCCTCGTCCGCTCCGCCGTCGCCGGGGTGAACTTCATCGACACGTACATGCGCTCCGGCGTGTACGCGGCGCCGTATCCCCACGTGGTCGGCGGCGAGGGGGCCGGCGTCGTCGCCGAGGTGGGCGAGGACGTCGAGGGGTTCGCCGTCGGAGACCGGGTCGTGTGGACCGACGCGCCCGGGTCGTACGCGGAGCTCGTCGTCGTCACCGCGCGCCAGGCGCTGCACGTGCCCGACGCGGTCTCGCTCGAGGACGCGACCGCCGTCGCGCTCCAAGGCCTCACCGCGCACTACCTGTGCACGTCCTCCTACCCGGTCCGCCCGGGCGACCGCGTCCTCGTGCACGCGGGCGCGGGCGGCGTCGGGCTGCTCCTGACGCAGATGCTCGTCGCGCGCGGCGCGCACGTGATCTCGACGGTCTCCACGCCGGAGAAGGCCGAGCTGTCACGCGGTGCGGGCGCGGAGCACGCGATCCAGTACACGGCGTTCGCGGACCTCACCGCCGAGCTTCCCGAGGTGGTGCGCGGTCTCACGGGAGGCGAGGGCGTCGCCGCGGTGTACGACTCGGTCGGCAAGGACACGTTCGACGCGTCGCTCGCGTCGCTGCGGCGCCGCGGGACGCTCGTGCTCTTCGGCGGGTCGTCGGGCCAGGTGCCGCCGGTCGACCCGCAGCGGCTCAACGCGGGCGGCTCCCTCTTCCTCACCCGGCCCAAGCTCTCCGACCACACGGCGACGCGTGCCGAGCTGGTCGAGCGCGCGTCCGAGGTGCTCGGCGCGGTCGCCGGGGGCACGCTCCACGTGCGTGTCGGCGCGACGTTCCCGCTCGCCGAGGCCGCGGACGCGCACCGCGCGCTCGAGGGACGGGCGACCACCGGCAAGGTGCTGCTCGTGCCCGCCGACGCGGGCGCCGCGCCGACGACATGAGCTGGGACTGGGTGCCCGCGCGCCCGGGCGAGGAGGACGGGTCCGACGGCGGTCCCTCCCCCGCGCTGCGGCGCGCCGTGACGGTGCTCGTCGTCGTGCTCTCGGCCACGTTCGTCGTGTACTACGCGACCGTCGGGCTGCGCTCGCAGGCCGAGCGGTGCGAGATCGTGCGCCCCGACGGGACCGTGCAGGAGACCGCCGCGACCTGGCGCTGGTGGCCGCCCGGATACGAGTGCGCGCCCGACGACGGCGACAGCTCCGTCCCCGTCTGAGCGCACCGACCGCCCCGACGACGTCGCCGTGCTCGACGCCCGGACCGGGCTGCCCGAGCACTGGTCGCTCCGGCGCAGCCTGGCGAGCGTCGCCGGCCAGGGGTCGGCACCCGGGGCCTCACGCCGTCGCGGGCGTCGACGCTCCGGCGCGGCGACCGCGTCGCCCGGCGTCGCGGACGAGCACGCCGGATGCGCCCAGAGCGGCCCCCCACGCGGCGCACGCCGTCCCGCCCACGACGCCCAGGCTCCCGAGGTGGTCCGGGTAGAGCAGCGAGAACGCTCCGAGGCCGGCGGCCGTGAGCGCCGGAGGGAGGACGCCGACCCGCCAGCGATCCGTGCCGCCCGCCTGGGCGAGCGCGACCACGACCGCGCAGCCGGCCAGGGCCACGCCGAACCCCGCCTGCATCGGCAGGTGCATCAGACCCCACGTCTCGTCGTCCGGCATGCCCGCGGAGGCGGCACGCACCATGGCCGTCGCGTAGCACGCCGCGCCGGCCAGCCCGGTGAGCGCGAGGGCGGCGAGCAGGGGGTGCAGCGCGGCCGGCGAGACGCGCCGCGGGCGCAGCCGTCGTCCGGCGAGAGCGGCCGGGACCAGCGCGCTGAGGACGAGCCCGGCCGCCGGCAGCACCTGCCCGAGGGCCCCCGCCGCGAGCCCGGTGACGGCGACGCCCACGGCCCCGGCGACGACCTGCTGGAGCAGGACCGTGCCGCGCGGGAGCACCGCCCACACCAGGAGCGGGACCATGACGAGCCCGGTGTACAGCAGTCCCCACCCGGCCTCGAGCAGGTAGTGCTCGGCGAACCTCTCGTCCTGGAGCAGCACCGTGGCGAGGTCGATCATCCCGAAGAAGAGGACGCCCCAGAACAGCGCGGCCACGACCGCGACCGCCCGCGCGGCGACCATGCGGCCGCGCGACGACGGGCGGGGTCGAGCACCGGTAACGAGGTCGCGCGCCATGCACGGAGGTGTAGCACGTGGCCGGGTGGAGCGCCAGCATCCTCGCGGGCGTCGGCGATCCGTCCGGGCACGCCCGGCTACGCGGTCCCCACGGCGTGCAGGTGGTCGACCGGCCCGCGGCCGCTCCCGACGCGCAGCGCCGCGCCGGCCCGCAGCGCTCCCGTGAGCCACTCCTTGGCCTCGCGCGCCGCGTCCGTCCAGCTCTCGCGCTGCGGGCGCAGAGCCGCGAGCGCCGCGGACAGGGAGCAGCCCGTGCCGTGCGTGTGGGGCGTGTCGACGCGCTCGGCGTCGAGCCTCGTGACCGCCGCCCCCGCGTCCGGCCGCGGGTCGACGAGGGCGTCCGGGGACGTGCCGCCCGTCAGGTGGCCGCCCTTGAGCAGCACGACGGCGCCGCTCGCGCGCGCGTACGACGTCGCCTGCCGCAGCGCGTCCTCCCACGTCGTGGCGACGCCAGGACCCGGCGTGCCGGGCGCTCCGGGGCCGGCGAGCACCGCGAGCTCGGGGAGGTTGGGCGTGACGACGTGCGCCCGCGTGGCGAGGTCCCGAACGGCCTGCTCGGCGCCCTCGTCCAGCAGACGGTGCCCCGACGTGGCGACCATGACGGGGTCCAGGACGACCCACGGGCGTGCGACACCCGCCGTCGTCCGCACGGCCGACAGGTCGTCGAGCCACGCCGCGATCACGCGCGCGTTGGCCTCGTCGGCCACCATGCCGATCTTCACGGCGTCGATCTCGACGTCGTCGGACACCGCGTCGAGCTGGGCCCGCAGGAACGCGGGCCCCGGCACGTGCACGGAGCGGACGCCGTGGGTGTTCTGGGCCACGAGCGCGGTCGTGACGGCCATCCCGTACGCACCGTGGGCGCAGAAGGTCTTGAGGTCGGCCTGGATGCCGGCTCCCCCGGTCGGGTCCGTCCCGGCGACGGCCAGGACGCGGGGGCGCGACGGGCGCGGCGCGGAGCGGGGTACGGGAGCAGGTGCGGGCAGGGCGAGCGTCATCGCCGGACATCCCTTCGCTGGTACGAGCCAGATCAGGTTCGACGGGTCTCATCTCAGCCCCGGTCGTGGGGCACCCCGTGTCGCCGCCCATGCTAGCGGTCGGGACCACCCGGCCCGCGGCCCCGGACGCACGGACGCCGTCCGACCCCGTGACGGGGCCGGACGGCGTCGAGGGCTCCAGCGGCGCTGCGGCACGTCCTCAGCGGGGCGGGAGCTCCCCGGGCATCGGGTCGTCGTCGCCCCAGCGCGTCACGCGCAGCCGCCGCGCGTCCGGGCCGGGCAGCGCGCCGTCCGCGGCGGCCTCCACCGCCGCGAGCAGCGACGCGGGCGAGTCGTGCGTGACGCGCACGAACGCGCCGGAGAACGCGTCGAGCTCGCCGCGCGCGATCGCGAGCACCATGTCGACCGTCTGCTCGACCGGGGTCCACTCCGTGCGGCCCGCGTGCAGGGCCATCGACGCGGTCATGTCGGTCTGCACCACGCCCGGTGCGACCTCGAACGTGCGCAGCCCGCGCGCGAAACCGGACAGGTGGAGGTTCGCGCCGAGCCGCAGGAGCGCCGTCTTGCTCGCGTTGTACGCGCTCATCCCGGGCCGGTCGTGCGAGCCCGCGCCGCTGTTGAGGTCGACGACGCGACCGCCGCCGCGCGCGAGCATCCCCGGGACCACGGCGCGCGCGAGCAGGAACGGCCCGCGCACGTTCGTCTCGACGATCGCCCACCACTCGTCGGGGTCCGCCTCCCACAGCGGGACCTCCGCGTCGACGCGCCCCGCGCTGTTGACCAGCAGGTCGACGCCACCGAGCGCCTCCTCGGCCGCGGCCACGGCGGCCGCCACCGCGCGAGCGTCGGTGACGTCCGCGGTGACGACCACGGCACGTCCCGCGTCGCCGCCCAGGGCCGCGATCTCGTCCGCGACGCCCGCGAGCCGGTCCGCGTCGCGCGCGAGGAGCGCGACGTCGAGCCCGGCCGCGGCGAGCCCGACGGCGATCGCGCGGCCGATCCCCCGCGACGCCCCGGTGACCAGCGCCGTGCGCGCGGGCGCGACCGCCGCGCCGTCCCCGGCGGTCATGCGCGCAGCTCCGCCCCGACGGCCGCGTTCGCCGCGGCGACCGCGCCCTCGCGCACGCGCGCGACGTCGTCGGCCGTGAGCGTGCGGTCCGCCGCGCGCAGGCGCAGCGAGAACGCGAGCGACTTGCGTCCCGCGCCCAGCTGCTCGCCCGTGTAGACGTCGAACAGCGCGATCTCCTCGACCAGCTCCCCCGCTCCTGCGGCGACCGCCGCGCGCAGCGCCTCGGCGGTCACGTCGGCGTCCACGACGAACGCGAGGTCCTCCTTCGCCGCGGGGAAGGCGGAGACAGGAGCAGCCTGGACCGGAACGTCGTCCGACGCCGCGACGAGCGCCGACAGGTCGACCTCGAACGCCACCGCACGCGCCGGGAGGCCGAGGTTCTCCAGCACCTTGGGGTGCAGCTCGCCCGCGTGCCCGACGACGGTCCCGTCGGCGAGCTCGAGACGCGCGCAGCGCCCTGGGTGGAACGGCGCGCGAGCGGTGTCCGCCACCACGCGCACGTCCGTGCCGACGTGGAGCCCGACGCGCTCGGCGACGAGCCGCGCCGCGGCGAGCGCGTCGGTCCAGTCCGCCGCGCGCCCGGGGCCCCACCAGCCGGCGCGCTCGCGCCGCCCGACGAGGACGCCCGCGACGTGGCGCGGCTGGTCGGGCACGGCGGCGGCGATCGCCGCGAGCTCGTCGTCGCCCGGCCGCACGCCGCCGGGCAGCGCGGGCGCGGGCGGGGCCCCGACGCGCGGGTGCGTCACGAGGCCGACCTCGAACAGCGCGACGTCGCCCAGCCCGCGCCCGACGTTGCGGCGCACGGTCTCCAGGAGCGTGCTCAGCAGGTCGGTGCGCAGGAGCGGGCGGTCGTCCGCGAGCGGGTTGAGGAGGCGCAGCGCGCGACGGCGCTCGTCGTCGGCCGGCAGGCGCAGCGCGTCGAGCTCCGCGGACCCGACGAACGGGTAGCTCAGCGTCTCGACGAAGCCGTCCTCGGCGAGCGCGCGGGCGACCGAGCGGCGCACGCGCTGCTCGCGCGTGAGCCCGCGACCACCCGGCGCGGCGGGCAGGACCGACGGGATCTCGTCGTAGCCGACGAGCCGCGCGACCTCCTCGACGAGCTCGGCCGGCTCGGTGAGGTCGGGCCGCCAGGACGGCGGTGTCACGACCAGCGCGCCCGTCGCCTCCACGTCGTCCGCCGCGACCGTGCACCCGATCGCGCCGAGCGTGCCGACGACCTGCTCGAGCGTGTAGGGCACGCCGACGAGGCGCTCGGCCTCGCCGACCGGGAGGCGCACCGGGGCGGGTGCCGCGACGGTGTCGAGGTCGCTCACCGCCGGGTCCGCCGCGCCGCCGCCGAGCTCGACCAGCAGGTCGACGACGCGCTGCGCCGCGACCGCGGGCAGCAGCGGGTCGACGCCGCGCTCGAACCGCTTCGCGGCCTCGCTCGACAGCTTGTGGCGGCGCGAGGTGCGGGCGACCGACACGGGGTCGAAGTGGGCGGCCTCGACGAGGACGGCCGTGGTCGTCGGACCGACCTCCGAGGAGGCACCGCCCATGACGCCCGCGAGGCCGAGCACGCGCGAGGCGCGCGCCCCGTCTGGGCTGTCCGTGATGAGCAGGTCCTCGACGTCGAGCGCGCGGTCGACGTCGTCGAGCGTGACCAGACGCTCGCCGGGCACCGCCCGGCGCACGACGACCGGGGCCGCGACCTTCTCCAGGTCGTACGCGTGCAGGGGCTGCCCGAGGTCGAGCATGACGTAGTTCGTCACGTCGACCGCGAGGGAGATCGGCCGCATGCCCGACGCGGTGAGCCGGCGCTGCATCCAGGCCGGGGTCTGCGCCGCGGGGTCGATCCCCCGCACGACGCGCGTGACGAACCGGTCGCACCCGACGACCCCGTGGACGGGGGCCGCGTCGTCGACCTCGACGGGGAAGCCGTCCGGCGTCGCAGCCGGGGGCGGCGTGGGCAGGGAACCGGGAAGGCCGGGGTCGGTGAACCGCGCGCCCGTCGAGTGCGAGAGCTCGCGCGCGACGCCGCGGTAGGAGAACGCGTACCCGCGGTCGGGCGTGACGTTGATCTCCAGCACCTCGTCCCCGAGACCGAGGAGCGCGACCGCGTCCTGCCCCGGCGTGAGGTCCTCGGCCGCGTACCCGAGGCGCGGCAGCACGATGATGCCGTCGTGGTCCTCGCCGAGGCCCAGCTCGCGCTGCGAGCAGATCATGCCGTCGGACACGTGCCCGTACGTCTTGCGGCTCGCGATGGCGAACGGTCCCGGCAGGACCGCACCCGGGAGCGCGACGACGACGAGGTCGCCCGGCGCGAAGTTGTGCGCCCCGCACACGATGCCGCGCGGCTCGCCACCCTCGGCGGCGGGGACGCCGTCGACGTTGTGCGCGCCGACGTCGACCTGGCACCAGTTGATCGTCTTGCCGTTCTTCTGCGGCTCGGGCGACATCTCGAGCACGCGGCCCACCACGAGGGGGCCGGTCACGGCGGCGCCGTGGATCGCCTCCTCCTCGAGCCCGACGCGCACGAGGTCCGCGGCGAGCCGCTCGGCGGTGAGGCCTTCCGGCAGCTCGACGTGGTCGCCGAGCCAGTCGATGGCGACGTACGGCATCAGATCTCCGTTCCGAACTGGGCGGAGAAGCGCACGTCGCCCTCCACCATGTCGTGCATGTCCGCGATCCCGTGGCGCAGCATGAGCGTGCGCTCGATGCCCATGCCGAAGGCGAAGCCCGAGTACACGTCGGGGTCGACCCCGACCGAGCGCAGCACGGCCGGGTTGACCATGCCGCAGCCGCCCCACTCGATCCAGCCGGGCCCGCCCTTCTTCTGCGGGAACCACAGGTCCATCTCGGCGCTGGGCTCGGTGAAGGGGAAGTAGCTCGGGCGCAGGCGCGTGCGCGCCTCGGGACCGAACATGGCGCGCGCGAACGCGTCGAGCGTGCCGAGCAGGTTCGCCATCGTCAGGCCCTTGTCGACGGCGAGGCCCTCGACCTGGTGGAAGACAGGCGTGTGGGTCGCGTCGAGCGCGTCGGTGCGGAACGTCTTGCCCGGGCACGCGACGTACAGCGGGACGCCGCGCTCCAGCAGCGAGCGCGCCTGCACGGGCGACGTGTGCGTGCGCAGCACGAGGTTCGACGGCGCGGGAGCGCCTCCCTCGGGGGCCGCGGGTCCCGCGACGTAGAACGTGTCCTGCATCTGGCGCGCCGGGTGGTCGACGCCGAAGTTCAGCGCGTCGAAGTTGAACCACTCCGACTCGACCTCCGGGCCCTCGGCGATCTCCCAGCCGAGGCCGACGAAGAAGTCGGCCACGCGCTCCTGGAGCGTCTCGAGCGGGTGGCGCGCACCGGCCGCGACACGCTGGACGGGGAGCGTCACGTCCACCGCCTCCTCGACGAGGACGCGCTCGTCGCGCTCGGCCTCGAGCGCGGACTGACGCGCGGCGAGCGCCTGGTTCACGCGGCCGCGCAGCGGGCCGAGGAGCTTGCCGGCGGTCTTCTTGTCCGCGGGAGCGAGCGCACCGATCTGGCGGTTCGCGAGCGCGAGCGGGCTGCGGTCGCCCGTGTGCTCGGTCCGCACGAGCTTGAGCGCGTCGAGGTCGCCCGCCGCGGCGATCGCGGCGAGAGCGGCGTCGAGCGCGCGCTGCAGCGCGTCGGCGTCGAGAGGGGAGGGAGCGGTCGGGGTGTCCGGGCCGCCGTCCCCCGTGACGGGGGTGACGACGTCGGCGTCAGGGCTGGACATGCGTGCCTTCCTGGCGAGGGCGGGACTGCGGGAGCGGGCGACGGCCTGGACAGGCAGCTGTCCAGGGGTCGTCCCGCGGGGCGCGACGCACGGGGCGCGCGAGTGCGCGCGCTCGTGCGCGCGTCGTCGTCATTCTAGGGCGCCCGTCCGGCCCCGGTCCGTCCCGCCGCAGGCGGGAGGTGTGCACGCGTCAGTCGCGCGGGCCCGTGACGGGCCCGGGAAATCGACGACCACCGTGCTTGCTCATGACAGTCATGATGGCACAGGCCCCCACCAGGGGTGCCGACCGCGCCGTCGGTCGGAGGGCGGCCAGGTGCCGGGAACGGGGCCGGTCAGGGCCGGCGCGCCGCACGCGGGTGCGTCGCGTGCTCAGGCGCCGCCGCTGAACGGCAGGGTCTCGACCGTGCGGTGCACGCGGCGGCCCGACGTGTCCCCCGGCAGGTCGCCCGCTGCGGACTCGACGAGGTGGAGCTCGCTCGCCGGCCAGTCCGGACCCGCGTAGACGGACAGCGCGGCGGCGGGCCCGGCGAGCGGGTCTCCGTCCGTGAGCGCGTCGGCGCGGCCGTTCAGGACGCGGCCGCCGGGCCGCGCACGACGGCGCGCCTGGCGTGCGCCGGCAGCCGCACGCGCCACGGTCAGGTGGCCGCGCTGCCGCGGACGGTGGTCGACACGGACGCCGGCGTCCCCGGCCGCCTCGGCGACGGCGGAGCTGAGGTCGCGGAGCGCGTCCGCGTCGGCGCCCCCGACACCGACCCACAGCACGCGCCGGTCGAAGACGCCCGCGCCGCGCAGCCGCAGGGACAGCGGCGCGGCCTCGCGCGTGACGGGGCCGAGCGCGGCCGCGAGGTCGGGGAGGGACCCGTCCGGCACGTTCCCGAAGAAGGAGACCGTCACGTGCCACAGCTCCGGCGGGGTCCACCGCACGAGCGGGGCGCCGTCCGGACGACGCGGCTCCTGGGCGTGCACTCCCGAGAGCGCGAGCGCGAGGTGGTCGAGCGCCGCAGTGCTCGGGTAGAGCGCGGCGAACAGGCTCACGCGCCGTCTCCCCCCGACGAGGCCGGACGACGGGCGGGGCGGTGTGCCCGGCTCGAGGCGTAGAGGCAGACCGTCGCGGCCGTCGCGAGGTTGAGGGACTCGGCGCGGCCGCGGATCGGGACCCGCACGACGGCGTCGGCCAGCGCGCGGTCCTCCGCGGGCAGGCCCCAGGCCTCGTTGCCGAAGACCCACGCGGTAGGACGGGCGAGGTCGACGGGCGGGCGCGGGGCGTCGTCGGGCACGCCGGCGCCCGCCGTCCCGGCGGGCCCCGCGACGTCCAGGAGGTCGTCGAGGTCGAGATCTCCCGCGCCGTCGGCGGCCAGGACGAGGAGGCCGGCGGAACGCAGCGCGTCGAGCGTCTCGGCGAGCCCGGTGCCCGTGACGACGGGCACGTGGAACAGGGACCCGGCGGTCGAGCGCACGACCTTCGGGTTGTGCACGTCGACGCTCTCGCCCGCGAGCACGACGGCGTCCGCCCCGGCCGCGTCGGCGGCACGGATGACGGTGCCCGCGTTCCCGGGGTCGCGCACGGTCGCGAGCACGGCGACGAGCGCCGGGCGGGCGCGGTCCGGGCGTGCCAGGGCCTCGACGACGTCCTGCAGGCTCGGTGCCTGCGCGCGCACGACCGCCAGCACGCCCTGCGCGTCCGCGCTCATCGCGGCCAGGACCTCCGCCGTCGCGACATGGACGTGAAGCCCGGCCGCGCGCCCGTCGTCCACGATCTCCGGGTTCCGCTCGGCGGCCGCCGGGGTCACGTAGACGTCGCGCACCCGGCCGGCCGCGTGCCGCACCGCCTCGCGCACGCCCTGCGGGCCCTCGACGAGGAGCTGCCCGTGCCGCGAACGCGCCGGACGCCCGGACAGCGCCCGGACCGCCTTGACCCGGTCGCTGCGAGGATTCGTCAGCGTGGGGTCGAGCGGGCCGTGCGCCGTCCGGGCGTCCGTGGCGTCGTGGGCGCTGGTCAGGCTGCGACCTTCGGCGCGTTGACGTCCTCGGGGAGCGCGTCCTTCGCGACCTGGACGAGCGTGTTGAACGCTGCCACGTCGTTGACCGCGAGCTCGGCGAGCAGGCGACGGTCGACCTCGACACCCGCGGCCTTGAGGCCCTGGATGAGGCGGTTGTACGTCAGACCCTGCGCGCGGGACGCAGCGTTGATGCGCTGGATCCACAGCTTGCGGAAGTCTCCCTTGCGCGCCTTGCGGTCACGGTAGGAGTAGACGAGGGAGTGGGTGACCTGCTCCTTCGCCTTGCGGTAGAGGCGCGAGCGCTGGCCGCGGTAGCCGCTGGCGCGCTCGAGGGTCGTACGACGCTTCTTCTGGGCGTTGACCGCCCGCTTCACGCGTGCCACGTGATGCTCCTTGCAGTTCGGGGCTCAGGGGTGAGCCGGTCGGTGGCGGGTCACGCCACCAGCCGGGTCACTTGCCGAGCAGCTTCTTGATGGACTTGACGTCGGCGGGCGAGACCACCTGGTCCTGGGCGAGGCGGCGCTTGCGCTTGGTGGCCTTGTGCTCGAGGTAGTGCCGAGCGTTGGTCTGCTCGCGCATGACCTTGCCGCTGCCCGTGATGCGGAAGCGCTTCTTGGCACCCGAGTGCGTCTTGTTCTTCGGCATGGCTGCCGTCTCTCCTTGTGTCCGGTCAGCCACCTCGCGGTGGCCGACGTGTTCGGGTCCGGGCCGGTGGGCCCGGACCCCGAGCAGGTTCGGTCGGTGGTGCTGCCCGTCAGCCGGCCTTGCCTCGCGGCGCAGGCTTGGGCACCGGGCGCGGGGCGCCCGGCTTGGGGGCGGGCCGGGGGGTCGCCGGCTTCGCGGTGCCCGACGACGCCGGCGCGGACGGGGCCGCGGGCGCCGGCCGAGGCGTCGCGGGGCGCGGCGCGGCTGGCTTCGAGTCCGAGGCGGGGCGAGCGGCGGGTCGAGGGCGCGACGCCGGTGCCGCCTTGGGCGCGGGTGCCGCCTTCGGGGCGGGCGCCGCCTTCGGCGCAGGTGCTGCCTCGGGCGCCGCGACCGGGGCCGCCTCGGGCTCCGGTGCAGCCGCAGGCGCGGCCTCCGGGGCCGGCGCGGGCGCCGTCTCCTCGACCGGGGCCTCGACGGGCGCGGGTGCCTCGACCGCGGCCTCGGCGTCCGCGTGCTCCGACGCCTCGACGTCCACGTCGTCCGGCTCGTCGACGGACTTGGCCGCCGCACGCTGGGCCGACTTGGTCAGACGGGGCTCCGCCTCCTGAGCGCGCTTGCGCTGCTCGCTCTTGGCGTCGGCCTTCTTCTTGACCGGGCCGAGCACCATGGTCATGTTGCGCCCGTCCTGCTTCGGCATGGACTCGACGAAGCCGAGCTCCGCGACGTCCTCCGCCAGACGCTGGAGCAGGCGGACACCCATCTCGGGGCGCGACTGCTCACGACCGCGGAACATGATCATGACCTTGACCTTGTCGCCGGCGGCGAGGAAGCGCTCGACGTGGCCCTTCTTGGTGCCGTAGTCGTGCGGGTCGATCTTCAGGCGGAAACGGATCTCCTTGAGGACCGTGTTCGTCTGGTTGCGCCGCGCCTCACGCGCCTTCATGTCGGACTCGTACTTGAACTTGCCGTAGTCCATGAGCTTGGCGACGGGCGGGCGCGCGTCCGGGGCGACCTCGACGAGGTCGAGGTCGGCGTCCTGGGCAAGGCTCAGGGCAACCTCGGTGCGGACGACGCCGACCTGCTCCCCACCGGGACCGATGAGTCGGACCTCGGGGACGCGGATCCGATCGTTGATGCGAGGCTCGCTGATGTGATGCTCCTAGGAAGTCGTCGGTAGACCACCCGGGACGAAGAAGGCCTCCGTCCCTGAGCGCAGGGCGGAGGCCATCAGGTCGGGTCGTCACGCGCCTGCACGACGACCACGGCGGAGGGGGCGCCCCGACGGGCACTCCTCCGGACCAGGACCCGGCCTCTGTCGCGACGTACGTCGTCGGTCGAGACCCGGGTGGGATGAGATCCACTTGCGCACCCGGACGCCTCGGTCTCGTCCGGAGGTCCGGGCGGTACTGGTGCGTACGGGTCGGTCAGCGATCAAGAGTAGCAGAACGGCAGCGCGTTCCGGGAACCGCGCCCCGACGGCACACCGGACGCCCTCCATCATTGGAACTGTTCCAGATTACGGGGTTAGAGTGGGGCCATGACCACAGGTGGGACACCGACCGCCGCCCGGGCCGGCCTCGACGACGTGCCGCGCCGCGCGCGGCACGAGGCCGAGCTGCGCGACCACGGGCTGCGCGTCACCGCGGCACGGCTCGCGGTGCTCGACGCGGTCGAGGCACAGCAGCACGCGGACGCGGACGACGTCCTGCGTGCCGCGCGCGCCTCCCTCGGGTCCGTGTCCGTCCAGGCCGTCTACGACGTGCTGCACACGCTCACCGACAAGGGTCTCGTCCGGCGCATCGAACCGGCGGGCCACCCCGCACGCTACGAACGACGGCTGGGCGACAACCACCACCACGTCGTGTGCCGGGGTTGCGGCGCCGTCGCCGACGTCGACTGCACGGTCGGCCACGCCCCCTGCCTCACCCCGAGCAGCACCTCGGGGTTCCGGATCGACACCGCCGAGGTGACCTTCTGGGGCCTGTGCCCCGACTGCCTCGCCTGACCTCCCGCACACCACGGCCGCGCCTCCGCGCACCCGGTGCTCGCCCGTTTTCTCACGAAGATACCGGTATGACCAACCCTCGGGCCGCAGCCGCGGCCCCGGAAGGAGACCCATGACCAACCCCTTCACCACCACGAACGCCGGTGCCCCCGTCGCCTCGGACGCGCACTCGCAGTCCGTCGGCGCCGACGGCCCGATCGTCCTGCACGACCACTACCTCGTCGAGAAGCTCGCGCAGTTCAACCGCGAGCGCGTGCCGGAGCGTGTCGTGCACGCCAAGGGCGGCGGTGCCTTCGGCACCTTCACGGTGACCCAGGACGTCAGCGCGTACACGCGCGCCGCGCTCTTCCAGCCGGGCACCACGACCGAGATGCTCGCCCGCTTCTCGTCGGTCGCGGGCGAGCACGGGTCCCCCGACACGTGGCGCGACCCGCGCGGCTTCGCGCTGAAGTTCTACACGACCGAGGGCAACTACGACCTCGTCGGGAACAACACGCCCGTGTTCTTCCTGCGCGACGGCATCAAGTTCCCCGACTTCATCCGCTCGCAGAAGCGCCTGCCGGGCTCGAACCTGCGTGACAACGACATGCAGTGGGACTTCTGGTCCCTCTCCCCCGAGTCCGCGCACCAGGTGACGTGGCTCATGGGAGACCGCGGGCTGCCCTCGAGCTGGCGCCACATGGACGGCTTCGGCTCGCACACCTACCAGTGGATCAACGCGGCGGGCGAGCGCTTCTGGGTCAAGTACCACTTCAAGACCCAGCAGGGCATCGACAACCTCACCGCCGACGAGGCCGCCCAGCTCGCCGGGTCGGACGCGGACCACCACATCCGCGACCTCCACGAGCACGTCGAGGCGGGCGACTTCCCGCGCTGGACGATGTCCGTCCAGGTGATGCCGTACGAGGACGCGAAGACCTACCGCTTCAACCCGTTCGACCTCACCAAGGTGTGGCCGCACGCGGACTACCCGCTGGTCGAGGTCGGCGTCATGGAGCTGAACCGCAACCCCGAGAACTACTTCGCGCAGATCGAGCAGGCGACCTTCGCGCCGAGCAACTTCGTGCCCGGCATCGCGGCCAGCCCGGACAAGATGCTGCTCGCCCGCATCTTCTCCTACGCCGACGCGCACCGGTACCGCGTGGGTACGAACCACGCCCAGCTCCCGGTGAACGCACCGCACGCGGCGAGCGAGGGCGGGCACTCGTACGCGAAGGACGGCGCGATGCGCTACTCCTTCTCGTCCGCGACCACGCCCGTCTACGCGCCGAACAGCCAGGGCGGTGCGCACGCCGACCCGGCCCGCGCCGCCGAGTCCGCCGGTTGGGAGGCCGACGGCGAGCTCACCCGCTCTGCCGCGACCCTCCACCGGGAGGACGACGACTTCGGCCAGGCCGGCACGCTCTACCGCGAGGTGTTCGACGACGCCGC
>Ga0233363_1000244_pt1 | contig 25844 bp, 20 predicted proteins | sample ElkDunMinimDraft_18_FD_191534 | JGI IMG/M metagenome (GOLD analysis project Ga0233363, IMG submission 191534) | Fecal eukaryotic communites from dung pellets of Tule Elk in California, USA - Elk Dung C16 | ecosystem: Host-associated > Mammals > Digestive system > Large intestine > Fecal | place... | reverse complement strand
GCCCGACGCGTCACGCACGGTCGAGATCCAGGACGCCGGCCCGGAAGGCTCGCTGATCGGGACCAACTCCGGCGCGATGGGCGTGTGGTGGTCCAACCAGTTCGGCGCGCTGTCCGGGGCGTCTGGACGCGACCTCGAGATCCTGCGGCTCCCGGGCGAGTCCGCGGGCGAGCGCACCGGCATGTACTTCAAGCCGGCCATGTACTACTCGGTCTCCGCGAAGACCGAGCACCCCGAGGAGTCGGCCAAGTTCGTCGACTTCCTGCTCAACGACCCCGAGGTCGCCGCGCTGCAGCTGACCGACCGCGGGCTGCCGTCGAACCTGTCCGTGCGGGAGTCGATCCTCGGCGACCTGCCCCCCACCGACCAGAAGGTCGCGGACTTCATGGCCGACCTGGAGGACGAGATCGTCGACAACCCGCCGGTGCCGCCGAACGGGTCCGGCGAGGTGCAGGACATCATGATCCGGCTCAACACCGAGGTGCTGTTCGGCGACAAGACGCCGCAGGAGGCTGCGGAGGCGTTCTTGACCGAGGTGGAAGCGGCGACGGCGAGCTGATTCTCCTTGCTGTACAGCCGACTCCGGAAGGTTCGTGTCGCCAGGCGTCCATCCGCCAGGCCCATCCAGCCTGGCGACACGAACCTTCCGGAGTCGACGTCGGCTGGCTCTCGGCTCGCTGCGATGAGCGTCGCTCCACGTGTCGCTCCTAGGCTCGGGGCGTGGGCTTGGACTACCGGAAGGGCACGATGACCGACCTGCTCCTGCTCAGAGACGGCGACGACGTCGCCGTGGCGACGCGTGACCTCGCCGCGGGCGAGGAGGTCGTGCTGCCCGGGCGGGGTGCGACCGTCGTGGGCGAGGTGCCGCGCGGGCACAAGGTGGCCGTGCGTGGCGTCGCGGCGGGGGCGCCCGTGCACAAGTATGGGCAGGTCATCGGCGTCGCCACGGCCGCGATCGAGCCGGGCGCGCACGTGCACACGCACAACCTCGGGTTCGAGGAGGGCGAGCGGGAGCACGAGCTCGCGACCGTGCGGACCGAGCTGCCGGTGCCGGGCGGGCCGCGGCCCACGTTCCGCGGGTACCCGCGGGCCAACGGGAAGGTCGGGACGCGGAACTACGTGGTCATCCTGACGTCGGTCAACTGCTCGGCGTCGACGGCCAAGATGATCGCCGACCAGTTCCGCGGGTTCGCGATGGACGCGTACGACGACGTCGACGGCGTCGTCGCGCTCACGCACCAGAGCGGGTGCGGCCTGGTGCCCACGAGCGAGGGCGCGCAGGTGCTGCTCCGGACCCTGCGCGGGTACGCGCAGCACCCCAACGTGGCCGGCATCCTCGTGCTCGGGCTGGGCTGCGAGATGATCGCGGTCGACACGATCCTCGCGGGCGCCGCCGTCTCGCCCGACACGCTCGTGCGGACGCTGACCATCCAGGACGCCGGCGGCGTGCGGGCGACCGTCCGGGCGGGCTCGGCGGCCGTCAAGGAGATGCTCGACGAGCTCGACGGACGCTGGCAGCGCACCGAGTGCGACGTCGCGGACCTGGTGCTCGGGCTCAACTGCGGCGGCTCCGACGGGTACTCGGGCATCACGGCCAACCCCGCCCTCGGCTGGGCGTCCGACCGGCTCGTCGCCTACGGGGGCACGTCGGTGCTCGCCGAGACGCCCGAGGTCTTCGGGGCCGAGCACCTGCTCACCCGGCGGGCCGTCAGCCCCGAGGTGGGCCAGCGGCTGATCGAGCGGATCGAGTGGTGGAAGCAGTACGCGGCCGCGGGCGGGGGCAGCCTCGACAACAACCCGTCGCCGGGGAACAAGGCCGGTGGTCTCACCACGATCCTGGAGAAGTCGCTCGGTGCCGTGGCCAAGGGCGGGCAGGCGGACCTCGCGGCCGTGCACGAGTACGCCGAGCCGCTCGACACCAGGGGCTTCGTCTTCATGGACACGCCCGGCTACGACCCGGTGTCCGTGACGGGGATCGTCGCGGGCGGTGCGAACGTCGTCTGCTTCACCACGGGCCGCGGCTCGGTCTTCGGCTGCAAGCCCGCGCCGTCGATCAAGCTCGGCACCAACAGCGAGCTCTACGCGCGCATGGGCGACGACATCGACATCGACTGCGGTCGGATCGTGACCGGCGAGGCGACGCTCGAGCAGGTCGGCCAGGAGATCTTCGACCGGATCCTGGCCGTGGCGTCCGGCGAGCTCACCGCGAGCGAGGACCTCGACATCGGGGGCGAGGAGTTCGTGCCCTGGCAGCTCGGCACGGTGACCTGACCCGACCGGACGTGCGCCGCGGTGCCAGGATGGGCGCATGCCTCTCGCACAGCGGTACCTCGCCGACGACGCCCGCTACGACGACATGACCTACCGCCGCTGCGGTCGCAGCGGCGTCGACCTGCCCGCGCTGTCGCTGGGCCTGTGGCACAACTTCGGTGACACGACGCCGTTCGAGACGCAGCGCGAGATCCTGCGCCGGGCCTTCGACCTGGGCATCACGCACTTCGACCTGGCGAACAACTACGGCCCGCCCTACGGCTCGGCCGAGCAGAACTTCGGGCGCCACCTGGCCGCGGACCTCCGGCCGTACCGCGACGAGCTGATCATCTCGAGCAAGGCCGGCTACGACATGTGGCCCGGCCCCTACGGCGACCACGGGTCGCGCAAGTACCTGCTGGCCTCGCTGGACCAGTCGCTGACGCGCATGGGGCTGGACTACGTCGACGTCTTCTACCACCACCGCCCGGACCCGGCGACGCCGCTCGAGGAGACCATGGGCGCGCTCGCGTCGGCCGTGCAGCAGGGCAAGGCCCTCTACGTCGGCCTCTCCAACTACGCGCCGTCGCGTACGCGCGAGGCCGCGGCGATCCTCGCCGACCTCGGCGTGCCGCTCCTGATCCACCAGCCCAGCTACTCGATGTTCAACCGCCACGTCGAGATCGCCGACCACGACGACGCGTACGACGGCCAGCAGGGCGAGTCGCTGCTCAGCGCCGTCGAGGACCTCGGCGTCGGCGCGATCGTGTTCTCCCCGCTGCAGCAGGGACTGCTCACGGGCCGCTACCTGTCGGGGTCCGCTCCCGAGGGGTCGCGCGCGGCACGCAGCGACTCGCCGTTCCTGTCGTCGTCGAACCTGACCGAGACCTACCTCGAGCGGGCGCGCGCCCTGGCCGCCATCGCCGAGGGGCGCGGCCAGAGCCTCGCGCAGCTCGCGCTGTCCTGGGTGCTCCGCGACCCGCGCGTGACGTCGGCGCTGATCGGGGCGTCGTCGGTGGCCCAGCTCGAGGAGAGCGTGGCGGCGCTGTCCGCGCCGCCGCTGTCCGAGGCCGAGATCGCGGCCATCGAGCCGCACGCCGTCGACGGCACCGGCCGCTGACGTCCGTGGGCGGGGCAAGGGCCGGCGTCGGCTGGTTCGTCGGCCTGACGACGCTCGACGTCGTGCACCGCTCCACCGGGCGGCCCGGCCCCGACCAGAAGGTCACGGCCACCCGGCAGGACGTCGCCGCGGGCGGGCCCGCGGCGAACGCGGCGGTCACCGCGGCCGCGCTGGGCGTGCGCGCGGTGCTCGTCACGGCCCTGGGTGCGGGCCCCGTCGCGACCGCGGCCCGGGCCGACCTCGAGGCGCACGGCGTCGAGGTGGTCGACGTCGTGCCGCCGGGAGAGAACTATCCGCTGGCGGTGTCGGCCGTGCTGGTCGACGACGCGACGGGGGAGCGGTCCGTCGTCTCGGCCGACGCCGCGCTCGCCGCGGCGCCCGCGCCCGCACCGTCGCGGCTCGCTGCCCTGCCGGCCCCCGGCGTCGTGCTCCTCGACGGTCACCATCCGGCGATCGCGCGTGCGGTCGTCGCGCGGCTCACGGCGCTCGAGCCCCGGCCGCAGGTCGTGCTCGACGGCGGCCGCTGGCGGCCCGTGTTCGGCGACCTGCTGCCCGTCGCCGACGTCGCCGCGCTGTCCGCCGTCTTCACCGTCCCGGGCCACGACGACGCCGCGGCCGGGGCGCGGGCGCTCGGCGCCCGTGCCGTCGTCGTGACCCACGGCCCCGAGCCGGTCGAGTGGTTCGACGGCGCCGCGCAGGGCACCGTCGAGGTGCCGCCGGTCAGGGCTCGCGACACCCTCGGCGCGGGCGACGCGTTCCACGGTGCGATCGCGGCCGCGGTCGCTCGGCGGCCGGGATCGCTCGAGGATGCCTGCGCCGAGGCGGTCCGGGTGGCCGGCACGCGCGTCGCGCACGTCGGGCCGCGGTCGTGGCTCACGCACCTCGCCGACTGAGCCCCAGCCCCAGCATCACCGCGACCTGCGACTCTGCATGTCGCCTTCCGGACGCCGGAAGACGACGTCCAGGGACGCACGTCGGCTCCGGTCGGCCCAGCTCCGCTCAGAGCGACCCGCGCATCCGCTCGATGAGCGGCCGGAGCCGGTAGGGGATCAGCTCACCCATCGCGAGCGACGTCTCGGTCCGCTCGACGCCGTCGATCGCGAGGATCGCCGCGTCGATGCGGAACAGGTGGTCGGTGTCCCGGCACACGACCTGCACGCGCAGGTCGGCCGTGCCGCTGCGGCCGAAGGCCTGGACGACCTCGGGGATCCGCGAGAGCGCGTCGACGATCCGGCCGAGCTCCTTCTGCCGCAGCTCGACCTCGAGGAAGGCGGTCAGCGGGTGGCCGAGGAACTGCGGGCTGATGCGGCGGTCGAAGTCGAGGAACGCCCCCGAGGACTCGAGCCGGGCGAGGCGGGCCGCCACCGTGTTGCGCGACAACCGCAGCCGCGACGACAGCGCGACCGTCGTAGCCCCCGGGTCGTCCGCGAGCGCCGTCAGCAGAGCGAGGTCGACGGCGTCATAGCTGGGCACACTGCTCAGCCTAACGGCGTTCTGATGAGCAGTGTGCACAGCGTGCCGCGGGCCGCTGGAAGCGATGTGTGAGCGGCGTTACGTTCGCCCCTAACCGGCCTCGACGCGGAAGCCGGCACTGGAACGAGGCGAGGCGACGATGCCCATCACCACGGATTCGACGACGCGCGACGACCTGCCACAAGCGGGTCTCACGCGTCAGAGCACCGGGGCCATGACCACCCCGGACGGCCCCCCTGACACCGGCAGGACCGGTGCCGGCGAGACCGGCGACGCCGGGCAGCGCACCATGGTGCGCCTGCTCGACGAGACCGGCGTCCGGCACCCCGACCCCGAGCACGACCGCTGGCTGAGCGACGTGGACGACGACGTGCTGCTGGGCCTGTACGAGGACATGGTCGTGGCACGCCGGATCGACCTCGAGGCGACGGCGCTCCAGCGCCAGGGCGAGCTCGCCCTCTGGCCGCCGCTGCTCGGCCAGGAGGCCGCGCAGATCGGCTCGGCCAGCGCGCTGCGCGGCGACGACTTCGTGTTCTCCAGCTACCGCGAGCACGGCGTCGCGCACGTGCGCGGCGTCACGCCCGTGGAGCTCGTGCGCGTCTGGCGCGGCGTGACCGCGTCGGGCTGGGACCCGTACGCGGTCAACATGGCGACACCGCAGGTCATCATCGGGGCGCAGGCCCTGCACGCGGTCGGCTACGCCATGGGGATCCTCGCCGACGTGCACCGCGGCGAGGACCCGGGGCCCGACGGGACGGCGGCCACGGTCGCCTACTTCGGCGACGGCGCCATGAGCCAGGGCGACGTCAACGAGGCGTTCGTCTTCGCGGCGACGTACGTCGCGCCCGTCGTCTTCTTCTGCCAGAACAACCAGTGGGCGATCTCGGAGCCGGTGACCCTCCAGTCGAAGGTGCCGCTCGTGAACCGCGCCCGCGGGTTCGGTCTGCCGGGCGTCCGCGTCGACGGCAACGACGTGCTCGCCGTGCTGGCGGTCACCCGTGCCGCGCTGCACCGGGCACGCACGGGCGGCGGCCCCACGCTCATCGAGGCCGTCACGTACCGCCTCGGCCCCCACACCACGGCCGACGACCCGACGCGCTACCGCGACGCCGCGGAGCTGGCCGAGTGGAAGGAGCGCGACCCGATCGAGCGCCTCGTCGCCTACCTGCGGTCCACCGGCGCGCTCACCGACGCCGTGGCGCAGAAGGTGCAGGACGCCGCGGACCGCGCGGCGGCCGAGGTGCGCGCGGGCTGCATCGCGCTCGAGACGCCGCCGGCGCTGTCGGTGTTCGAGCACGTGTACGCCGAGCCGCACGCCGAGCTCGAGGCCGAACGGGACGAGTACGCGAAGTACCTCGCGGGCTTCGAGGACGAGGAAGGTGCCCGATGACCACGCTCACGCTCTCCAAGGCGCTCAACGCCGGGCTGCGCCGCTCGCTGGCCGACGACCCGTCGGTCGTCCTGCTCGGCGAGGACATCGGCCGGCTCGGTGGTGTCTACCGCGTGACCGACGGGCTGCAGCAGGAGTTCGGCGCGCACCGGGTGATCGACACGCCGCTCGCGGAGTCCGGCATCCTCGGTGCCGCGATCGGCATGGCGTACCGGGGCTACCGGCCCGTCATCGAGATCCAGTTCGACGGCTTCGTCTACGTCGCGTTCGACCAGATCGTGAGCCAGGTCGCCAAGATGCGCGCCCGCACGGGCGGCGCCGTCACGCTGCCCATCACCATCCGCATCCCGGTGGCGGGCGGCATCGGCGCGGCCGAGCACCACTCGGAGTCGCCCGAGGCGTACTTCGCGCACACCGCGGGCCTGCGGGTCGTGTCGGTCGCGACGCCGCAGGACGCCTACACGGTCATGCAGCAGGCGATCGCCTGCGACGACCCGGTCGTCTTCTTCGAGCCCAAGCGCCGCTACCACGTCAAGGGCGAGGTCGCCGAGGTGGGGTCGACCGCCGAGCTCGCGGCCGCGCCGCCCATGAGCGCCGCGCGGGTCGTGGCTCCCGGCACGGACGTCACGCTCGTGACGTTCGGCTCGCTCGTCGCGACCGCGCTCGACGCCGCGGTGGCCAGCGCCGACGACGGCGTCTCGGTCGAGGTCATCGACCTGCGCTCGCTCTCGCCCATCGACCACGCCACGGTCGAGGCGTCGGTCCGGCGCACCGGCCGGCTCGTCGTCGTGCACGAGGGGCCGCGCGCGGTCGGCGTCGGCGCGGAGGTCGCGGCCGTCGCGACCGAGCGCTGCTTCGACGCCCTCATGGCCCCGCCCGTCCGGGTCACCGGTCACGACATCCCGTACCCGCCCGCGAAGCTGGAGATGCATCAGGTGCCTGACCTCGACCGGATCTGCCACGGCATCGACCGCGCCCTCGGGCGCGTCCCGGCGCTCGCGTCGCATGGGGCGGTGGCCCGATGACGGACGCCATGGAGACACGCGAGTTCCGGCTGCCCGACCTGGGTGAGGGGCTCACGGAGTCCGACCTCGTGACGTGGCACGTCAAGGTGGGCGACCGCGTCGAGCTCAACGAGGTGATCGCGGAGGTCGAGACCGCCAAGGCCCTCGTCGACATCCCGTCCCCGTTCGCGGGCGTCGTCGCGGTGCTGCACGCCGACGAGGGCGAGACGGTCGAGGTCGGCGAGCCGCTCGTGACGTTCGAGATCCCGGGCGCCCTGGTCGGGCGTCCCGACGCAGCCGCGCCGGCCGCAGCGCCGACGGCTGAGCCCTTGGCCGAGCCCGTGGACGACGCCGCACCGTCGGGCCCGCCCGTCGAAGACGACGTGGTCGAGGCGGTCGCGGCCGACAACCTGGTGGCCGAGCCGGTCGAGACCGGCGACGCGAGGACGCCCGCGGCGGACGCCCCGGGCGAGGACGCCGACGCGCCCCAGCCCAACCTCGTCGGCTACGGGGCGCTGCCCGAGCGTGCCGGCCGGCCCACCCGCCGACGGCGGCGCGACCTCGGCCCGGTCCCCGACCGGCCGGCGCCGGGCGACCGGCTGCGGCCCGCGGTCCGTGCCGCCGCGGCGCCCGCCGAGGCCCGCGCCGAGGCCCGCACCGAGGTCCGCACCGCCGTGCGCGGCGTGCGCAAGCACACCGCCGAGGCGATGGTCGCGAGCGCCTTCAGCGCGCCCCAGGCGTCGGTGTTCCTCACGGTCGACATGACGCCGAGCATGGAGCTGCTGACCCGGCTCAAGACCCATCCCATGGCCGGCGGGGTCCGCATCACGGTGCTCGCGCTGGTCGCGCGGGCCGTGTGCGCCCTGCTGCCCACGCACCAGGCGCTCACGGGCCGCTGGGTGGACCTGGACGACGGCTCCGCCGAGATCGTCCGGCCGGCCCACGTCAACCTCGGGATCGCCGTCGCGACCGACCGCGGGCTCGTGGTCCCGCACGTCCCGGCCGCCGACACGCTCTCGCTCACCGGCCTCGCGGACGCCGTCGGGCGGCTGACCGAGACCGCCCGGGCCGGGCGGACGACGCCCGAGCGGCTCACCGGCAGCACGCTCACGATCACCAACATCGGCGTGTTCGGCGTCGACGCCGGGACGCCCATCCTCAACCCGGGCGAGCCCGCGATCCTCGGTGTCGGTGCGGTGCGCCGCCGGCCGTGGGAGCACGAGGGCCAGGTCGCGCTGCGCCAGGTCATGACGCTGAGCCTGACGTTCGACCACCGCGTGGTCGACGGCGAGCAGGGCGCCCGGTTCCTGGCCGAGCTGGGTGCGGTCCTCGCCGACCCCGCCCTGGGCCTGCTCCTGGGCAGCGCACCGACGACGACGGGAGAGGAACCCGCGTGACCGTCCTGACCACCGCCGTCGACCCTCGTTCCGAGGTGTCGCGCGCGGCCGAGGAGGAACAGCGTGCGCTCGCGGACCAGCTCCGCGAGCGCACGGCCACCGCCGCGCTCGGCGGCCCCGAGCGCGCCCGGGCCACGCACCTCGCGCGCGGCAAGCTGCTGCCGCGCGAGCGCGTGCAGCGGCTGCTCGATGAGGGCAGCCCGTTCCTGGAGATCGCGCCGCTCGCGGCCTACGGCGTCGACGACGGCGCGTGGCCCGGTGCGGGCGTCGTCGCGGGCGTCGGGCTCGTCGCCGGCCGGCAGGTGATGGTCGTGTGCAACGACGCGACGGTCAAGGGCGGCACCTACCACCCCCTGACCGTCAAGAAGCACCTGCGTGCGCAGGAGATCGCGCTCGAGAACCGGCTGCCCTGCGTGTACCTCGTGGACTCGGGCGGCGCGTTCCTCCCCCGGCAGGACGAGGTGTTCCCGGACCGCGACCACTTCGGGCGCATCTTCTACCACCAGGCCCGCCTGTCGGCCGCCCGCATCCCGCAGATCGCCGCGGTGCTCGGCTCGTGCACCGCGGGCGGCGCGTACGTCCCCGCGATGAGCGACGAGACCGTGATCGTGCGCGACCAGGGCACGATCTTCCTCGGTGGCCCGCCGCTCGTGCAGGCGGCGATCGGCGAGGTCGTGACGGCCGAGGAGCTGGGCGGGGGCGAGCTGCACGCGCGTCGTTCGGGCGTCGTCGACCACCTGGCCGACGACGACGAGCACGCCCTCGAGATCGTGCGGTCCATCGTCGAGACGCTTCCGCCCGACCCCGAGCCGGCCTGGGACGTGGCCCCGGCGGTCGAGCCGCTCCTGGACCCCAAGGGCCTGTACGCGGCCGTGCCCGCCGACGTCCAGACGCCGTACGACCCGCGCGAGATCATCGCGCGCATCGTCGACGGCAGCGAGCTGCACGAGTTCAAGGCCGAGTACGGCACCACGCTCGTGTGCGGCTTCGCGCGCATCCACGGGCACCCCGTCGGCATCCTGGCCAACGCCGGCGTCCTGTTCCGCGAGTCGGCGCTCAAGGGTGCGCACTTCATCGAGCTGTGCGACCAGCGCGGCATCCCGCTGCTGTTCCTGCAGAACATCTCGGGCTTCATGGTCGGCCGCGACGCCGAGGCCGGCGGCATCGCCAAGGACGGCGCCAAGATGGTCACCGCCGTCGCGACCACGCGCGTGCCTAAGCTGACCGTGATCGTCGGCGGGTCGTTCGGGGCCGGGAACTACGCGATGTGCGGTCGCGCGTACGCGCCCCGGTTCCTGTGGTCGTGGCCCGCGAGCCGCATCTCGGTGATGGGCGGGGCACAGGCGTCGTCGGTGCTCGCGACCGTCAAGCGCGAGCAGCTCGCGCGGTCGGGCGAGCGCTGGGACCCCGACGAGGAGGCCACGTTCCGCGCGTCGATCCGCGACTCGTACGAGGCCGCGGGCGACCCGTACCACGCGACCTCGCGGCTGTGGGACGACGGGATCATCGACCCCGTCGACACCCGGCACGTGCTGGGCCTGGCCCTCGCGGTGTGCGCCCGCACGCCGCTCGCCTCCGACGAGGGCCCGCGCTTCGGGCTCTTCCGGATGTGAGGGCCATGACCATCCAGAGCTCGGACGAGGGTCAGCGGCTCGGTACCGTCCTGGTCGCGAACCGCGGCGAGATCGCGTGCCGCGTGATCGGCACGCTGCGGCGGCTCGGCATGCGGTCGGTCGCGGTCTACTCGGACGCCGACGCGAACGCCCGCCACGTGCGCGAGGCCGACGTCGCCGTCCGGATCGGACCGGCACCGGCCGCCCGGAGCTATCTCGACGTCGAGGCCGTGGTGGCCGCCGCGGTCGCCACGGGCGCCGACGCGATCCACCCGGGGTACGGCTTCCTCAGCGAGAACCCGGCGCTGGCGCGGGCGTGCGAACGCGCGGGCATCGTGTTCGTGGGCCCGAGCACGCGGGCGCTCGAGGTCATGGCCGACAAGGTGGCCGCGAAGCGCCTCGTCGCCTCGCACGGCGTGCCCGTGCTGCCCGGCACCATGGACGACGGGCTCGACGACGACGCCCTGGTCGCGGCGTCGCGTGACGTCGGCTTCCCGCTGCTGGTCAAGCCCGTGGCGGGCGGCGGCGGCAAGGGCATGACGGTCGTGCACGAGGCCGCGTCGATGGCTGCCGCGCTGCAGTCCGCGCGGCGCGTGGCGGCGTCGTCGTTCGGCGACGACGGCCTCCTGATCGAGCGGCTCGTGGAATGCCCTCGGCACATCGAGGTGCAGGTCCTCGCCGACGCGCACGGTGGCGTCGTGCACCTGGGGGAGCGCGAGTGCACGCTTCAGCGCCGCCACCAGAAGGTGGTCGAGGAGGCGCCGTCGCCCGCGCTCGACGACGCGACGCGCGCCCGTCTGGGCGACGCCGCGTGCGAGGTCGCGAGGTCGGTCGGGTACCTGGGGGTCGGCACGGTCGAGTTCCTCGTGCCCGCGGACGACCCGGCGTCGTTCTGGTTCATCGAGATGAACACGCGGCTGCAGGTCGAGCATCCGGTGACCGAGATGGTGACCGGGCTCGACCTGGTCGAGCAGCAGCTCCGGGTCGCGGCGGGTGCGCGGCTCGGGTTCACGCAGGGCGACGTGCGCGTGCGCGGCCACGCCGTCGAGGCGCGGGTGTACGCCGAGTCGCCCGCGCGCGGGTTCCTCCCGTCGACCGGCCAGGTGCTCGTCTACGACGACGCGGGCGTGCCCGCGGGTCCGGACGCGTCGCCGCTGCGGCTCGACAGCGGGCTCACCGGTGGCGAGCAGGTGACGGGCGACTACGACCCGCTGCTCGCCAAGGCGGTCGCGTGGGCGCCGACGCGCACCGACGCGCTCGCGCGGCTCGACGGGCTGCTCGGGTCCGTCGTCGTGCTGGGCGTGGAGACCAACGCGGGGTTCCTGCGCGACCTGCTCGCGGACGCCGACGTGCGTGCCGGCCGGCTCGACACGGGCCTCATCGACCGCTTCGTCGACGGCTTCGTCGACGGCTTCGTCGACGGCCGCGCCGACGAGCCGTCGGACCCGGCGCAGTCCCTGCGCGGACCGCGCTCCGACCGGTCGGGCGTCGTGGCCGCGGCGCTGTGCGCGACTGAGAGCACGACCGAGAGCACGACCGTCGTCACGGCGACCGGTCCGTGGTCCGCGGGCGACGGCTGGCGGCTCAACGCTGCGCCGTCGTCGCGCCGTGTCGTCGTGGCCGACGGCGACGTCGAGCACACCGTCCGGATCACCGGCCCGGTGACGGACGCGGTCGTCGTGGTCGACGACGACGAGCCCGTCGCGGCGTCGCTCCGCCCGGGCGCCGACCCGCACCGACGGCTCCTCACGGTGGACGGCGTGACCCGCCTCGTCACCGTCGCGGGAGCACCCGCACAGCGGGTGTGGGTGCACGTGGACGGCCGGACGACGTCGTACCCGGTCCTCGACCGCGCGGCGCAGGCGGCCCGGCGACGGGCGGCGGCCGGACGCGTCGCCAGCAGCGCCGTCGTCGCGGAGGTGCGCGCCGGCATGCCCGGCACGGTGACCGCCGTCCCGGTCGCCGACGGCGACCCGGTCACGGCCGGCGCGACCGTCGTCGTCATCGAGGCCATGAAGATGGAGCACCCGCTCACCGCCCCGCGCGACGGCATCGTGCGCGTCTCGGTGCAGCCGGGCGACCAGGTGCGGCTCGACCAGGTGGTCGCCGTCGTGGACGCGCTCGAGCCCGAGAACGAGAGCCAGGACGAGCCCGGGACCGCCCCGGGCGACCAGACACCACCCCCGCCCGCCGGCACCGCGGCACCCGCCGCCGGCGACCCCGCTTCCGGGACGGCAGACCCCGTCGTCCCGGTCACGCACTCCGAAACTCAAGGAGCGTCATGATCAACGAGACCTTCGGCCTCACCGACGAGCAGAGCAAGTTCGCGGAGATGGTCCGCGACTTCGCCGACCAGGTCGTCGCGCCGTCCGCGTACCGGTACGACACCGAGGGCCGGCTGCCGATCGAGGTCGTCCAGCAGATGGGCGAGATGGGCCTGTTCGGCCTCCCGTTCCCCGAGGAGGTCGGTGGCCAGGGCGGCGACTACCTGTCCCTGTGCCTCGCCGTCGAGGCGCTCGCGCGGGTGGACCAGAGCATCGCGGTGACGCTCGAGGCCGGCGTCGGCCTCGGCATGATGCCGATCTTCCGCCACGGCACCGCGGAGCAGCAGGAGCGGTGGCTGCCCGACCTCATGACCGGCCGCGCGCTCGCCGCCTTCGGTCTCACCGAGGCCGGGGCGGGGTCCGACGCCGGTGCCACGCGCACGACCGCACGCCTGGAGCGCGGCGGCGAGGGCGAGGAGTGGGTCATCGACGGCAGCAAGCAGTTCATCACCAACTCGGGCACGCCGATCACGAGCGTCGTCACGATCACGGCCGTCACGGGCGAGACGACGGCCGCGGACGGCAAGGTCACCCGGGAGCTGTCCTCCATCCTCGTGCCCGCGGGCACGCCGGGGCTCGTCGTCGGGCCGAGCTACGACAAGGTCGGCTGGCACGCCTCCGACACGCACCCGCTCATGCTCAACGGCGTCCGCGTGCCCGCGTCGAACCTGCTGGGCGAGCGCGGCCGCGGGTACGCCAACTTCCTGCGCGTCCTGGACGAGGGCCGCATCGCGTTCGCCGCGCTCGCGACGGGCGCCGCCCAGGGCTGTCTCGAGGAGGCGCTCCGGTACGCCAAGACGCGCACCGTGTTCGGGAAGAACATCGGCTCCAACCAGCACATCGCGTTCACCCTGTCGCGCATGCAGGCGCGTGTGCACGCGGCGCGGCTGTGCTGGATCGACGCCGCCCTCAAGCAGGTCCACGGCAAGCCCTTCAAGGCCGAGGCGTCCGTGGCGAAGCTCATGGCGTCCGAGGCGGCCATGGACAACGCCCGGGACGCCACGCAGATCTTCGGCGGCTACGGGTTCATGAACGAGAACCCGGTGGCGCGGCACTACCGCGACTCCAAGGTGCTCGAGATCGGCGAGGGCACCACCGAGGTCCAGCTCATGATCATCGCCCGGGACCTCGGGCTCACCGCGTGACCGGCTCGGCGGCCCAGGGAGACGGCGGCATGCGTGAGGTGGTCCAGCGCGGCCTCTACTACGACGAGCTCGAGACCGAGGTGCGCTACCTGCACCGGCCGGGCCGGACGATCACCGAGGCCGACGACGTCCTGTTCACCACGCTCACGATGAACCCCCAGGCCCTGCACCTCGACGACGCGTGGGCCTCGACGCAGCCGTTCGGGCAACGGCTCGTCAACTCGATGCTCACGCTGTCGACCCTCGTGGGGCTCTCGGTCGCGCACCTGACGCGCACCACGATCGTGGCGAACCTCGGGTTCACCGAGATCGCGTTCCCGAAGCCGATGTTCCACGGCGACACGCTGTACGGCGAGACGACGGTCACGGCCAAGCGGCCCTCGTCGTCGCGCCCGGGGCAGGGCATCGTCACGCTCGAGCACCGCGGACTCAACCAGGACGGCGTGCTCGTCGCGCGGGCGGCGCGGTCAGTGCTGATGTGGACGCGCGAGGCGCACGAGGCCCACGAGAAGGGCGTCCGCGAGGGGACCGGATGAGCGGCGCGGACTTCGTGCTCGGCCCGGCGCTGCTGTTCTGCCCAGCCGACCGGCCAGACCGGTACGCCAAGGCGCTCGACCGGGCGGACGCCGTCATCCTCGACCTCGAGGACGCCGTCGCGCCCGACCGCAAGGAGGAGGCGCGGCGCGCGCTCGTCGAGCACGCCCTGGACCCCGGACGGGTGATCGTGCGGGTCAACGGCACGGCGACGCCGGACTTCGACGCCGACCTGGCCGCGCTCGCGCGCACGGCGTACCGGACGGTCATGGTGCCCAAGGCGGACGGCGCCCTCGAGCTGCCCGCGGGGCCGGGCGGCGAGCCGTACGCCGTCGTCGCGCTGTGCGAGACGGCCGCGGGCGTGCTCGCCGCCCCGGCGCTCGCCGCACGGCCCGACGTCGTCGCGCTCGCGTGGGGTGCGGAAGACCTCGTCGCCTCGCTCGGCGGGACGTCGAGCCGCGGCGTGGACGGCGCGTACCGCGACGTCGCGCGCCACACGCGCGCGTCGGTGCTGCTCGCGGCCGGCGCGTCGGGCAAGGCCGCGGTCGATGCCGTGCATCTCGACATCGGGGACCTCGCCGGGCTGCAGGCGGAGGCCGCGGACGCCGCGGCGTCGGGTTTCGCGGGGACCATGTGCATCCACCCGTCGCACGTGCCGGTGATCCGCGCGGCCTACGCCCCGACCGAGGCCGAGGTGTCCCGGGCGCGTGAGCTGCTCGCGGCGGCCGAGGGTACGGGGGGCGTGTTCGCGTTCGACGGGCAGATGGTCGACGGTCCCGTGCTGCGGCACGCCGAGTCGGTGCTGCGGCGAGCCGGTGACCGTGCGTGACCTCTGACCCGGTCCTGACCCGTGGCTGACCCGGGCCTGACAGGATCGACAGCGTGACGCCCGCCCCGCTCCGCATCCTGGTCCTGGCCGGCCGCGGCCGCTACGAGGACCCGTGGCACGACCACGCCGCGACGTCGCACCGGCTCGCGCTGCTGCTCGCCAGGCTCGAGGTCGGCGGCCGGCCGGCGACCGTCGAGGTCCGTTCGACGTTCCCCGACGCGCTCGACGGCCTCGACGGCGTCGACCTGCTCGTGGTCAACTCCGGCACCTCGTGGGACGGCTTCCGGGAGGCGGGCATCGGGCCCGACGACGCGAGCTGGGCGCCGTTCCACGGCCGGCTGGACGCCTGGGCGCGGTCCGGCGGGCGCGTCCTGGCCGTGCACCAGGCCGCGAACACGTTCGGCGACGCGCCGGGGTGGGGTGCGGTGCTCGGCGGGCGGTGGGTCGAGGGCGAGTCCACGCACCCGCCGATCGGCCAGGCCCGCGTGGCGCTCGCGGTAGGCACGCACCCGATCACCGAGGGCCTCGGCGCGGTCGACGTGCTCGACGAGCGCTACTGCGGACTGTCGGTAGCGCCGTCGTCGCAGGTGCTGGGCTGGGCCACCGACGACGACGGCGAGCGGCACCCCGTGGTGTGGGCCACGGTCGCCCACGGCGGGCGGACGGTCTACAGCGGTCTCGGGCACGACGTGCGGTCCTACGACTCGCCGTCGCACCGCGAGCTGCTGCTCCGTTCCGCGGCGTGGTTGACGAGCCCCGCGACCTAGACTCCAGGTACCCAGACCGACCCTCGAGAGAGGTCCCGCGTGCGCGAGATCGTCGTCTTCAGCGGAAGTGCTCACCGACAGCTGGCCGAGGAGGTCTGCCGGGTCCTCGAGGTCGAGCTCTCGGCGGTGGACATCACCAGGTTCAGCAACGACTGCCTCCAGGTCCAGCTCCAGGCGAACTGCCGCCAGCAGGACGTCTACGTCGTCCAGCCGCTCGTGCCGCCCACGCAAGAGGCGCTCATGGAGCTGCTGCTCATGCTCGACGCCGCGCGCGGCGCCTCCGCGGCCCAGATCACGGCGGTGATCCCGCACTACGCCTACGCCCGGTCCGACAAGAAGGACGCGTCCCGAATCTCGATCGGCGCGCGGCTCGTGGCGGACCTGCTGGTCGCGGCGGGCGCCGACCGCGTGCTGACCATGACGCTCCACGCGCCCCAGGTGCACGGCTTCTTCTCGGTGCCCGTGGACCACCTCACCGCGCTCGGCATCCTCGCGGACCACTTCCGGGCGCAGGACCTCACCGACACCGTGGTCGTCTCGCCCGACTTCGGCAACGCCAAGACGGCCGGCCAGCTCGCGCGGCTGCTGGGTCTCACGGTCGCGGCCGGGAACAAGCAGCGCCTCGCCGACGACACGGTGGTCATCGACCGGATCGTCGGCGACGTCGCCGGCAAGCGGGCGATCGTGCTCGACGACGAGATCGCTACCGGGGGATCGGTGGTCGAGCTGCTGCAGCGGCTGGAGGAGGAGGGCTGCACCGAGGTGGCCGTGGCGACGACGCACGGTCTGTTCACGGGCAAGGCCGTCGAGCGGTTGCGCGGTCACCACCTGCTCCGGGAGGTCGTCACCACCGATACCGTCCCGCGGCCGGCCGACTGGCCCGAGCTCCGGGTGCGTTCCGTCGCAGGGCTCTTCGCCGAGGCGATCCGGCGCATCCACGACGGTCAGTCGGTCAGCAGCCTCTTCGACGGCATCGACCCCACGCACGCCTCGCCGCACGGGACGCGCTGACCGTCTCGCGGCGTCCGGCAGCGTCCGGCAGCACGGTCAAAAGCTCGCGGCGCACGATCAACACCGCTGGTCGCGGCCGCGACAGGATGCACGGGTGACCGCAGAGACCACCCGGCCGGCAGCCGGACCGACGACACGACCCCCGACGGCGCGCGCGACCTGGACGCCGATCCTCGCGCTCACGTTCGGGATCACGATGCTCGTCGCGAGCGAGTTCCTCCCGGCGAGCGTGCTTCCCGGGCTCGCGGCCGAGTTCGGCGTCACGGTGGGGACCGCGGGCCTCGCCGTCGCGGCGACGGCCGTCGCCGGGCTCGTCACGGCACCGACGATCGCGGTCGTCCTGCCCCGTGCCGACCGGCGCACGGTGCTCGTCGCCCTGCTCGCGCTCGCCACCCTGGCAGATCTCGTCGTGGCCCTGGCGCCGAGCTTCGCGGTGGTCATGGTGGGTCGTCTGCTGCTCGGCGTCTCGGTCGCGGGCTACTGGGCCTTCGCGTTCGCCGCGGGCATCCGAGCGGTTCCCGGGCGGAACGCCACCATCTCGACCACCTTGGCTCTCGGCGTCAGCCTCGCGACCATCGCGGGCGTCCCGCTCGGCTCGATGCTCGGTGACCAGTACGGCTGGCGCGTGGTCTTCGGCATCGCCGCGGCGCTCATGGCCGTGTCCACCGTGACGCTCTGGGCCGCGTTGCCGACGATCCCGGCGCAGCCGGGTGCCGGCCTGGCCCTGCTGCGGCGGGTCCTGACGCACCGGCGGCTCATGGTCGGGATCGCGTTCCTGTTCGTGACGGTGCTGGGCAACTTCGCCGCCTACCCGTTCATCAGGCTGGCCATCGAGCGGGTCGACGCCTCGGCGGTGGCCGTGCTGCTCCTGGCGTGGGGGATCGGCGGCCTGGGCGGCAACTTCGCCGCAGGCGGACTGTCCCGGCGGCGCCTGCGGCTCGCGACGGTGCTGGGTCCGGCACTCTTCGGCGTGTCCCTCGCCGTCCTGGCGGGGTCCGGCAGCCTGTGGCTCGTCGCCGTCGCCACCGTCGTCTGGGGGTTCGGCATGAGCATGGTGCCGGTGGCGACCCAGCTCTGGGTCACGCACGCGGAGCCGCACGGGACCGAGGCCGCCCTCGCGCTCCAGGTGACCGCGTTCCAGCTCGCGATCATGCTCGGGTCGGCGCTAGGCGGAGAGCTGCTCGACGTGGCGGGCCTGGGCCCGGTCCTGCTCGTGGGTGCCGGGCTCGCGATCGTCGGCGCGGCCGGGTTCGCGAGCCTCCGCGGCGCTCCGCGGTGAGGTGCCGGAACGCCAGGCACGCGGCGTCATGCCGTGCACGCCCGTGAAGGCGCGGCTGAACGCGGCGACCGACCCGTAACCGACCGCGAAGGCGACGTGCGTGACCGAGCGGGCGGGGTCGGCGAGCAGCTTCCGGGCCAGGCGCATGCGGGACTCGCGGACGAACTGCAGCGGGCTCATGTGCAAGCTGGCCTGGAAGTGCTCGCCGAGGCGCGACCGGCTCAGGTGAGCCAGGTCTGCGAGCGTCTCGAGCGTCCACGGCCGTGCGGGCTCGCGCAGGACCGCCGTCACGACCCGGGCCAGCTCGGGGGTGAGCGCCGGCGGGCAAGTGTGTCGGCCTTCCAGCTCCAGCCACTGCTTGCGCATCGCCGCCGCGATCAGCTCCCCGTAGCTCTTGCCGAAGTGGGCGAGGTTCCAGGCCGTGGTGGCCGGGCACAGCTCGAGGAGCGCGGTGATGCCGAGGTTCTTCGCGGCGAAGCCCCGGGCGACGAGCGGCTCCTGCAACGGCTGCCAGGTGCCGACGTCGCGGATCGAGGCCACCATGAGCCGCGTCGGACGGCGGGCCGTGACGTGGTGCGCAGCGGGCCGGCTCAGGTAGGCCGCGTCGCCTGGGCCGAGAGTCTCGGCAGCACCCCGCGTCTCGACCCGCAGCTCACCGTCGAGGACGAGGAGCCACGCTCCCGGCCCGTCGAGGTGGACGCGCGCGCCGGCTCCGACGTCCTCGAAGCTCGAGGCGGTCAGCTCCCAGCGGGCTTCGGAGCCGGGGACGTCGTCGGCGGCGGCCGCGGCGGGCGGGTCGAGCAGCGCCGTGTCGAGCAGTGCCGTGTCGAGCAGTGCCATGTCGAGCAGTGCCATGTCGTGGCCAGCACGCCCGTGTCCTGAACTATTCCTGGACGTCGGGGCGCGTCGGCGCGCGCTCGCGACGCCGCGGGCCTCAGGCCCCCGCGAAGCCCGCCTGCCGCCACGCCTCGTAGACGACGATCGACGCCGCGTTCGTGAGGTTGAGCGAGCGGCGACTGGGCAGCATCGGGATCTTGACCCGGTCGGTCACGCGCGGGTGGTCCAGGACGTCGTCGGGGAGGCCCGTGGGCTCGGGCCCGAAGAGCAGCACGTCGCCCGGCTCGTACGCGACGTCCGCGTACGACGTCGTGGCGTGCGCGGTGAAGGCGAAGACCCGGGCGCCGGGCAGCGCGTCGAGAGCGGCGTCGAACGACGGGTGCACGTCCATGACGGCGAGGTCGTGGTAGTCGAGGCCGGCCCGCTTGAGCTTGGCCTCTGACAGGTCGAACCCGAGCGGCTCGACCAGGTGCAGCCGGGCGCCGGTGACCGCCGCGAGCCGGATCGCGGACCCGGTGTTGCCCGCGATGCGGGGCTCGAAGTACACGACGTGCGTGAACGGCGTCGGCGGCGCGGCGGGAGCGTGGTCGTGCGGGTTGGTGGCTGCGGGGTCGGCGTCGGGCACGGCTGCGATTCTCCCATTCGCACCCGGTGCGGCGTACGCTGGAGCCATGCTGACGCGCAACAGGTGGTGGTGGCTGCACCCGCAGCCGTGACCTGACGCGCCCAGCCTTCCGAGTCCCGAGCTGCCCTCGCAGCCCGGGACTCGTGCGTCCTGGAGACGTCGCTGCGAAGGGCACCTACCCCAGGAGCAGCCATGACGACCACGACCGTGCCCGCCCCGCCTGCCGCCGACCCCACCACCTCGCTCGACGTCGCGCTGCGGCGCTCCGCGGCGCTCGACGCCGAGATCGACCGGGACCCGAGCCGGTTCCGCGTCCTGACCGGCGACCGGCCGACGGGAGCCCTGCACCTCGGACACCTCCTCGCGACCCTCGACAACCGCGTCCGCCTCCAGCGCCGCGGCGTCGAGGTCGTGCTCGTGATCGCCGACTACCAGGTCATCACCGACCGGGACGACGCCGGCGACCTGACGTCGACCGTGCAGGACGTCGTCCTGGACTACCTCGCGGCCGGCATCGACCCGGCGCGCACCGTGATCTTCACGCACTCGGCCGTCCCCGCCCTGAACCAGCTCCTGCTGCCGTTCCTCTCGCTGGTCACCGTGGCCGAGCTCGAGCGCAACCCCACCGTCAAGGCCGAGGCGGCCGACGCCGCACGGCGGCAGGGGCGTGGGATGTCGGGCCTGCTGTTCACCTATCCGGTGCACCAGGCCGCCGACATCCTGGCCTGTCACGCCAACCTGGTGCCCGTGGGGGAGGACCAGCTCGCGCACCTCGAGGTCACGCGCCTCGTGGCCCGCCGGTTCAACCAGCGCTACACCGCGGCCCGGCCCTACTTCCCCGAGCCGGAGGCGCTGCTGAGCGCCTCCCTGACGGTCCTGGGCGACGACGGCACCAAGATGTCGAAGTCCCGCGGGAACGCGCTCGAGCTGCGCGCGACGCAGGACGAGACCGCCGCCTTCGTGCGCCGGGCCAAGACCGACTCGCAACGGCACATCACGTACGAGCCTGCCGACCGGCCGGAGGTGGCGAACCTTCTGCGGATCGGCGCGCACTTCGCCGGCACGACGCCGGAGGCGCTCGCCGAGAGCGTCGGTGCGGCGGGCGCCGGGCGGCTCAAGCAGGTCGTGACCGACGCGCTGGTCGAGGGTCTGCGCCCGCTTCGCGCCCGGCGTCGTGAGCTCGCCGCCGACGCGCCGGCCGTGGTCGGCGACGTGCTGGCACGCGGCAACGCGCGCGCCCGGGAGCTGTCGGAGCGGACGCTGGACGACGTCCGGCACCTGATGGGCATGGTCTACGGCTGAGTCAGCACCCCTTCGAGGTGGTGATCCACGCCGCTACCCCGCCGGGTGACGGCACGGATCACGACCTCGAAGGGAAGTGTCGAGCGAGGGCGTCAGGCGCCCGCGCCCAGCCGCTCCTTGAGCCGCGAGAGCTGAGCCCAGAGCTGCTCGGGGACGCGGTCGCCGAACGTCTCGAAGAACTGGGCCGTGAGCGCGGCCTCGTCGAGCCACGGCTTGACGGGCACGTCGAACAGCGCGGCCAGCGCGTCGTCGGACAGGTCCAGCCCGTCCGTCCGGAGCGCCCCGGGTGCCGGCAGCAGCCCGACGGGCGAGTGCACCGCACCGGCGTCCGTCCGGCGGCCGCGCGCCCGGTCGAGCTGCGTCACGATCCACTCGACCACACGCGAGTTCTCGCCGAACCCGGGCCAGAGGAACGTGCCCTTCTCGTCCTTGCGGAACCAGTTCACCTGGAAGATCTTGGGCCGCTTGCTCGAGTCGAGCCCGTTCCCGACGGCGAGCCAGTGCGCCCAGTGGTCGGCCATGTTGTAACCGCAGAACGGCAGCATGGCGAACGGGTCGCGGCGCAGCTCGCCCACGGCGCCCTCGGCGGCGGCGGTCTGCTCCGAGCTGATCGTGGCTCCCATGAACACGCCGTGCTCCCAGCCCAGCGCCTGCGCCACGAGCGGCACGTTGGAGGCGCGCCGGCCGCCGAAGACGATCGCGTCGACGGGCACGCCGGCCGGGTCCTCCCAGGTGTCGGCGATCGTCGGGCACTGGGCCGCGGCGACCGTGAAGCGCGAGTTCGGGTGCGCGGCGGGGGAATCGGAGTCGGGCGTCCAGTCGTTGCCCTGCCAGTCGACGAGGTGCGCGGGCGCCTCGGGGGTCAGGCCCTCCCACCACACGTCGCCGTCGTCGGTCAGGGCCACGTTGGTGAAGATCGTGTCGCGGGCCATGGTCTCGACGGCGATGGGGTTGGTCTCGATGCCGGTGCCCGGTGCGACGCCGAAGAAGCCGGCCTCGGGGTTGATCGCGCGCAGCGTCCCGTCCGGGCCGGGCCGCATCCAGACGATGTCGTCGCCCAGGGTCTCGACCTTCCAGCCCGGGATGGTCGGCTGCAGCATCGCGAGGTTCGTCTTCCCGCACGCACTGGGGAAGGCGGCCGCCAGGTGGTACTGGCGCTGTTCGGGCGACGTCACCCGGATGAGCAGCATGTGCTCGGCGAGCCAGCCCTCGTCGCGGGCCATCGCGGAGGCGATGCGCAGCGCGAAGCACTTCTTGCCCAGCAGCGCGTTGCCGCCGTAGCCCGAGCCGTAGGACCAGATCTCCCGGCTCTCGGGGTAATGGACGATGTACTTGGTGTCATTGCACGGCCACGGCACGTCCTGTGCGCCCGCGGCCAGCGGGGCGCCGACCGTGTGGACGGCGGGGACCCACTGCTGGCCTCCGTCGATCAGGGCGAGCACCTCCGGGGACACGCGCGTCATGACGTGCATCGAGACGACGACGTACGGCGAGTCGGTGATCTCGATCCCCACCTGCGAGATCGGGCCGCCCACGGGACCCATCGAGAACGGAACCACGTACATCGTGCGGCCCCGCATCGAGCCGGCGAAGACCTCGCGCAGCTCGGCGCGCATCTCGTTCGGGGCGCGCCAGTTGTTGGTGGGCCCGGCGTCCTCCTCGCGCTCGGAGCAGATGAAGGTGCGCGACTCGACGCGCGCGACGTCGGACGGGTTCGAACGGGCGAGATACGAGCCGGGCCGCTTCTCCTCGTTCAGCTTGACGAGCGTGCCCTGCTCGACCATGAGGTCGAGCAGCCGCTGCTTCTCCGCGTCGGAACCGTCGCACCACACGACCTCGTCGGGCTGCGTCAGCGCGGCGATCTCGTCGACCCAGGCGCGCGGGTCCGCGGGGCGCTCGGCCGGCAGCCCGGCCGATCCCGAGGTGGGTGCGACGTCCGGCACCGTCTCGGTCATCGCGCGGGTGGTGCGGCGAGGGTCCGCGGTGAGGGTCATGGCGTTGTGCTCCGTCCGTCGAAAAGACTTCCGTGACCAGCGTCGTCGCCATGGCGCCCACATTCCACTCAAACGGCCGTGAAGATCGGACGATCTTCACGTAGCGTGAAGCCATGACGACACCGCAGCGTCCGGACGGGTCTCGGCCGGGCGACGGACGTGCCCGCCGACCTGCGGCGTCGGACGGGGCGGCCCTGGCGCAGGACGCCCCGGACCTCATCACGCTCGGCCGCCGCATCCGCCACGCGCGCACGGCGCGCGGCCTGACGCTCGAGGCGCTCGGCGAGCGCATCGGTTCCGCACCGAGCCTGTTGTCCCTCGTCGAGAACGGACGCCGCGAGCCGCGCCTGACCCTGCTGCGCACCATCGCCGACGCTCTCGACGTCCGGCTGGGCGACCTGCTGGCCGACGAACCGCCCTCGCGTCGCGCGGAGCTCGAGATCGCGCTCGAGCGGGCACAGCGCGGGCCGCTGTTCGGGGCGCTCGGGCTGCCCGCCGTCAGGCCCAGCCAGAAGCTGCCCATGCCGGTGCTCGAGCAGCTCGTCGGGCTCCACGCCGAGCTCGCCCGCCGCGAGGAGGAGGCGATCGCGACGCCCGAGGAGGCGCGGCGGGCGAACACCGAGCTGCGCCTCGAGCGCCAGAGCCGGGACAACTACCTGCCGGAGATGGAGATCCTCGCCGAGGACCTGGTCCGCCGCGCCGGGTACACCGGCGGCGCGCTGACCCACCGCACGGTGGCGCGGATGGCCGAGCAGATGGGGTTCACGCTGCTGCACGTCGACGACCTGCCGCGGTCCGCCCGGTCGGTCACGGACCTCGAGAACGGCCGCATCTACCTTCCGCCGGCGTCGACGCCGGGCGGGCACGGCCTGCGCTCGCTCGCGCTCCAGGCGCTCGCGCACCGCGTGCTCCGCCACGAACGCCCGCGCACCTACGGTGACTTCCTGCGCCAGCGCGTCGAGATCACCTACTTCGCGGCGTGCTGCCTCATGCCGCAGTCGGCCGCGGTCGAGTTCCTGCAGCAGCGCAAGCGCGAGAAGGACCTCGCCGTCGAGGACTTCCGCGACGCGTTCGGCGTCACGCACGAGGCCGCGGCGATGCGGCTGACCAACCTCGCGACCGTGCACCTGGGCATCCCGCTGCACTTCCTGCGCGTCGGCGACGACGGCGCGCTGTTCCGTGGGTACGCCAACGACGGGCTGCCGTTGCCGCAGGACGTCACCGGGGCGATCGAGGGCCAGCTCGTGTGCCGTCGCTGGGCCGCACGCGAGGCGTTCGAGCGCCGGGACCGGGCGACCGAGTTCTACCAGTACACCGACACCCCGGCGGGGACCTTCTGGGACTCCGCGCAGACCGGCACGGTCGCGACGGGAGGCCAGTTCTCCATCACCGTGGGGGTCCCGTACGCCGACGCCAAGTGGTTCCGCGGCCGGGACACCCAGGTGCGCCGCAAGTCCACGTGCCCGGACCCGGCCTGCTGCCAGCGTCCGCCGTCGAACCTCGCGGAGCGGTGGGAGGGCGTCGCCTGGCCCAGCGGGCGCATGCACCAGCAGATCCTCGCCGCGCTCCCGCGCGGCGCCTTCCCGGGCGTCGACGACGCCGAGGTCTTCGCGTTCCTCGAGCACCACGCGCCCGAGCCGGCGGCCAGGCCGCAGCGACCGGGCGCGGGGGCCTAGCCCCGCAGGGGTCCGCCGCGGGCGTCGAGCCGCTCGAGCAGCGTGGAGAAGACGTCGCCCAGGCGGAGCCCGTCGTGCTCGAACTCGTTCGTCACGAGCGCGCGCGTGTTGCCGACGTGCGAGGCCGTGTCGAGCGACAGCCCGGCGTCGACGAACATGTCGTCGAAGTAGACCGCCGCCTCGACCGGCACCTCGTTGGCGGCGAGCCGGTCGAGGTCGTACAGGTCGGGCCACTCGGCACGTTCGGCGAGCGCCTCGGCGGCCGGCCGGAACGGGCGCAGCGCCGCCACCTGCTCGAACATCCAGGGGTAGATCATCTCGCCCGTGAGCAGCAGCGGCCGGGCAGTGGTCGCGAAGGCCGGGTCGGCGTCCCGGACCGCCTGCGCGGCCCACGCCGTCGGCCCGGTGCCGGCCTGGGCGTAGATCGACTCGTGCAGCACCGCGTAAAGCGGGTTGGTCCGGAAGCCTGTGAGCGACTCGACCTCCGCCAGGAACGTGTCGGTCAGCGTGCCCGGGTCCGCGTCGTCGAAGGCCTCGTCCACGACCCAGTGGACGCGCTCGAAGCCTGGTTTCATCCCGAAGTCCATGCCGATCGTCTGGAACCGCTCGACCGTCAGGGGGTCGCCGCCCGGCAGCACGACGTCCCCGGCCGCGATCCGGTCGGCGATGCGGGCGATGCGGGCCTCGTCGGCCGGAAAGCGCGACCGGTACTGGGCGTTCTTCGCGACGACGCGCGGCTGGGTGCGCTCGTAGACGTCGCGGGCCCCGGCCTCCAGGCCCGCCAGACCGCCCGTCACGAAGCACGCCGCGAGGCCTTCGGGTGCCCGCGAGAGGTAGGTGAGCGTGATGAACCCGCCGTACGACTGGCCGAGCGAGCTCCACCGGCGCCCGCCGTACACGGTCCTGCGCACGTGCTCGGCGTCGGCGACGATCGCGTCCGCGCGGAAGTGGGCCAGGTGCTCGGCCTGCAGCTGGGCGGGCCCGAGGGCGGTCAGCCCGGCCGCACGGACCGCCGACGAGCGTCCCGTCCCGCGCTGGTCCAGCAGGACGACGCGATAGCGCGCGAGGGCCGCGGCGAGCCAGCCGTCGGGTCCGGTCGGCCGTGGCCCCTTGCCGCCGGGCCCGCCCTGCAGGAACACGAGCAAGGGCAGGTCGTCGTCCCGGCGCGCCGGGTCCACGACCTCCCGGACGAACACCGACAGCGTCCGCCCGTCGTCCGGCCGCGACCAGTCGAGCGGCACCTCCACGGTCCGGTCGGTGACGTGCACCCCAGG
>Ga0233363_1000243_pt1 | contig 25981 bp, 21 predicted proteins | sample ElkDunMinimDraft_18_FD_191534 | JGI IMG/M metagenome (GOLD analysis project Ga0233363, IMG submission 191534) | Fecal eukaryotic communites from dung pellets of Tule Elk in California, USA - Elk Dung C16 | ecosystem: Host-associated > Mammals > Digestive system > Large intestine > Fecal | place... | reverse complement strand
GGGTGGAGTCCTTCTCGTCCTTCGTCGCGAGGTACGACGGGCACATGAAACCGCCCGTCGCGGTGTTGTCGGCCCGGCACTTGCCGACGCCGACGCACCGGTGGACGGCCGTCGTCATGTCGCCGCCGTCGTGCGTGAACGCGAACCCGCCGGACCCCGCGAGCAGCGGGCGGGCGGCGGGACGCCGCAGGTCCGCGTCCAGCGGTCGGGGACGCACCAGGACGCCGGGGTTCAGCAGGTCACGCGGGTCGAACAGGTCCTTGACCGCACCGAACAGCTCGATCGTGCGCGGCGAGTACATGACGGGCAGCAGCTCGGAGCGGGCGCGCCCGTCGCCGTGCTCGCCCGACAGCGAGCCGCCGTGCCGCGCGACGAGCACGGCAGCGTCCTCCATGAACGCGCGCAGCGGGTCGCCGGACCGGGTCAGCGGGATGTCGAGGCGCAGGTGCACGCAGCCGTCACCGAAGTGCCCGTACGCCAGGCCGTCGACGCGGTGGTCGGCCATGAGCGCCTCGAGCTCGCGCAGGTACGCGCCGAGCCGCTCGGGCGGCACGGCGGAGTCCTCGAAGCCCGGCCACGCCTGGGCGCCGGACGGGGTCCGCCCGCCCAGCCCGGCGCCGTCCTCGCGGATGCGCCACATCGCGGCCGCGTCCGGCCCCGGTGGGAAGATCCCGACGGCGTCGGTGCCTGCGTCAGCCGCGAGCGCGCGGGCCGTCGCCATCGCCTCGTCGAGCGTCGCGCCGCCGACCTCGCACATCATCCAGCCACCGCCGGGCGGCAGGTCGGGCACCGCGGACGCCCCCTTGACTCGGCGCACCACGTCGACGAGCCGTGAGTCCATGCCCTCGATCGCCAGCGGGGCGTGCGCGAGCAGCGCGGGGACCGCGTCGGCGGCCGTGGGCATGTCGGGGTAGCCGAGCACGACGAGCACGGGCGCCGACGGCACGGGCACGAGGTTCACGGTCGCGCCCAGCAGGGTCACGAGCGTGCCCTCGGTGCCGACGAGCATCTTGGCCAGGTCGGTGCCGTTCTCGGGCGTCAGGTGCTCGAGGGAGTACCCGGACACCTGGCGGCGGAACCGGCCCAGCTCGGTGCGGACCACGTCGAGGTGGCTGCGCACCAGCGCGTCCAGGCCGGGGACGACGTCCAGCGCACCGGCTCCGGCACCGGCGGTGAACCGGCGTCCCGTGCCGTCGACGACGTCGAGCTCGACGACGTTGTCCGCGGTGCGCCCGAACGCCACGGCACGCGGCCCGCACGCGTTGTTGCCGATCATGCCGCCGAGGGTCGCGCGCGCCTGCGTGGAGGGGTCGGGGCCGAACCGCAGGCCGTGCGGCGCGGCCGCCCGCTGCAGGTGGGACATGATCACGCCGGGCTCGACGCGGGCCGTGCGGGCCTCGGGGTCGATGTCCAGGACCCGGTTCACGTGCCGCGAGAAGTCCAGGACGATGCCCGTGCCCACCGCGTTCCCCGCCACCGACGTGCCGCCGCCCCGGGACGTCAGGGGCGTCCCGGTCTCGCGCGCCACCGACAGCGCCGCCAGCACGTCGTCGGTGTCCTGCGGGAACACGACGACCTGCGGGACCACGCGGTAGTTGGACGCGTCGGTGGAGTACTCGGCCCGGCGCCGGGAGGAGTCGTCCACGCTCCCGCGCACGACGGCGCGCAGCGCGTGCGCGATGTCCCGGACGGCGGTCCCGCTCGTGTCGGTCGTCACTGCCACGATGGGCAGTCTCCCACTCGCGGGCCAGGACCCGCGTCGCCGCCCACGTCCGGGGGTCGCGGGCGGCTCGTCACCCACGCCCGCCGGCCGACGTCGACCTTCGGCGGCGTCCGGCGGTCCGGAAGCCGCCGAAGGTCGATCTCGCCGGACGGCGTGCCGCGCAGGGCGCGACCGCCTCAGGACTCCAGCGTGGCGTCGAGCGTGATCTGCGTGCCGGTCAGGGCCTTGCTCACGGGGCAGCCGGCCTTCGCGGCCTCGGCCGCCTTCTGGAAGCCCGCGGCGTCCAGGCCCTCGACCTCGCCGCGCACCGTCAGCGCGATCCCGGTGATGCGGAAGCCGCCCGCGGGGTCCGGGCCCAGGCTGACCTCGGCGGTCACGTCGAGCGCGACGGGCGTGCCGCCGGCCTCGGCGATGTCCGCCGAGAGCTGCATCGCGTAGCAGGACGAGTGCGCCGCGGCGATGAGCTCCTCGGGGCTCGTCGTGCCGCCGGCGTCGTCCGCCGCGCGCTTGGGGAAGGAGACGTCGTACGTGCCGACCTTCGAGCTGGTGAGCTCGACCTGGCCGCCGCCGTCCTGCAGCGTGCCGTTCCAGGCGGTCCGTGCGGTGCGCGTGGGCATGTCCACTCCTCGTGCGTCGGTGGGCGGGCGCGGCCTGCGCCCACGTCCGACCCTAGGGGGCACGCTCTCAGCGTGCGCGCTCCAGGTGCGCCGCGACCACGTGCGACGGGGCCCCGGCGGCCCGCAGCGCCCACGCGGCGCGCGCGTGCAGGGACCGCCGCTGGCCCTCGTCGAGGGCGGCGTACAGCGCGGTGCGCACCAGGTCGTGGCGGAACACGAGCCGGTCGCCGCGGGCGTGCACGACGCCTGCCGCCAGCCCGTGGCGCAGCGTGCGCCAGCACTCCGTGACCGGCTCGCCCGCGAGCGCGGCCAGGTCGCCGACGACGAACGACCCGCCGAGCACCGACGCCTGCGAGAGCATCGTCAGGACCTCCGGGCCGAGGTGCTGCACGTGCGCCCGCCCGACCTCGTCGAGCTCGTCGAGCCAGCCCGTGCCCACGGCCTCGACGACCCCGCCGCTGCGTTCGAGCACCCCGCACGCCTCGGCCGTGCGCACCACGTCGACGACGAGCCGCGGGTTGCCGCCGGTGGTCGCCAGCACGCCGCGCAGCGCCGGGCCGACCCGGGCGTTCAGCAGCCGCTGCGCGAGCTCGACGGTGGCCGCCGGCCCCAGCGGCCGCAGCTCGAGGTAGCGGGCGCCGGCACGCGTCCACCCCGCGACGACGACGTCCAGCTCCGTGCGGTGCGGCACACCGCGCATGGTCATCACGGTCAGGGCCCGCGGCAGCGCGCCCTCCCCCGCGAGGGAGGCGAGCAGGTGCAGCGTGCAGGTGTCCGCGAGGTGCACGTCCTCGAGCACCAGGACCCACGGGCCCTGCTCCCCGCGGCGGCGCACGAGCGCCGCGAACAGCTCGTCGGCGCGGGCGAACCTCGCGGGCGCGTCGGCACGCTCGGGCGGCAGCACGTCGAGGAGCGCGGCGAGCTCCGCGACGACCGGTCCGGCGTCGTCGCGTCCGGGCGCGGGGCCGAGCAGGGCGTCGGTGAGCAGCGCGTACGCCGGTGCCCCCGGCCCGACGGCCCGTCCGAGACGGACCTCCACGCCCAGGAGCTCGGCGGTGCCCTGCAGCGCCTCGACGAGCCGCGTGCGCCCCACGCCCGCCTCGCCCTCGAGCAGGACGGTCGCGCCGCCGCCCGTGGCCACGGACGAGAGGAGCTCGTCGAGGTCGTCGAGCTCCGCCCCGCGTCCGACGAGGGGGCGCGTCGGCGACGTCGGCTCGGTCATGCAGCCGATCGTATGACTCAGCCGACGTACTCCCAGTGCCACGGCTCCGGCTTGCTGCCGCCGGCCTGCGCCCAGCCGGGCAGCGTCCACTGGTACGCGGGGGCGTTCTCGCGCATCCACTGGTGCTGCGCGCTGCCGAAGGTCTGCACGCCGCCGCCGAGGTCGACCGCCACACCCATGCCGTGGTTCGAGGTGCCGGGTGTCGCGCACAGGCTGCCCTTGGCGGCGCGGCACGCGACCTGGCCGCCGTACGAGCGGTACGAGTCGGAGACCGCGAGCGGCGTCCCGAACCGGGCGGCGAACGCCGCACCGAGGGCCTCGAGCGCCTCGGCCGCGTCGCAGCGCAGCTGCGCACCGGCGGCGAACGACAGTCCGCACAGCGCCGAGGTGGGCACCTTGCCGTTCTGGTATCCCTGGAGGGACGCCTTCCACGCGGCGCGCTGGGCCGCCTGCTCGGCGGCGACGCGCTCGGCCTCGGCCGCGGCGGCCTGCTGGGCGACCTGCTCGGCCAGCTGTGCCGCCTCCGCCTCGGCGATCTTCTGCTCGGTCGTCGTGAGGACGACCTGGGCGGCCTGGCGGACGCGGTCGAGCGCCTCCCGCAAGGGTGCCGTCGCGGGGTCGGTGACGTCGGGGAGCGTCGACTCGGTCAGCACGTCGTCGTCGGACGTCGCAGGCTCCTCCGGCTCGTCGGGGGCGGGCGTCTCGGCCCCGACCGTGCCCGGGTCGGGGGCCGGCGCGCTCGGCGTCGTGGCGTCCTCGGTCGTGACGTCCGCGTCGGAGCGCTCGGCGTCGCGGGAGACGGAGCGCTCGCGGGGGACGACCGGCTCGACGTCGGCCTCCGCGATCGCCGCCTGGAGCTCGGCCGTGGCGGCGTCGAGCTCGGCGAGGGCGTGGTCCGGCACGGCGGCCCGCGTGGCCTCGGCCCGGACGCGCGAGACCTCGTCGACGGCGGCCATCGCGGCGTCGACCGTCTCGGCGCGCGCCAGCGCCGCCAGGCCCGTCGGGGCGGCGTCGGCGGAGGCCCGCGCCAGGGTGCCCTCGGCGACGACGGGCGTGGGTGCCTGCTCGTCCGCCTGGGCGGTCACGACGACGGCGCCCATGCTCAGGACGAGCCCGAGCGCGACACCGCCCTGGGCGATGCGCCGGGGGACACGGACGAGGTTCAGGGCGCGGGGGATCGCGGTCGATGCGGGGGCCGAGGCGGCGTGCCTGCCGCCCGAGCGCCGACGCAGACCGAACTTTCTGTCACTCACGCGAAACACGTTATGTGTCTCGGACGATCGTCCAGACCACTTGAGGCCCGGAGCGCGCGGAGATGTTGTGCACATCCTGTTACCAAGCCGTCACACAATCGAACCCCGGGCCCCCTATCCTTGGCCCGTGCCTGCAGACGACGTGCGGCCCGACCCGGTCGGCCCCGTCCCCTCGCCCCCCGCTCCTTCCACCGGCCTCGACGACCTCTACGACATCGCGCGACTCGCGCGGCGGCTCGACGTCGAGCACGCCACGATCCGCGTCTGGCTGTCCCGCAAGGTGGCGTGGCTCCCCCAGCCCGACGGCCGTCTCAACGGTGGTGCCGTGTGGCGCGCGACCACCCTCGAGGGCATCGAGTCCCGCCGGTTCCGGGGTCGCCCCGGCCGCAAGCCGCGGTTCACCGCGGCGCCCGCCGCCGCGGACGTCCCCCGCACGGGCTCGATCCCGATCGTCACGGCCCGCGTCATCGCCGAGCGCTCCGGCGCCGCGACGCCCTCGCCGCACGGGACCGTCCCCACACCCCCGCACGGCGTGGAGTCGCTCGTCCCGCGCTGACCCCTGCACGCCCCGCGAGCCCGCCGGAGAACCCGACGAAGCCGCCCGAGGGGGATTTTGTGGAGATGGGGTGACGAATCGGCTACTGGTCAGTAGCGTGCACCTCGTGCCCGGGGTGCTGTGACACCAGCCACACCCGGGTATGACGTCCGGGGGTCCGCCCGTCGTGACGCCTTCCCGCCCCACTTCCTCCCGGGATGAGAGCACATGCCACGTCGTCCGCTCGCTGCGCTGACCGCCGTCTCCGTCGTCCTCGCCGGTGCCCTGCTGGGCGCACCCCCGGCCACGGCGGCACCACCGCCCGACGACCTGTCGGGCCTCGTCGTCGCGGGTGACCTCGCCGTCGACCGCGTCGAGGGCGTCGGCGACGCGCTCGCCGACGCCGACGGTCACGTCACCGCCTTCGTCGAGCTGACCACGCCGTCCGGCGTCGAGGTCGCGGCCGACGGCGGGAGCCCCGCGCAGGTCCGCGCAGCGGCTGCCGCCACCCAGGCCGCCGCCGAGGACGTCGTCCCGGCCGAGGCGTCGCCGAGCGCCGCACGGGCCGCCACCACCGAGCCGCAGCGGCTCGCGACCCTGACCAACCTCGTCTCCGGTGCCCTCGTGCTCGGCGACGCCGCACAGCTGCGCGCGCTCGCCGACGAGCCCGACGTGCGCTCCGTGCGCCTGGTGGCCGAGCGCACGCTCGACAACGCCGCGCAGGTCGAGTTCACGAAGGCCCTCGCCACCTGGCAGAGCACCGGCGTCCTCGGCACCGACGTCACCGTCGGCATCATCGACACCGGGATCGACTACACGCACGCCGACTTCGGCGGCCCCGGCACCGTCGAGGCGTACGAGGCGGCGTACGGCGCGGACGGCACGGGCCCGGTCCCGGCCGACGCGTTCGACCCCGCCAAGTTCCTCGGTGGCTACGACTTCGCCGGGCGGGACTACGACGCCGGCGGCGAGGCCGCGCAGCGCGTCCCCGCACCCGACCAGAACCCCATCGACGTGCACGGGCACGGCACGCACGTCGCCGGCACCGCGGCCGGCTACGGCATCACCCCGGACGGCGAGACCTTCGACGGCGACTACGCCGCACTCACGTCCGTGCTCGACTGGCCCGTCGGACCCGGCACGGCCCCGAAGGCCGGGCTGTACGCCCTCAAGGTCTTCGGCGACGTCGCCGGCTCGACCGACCTCACGTCGCTCGCGCTCGACTGGGCGGCCGACCCGAACGGCGACGGTGCGTACGACGACCGCATCGACGTGCTCAACCTCTCGCTCGGGGCGGCCGGCGCACCCGCCGACGACCCCGAGTCGGCGCAGGTGGCCGAGCTCACCGCGCTCGGCACGACCGTCGTGCTGTCCGCCGGCAACGAGGGCGACGTCGAGGACATCGGCGGCTCGCCCGGCAACGGTGCCGCGGGCCTGACGGTCGCGTGGTCGGTCGGCAAGGACCTGGCGTTCGACGCGATGGAGGTCGTCGAGGCCTCGGACACCGCGCTCGTCGGACGGCACGCCGGTCAGAACTCCGTCAGCTACGCCGGCGAGGACGTCACCGCCCCCGTCGCGTACGTCGGCGCGCGGTTCGACGGGTGCACCGCGTTCACCGCCGAGCAGGCCGCGGCCGTCGCCGGCAAGATCGCCTACCTGTGGTGGGACGACGACGACGCGACCCGCGCGTGCGGCTCGGGCCTGCGGTTCAACAACGCGACGGCCGCCGGTGCGGTCGGCGTGCTCCTGCCCACCGAGCTGGCCGTCTTCGCCGCCGGCATCGCCGGCAACACGACCATCCCGGGCTTCCAGATGACGGCGGCGACCACCGACGCGCTGCTGCCCGAGATCGAGGCCGGCACGCTCGTCGCGCACATCGGCCCCGGGCTCGCCCTCAGCACGCGGCAGGACGTCGCGGCGGACACGCTCAGCCCGTCGTCGTCCCGCGGCGCGCACGGCTCGCTCGGGTGGGGCAAGCCCGACGTGGCGGCACCCGGCCAGCAGATCGTGTCCGCGAACGTCGGCACGGGTACCGGCGCCTCCTCCAGCAACGGCACGTCCATGGCGTCGCCGCACGTCGCCGGCATCGCCGCCCTCGTCCGCGAGGCGCGCCCGGGCTGGTCGGCCGCACAGATCAAGGCCGCCATCGTCAACACCGCGACGCACGACGTCGCCACCGAGCCCGGTGGTGACCTGTTCTACGGGCCGGCACGCGTCGGCTCGGGGCGGGTCGACGCGCTCGCCGCGGTCACCAACGAGACGCTGCTGTACAACGCCGAGCAGCCGCAGCAGACGTCCGTGAGCTTCGGCGTCGTGCCGCTCGCGGACGAGCCGGTGACGATCCGCAAGGCCGTCACCGTGCAGAACCTCGGCTCGACCGCCCGCACCTACAGCACGCAGGTCACGTCGAGCACGACGTCCGGCGACGCGACCATCACGGCGGCGCCCGCGACCCTGCGGGTGCCCGCGGGCGGTACCGGCATCGTCACGCTGACGTTCACGGCCGACCCGGCCACCGTCGCCCGTGACATCGACCCGACGCAGCAGGTGGAGCAGATCGCCGACCTGCCGCGCGAGTACGTGTCCCAGGTGTCCGGCCGGCTCGTCCTCACGTCGGGCGACACCCAGTGGCGCCTGCCGGTGCAGGGCACGCCGCGACCCACGACGGACATCGAGGCCGCGGACGTCACGTTCCCCGACCCGTCCGCCGGCACCGCCGAGCTCGTCTTCAGCGGGCGCGACACCCAGGCCTCCGGCTGGTACGGCCTGGCCAGCCCGCTGGTGCACGGCGCGGACTCCCCGCGCCTGGAGCCGCTGCCGGCCAACGCCGAGACGTCGCGCTCGACGGTCGCCGCCGGTGACATCCGGCACGCCGGGTGGGCGTCGACCGCACCCGCCGTGGCTGCGGCGGGCGGCGACCCCGCCGTCGACGGCTACCTCGGGGTCGGCATCGCGACCGACGCCGACTGGGCGGTCCTCGGGCACGCGCTGCGCCCGTGGATCCTGCTCGACACCGACGGCGACGGCGAGACCGACGTCGCCTCGATCGCGAGCAAGCTCGTCGACACCGACTACTCGGTCGTGGAGACCTACGACTGGGACACGGGCGACCTGATCGCCGGGCCCGAGCTGCTGTACCCCTACGCGGGGGAGATCGAGATGGGCGCGTTCGACAACAGCACGGTCGTCGTCCCCGTCCCGCTCGCGGCACTGGGCGTCGAGCCGGGCACCCCGGTGGGCGTCACCGCGCAGATGCGCAGCACGTACGCCTTCCCGGCCGACGGGATCGTGGACGAGGTGGAGTTCACGGTCGACCCCTACGACCCGCCGCTGTGGTTCGAGCAGAACCTCAACGCCGAGTTCGTGTCGCAGACGTTCGACGGTGCCACCGTCACCGTGCACGGCGGCCCGGGCGCGGCCGACGCCGACATCCTCGTGCTGCACCACCTCAACGCCACGGGCGACCGCGCCCAGGTCGTCGAGGTGGAGGTGCCCGAGGTCATCGGCACGACCACGACGCTCGACGTCGAGTCGGCCGGGACCGCGGGTGAGGAGACGCTGCTCCAGATGACCGTCACGCCGGCGGAGGCCACCGGGACGTTCACGCTGTACGACGGCGAGACCGAGCTCGGCACCACCGAGGTCGTCGACGGCGCCGGGGTGTTCAGCACCGCGACGCTGGGCGCGGGCACGCACCAGCTCCGCGCGCAGTACACGCCGGACACCCCGCGGTACGCACCGTCGACGTCCGACGTGGTCGAGACGGTGATCGCGCCGTCGGCGTCGACCACGACGCTGAAGGTCACGCCGACGGTCGTCCGGTACGGGCAGCCGGCGACGGCGACCGTCACGGTGACCGGGCAGAGCTGGGCGCCGTCGGGCACGGTGACGATCCGCGAGCGCGGCACGGTGCTCGCGACCGCCGAGCTCACGGTCGACGGGCTCACGGGCACGGCGACCGTCGAGCTGCCGCGCGACCTCGCCACCGGCACGCGCCGGCTCGTCGCGGTGTTCGAGGCCACGGACGACGTCGCACGGTCCGAGGGCACCGCGAACGTGCGGGTCGTCCCCGGGGAGTCGCAGGCGACGCTCGAGACCGAGACGTGGACCGTCCCGCGGGGCAGCACGCCCACCGTGACCGTCCGGGTCGGCGGCGGCGAGGGCGCACCGGCAGCCACCGGTCGTGTCACCGTGCTGCTCGGTCTGCGGCCCGTCGGCACCTTCCGGCTGGTGGACGGCGCCGCGACCGTGAAGCTCCCGGCGGTCCGCACGTCGAGCGTCGTCACCGCGCTCTACGTGGGTGACGGCGGCTACCTGCCGACAGCGACGGCGCACGTCATCCGCGTCGGCTGACGCCGCCCGTCCCGCACCGAGCGGGCGTCGCCCGGAGGTCCGTCCGGGCGACGCCCGCTCCGGCATGTCAAGGAGGCGTGCCGGAGCGCCGATGCTGCCGCATGGGAATGGACCGACGGACGCCGCAAGGGAGCGGATCCGTGCTGCCCACACCCCACGGACCCACCGACGCGCCGCTGCCCGCGGAGGCGGCGGACGACACCGTGGACGAGGGCCGCACGCCGGACGAGGTGGCGCTCCTGCGCGTCGTCGAGCACCTCGCGGACGTGCCGGACGACGAGGCGTCGGACGACGAGGCGCCGGACGACGAAGTGTCGGACGACGAGGTGTCGGAGGACCACGCGTCGGACGACGAGGCGGACGGCGCGGACGCGGACGCGGACGAGCCACCGGCGGACGACGGCGCGTCCGAGGTCGCCGACGACGCCCAGGACGACGCTCCCCCGCCGGACGAGCCCGCCGACGTCACGCCGGCGGCCCCGGCGGCGCCGCCCGTGTACGAGCCCGGCCCCGTGGCGACCGCCCTGTCGGACACCCGGCATCGCATCGACGAGCTCAACGCGGCCGAGCGCCTCTTCCTGGGGCAGCAGCGGGCCCTCGTCGCAGGGCTGTGCCCGGACCCCTCCGACGCCGCGCTCGTCAGCGCGCTCTTCGACCGCGTCCGTGAGCAGTGGACGCAGGCGGACGACCGGCCCGACGTGCGCCCGCTCGCGGACGTCTTCGGCGTGGCCCTCGGTGACCTCGTGTGCGCCGAGGCCGACGACCTCGGCTGGGCCACGTGCGCCGACCGCTACGGCACCGAGATCGTCCTCGCCCGGGAGGAGCCGGAGGTCCTCGTGTACCCGGTCGCAGCGGTCGCCCAGGCGTGGCACGACGCCACCCCGGGATGGTTCCTCCGGCACCTCGCGACGGTCGTGAAGGGCCTCACCCAGGCGCCGGCCGGGGTCGACGACTGACAGCCCCCGAGACCCACGGGCCCCGGCCGCCTCACCGTCCCCCGGAGGCCGCCGGGGCCCGTGCACGTCGGCGGGAGGACCGGCCGACGCCGCGCGTCGGCTTACCCCCGGCCCGAAACGTGCCGATACTGGTCCCGTGACCACGTTCGACGACACCGGCATGTTCGAGCTGAGCCAGGAGCTCCCCGGCGAGCCCGCCCCTCCGCGACGCGCACGCGGAGCGCTCGTGTTCGTCGTCGCTGCCGCCCTCGTCGTCGCCGGCGTGGTGTGGTTGCTCGCCGTGCGCGGCTCCGACGAGGCGGAAGCCGGCCGGATGACGGTCGAGCTCCTGGCGCGTCCGGCGGAGCCGACCGACGAGGTGGCCGAGTCGGTCGTCGACGAGACGGGCATCGACCCGACCAGCGCGCGCTTCGCGGTGCGCACCGCCGCCGGCCAGCACTACGCGGCTCTGCGCTGGGACGGCGACCTGTGCCTCGTCGTCGTGCCTGACGGTGACGTGCCTCGGGTTGCGTGCGTCGCGCCCTCCACGAAGGCGGTCGTGTCGCTGTCGGCTGCGGACGGCACGCGGGTCCGCCTGGGTGCGGACCAGGCTCCCGCGCCCGACACGGACGAGGGCTGGCGCGCCGCGGGGTCGAACGTGTGGGTGCTCGACGCACCTGCGGCGGGCTGAGCCGGCTCCTCGTCAGCCTCGCCCGTCCGCGGCGTCCGTGAGGACGTCGACGATCCGCCGGACGCTCGACGACAGTCCCCAGCGCTCGGCCAGCGCCACGAGCGCGTCCGGGTCGGCCGGCACGGTCGGCAGCCGGTCGTCCACGTCCGCGACCGGGGCGTCGGGCGCCACGGTGACGACGCGCGGCGCGACCGCCAGGTAGTCGGCCGCCTCGGTGAGGCGCGTGCGCTGCGTGGCGGTCAGCCCCTTGTCCCCCGCGTCGCGGGCCGCCAGCACGCCCTCGAGGGAGCCGTAGCGCCGCAGCAGCGCCGCGGCCGTCTTCTCCCCGATGCCCGGCACGCCGGGCAGGCCGTCGCTCGGGTCGCCGCGCAGCACCGCCATGTCGGCGTACGCCCGCCCGGTGGGCACCGCGTAGCGCTCCACGAGGACGCCCTGGTCGACGACCAGCATGTCCTTCACGCCCTTGACGGGGTACAGGACCCGCACCGGCACGTCGTCGTCGACCAGCTGGAACAGGTCCCGGTCGCCGGTCACGACGTCGACCGCGTCGCGCGTGCCCGCAGGACGCGCGGCCTCCCGCGCGACGAGCGTGCCGATGACGTCGTCCGCCTCGTACCCCGGCGCCCCCAGCCGCGGGATGCCGAGGGCGGCGAGCACCTCGACGATGACCGGCACCTGCGCGCTCAGCGCGTCGGGGACCTCCTCCTCGCCCGTCGTGCCGGGGACCTCGCGCGCGACCCGGTGCGCCTTGTACGACGGCACGGCCTCGACGCGGAACGCGGGACGCCAGTCGTCGTCCCAGCAGGCGACGAGGCGCGTGGGGTGCCGGTCGGCGACGAGCCGGGCGATCATCTCGACGAGCCCACGCACGGCGTTGACCGGCGTGCCGTCCGGCGCGCGCACGGACTCCGGCACCCCGAAGAACGCCCGGAAGTACAGCGACGCGGTGTCGAGCAGCAGCAGGCGCCCGGCAGGGCCGGTGGTGGCGGTCATGGGGGCACGCTACCGACAGCCGCCCACACCCGACCCGCAGGCGGGGGGTGACGTGCGAAGCCGGGTGGCGCCCCTCCGGCACCACCCGGCTGCGCCGGTGCGCGAGCCCCTCCGGCTCGCCGTCCTGTGGGCGACCCGCGCGTCAGGCCGGGTCGAGGTCGAGCTGGTCCTCCACCACGGCGATCACGCTCCACGTGCCGCCGTCCGCGTCCGTGAGCTCCCACGCCGGCACGAGCAGGGTGGCGCCCGTCGGCGTCGTCAGCAGGGTCACGCCGAGACGCGCACCCGTGATCGTGACGTCCTGCACGGGCCACGCGACCCGGTCCCCCGGCGCCGGGACGGGCGGCACCGTCGGCTCGTCGACCGGCTGCTCCTGCGTCGTCACGGCGTCGTCGGCGGTGGCCCGCGCCAACGGCATCATGCCGCCGTACGACGCCCCGAACCGCGGGTCGTTGAGGCGCTCGACGGCCTCGTCCGCACTGATGTGGTCGTACGTGCCGAGCTCGACGAGGGTCGCGAGAGGTCCCGACACGGACTGCACCCCGGTGCCCGCGAGCTGCACGGACCAGCCGAGCCCGGTCTGCGTGCCGTCGACCACCTGGGCGCCCGTGACGCTCACGAGCCCCGGCACGCCGGTGTCGTCGGAGACGGTGAACTCGTACCCCGCGGCGTCGACCCCGAGACGCCCCATGAGGTCGCGCGCCGTCGCGACGGCGGCGTCGCCCGTGGGCGTGGCGGACGGGTCGCACACGCTCGGATCGGCCGGGGCCGGCTCCGCAGGCATGTCGGGCGCGGGCAGCGGCTCCACGGCGACGTCCGGCTCGATCGTGCCCTGCTCGACCGCTCCGCCCTCCGCCGCTCCGGACGACGTGGCGCCGTCGGGCGGCTGCGAGGTCCCGGTCGTGCACACCGACGGGTCCCACGCCCGGTCGTAGAACCACAGGCTCGCCTGGCCGTCGACGCCGACCTGCACGGTGGCGGACAGGCCGTCGTTGGTCCCGACGACCCACTGGCCCCACTCCTGGCGGGGCTCCCCGGGCACGCCGAGCACCTCGGCGACGCGCGCCGCCGTCCCGGCCGTCGCCGCGGACGTCGCGTCGAACGCCCACGCGCGGCCGGTGCCGGCCGCGCCGTCGAGCCCGCTGCCGCTGAACACCGTGCGGCCGCCGAACCACCCGGGCATGACCATGCTGCGCGAGTCGGCCGACGCCGCCATCTCCTGCGCGGGACCGGCGCCGCCGTCCGCGCCCTGCAGCGCGATGGGCGGCGCGGCCGGGTCCTGGGTCCCCGAGGCGCCGACCGCGTAGCCGCCGCCGCCGACGAGCGCGACCCCGGCCGCGACCGCGGCGACCTGGAGCCAGCGGGCCGCGGGCCGGCGGCGCGCACGCGCCGCGGCGAGCTCGTCGACCACCGGCGCGGCGCCCGCCCCGAGAGGTGCGCCCGTCGCGTCGGCGAGCCGTGCGCGCAGCCGGGCGGTGTCGGGGACGGCACCCGCTGCGGGGTCGGCGGCGCGCACGCGGGCCACGGCGTCGTCGGCCGCGGCGTCGTGGGACGTGCCGTCGGCCGGCGTGCCGTCGGCCGGCGTGCCGTCCGCGGGCGTGCCGTCCGTGGGCGTGCCGTCGTGGGGGTCGCGCGTGTCGTCCATGAGGTCCTCCTGAGGGCGTTCGGGCCCGATCTGTCTCTGCCCCGTCTGTGTGCCGAGCGGGCCGCGTCTTGCACCTGGCGGCGCCCCGCACCACGGGCTGCGCGTGACGGGTGCGTCAGGGGGTGGCGCCGACCTCGTCGAACGCCGCGCGCAGCCGCGACCGTGCGCGGGACAGCGCCGCGTCCGCCCCGCCACGTCCGACGCCGAGCGCCGCCGCGAGGGCGTCGCCGGCCAGGCCCTCCCAGGCGTGCAGCAGCAGGACCTCGCGGTCGCGCGCCGACATCCCGGCCAGCACGGTCCGCACCGTGTCGTCACGCACCGCCCGCAGGGCGGGGTCGTCGCCGTCGACCGTCTCCGGCACGTCCGCGACCAGCACGGGCCGGCTCTTGCGCCGGTGGTTGGCGACGACGTAGGCGGCGGTCCGGTACAGCCACGGCAGCTCGGCGCCCTCCGGGACGTCCTCGCGGCGGCGCCACGCGACGGTCAGGACGTCGGCCGTGAGGTCCTCGACGTCCGACGGCCCGACCCGGCGCACGACGTACCGGTGCACCGCGGTCGCGTGGTCGTCCACGAGCCGCTCGAACCACACCGCGTCGCGCGGCCCTGCGGGCGGACGGTCGCGGCCGGCCTCGGCCTCGGGCGCACCCGCGCCTGCTCGGTCGTCGGTGTCGTGCTCAGGGTGCGCGGGCACTGCGGCTCCCGGGTCGGCGGACGGGCGGACGGACGTGCGGGCAGAACGGTGCGGACACCGCCTTCATCCCCCTGGTGTCGCGGGCGCGGTGGATCTTGCACGCCCCCGTGCACCGGTTCGCCCCGCACGTCAGTGCATCGTCACCGCGGCGTCACCACGTCGTGGCGACGCCGCGCCGTCAGCCCCTCAGAGCCCGTCGGCGACGATCGCCGTGGCCCGCAGCCACGCGTCCCGCGTCGCCGGGCGCAGCTGCGCGTGGTCGATCGGGCCGCCCGTGACGAGCGCCTTGTCGTGCGGCACCTCGACGACGGCGCGCGTCAGCGCACCGAAGTGCGAGCGCAGCCGCTGCCGCAGGTCCTTGTCGACCTTCGGCTCGGGGAACGACAGGATCGTCACCGCCTGGCGCACCAGCTCGTCCTGGCCCGTGGCCCGCAGCGCGTCGAGCGCCCACGCGGCCGACTGTGCGGTGTCCTCGCGCAGCGTCGAGACGACGACGAGCTGGTCGGCCGACTGCACCGCCGCCTGCCAGTTCGACGCGCGCATGTTGTTGCCCGTGTCGACGACGAGCACGCGGTAGAACTGCGTCAGCACGTCGTGCAGCGAGCGGTACGACGCCGCGTCGACGCTCTCGATCGACGCCGCGTTCTCGTCGGACGCGAGCACGTCGAACTGCTCGTCCTGCTGCGTGCGGACGTAGGAGTCCAGGTCGCCGATCCGCAGCGTGCCGCGCTGCGTGAGGTCCGGCAGGGCGTGCAGCAGGTCGACCGCGGTGCGCTGGTGGTCGGCGTGCGACGAGCGCCAGCCGAGCGTGCCCCGCGTCTCGTTGTTGTCCCAGGCCAGCGTGTAACCGCCACGGGCCAGGCCGAACGTCGAGGCGAGCAGCATCGTCGCGGTCGTCTTGTGGGCACCGCCCTTGGGGTTGACCACGACGACCGTGCGCGGACCGTCGAACGTGCGGCGGATCGCGTCCACCTGGGAGCGGCGCGCGCGCTCGGCGGCGCCGGGGCGCGGCTTGACGGCCCCGAACGTCAGGCGACGCACCGTGCGCTGCCAGCCCTGCTCCGCCGGGCCCTCGTGGGCCGGGTGGCGGGCGGCCAGCAGGTCGTCGAGCGTCGGGAGCGAGCCGGTGTCCGCACGACGCTCGGCGCGGGTCTCCCCGCGCGCCTCGCCGCGGGACTGTGCGGTGGGCGCGGCGGCCACGGGCTCGGGTGCGGCGGCGGGCTGCGCCGGCGGCACCGGGCTGCCGTGGGCGACCGTGGGCGTCGACCCGGTGGGCGGCGCGACGTCGGGGACCGCCGACGTCTCACCCGTCGGCGCGCCGTCCGTCGGCACGACGGGCGTCGGCGCGGAGAGCGGGTCCGCCTGCGACCAGGCGGGGTCGACGACCGGCACGGGGGCGCTCAGCGCCGCCAGGTCGGTCTCGTCGGCCTCGTCGACGCGGCCGTCGGGGTGGATGAGCAGCGCCCACAGCCCGTCGGGGTCGCGGACCTCGACCGGCAGCGGGCGTCCGGCCTCCGCCGCGAGCGCGGCGATCCGACCCGTGATGGCCGCACCCGCCTCGGCGAGGTCGGCCATCGCGATGCTCTCGCGGACCCCGTCGACGCTGATCTCGCCGGTGCCGTCGTCCCGGACCTCCGCGGAGATCTGCGGCAGGTGCACCGGTGCGTCCGGTCCCTGCGGCACCGCGGCGATCGTCCCGGTCGTCGGTGCGGTCGACCCGACCGCCGTCGCGTCGACCTCACCGGTCGAGGTGCTCGGCTCCATGGCCACGTTGCCGCTCTTGCGCGTCATCTCTGCTCCCTACGTCCTGCCCGGCGCGCGACCACCGTCACCGGCACCCCGCAGGCGCGAGCACGCCACATCCCGGACGAACGTATCGCCAGTCCAGCATGTGCGCACAACGGACGGGGGGGCGGCGTCGTGCCGCGAGCACCTGCAGCGCGGCCGCCCGCGGCCGTCACGCGTCGGTGTCGACCTCGAACCACACGGTCGTGCCGCCGCCGGGCGTCTGCGCCGAGCCCCACGCGGTCGACAGCGCGTCGACGAGCGCCATGCCGCGTCCGCTGGCCTCGGTCGGCCCGGGGTGCCGGACCCGCGGGACGCCGCCGCCGCGGTCGGTGACGGCCACGCGCACGACGGACCCGTCGACGCGCACCGCGACCCGCACCGGCTCACCGGCGGGGCCGTGCACGACCGCGTTGGACACCAGCTCACCCGCGAGCAGCTCGATGACCTGGTTGGACGCACCTCCGACGCCCGCGTCGGCGACCGCGCGCATCACCCAGTGCCGCGCCTGCCGGGGTGCGCTGCGCTCGGCGGTCAGGACCACCTCGTCGTCGAGCAGGGGCGGGGGCGTGCCACGGCGGCTGCGAAGGTCCCGGACTTCTCCCACGGTCACCAGGGTGCCTGACGCGCGCCCGTCCTGCCGCCCGGACCACGACCCGGACACCCGACCGGGACGCAGGACCCGCGCCGCCTACGGGGTGCGGACCGGGGGGATCCAGCCCTGGGGCGGCATGCAGATCCACAGGATCGCGTAGATGAGGAACGGGCTGCCCGGCAGCACGAGCAGCAGGAGCAGCACGAGGCGCACGATCCAGGCGTCGATCCCGAGCCTCGCCGCCACGCCCGCGCACACGCCCGCCAGCCAGCGTCCGGTCTGCGGCCGTGACAGCCCTGCACGTGCGAACGTCTCGCGTACCGAGTCCATCCGTCCTCCTTGCTCGTCGTTGGGACGATTGTGGACGTCGGTCGACCACGCCGCCTCCGGGGTGACCCCCCATCCGTCCCTGACCCGACCCCGAGGTCTGAGGTACCTCAGACCCCGGCCCGGCGCAGACCGTGGGCGGGTGACCGATGTGCCGGCACGGGCCTCAGGACGAGCGTGGACGTCGTGCCGGGGAAGGTCCGCGACCGGCACGACGTCCACGCCGCGCGGGCCGTGGAGGAGGAGCCATGGGCACGGAGCTGTGGGGCCCGGCGCTCGACGCCGAGATCGCGTACCGCAGGGAGTCCCTCGTCGAGGGCCTGCGCCAGGCACGTGCGCGGCGGTCGCCGCGCGACGTCCGCGCGCCGGCGGGCCACCCGGTCGACGACGTGACGACCCCCGGCGGTCCGCGGCGTCGGTGGTGGCTGGTTGGATCAGGGACGTGGCACGTGGCCCGATGAGCACACCCTTCGTCGCACGCACGGAGCAGGTCGCCCGGTTGACCGAGGCGCTGGACCGGGCGCGTGGCGGCGCACCCTCGCTCGTCCTGCTGGGTGCGGACGCCGGCGTCGGCAAGACGCGGCTGCTGCGGCACGTGGGCCGGCTCGCCGCGGCCGGCGGTGCCCGCGTGGTCACGGGTCACTGCGTCGACCTGGGCGAGATCGGGCTGCCGTACCTCCCGTTCGCCGAGGCGCTCGGCGTGCTGCGGGGGCTCGACCCCGACGCGGTGACCGGCGCCGTCGCGGCGCGGCCCGCACTGGCGCGGCTCGTGGGCCAGGCGACGGACGCCACGGCGCCGGACGGCTCCCCCGGGTCCGACGCCGACGAGCGGCGCGAGCTGTTCGAGGGCGTCGCCGAGGCGCTCACGGCCTGCGCCACCGCGGAGCACCCGCTGCTCCTCGTCCTCGAGGACCTGCACTGGGCCGACGCGTCCAGCCGCGACCTCCTGCGGTTCGTCGTGTCACGGCTGGCGTCGCAGCCGGTGCTCGTCGTCGCGACGTACCGCACCGACGACCTGCACCGTCGGCACCCCTGGCGGCCCGTGGCCGCCGAGCTGGCGCGGCACCCCCGCAGCTCGCACCTGGCGCTCGGCCCCTTCACCGCCCGCGAGCTGCGGGAGTTCGCCGACGCCGTCGCCGGCCACCCGCTGGCCGACGACGTCCTGCGCCGCCTGCACGAGCGGGCCGAGGGCAACGCGTACTTCACCGAGGAGCTCATCGAGGCGGGGGCGGAGTCCGCCGTGCTGCCGTGGTCGCTCGCGGACGTGCTGCGCACACGCGTCGAGCGGCTCGACCCGACGACGGTGCGCCTGGTGCAGCTGGCGTCCGCCGCCGGCCGCCGCGTCGCCGAGCCGCTGCTGCGCGCCGCCGCCGAGGTGGACCCGCAGGTGCCGCCCGGCGCGGTCGACGCGGCGCTGCGGGAGGCCGTCACCCAGCACGTGCTCGTCGTCGAGGACGGGCGGATCGCGTTCCGTCACGCGCTGCTCGCCGAGGCCGTCTACGCGGACCTGCTGCCGGGCGAGGCCGCCGCCGCGCACCGCGCGTTCCTCGTCGCACTGGGCACCGGGACGGGCCCGGGGACCGCCGCCCAGCGTGCCGCCCACGCGCTGCTGGTCCCCGACCTGCCGGTGGCGCTGACGGCGTCGTGGGAGGCGGCGGTGCAGGCGCGGCGCGTCCTGGCCCCGGCCGAGGAGCTGCGCCACCTCGAGGTCGTGCTGCGCCTGCGGGACGCCGTGCCGGACGTCGCCGCGACGATGCCGGAGCCGCACGTCGTGGTGCTCGAGCTCGCCGCGAGCGCCGCGAGCCGCTCCGGGGAGAGCGAGCGCGCGGTGCAGCTGGCACGCTCGGCGCTGTCCGCGGCGGGTGACGACGTGGTCGCGCGCGCCCGTGCCCGCAACGCCCTGGCACGTCACCTGCTGGGCATGGAGCAGGTCGACGCCGCGCTCACCGAGGCCGCCGACGCGCTCGCCGAGCTTCCCGCGCAGTCGTCGCCGGAACGCGCGTGGGCGCTGGCGACGTACGCGCGCGCGGCGCTCAACCTGGGCCGTGAGGACGAGGCCGCGGAGGTCGCGGCACGGGCCGCGCAGGTGGCGCGCGAGGTCGGTGACGCCGGCGCGGAGTCCGACGCGCTGACGACGAGCGCGGTGGCCGAGACCCTCGACCACGAGCGCTCGACACGCCTGCTCACGCAGGCGCTCGCGCGCGCGTCGCAGACCGACGACCCCGCCACCGAGCTGCGGATCCGCTTCAACCTGACGTCCACGCTCTACTACGCGGGCGACCTGGCGCGCGCCGGCGCGGAGGCCGCAGCCGGACGACGCCGCGCGGTCGAGCTCGGCATGGCGTGGGCGCCGCACGGCGTCGACCTGCGGATGCTGGACACGCTCGTGCAGTTCGTCCGCGGCGACCTCGCGGCGCCGGTGGGGACCGGCACCGACGGCGCTCCGGGCTACGCACGCGCCCTCGTCGTCGCGGGCGAGCTCTACGCGGCGACAGCGCGTGGGGACGACGACGTGGTCGAGCGCGCGGCCGCGCTCGAGATGTGGTGGCCCCGGGACGCCGTCGTCGCCCTGCTCGCCGGCGGCAACGCGGTCGACGCGCTCACCTGGCAGGGACGCACGGCGGCCGCTCTCGTGCAGGCGGACCGCGTCGACGCCCACCTGCGCTCGCTGTGGTCGCCCGAGTACCTGGGGGGCATCTGGCTGACGGCGCTCGCGCTGGCCGCCGTCGCCGAGGAGGCGACCGCGCGCCGGGCGGCGGGCGAGGACGTGACCGACCTGCTGGCCGACGCCGACGCGCGGCTGGCACGCGTCGAGCGGACGGCGGAGCACGGCCGGCCCCGCGGCGGCCGGCTCGGGCCCGAGGGCCGCGCGTGGGTCGCACGCGCCCGGGCCGAGCACGCCCGGGCGACGGGCAGCGCCGAGCCGGACCTGTGGCGCGCCGCCCTGGCCGAGCTCGCGTACGGCCACCGGTACGAGGCGGCGCGCACCCGGTGGCGCCTGGCCGAGGCGCTGCTGGCGGCCGGGGACCGGGCCGCCGCCGGCACGGAGGCGGGGACCGCGCTCGCCGAGGCCCGTGCGATGGGTGCCCGGCCCCTGGCCGACGCGGTCGCGGACCTCGTGCGCCGTGCCCGGCTCGGCGCGGTCGCCGCACCGTCGTCGGGGGGCGACGTGCTGACGGCCCGCGAGGCCGAGGTGCTGGGACTCGTCGCGCAGGGCCTGTCGAACCGGCAGGTCGGTGAGCGGCTGTACATCTCCGGCAAGACCGTGTCCGTCCACGTGTCGAACGTGCTCGCCAAGCTCGGGGCGTCGGGGCGGACCGAGGCCGTGACCATCGCGCACGAGCGCGGGCTGCTGGGCCGCGCCCGGGACGACGGGGAGCGGGTGTCGGCGCCCGGCCCTACGGTGTGAGCCATGGCACAGACCCCCGCGGTGGAGCTGGACGTGCGCGGCCGGACGGTTCGCGTCAGCAGCCCGGACCGCGTCGTGTTCCCGGAGCGCGGGCTCACCAAGCTCGACGTGGTGCAGCACTTCCTCGCCGTGGGCGACGGGATCCTCGGCGCGCTGCTGCACCGGCCGACGACGCTCGAGCGCTGGCCGAAGGGCGTGTTCGAGGGCGCGCGGATGGCGACGCGGCAGGACTCGTCGGGGGACGCGTTCTACCAGAAGCGCGTGCCGCAGGGCGCCCCGGGGTACGTGGAGACGTCGCGCATCGCGTTCCCGTCGGGCCGGACGGCCGACGAGGTCGCCCCGACCGAGCTCGCGGTGGTCGCGTGGGCCGCGAACCTCGGCACCCTGACGTTCCACCCGTGGCCCGTGGTCCGGGACGACGTCGACAACCCGGACCAGGTGCGCATCGACCTGGACCCGCAGCCCGGGACCGACTTCGCCGACGCCGCGCGCGTCGCCCCGCACGTGCGCGAGCTGCTCGCCGAGCACGGCCTCGAGGGCTTCCCGAAGACGTCGGGCGGCCGGGGCCTGCACGTCTTCGTGCCCATCGAGCCGGAGTGGTCGTTCACCGACGCGCGCCGGGCGACCATCGCGTTCGGCCGCGAGCTGGAACGGCGGCTGCCCGACGACGTCACGATGAAGTGGTGGAAGGAGGAGCGGGGGTCCAAGATCTTCGTCGACTACAACCAGATGGCCCGCGACCGCACCATCGCGTCGGCGTACTCCATCCGCTCCAACCCGCGCGCCACCGTGTCCGCACCGCTGACGTGGGACGAGGTGCCGGACGTGCACCCCGACGACTTCGACGTCCTGACGATGCCGGAGCGGTTCGCCGCGGTCGGCGACCTGTTCGCGCCCCTCGTCGCCCACAGCGCGCCCCGCTACCGGATCGACTCGCTGCTCGAGCTCGCCGACCGCCAGGAGCGCGACGAGGGCGAGGGCGACCTGCCCTACCCGCCCGAGTACCCGAAGATGCCCGGAGAGCCCAAGCGCGTGCAGCCGAGCAAGGACCGCGACCGGCCGCGCTGACGTGACGCGCACTGACGTGACGCGCACTGACGTCCCGTCGACGCACGCGCGACGCCAGGGGCGCCGTCAGCCGCGGTACTCGTAGTGCCAGTACTCGGGGTTCGACCCGTCCTGGCGCGCCCAGGCCGGTGACACCCAGCCGTACGCGGGGCCGTGGGCGACGAGCCACGCGCGCGCCGCGGAGTCCCAGCCGTAGTCGCACGGCAGCTCCGGCACGTCGAGCGCGAGGCCCGTCCCGTGCGACGACGTGCCGGGGACGGCCGCGACGGATCCCAGGGCCGCGCGCATCGCGACCTGCGTGTCGTAGTCGCGGTAGGTCAGGTCGAGCGCCAGGTCGTGCCCCAGCGCCGCCCGGAACGCCGCGTTCAGCCGCTCGAGCGCCGCGGCGGCGTCCGACCGCAGGTAGAACGGCGTGCCGCGGGAGTCACGCGCCCACGACACCGCGGCCAGCGCGGACGCCGGCAGCCGCCCGTTGGACCCGTCCCCGCCGTCCGTCGGGACCGAGGTGTAGAACGCGGGGCCGCCGTAGGTCGTCGCGCAGCGGTCGGTCGCCGCGGACGCGCCGCCGGACGTCGCCGCGCGGGCCCGCGCCGCCGGCGTCGCGCGCGCGGCCTGCCGTGCCGCCTCGGCGGCCTGCACCGCGGCCGCGCGAGCCTCCTCCTCCGCCACCGCCGCGTGCACCGCCTGCTCGGCACCGACCACCGCAGCCGTGAGCTGCCGGGCCGCCATCGGCGATGCCGTGGCCGCGGCGCTCTCCGCGACGTCGAGCTGTGCGGCGAGGGCCGCGCGGGGCGCGTCGTCCCCGATCCTGCCTGCCGACGCCTCGAGCGTGCCGCGCGCCTGCGCGACCGCCGACCCGAGTGCCGCACGCGCATCCGCCTGCAGGGCCGCCGCACCGGCGGCGTCCCAGACCGCACCGGCCTGCGCCCGGGCACCGAGGTCGTCGCGCGCCGCCGCGAGCTCGCCGTCGACCCGCAGCTGCGCCGCCTCCCGCAGGGCCAGCGCCTCATGGCGCTCCGCGGCCACCCACGCCTGGGCACCGCCGCCCACGGCGAGTGCGACCGACAGCGCGGTGACGGCGACGACGGCGACGCGACGGATGGCGACCTCCCCAGGGCGGACGGACCACGCTAACCCGCACCCGCGGACCTCACACTCCCGAGGGCTCAAGACGGGAGCCGTGCACGCCGATGACCCAGGAATGGACAGTCTCTCGCCCGCGCTCGCGGCGAGGTCCGCCGTACCGGCAGCGGGCCCCGCGTTCGCGCGTCCGTTGACCTCCGGTGAGTCCGCGCACCTCGACCGGCTGCGGGAGTGGCTGCGCGGCGACGGTACCGACGCGAGCGTCGCCGCCGCCCTCGACGCCCGGTGGGAGCGCCTGCTCGAGACGCACCCCCCGGAGGTGCCCGCACCCGCCGGTGTGGCCGCCGCGATCGGTATCGCCGTCGGCGACCTGCTCGTCGCCTCGGTCACCGACGCGGTCTGGCAGATGTGCCCGGGACCCGACGGCGCGACGCCCGGCGTGCTCCTGGTCGACCGTCCGCACATGCCGGTCCTGCCCGTGCTCGACGCGCACGCACGCTGGCGCGTGCGCTCCTCGGGGTGGGTGGTCGACTACGTGCAGCGGGCCGCCGCGCACCTGCTGCAGGGTCGCCCCGGCGTCCCGACGCCGCACCCCTCACCCGACGCGCTCGCCGTCCCGGCGTCCGAGCCCGAGCCTGCGGCGTGGACCCCGACGTTCGTCGAGGACCCCACCCCCGAAGGCGAGCCCGAGGCCGAGGCGTGGACCCCGACGTTCGTCGAGGACCCCACTCCCGAGGCGGAGACCTGGACCCCGACGTTCGTCGAGGACCCGACCCCCGAGGCCGAGACCGAGCCCGCGAACTGGACCCCCACGTTCGTCGAGGACCCCACCCCCGTCCCCGGACCCGAGACCGGGACCGCGGCCTGGACCCCCATCTTCGTCGAGGACACGGCGGATGCCGTTGCCGCCCCGGAGCCGTACGCCGCGCCCACCCCGTGGGAGCCGGCGCCGGAGACGACGGCGTTCCCCACGCCGGGACGCGGCATGCCCGTGACGGTGCACGAGCCCCTGACGCCCGAGGACCTGCCGCACCGCCCCTCGGAGCGCGTGCAGGACCTCGCGCTGCGGGCGCTGGAGCTCGCGCTCGACCGTGCCGTCAGGGACGTCGCCGGGTGCGCGCCGTTCGTGCTGGTGCGCGAGCAGCACGACATCGAGGTGCTCGACTTCCCGAACAGCGACGCCGGTGTGGCACAGGCCCGTGACGCCGCGCGGACCGGCGGGTACACCGCGGCCGCGGTCGCGTGGACCAGCCCGGCCGACGCGTCGCGCCCGCACCCGCGGGTCGTCGTCGACGCATCCTCCGCCGGGCGTCCCGGGATCCGGGTCGCGCACTCGTTCCTGCACGACGAGGACGGCGGTCACGAGGTCGGTGGGCCGCAGGTCGTGGGTCAGTCCGCACCCGTCCTGTAGGCGGAACCGGATCGCCCTCTCACCACCTGGTGGCTGGATGGTGTCGGCGGCCCGCCCTACGCTCGGTCGTGACCGCGTGCCCGGCGCACGCCGCTCGACGAAGGAGCGACCCGTGAGCGTCCACGTCCCCACCGACGCGTACGACCGCGTCCCGCGGCCGCCCTCGGAGCTGTCGGCCGCGCGCAGGATCGGGTCGTCGTGACGGCGGAGGCTCGTCTGCACGCGGCGGCCGAGGCGTTCGCCGAGCTGCCGGGCGTCGTCCTGCCGGCGGCGGGGCGTCGGCACTTCGGCACCGCGACGCTGCGGGTGGACGGCCGCATCGCCGCGTTCACGCCGGAGGACCACCTGGTCGTCAAGCTGCCCGCGGCGCGCGTCGCGGCACTCGTCGCCTCCGGCGAGGGGCTGGCGTTCCCGTCAGGGCGACCGCCCATGCGCGAGTGGGTCGCGATCGTGTCGGACGAGCCGCAGGTCTGGCACGACCGGATCGCCGAGGCGCTCGCGTACGTCGGCGCCTGACCGGCGACCGCACGGCCTGCTCGGGTGCCCGTCAGCCGACGGGGGCGTCCTCGATGCCGGCCTCGACCTTCCGCTTGCCGTTGCGCACCTCGGCCCCGCCCATGATCGCGACGATCCGGACGTCGAGCACCGGTCCGCCGCCCACGGGCAGCTCGGCCTTGTTCTCCCAGCCACCGAGGAGCGGCAGGCCCGTCGTGCGGACCTCCCACGTGCGCGGCACCTTGATGTCGACGCCGCCCCAGAACGTGAAGACGTCGATGCGGGCCGACCCCTCGATGTCCGCCTCGCGCAGGTCGAGCTCGACCCCGCCCATGATCGCGGTGAGGCTCGCGGAGCGGAACTGCCGAGTGCGCGTGCGCCGCTCCGTGCCCCACCAGAACGCGATCGCCGTGATGTGGTTCTCCCGCTCGTTGCGCGCGGCCGCGCCGAAGGTGATGCCGAGCCCGATGAGGATGACCGCGATCGGCCACAGGTAGTCCCACACGCTCACGTCGAGCACGTCGAGCCGGTCGAGCAGCAGCACCACGCCGGCCGCCGTGATCACCGCGGGCCCGAACCACGCGCGCGGCACCAGCAGCAGCGACGTCACGCCCACGAGCACGACGAGCAACGGCCACAGGGTGGCGACGACGGTCCCCAGGTCGATCTCGACGACGCCGGTGCGCTCGAGCAGCAGCACGACCCCGGCGAGGACGACGAGCACCCCCACCAGCACCTGACCGTACGAGCGACGAGACTCCATGCGGTCAACCTAGCGGGGTGCTCGGCGCGTGGTCAGCAGGCGCACGGGCGGTCACGACACCGTGGCCGTGGCGGGGTGGTCGAGGCAGGACGTCACCGTCCGGACGCACTGCGGGCACGGCTCGCAGTCCGCGCTGCCCTCGACCTTGTCGAACCAGGCGAGGTTCCGCCCTGCCGGGCAGTCGTCGTCCTCGTGGTAGACGTGCGCCGCGGTGCTGCGCGCGGAGTGGTACGGACGAACTCGCATGTCGGCCTCCTTGCCGAGACGCCATGCCCCGCCTTTGGGGCCGTCATCGCAGGCTAGGAGCGGCACGGGGAGAGAACCAGGGACCTCCGTCCGTGGACCTCCCCGGTCTCGCCGTCTCACGGGAGCACGACGTCGATCCGG
>Ga0233363_1000242_pt1 | contig 25987 bp, 26 predicted proteins | sample ElkDunMinimDraft_18_FD_191534 | JGI IMG/M metagenome (GOLD analysis project Ga0233363, IMG submission 191534) | Fecal eukaryotic communites from dung pellets of Tule Elk in California, USA - Elk Dung C16 | ecosystem: Host-associated > Mammals > Digestive system > Large intestine > Fecal | place... | reverse complement strand
GGTCGGGTGTTCGGGGGGTCGGGTCGGGTGTTCGGGGGGCCGGGTCGGGTGTTCGGGAGGGCGGGTCGTGAACCGGCAGCGGGGGGTCGACGTGCGGCCGGCGGCCGTGGCCGTGTCGCTGGTCGACGGGCTGCCCGAGGCGTTCGTCGCGTCACCGGGCACCGTCGCGTTCGTGCGGGCGTTCGACGACGGCTTCGCGCCGTTCGCGACGGTCCTCGACCACCTCCCCGCCTACGCCGACCCCCGGTACGCGCCCGACGACCTGGTCCGGTGGGTCGCGTCGTGGCTGTCCCCTGCCGTCGCGGCGCGGCGCCCGGCCGCGCTGCTGCGCGCGCACCTGCCGGACCTGGTGACGTCGGCGGTGGCCCGCGGGACGCTGCGGGGCGTCACCGCCGCCGTCCGCGCCTGCACCGGCTGCGAGCCGGAGGTCACGGACAGCGGCGGCACCGCGTGGAGCCGCCGCCCGCACGGCCCGATGCCGGGCTCGCCGCGGCTGCACCTCGACGTCGGTGTCCGTCTGCTGCCGGAGGAGCCGGACCCCGACGACGTCCTCGACCTGGTCCGCGCGGTCGTCGAGGACGTGCGCCCGGTGCACGTCCCCACGACGGTCCGTCTGCTCGCGTGACGTCCGCCCCGGCCGCCGGACGGCGCACGACCAGCGGCACCGAGGACACCCGGTCAGGGCACCGCGAGGGTGCGGGTGGCCGGCACCGGCGCGACTCCGAGCTCGTCCAGCACCGCGGCGTACTCGCGACGCGCCGCCGCGGCGGCCGCCGGACGCCCGTCGGTGACCAGGCCGCTGACCAGCCGCCGCCACAGGTCGTCCTGGAACCGGTCGAGCGCCAGGCCGCGGCGCACGACCGCGACGGCGCCCGCCGTGTCACCGCGTGCCATCAGCAGGTCGGCGAGCGTGGCGCACGCCCGCACCACGCCGGCGCGCACGGTCTCGCGCGGCCCGACGACCCACTCCGCCGTCCCGTCCTGCGGCAGCAGCTCGGCCGCACCCACGTCGACGACACGCTGCAGCGCGACGAGGGCCGTCGCCTCGTCCCGGGCGCCGAGCGCGACGTCCGCGGCACGCGACGCGAGCTCGAGCCGGCGCACGTCGTGCACCGTCCGCCCGTCGACGCCCAGCGCATAGCCCTGCTCCACGCGCCGCAGCACGGCCCCCGCGCCGGGATGGGCGACGTCGAGCGCGCGTCGCACGTCGCTGACGGCGACCTGCAACGAGTGGTTCCCGCGCTCGGGGAGGCGGCCGGGCCAGAACCACTCGACGAGACGGTCGCGGTGCACCGGTGCCGGGGCCGCCAGCGCGAGCGCCCGCAGCAGTGCGGCGTGCTGCGGGCGCAGGCTCGACGTCGGCACGGTGGACCCGGCCACGTCGAGCCGGAAGTCGCCCAGGCAGCGCACGTCGAGCAGCGGGGCGGGTGCGGGTGCCGTGACCACCAGAGCGGGGACGGCGACGGTCGGGGCGACCCGGACGGTGCGACGCGCGACCAGCCGCACCCACGCCTGGACCCCCGCGGCGCGCGCGAGCCGTCCCCACCTGTCGGCGGGCGCACCGAGCGCGACGAGCGCGAGCGCGTGCGGCACCGGCCCGCACCGGGCCGCGTCCGCCTCGAGCGCCGACGAAGGCGGGCCACCGCCGTGCCGGACCTGCGCGACGGCCATGGCGGCACGGGCCCACGCCGCGAGCGCCGGGGCACCGAGCGCGTCGAGCGCGTCGGCCGCGCGCCGCGCCGCGCCGACGGTCTGCGCGAGCTCCCCCGCGACCGTCACCGAGCCGAGTGCGTCGAGCAGGCCGAGGAGTGCCGCGCCCCACGCGTCCCCCACCCCCATGCAGCGTTCGCGCAGGTGGCGCAGGCCGTCGCTCCCCGTGGCGGGGCGGCTGGCGAGCTCCAGGCCGTCGGCCAGGCGTTCGAGCGCGGGTGCGCCCACGAGCTTGGCGGCGGTGTGCGCCCGCTCGCGCGCGTCGCAGGCCCCGCGCCCGTGCAGGAGCGTGAGGCACGCGGCCTGGCCGAGCAGCGCGACCGCCTCGACCACGGGCTCGGCAGTGGCTCGTGCCTGCACGGCGGCGAACCGCCGGGCCGCCGCCCGCACGTCGCCCCCGACGAGCCCCGCGACGGCCGCCGCCAGGGCATGACCCACGTCGTCCCCCGCGTCGGCCGCGAGGCACTCGCGTGGCCGGGCGAGCGCGCGTCGCACGAGGGTGACCCACTCCGTCGACGCACCCATCGGCGGCTCCACCCACACGTGCACCATCCGGCGTTCGCGGGCCACCAGCGCACGGCGCGACCCGGTGGCCGCCCGGTCCTCGGCGACGGTGTACGCCTCGAGCGCCGCCTCGAGCGCGCCCTCCACGAGGTGCCGCCGCGCGAGCGCGAGCGCCACCCACGGGTCGGAGTCGCGGATCGCGACGGGCAGGAGGTCGAGCCACGGACCGGGGCGGCCGGCGAGGTCGTCCCCGCCGACCGTCAGCACGCGCCGCGCGGCGTCCCAGTCCTGCGCGCGGCACGACGAGCGCAGGGCGTCGCCGTACTCGCCCGCCGCCAGCGCAAGGGCGGCAGCGCGCCGGTGCAGCTCGCGCGCGACGGCCCCGCCGCCGCGGTCGGCGAGCGTGTCGAGGAGGTAGCCGCGCACGACGTCGTGGCACTCGTACAGCGTGCCGTCCGCGTCGTCCACCGCCGTGAGGAGCCCGTGGCGGTGCGCCGCGGCGAGCAGGCGCGCGCCGGAGTCGGTGCCGAGCAGCGCGTCGCACCGGTCTGCCGAGAGCCTGCCGAGCACGGAGGTGCGCACGAGGAGCTCGCGCACCGACGCGGGCAGCCGGTCCAGCACGTGACCCGTGAGGTAGTCGGCGACGGCGGGCCCGCGGCCCGCGCGCTCGAGGAGGCGGCCGCGGCTGCTCGCGGGACGGTCACGCGTCGCGAGGTGGAAGAGCTCGAGCCCCGCAGCCCAGCCGCGCGTGCGCTGCGTGAGCTCGGCGACCTCGGCAGCGCGAAGGGGTGCCGCGTGGTGGCCCCGGAACAGCTCGTCCACCTCCCACGTGCGGAACCGCAGGGCCTCGCCGTCGATGACCCGCGCGGTGCCGGCGAGCTCGCGGCACGGCACGCCCGCCGGCATGCCCCGGCTCCCGAGCACCATCCGCAGGCCCGCGGGCTGGTGCCGCACGAGCAGCTCCACGACCTGCGCGGCCCGGCGACGGTCGGCCGTGTGCGCGTCGTCGAGCACCAGCAACGCCGGTCCTGCCAGTCCGTCGCCGAGCGCCGCCAGTGCGTCGTCGGCCGTGTGCCACGGCTCGGGCGGCACGACCCAGGGGAGCGCGGCGCAGGCGGCGTGCAGGTGCCGGACCAGGACCTGCGGGTCGTCGAGCGCGGGGTCGAGCGTCACCCAGGCGACGGGCAGCCCGGACGCGTCGGCGACGTGCGCGAGCAGCGTCGTCTTGCCGCACCCGGGCCCGGCGACGACCGCGACGAGGTGCGCAGCCGAGGGCCCGACGAGCGGCGCCAGCAGGCGCACACGCCGCAGACCGGTCGGCTCCGGGCGCGCGACGCGAGCGCGGAGCACCGGAACCGCTCCGGTGCTCGCGGGCACGTCCTCGGCCGCTCGCATGCGTCTCCCCTGTGCTTCACCCTCGGCCCCCGCGCGGGTGTCGCGTACGCTGACCGTAGCGCCGGACGAACCGTACGAACAGGACGATTCTGCGGCGAGGCCGGGCGAGGGGACGCGGTCGTGCAGCACCCGGGCGGGGGGCCGGAGACGGCGGACGGGCCGCAGGACGACCTGTCCGACCTGCTCGCGCCCGCCGACGTGCAGTTCCGCCCGGCACCACCGGCGGTGCGCCCCCGACGACGCCCGGCGCCCGTCCCCGCGGAGCCCGTGGACGCCGTCGAGACGGCGTGGTCCGCGTCCCCGGATCTCACCCGGCCCCACGAGCCGTCGCCGCCCCCCGGTGTGCCGTCGCCCACCGCCGCGCCGACCTCCGCCGTCCCGCCGGCCTCCGTGCCGTCGGCTCCTCCGCCACCCGTGCCGCGTCGGGACGACGTCGTGACGTTCGGACGCTGGTTCCAGCCGGTGGCGGGCGGTGTGCTGCCACGCCCGGACCCCGACGAGCCGGTGGTCGCGGTCGTCAGGGCGGCACCCGGCAGCACCGTCCACGCGATCACGGCCGGTCACGTGCGACGGGCCCCCGTGACGCTGGCGGCCGGCGGGCTCGAGCTCGCCGGTGACGACGGCACCACGCTCGTCCTCACCGCACCCCCCGACACCGCGTGGGTGCGCGACGACGAGGACGTCGCGGCCGGGGAGGTCGTGGGTGTGCTCCCGACGGGCGACGGCACCGGGGGCGACGTCGAGCTCCGGGTCCTCGTGATCGGGCAGGACGGGGTGCCGCGCGACGCGGTGGACGCTCTCGTCGGGCTGCCCGACCCCGGGGAGCTCGACCTGGGGCCCGGGCTCGGCACCGACCCGTTCACCCTGGACCTCGAGATCGCCGGTCGCGTCGACGGGCGCGGTGCGCCATGACGACCTGTCCACGGTGCGGGCACGACAACCCCGACGACGCCCTGCTGTGCGGCACGTGCCGGGCGTACCTGGGGTGGACGCGACGCACGGACGCCGCGACGCCTGGCGCACCGACGACAGGGGCACCGGTGGTGCCGTCGGCCACGCCCCCGCCGGAACCGACGGCCCCGCCCGTGCCCCCGACGCCTGCCGGACCCCCGCCGCCGCCGACCCCGACGCCTGCCGAACCGGCACCGCCCGCCGCCCGCGCCGCGCGGAGCACGGCACCACCGGCACCGATCGCTGTCCCCCACGACCGGGCGGCGGCGCCGCGCCCCGTCCAGGTGCCTGCCACCGGCACGCCTCGACGGTCCGCGCGCCCGACGGCTCCCCCGGCACCGACGGCACCGGCCTCCCCCGCGGGCCGGTCGGCATGGACGCCCTCGACGTCGTCTCCGACGCCCGCAGCACCCGGCCCCCTGCCCGGGCGCGACAGCGCCTCGGGAGGCCCCGCGCCCGTACAGGTGTCGCTGGGACCGTCGGCTCCGCGCCCGGCCCGGCCCGGCGCGCGCAGCGCCCCGCCGCGCACCATCGGTGTCCGGGTCGCCGCAGGACCGTCCCGGATCGACCCGCAGCGTCCCATCGGCCCGGACGTCGACGCACCGACCCGCACGTCGAGCTTCGAGGCGCTGCAGCCGACGGCCGCGCAGGGCGAGCCGGGTGGGCCGGGCGGGCCGGGCGGGCCCGCACCACGCGCCGACGGTGCGCGACCGCGGCCGTCCGGCGGCGGTGTGCCGGTGTTCGAGGACGCGGTGCGGTGCCCGTCGTGCGGCCGCGCGCTGCCGGTGTCGCGCCGCTTCTGCCGCTGCGGCGCGACCCTGGCACCGCCGACCGCCCTCGTCGAGGAGGGCGCACCGCCGGCGACGCCCTGGTACCGCCGCGCGGTGGGCTCGGGGGTGTCGTTCCGGCGACGCCTGCGCGCCGCGAACCACGGCGTGCGCGTCGTGTTCGACCGGGGACGCGCGGCGCAGGTGCACGTGGCGCGCGCGACGGTCGCCCTCGCTGCGGTCGGCCTCGCGGGGGTCGTGGTGCTGCCCCAGGCGTCGGACGTGCGGGACCGGGCCTACGCGATCCTGCAGCAGGTCGACCCGCGGGGCTACACGCGCGTCGCCGGCCTGACGGCGACGACGGACCCGCCACCGGCCGCCGAGCCCGCCGGCGACCCAGCCGCAGACCCGGCGGCGCCAGCCACGGACCCCGCAGCGGACCCCCCCACCGACCCCGCCGCCCCACCGCCCGAGACCGCATCCCCGGTCGCCGACCTCGCCTTCGGCCCCCAGAACGCGGTCGACGGCAGGACGGGCCGGGCCTGGTCGGTGCCGTGGGCAGCACCCGCCGACGCGGGACCCCCGTGCGCGCGTCCCGGCGGGGCGCCCGCGCTCGTGCTCACCCTGCCCGGCCCGACGGACGTGGACCGCGTCGGCCTGGTCGTCGGGCTGCCGGAGTCGGCCCCGGACCGCGCGCGCCAGGCGGTGCCGGCGCTCGTGGACGTGACGTGGCTGCCCTCGGGCCGCTGCACGACCATCGAGCTCACGGACTCACCGCAGCTGCAGACGCAGGACGTCGCGGACGTCCGCGGTGCGACGTCGGCGCGGGTGGTGGTCGTGGACGCGCACCTGCCCCAGGACCCGCCGGCGGACCTGCGGGTCGCCGTCGGCGAGGTGGTCGTCCTGTCGCACGGCCGGCTCGGGTCCGGCTGACCAGCCGCACGTCCGCGTGGACGTCAGGTCAGCGCGATCGCGATGAGCAGCATCGTCACGAGGAACCCCGTCAGCAGGTTGAGCCACAGGAAGGTGCGCCAGCCGGCGTTCGCGCGTTCGCAGTCGTCGTCGGTGACGTCGCGGAACCGCCAGGTGCTCACCGCGTACGGGAGCGGCAGGAGGGCGGCCAGGACGCCGGGCCACGGCAGCGCGAGCAGCACGGCGGCGGCGGCGAGGTACGCGGCGGTCGCCGCCAGGACCGTCGGACGGGCACCGAGCACGGTCGCGATCGACGCCAGGCCGCCGGCGCGGTCCGCGCGGACGTCCTGCACGGCGCCGAAGGCGTGCGACGCCATCCCCCACAGGAGGAACGCGACGAGCACGGGCCACACGGTGCGCGCGCCGAGGTCGGCGTCGGCGAGCACGAGCGCGTAGAGGAGCGGGCCGACGAAGTGCACGGCCGAGGAGAACGAGTCGAGGACCGGACGCTCCTTGAACCGCAGCCGCGGCGCCGAGTAGGCCACGACGTCGAGGAGCACCAGCAGCAGCACGACCCCCGCGAGCGGCGACCCGAGCGCCAGCAGCCACACGACGAAGGGCACGGTCGTGACGGCGCACGCCACGAGGATCCGGCGGTGCACGGCGCGGGCCCGGGACGGGTCCACGAGCCCGCCCTCGATGCCGCCCTTGCGCGGGTTGGCCAGGTCGGACGCGTAGTCGAACACGTCGTTCACGCCGTACATCAGCAGGTTGTACGGCACGAGGAAGAACAGCGTGCCGACGACCAGCCGCACGTCGAGGCGGCCGTCGGTGGCCATGAGCCAGCCGGCGGCGAACGGGTAGGCGGTGTTGACCCAGGAGAACGGCCGGGAGGCCGCGAACAGCTCGCGCATCAGCCCTCGGCCCCCGGTGGGGCGGCGTCCGGTCCGGCGGCCGGGTGCCCGTCCGGGCGGGACGACGTGCGCGGCGAGCGCCCGAGCACGGTCCACAGCACGGGGACGAGGACGGCGGCCGCGATCGCGTACGCGAAGTCCTCGAGCGGGGCGCCCCAGACGTGCACGCCCAGGATCTTGGCGGGGTCGAAGACGTACAGGCCGACGTCGATCATGATCGTGTCGAACACCGCGGTGAGGACGCACAGGAGCAGGGACGCCCAGACCAGCGGCCACGCGCGCAGGCGGCGCAGCACGGGCCACGACACGGCGGCCAGCACGACGAGCACGAGCACGTTGAGCACGATGTTGGTCACGACCCCTCCCGTCCCGTGCGCGGCGCGGCGTCCCGTAGCGCGTCGCGTCCCGCCGCACGCTGCGCCGCCGACACGTCGAACCAGCGCCACGCGAGCAGGCCCGTGTAGCTCAGCAGCGCGAGGAAGAACGCCTCCTCGACGGGCAGCTCGGGCGCCAGCAGCAGCCCGGTCATGTGGGGCGAGTCCCCGCGCGCGAAGATCCCGAGCACGAGCCCGGCGACGTCCCACAGCAGGAAGCCCACGACCCCGAGCCCGACGGTCCACGCCGCGCGCCGCGCGTCGTGCCAGAACGCGAGCCGGAACCGTCGGTCGATCATCGCGAGCCCGGCCAGGGACAGCAGCAGCGCACCGAGGTACATCAACCCGGTCATGCACGCCCTGCCGTGACGTCGGACCACAGGCCGCGCGGCAGCCCGGAGGCGAGGTACCCGGGCCGCAGCGGCGCCGGCAGCGGGCGCGACGACGTCTCCCCCAGGAGCCGCTTGGCGACCAGCTCGGCCCCGATGAGGACCATCGGCAGCCCGACACCCGGAACCGTGCCGCCACCCACGTGCAGCAGGTTCGGCACCCGGTGCGAGGCGACGCCCGGCCGGAACATCGCGGACTGGCGCAGGGTGTGCTCCATGCCGAGCGCGGTGCCGCGCCACGCGGACAGGTCGCGCGCGAAGTCGGCGGGTCCCACGACGCGGCGCACGACGACGCGCGAGCGCAGGTCCGGCACCCCGGCCCAGGCACCGACCTGGTCGAGGTAGCGGTCCGCGTGCGCGTCGAGCTCCCCCGGTCGGGTGCCGAGCGCGGGGTCGGCCGGGAACGGCACGAGGACGAACAGGTTCTCGTGCCCCGGGGGCGCCGCGGTGGGGTCGGTCGCGGTCGTGCGTGAGACGTAGAGCGACGCGACGTCGGGGACGCGCAGCCCGGCCGCGGGCGTCGCGCGGCCCGACCCGAGGATGTCCTCGAAGTTGCCCGGCCAGTCCTGCGTGAAGAACAGCGAGTGGTGCCGCAGCTCCGGCAGCGCGCCCCGCACGCCCGCCATGACCAGCAGCGCCGAGATGCCCGGACCGCGCCGCTCCCAGACGTGCTCCGGCAGGTCCGCGTGGTCCGGCCCGAGCAGCGCGGTCTCGGTGTGGTGCCGGTCGGCTCCCGACACGACGACGTCGGCGGGGACGACCGTGCCGTCGGCGAGCCGGACGCCCCGGGCGACACCGCGACGTCGCGGGTGCCGCCGCGTGCGGGGGGCGTCGTCGACCTCGACCGCGACGACGTCGGCGCCCGTGCGCACGACGACGCCCTCCTCGACCGCGGCCTTGGCGAGCTCCTCGACGAGCGTGTACATGCCACCGCGGGGGTAGTAGACCCCCTCGCCGAGGTCGAGGTGGCTCATCAGCGAGTACAGCGCGGGCACGCGGTACGGCGAGGACCCGAGGAACACCGCGTGGTAGCCGAGCACCTGCCGCAGCACGGGGTGCCCGACGGTCCCGGCGATGCGCTCCGCGAGCGTCTGCGTCAGGAGCCGGGCCAGGGTCCCCGAGCGACGCAGCACGTCCGCCGAGAGCGCACGGTCGGGGCGCTCGAACGTCGTGTAGAGGAAGTGGTCGAGCGCCGTCCGGTACGCCTCGCCGGCGTCGTCGACGTACCGCCGGATCGCCGCGCCGGCACCGGGCTCGATCGCGTCGAACGTCGCGGCGTCGGCGTGCGGGTCGGAGACCACGTCGAACGGCTCGACGCCCGACCCCGGCTCGGGGAACAGCCGGTACGCGGGGTCCAGGCGCCGCAGGTCCACGTGGTCGGCCACCCGCCGTCCGAGCAGCGCGAACGTGTGCTCGACGACCTCGGGCATGAACCACCACGACGGCCCGGTGTCGAACCGGAAGCCGTCGGCCTCCCACGTCCCCGTCCGCCCGCCGAGCTGCTCGTGCCGCTCCAGCAGCGTCACCCGGGCTCCGCCGCGGGCCAGCAGCGCGGCGGTCGCCAGGCCGCCGACACCGCCGCCGACCACGACGACCCGCACGCCACCGCTCACGGGGCCACCGCCCGCGAGCGCAGCAGCGGGGTGTCGCGGACCCGGTCCCTCGTCTCACCGGCCAGGACACCCGCCACGGCCCGCGCGACGACGACGGCCTTGACCGGCCCGGGCACGCGGACGCGCCGCACGCGCAGCGTCTCGACGGGTGTCGCGGCGAGGTCGCGCAGCAGCCGGTCGTAGAGCGCGGTGGTCGCGGCGACGGCGCACCGGGCACGGGTCGGCAGCAGCGGGAGGGCGGCGCGCGCGCGGTCCAGGTCGCCGCCGATCTCGTCGAGGACCGCGCGGACGTCGGCGTGCGTGAGGTGCTCGGGGTCGACGCCCGGCAGGTACGCGCGCCCCAGGTCGCCGCTGTCGGCGGCGAGGTCGCGCAGGAAGTTGATCTTCTGGAACGCGGCACCGAGCGCACGCGCGCCGTCGACGGCCGCGGGCGCCGGCTCGACCCGCGGGCCACCGGGCCGCCGCTCGGCGTCGAGGAAGACGCGCAGGCACATGACGCCGACGACCTCCGCGGACCCGTAGACGTACCGCTCGTAGCTCTCGCGGTCGTGCGTGCGGACGGTGAGGTCGGCCCGCATCGAGGCGAAGAACGGGTCGATCTCGCCGTGGCCGATGCCGGTGCGGCGCGCGGCGCGCGCGAACGCGTGCACGACGACGTTGGTCGAGTAGCCCGTGCGCAGCGCGCGCGCGACCTGCGCCTCGAGCTCGTCGAGCTCGTCCCCCGCGTCGGGCCCGCGGTAGGTGTCGACCACCTCGTCCGCGAGGCGCACGAGGGCGTAGACGGCCTGGATGTCGGCGCGGGTGCGTGCGCCGAGCAGGCGCGTGCCGAGGCCGAACGACGTCGAGTACGCCCGCAGCACGAGCGCGCTGGCCCGCATCGCGGTCGCGTCGTACAGGACCTGACCCGTGGTGGCCGTGCGCATGTCGTGCGTCCTCATCTCGGTCGTGCCGGGTGGTCCGGGTGCCGTCAGCGCGCGCGCCCGGCGAGGTCGTCGACGACGCCCGCCAGGTACGTGGCCAACGGCTCCGGCAGGATCGTGGCGAGCGTACGCGCGATGTCGGCGCTGCGGCGCGCCAGGGCGCGCACGTCCTCGACCGCACCGGTGTCGTGGAGGACGTCGACGACCGCGCGCGCCCCCGCCTCGTCGAGGTCCGGGCGCCCCACGTGGGTCGCCAGGACCGCGGCCTGCCGGGTGTCGGCCCGTCCCCAGGCCACCCGCAGCAGCTCGGTGCGCTTGCCCTCGCGCAGGTCGGACAGGACGGACTTGCCGGTGAGCGCGGGGTCGCCGACCGTCCCGAGCTCGTCGTCGACCAGCTGGTACGCGACGCCCAGCGCCGTCCCGACGCCCGCGAGCACGGCCCGTGCGGCGCCGGGTGCACCGGCGAGGACCGCACCGGACTCGAGCGGGACGCGGAACGAGTAGACGGCGGTCTTGAGCTCGGCGACGAGCACCGCGTCGACGTCGGCCGGCGGCGCGAGCGCGCCGCGGACGTCGAGCAGCTCACCGCTCACGGTGGTGGCGACGCCGTCGGCGAGCAGCCGCACGAGCTCACCGACGGCCGCGGCGGGGACGTGGCCGGTGGCCAGCAGCCCGAAGGCCTGGGCGAGCGCCGCGTCCCCCGCGAGGAGCGCGGCTGCCCCGACCTGCTGGTCGACGGCGGACCGTGGCGCGCCGCTCGCGGCGAGGCGGGCACGCGTGCGACCGGCGACGTTGGGGTGGCCGCGGCGGACCTCGTCGTGGTCGAGCACGTCGTCGTGCACGACCATCGCGGTGTGCAGCAGCTCGTGCGCGGCCGCCACGTGGGCCGCGGCGGACACGTCCGTACCGCCGAGTCCGAGGTAGGCGGCGGCGACCAGCCGCGGCCGCAGGAGCTTGCCGCCGGTCACCGCGTCGAGGTCCTGCCACAGGTCCGCGCACGCCGGGTCGAACGCGACGGCCCGGCGCCGCTGCTCCGCGACGAGCTCGCGCAGGATGCGCGCGGCCGCGTCGGTGACCTCCTCGACACCGTGCGCGAGCGCCGCACCGGGTGCACGCTCGGGTGCGGGCAGCGCCGGGGGCGCCGGCGTGCCGACGGGTGGGGGGACCGCGACGGTCCCGCCGGGCTGTCGGCGCTCGCTGATGTGACCCACGTCGCCCCCCTGGAGCCGTCGAAGATTACTCAGCGTACTGAGGATCCGGTTTCCGGCCACCCGAGAGCGGTGGGTGGCACGGGGTCGCGATGACCGTACGGAATGCCCGACCCGTCCGATTCGGTGAAGAGCCGGATCGATATGCTGCCCGGCATGACATGGCTGGTGACGGGTGGTGCGGGGTACATCGGTGCGCACGTGGTGCGGGCGCTCCAGGAGGCGGCGACGCACGACGAGCGGCTGCTTCCCGTCGTCCTCGACGACCTCTCGAGCGGTCACGCGGACTTCGTGCCGGGGGACGTGCCCTTCGTCCGGGCGTCCGTCGTCGACACCGCCGCGGTCCGCGCCGCACTCGTCGAGCACGCGGTGACGGGCGTCGTCCACCTCGCGGGCTTCAAGTACGCGGGCGTCTCCGTCCAGCGCCCGCTGCACACGTACGAGCAGAACGTCACCGGCACCGCGCACCTGCTCGAGGCGATGGCGGAGGCCGGGGTCGACCAGGTGGTCTTCTCCTCGTCCGCCGCCGTCTACGGCACACCCGACGTCGACGTCGTCACGGAGAGCACGCCCACGAACCCGGAGTCCCCCTACGGCGAGTCCAAGCTCGTGGGCGAGTGGCTGCTGCGGGACCAGGGCGTCGCGACGGGCCTGCGCCACACGTCCCTGCGGTACTTCAACGTGGTCGGCTCCGGCTTCCCGGACCTGTACGACTCGAGCCCGCACAACCTGTTCCCGCTGGTCCTCGACGCGCTGACCGCCGGGCGCACGCCGCGCGTCAACGGCACGGACTACCCCACGCCGGACGGCACGTGCGTCCGCGACTACGTGCACGTCGCCGACCTGGCCGTGTCGCACGTCGCCGCCGCCCGCGCGCTCGCCGACGGCCGCACGCTCCAGCGGGTCTACAACCTGGGCTCGGGCGACGGCCTGTCGGTCAGCCAGATCATGACCACCGTCGCGCAGGTCACCGGCATCGACTTCACGCCCGAGGTGGCGCCGCGCCGCCCCGGCGACCCGGCCCGCATCGTCGCGTCGGGCGAGGCCGCGGCACGTGACCTCGACTGGGCCATGCGCCACACCCCGGAGCAGATGGTCGCCAGCGCGTGGGAGGCCCGCCGCCGCACGGCGTGACGGACCGCCCACCGGTCCCGTCAGCGGGCGGCAGGCTCCAGCGACTGCAGCCGGGGCAGCTCGGCTGCGAACCGCTCGAGCTCGCGCTCGTCGCCGGCGTACACGCCCGAGGCCCGCGGCCAGTGCACGACGACGTCGCCGAACCCCAGCGCGGCGGCCCGCTCGACGCCCTCGACCGCCAGCGCCGCGGAGCCGAGGGAGAACCGGGGCGCCCCGTCGAGGCTCAGCCACCGCCCGACCGGGCGCCCGTCGGCGACCTCGTCGAACGCGTCCACCATCCCGGCCAGCCCGCGCCACCACGCCTCCTGCGCGGCCACGGCGTCGAGACCGTCGCCGACGCCCGTGCCCGGGCCGTAGGTCGCCCACCCCTGGCCGTACCGCGCGGCGAGCGCCATGGTGCGGGGACCGTTCGCGGCGACGACGAACGGCGGGCGCGGCCGAGCGAGCGTCCCGGGCACCATCCGCGCGGCGTGCGCCTCGTAGAACTCGCCGTCGTGGTCGGTGACCTGCTGCGTCAGCAGGGTGTCCAGCAGGCCGAGGAACTCGGCGAACCGCCGCGTGCGCTCGCCGCGCGTGGGCTCCGGTCCCAGCACCCCCGCGTCCCAGCCCTCACCGCCGGCACCGACCCCCAGGACGAACCGGCCGCCGGCGACGTCGTCGAGGCCCATGACGTCCTTGGCGAACGGCACCGGGTGCCGGAAGTTCGGCGAGGCGACCCACGTGCCCAGGCCGATGCGCTCGGTGACGGCGGCCGCCGCGGCCAGCAGCGGGACCGTCGCGAACCACGGCTCGTCGGCGAGGTCGCGCCACGCGAGGTGGTCGTAGGTCCACGCGTGGTCGAACCCCAGCTCCTCGGCGCGTCGCCACCGCTCACGCGCGCTCGCCCACCGCTCCTGCGGGAGCAGCACCACCCCGACCCTCACCATGACCGGTCACGCTACCCCGGGACCGCGGGCAGTCACAGCATCGAACTCCCGCGTGCTACCCGACAGTGACAGGAGGGCAGGCGCGCCCGTACCCTCGGCGCCATGGACCTGGAGGTCCGGCACCTGCGCACCCTGACCACGATCGCCTCCGTCGGCAGCATCACGAAGGCGGCGGCGGCTCTGGGCATCGCGCAGCCGGCACTGAGCGCGCAGCTGTCCCGGATCGACCGAGCCCTCGGTGGCCCCTCGTTCGTCCGGGACCACCGGGGCGTGCGCCCGACACCCCTGGGCGTGCTCGTCCTCGACCGCGCCCGCACGCTGCTGCCGGCGATGGACGCGCTGCTCGAGGACGCCCGGCGGCTGGCCGGCGGGGACACGACGACGACGTTGCGCCTCGCGAGCACCGACTCCACCCTCGCGGCAGCCCTCGTCCACCGGCTGTCGCACGGCGGCGCCCCTCCCCCGACGCTGCGCTGCTCCTCGGACAGCACCCGGGCGGTCGCCGAGCTCGCGGCGGGCACGCACGACGCGGTCCTGGCCGGCATGTGCGGGGACGCCCTGCCACCCGCGACCCCCGGGGTGAGGTGGCAGCTCGTCGGCACGGACGCCGTGCAGGTCGTGGTCCGTGCCGACCACCCGTGCGGCGACGAGGCGGACCTGGCGGACCTGGCGGACGAACGCTGGGTCGTCGCCGTCGGTGACAGCTGCCTCGTCGAGTGCTTCCTGCGGGCGTGCGCCCGGGCGGGGTTCGCGCCACCGACGCCCAGCGAGTGCGACCGGGCGGCGGGACTCGACCTCGTCCGCACCGGAGGTGCCGTGGCGCTCGCGCACCCGCACGGCGCGTTGCCGGGCGGGCTGCGCGGCGTGCGCCTGCGCGGGACGCCGCTGAGCTGGTCGACCTGGCTCGCGGTGCACGGCCACACCCCGTCCGACCTGCGTGACCGCCTGGGTGCCGCAGCGCGCGACGCGCGGCACGACCAGCTCCGGGAGGCCGCCGCCGGCCTCCCGCAGGCGGCGCCGGACCCGGCACGCGCGGACCGGCCGGCAGTGTGACTGAGGGGCGCTCTAGATTCTGACTGCAGTTGGTGCCTATCGTGACAACACGGTCACCGAACGAGAGGCCCCACCATGAGCACCTCCGCCACCTTCCGCCGCGCGGCAGCGGTCGGCGCCACCGCGCTGACCCTGCTGCTCGCACCGCTCACGACGGGGGGCGCCTCCGCCGCGACCCCGTCCTCCGACCTCCCCGCGGGGATGGTCGAGGCGCTCGAACGCGATCTGGGCGTCCCGCGCACCGACGCCGCCCGACGCATGACCTTCCAGGCCGACGCCGCCACGAAGGTCCGCACGCTGACGCAGGCCCTCGGGTCCACGTACGCGGGCGCGTGGGTCGACCCGGCGGCCGGCACCGTCCACGTCGCCACGACGACGCCCTCGAAGGTCCGCGGCCCCATGGCCACGGGCGTGACGACCGTCCACGCCGAGCGCACGCTCGCCGAGCTCGAGTCCCTCGGTGCCAGGCTCGATGCGGCCGGCCTGCCCGCCGACGTCGCGACCTGGTACGTCGACGTGCCGACCAACCGGCTGGTCGTCGAGGCGGTGGGCGGCACCGCAGCCGCCGCCGAGCTCGTGGCCGCGGCCGGGGTCCCCGCCGACGCCGTCACGCTCGCGACCGCCGAGGCGCCGCAGACCTTCATCGACGTGATCGGCGGCAACGCGTACTACATCAACGCGCGGTCACGCTGCTCGGTCGGCTTCGCCGTCCAGGGCGGGTTCGTGACGGCAGGGCACTGCGGCACGGTCGGGGCGTCGACGACGTCGCCCTCCGGGACGTTCCGCGGCTCCTCCTTCCCCGGCAACGACTACGCGTGGGTGCAGGTCGCGTCGGGGAACACCCCGCGCGGCCTGGTCAACAACTACTCGGGTGGGACCGTGCGCGTCACCGGCTCGCAGCAGGCCGCGGTCGGCGCGTACGTGTGCCGCTCCGGCAGCACGACGGGGTGGCGGTGCGGCACCGTGCAGGCCTACAACTCGACCGTCCGCTACTCGCAGGGCACCGTCACGGGCCTGATCCGCACGAACGTCTGCGCCGAGCCGGGCGACTCCGGCGGCTCGCTCGTGGCCGGGACGCAGGCTCAGGGCGTGACGTCCGGCGGCTCGGGCAACTGCCGCTACGGGGGCACCACGTACTTCCAGCCGGTCAACGAGATCCTGCAGGCCTACGGCCTGCGGCTCGTGACCGGCTGACCGACCCGCCCGTCACCGTCCGACGGGCGACCAGGCGGCGGGTGGCGCGACTCAGGGGGCGTCGCGCCGCCCGCCGCTCCCTCACGGGTGCAGCCCCTGCTCCCCGCCGTGCGACGCCGGCTCCACCTGGAACGTGCAGTGCTCGACGTCGAAGTGCCCCGACAGGCAGGTGCGCAGGGCGTCGAGGACGCGCCCGGTGCCCGCCCGGTCGAGCTCCTCGTCCGCGACGACCACGTGGGCGGACAGCACGGGGACCCCGGACGTGATCGTCCACGCGTGCAGGTCGTGGACGCCGACGACGCCCGGCACGCCGGCCATGTGCTCCCGCACGACGTCGAGGTCGACCCCCGCGGGCGTCGCCTCGAGCAGGACGGCGGCGACGTCGCGCAGGAGCATGCCCGCCCGCGGCAGGATGAGGAGGGCGATCAGGACCGAGGCGATCCCGTCGGCGCGCACGAACCCGGTCGCCAGCACGACGAGCGCCGCACCCACGACGGCGACCGACCCGAGGGCGTCCCCCAGCACCTCCAGGTACGCCCCGCGGACGTTCAGCGACTCCTGACGGCCGCGGTGCAGCAGCACCAGCCCCACGGCGTTCGCCGACAGGCCGAGGAGCGCCACCGCGAGCATCAGCCGGGGCTCGACCTCACCCGGCCGCGCGATGCGGCGGATGCCCTCCACGAGCACCAGGACCCCCACCGTCGCGACCACGAGCCCGTTGACCAGCGCCGCGAGGATCTCGGCCCGCTGCCAGCCGAACGTCCGCCGCGCCGTCGAGGGCAGCCCGGCGAGCATGCTCGCCCCGAGCGCGACGGCCAGCCCCGCCGCGTCCGTGAGCATGTGACCCGCGTCGGCCAGCAGCGCGAACGAGCCCGACAGCAGGCCGCCGACGACCTCGACCGCCATGACGACGAGCGTCAGCCCGAGCACCCACGCGAGCCGGCCCCGGAACCGGACGCTCGCCGGCCCGTGGGACGCGTGACCGTGGTGGTGGCTCACGCCCAGCCCAGGGCGTGCAGCTTCTCGTCGTCGATCCCGAAGTGGTGCGCGATCTCGTGCACCACCGTGATCGCGACCTCCTCGACGACCTCGTCCCGGTCCTCGCAGATCGCGAGCGTGGGCAGCCGGTAGACGAAGATGCGGTCGGGCAGCGACCCGGCGGCCCAGAACTCGCCCCGCTCGGTCAGCGGCGTGCCCTCGTACAGCCCCAGCAGGTCGGGCTCGTCCTCGGGCGCGTCGTCCTCGACCAGCACGACGACGTTGTCCATCATCGCCGCGAGCTCCTCCGGGATCTCGTCCAGGGCATCGCGGACGGCGTCCTCGAACTCCTCGCGCGTCATCTCGACCACGGACCCATCCTGCCCCCCGACGGGGCCTCTGACCTGCGCAACCGGTCAGGCTTTGGAGTTCCGGCCGCCAGACCGTATGCTCATCACCGGTCTTCCGACGCCTCGACGTCCGGGGCGGACAACCCGCCCTCATCGTCTAGCGGCCTAGGACCCCGCCCTTTCACGGCGGTAGCACGGGTTCGAATCCCGTTGGGGGTACGAGCAGGACAGCAGCACAGCAAGAAGGCTTTAAGGTGGTCACGGCCACCACGAGGCCCCGTAGCGCAGTTGGTTAGCGCGCCGCCCTGTCACGGCGGAGGTCGCGGGTTCAAGTCCCGTCGGGGTCGCTACGAGGGGCCGGCCGAGAGGCCGGTCCACTCGTTGCGAGGCTCTGTAGCTCAGTTGGTAGAGCGTTCGACTGAAAATCGAAAGGTCACCGGATCGACGCCGGTCGGAGCCACCTCCAGACGGCCCCGCGGGACGCCCCCCGGGGCCGTCGCCATGTCCGGGCCCTGCCCCCTGAGACTTCCCGAGACCGCGGCCGTCGAGCCGGCTCCGCCGCGCATCCCACCCGGTCACGCGTCCGACTCGGGCCCATCGTCCCGGCCACGGCGCGCATGTGCGCGCCTACGGTGGAAGCACCGCTCCTACCGAACGAGGACCCTCCCGTGACCACGACGACCGACCGCACCCGCCCTCGCATCCTCGACCGCCTCACGGACCCCCTCGCCGAGCGCGCCCGGGACCGGATCGAGCGCGCGGAGGACAAGGTGCGCGCCGCGGTCCAGCACGAGCTGGACGCCGTCGGCGCGAGCCTGCGCACGCGTGCCGTGCGCATCCGGCCCTCGGCGATCGCCTTCGGCGCGGCCGCGCTGCTCACCGTGCTCGGCATCGCCCTCTTCACGACCGCGGCCGTGGTGGCCGTCGCGCAGGTGCTGCCGCTGTGGCTGTCGGCCCTGCTCGTCGGCATCGCCCTCGTCCTGCTCGCGGCCGGCATCGCGGCCTGGGGCCGCGCCATGCTGCCCACCGGCAACCCGGTCATCCCCGTGCCTCCCAGCACGCACCCGGCCGAGGAGCTCGTGCACCCCTGGGTCGACTGATCCACCTCGCTCACCGACGACGGGACGCGCCGTGCGCCGCGTCGCGTCGCGCGGAGGCTGCCGGACCTGCAGACTGAGGGTCCGGCTTCAACCGTCCCCGCAGGTGAGGAAGGTCCGCGAATGGTCACGCACTCCGGTTGGGCGAGCGACACGCGTTCCGACGCGCCCGACGACCCCCGGTCGCTCGGACGTCTGGTCGGTGACCTGAGCGAGCAGGCCACTCGGCTCGTGCGCGCCGAGATCGCCCTCGCCAAGGCCGAGCTGACGTCCAAGGCGCAGCAGATGGGGATCGGCGGCGGCCTGCTCGTCGGCGCCGCGGTGCTCGCGCTCTACACGCTCGCTGCCTTCATCGCGACGGCGATCATCGGCCTGTCCAACGCGGTACCCGCCTGGCTCGCCGCCCTGATCGTGTCGGTGGTGCTGCTGGTCGTCACGGCGGTGCTCGGCCTGCTGGGTGTCAAGCACGTCAAGAAGGGTGCGCCGCCGGTCCCGGAGCGCGCGATGGAGAACCTGCAGGAGGACGTGGACACCGTGAAGAAGGGGCTGCACCGGTGAGCGACAAGGACACGACCCCGCCGCCGGCGATCGCCGCCCTCGAGGCCGACGTGACGCTGGCGCGCGAGCAGCTGGCCGCCACGGTCGACGCGCTCGTCGACGAGATGGACCCGCGCCGGCAGGCCGATCGCGTCAAGGAGAAGGGGCGCAGGCTCGTCTTCGACGCCACCGACGCCTCAGCGCTGCCCGAGGACCGCGCGCGGGCACGCAAGGTGCTCGCGGTCGCGGGTGCCGTCGTCGCCCTCGTGGTCGTCGGCATCGTCCGACGGGCCACCCGGAGCTGACTCCGGCCCCCGCCCGGCAGCGCCGCTCGAGTCACCCGGGTGACAGCGGCCCGGCACGACGAAGGCCGCCGCCAGACCCCCGCTGTGCGGGTGGGCCTGACGGCGGCCTTCGTCGTGCACGGGGTCCGGGGTCGGCCCGTCCCCCGAGGCGGACCGACCGTGCCCGGCCGTCGGACTCTCGCGCACTCCCCCGCGGTGCGCGGTCCGTCCGGACGGTCGCCCCGTGGTCGCTCTGCGCCCGGGGCGGCACGTGGCTAGGCCTGCGGGTTCGACCTCGGCTGGGGGACGCCGTTGAGCAGCTCACGAACCTCGGACTCGCGGTAGCGGCGGTGCCCGCCGAGCGTGCGGATCGAGGAGAGCTTGCCGGACTTGGCCCAACGCGTGACGGTCTTGGGGTCGACCCGGAAGAGGGTCGCGACCTCGGACGGCGTCAGGAGAGCCTCTGCCTCTGACGAGTGCGTGGTGGACATGTGCGTACCTCCCTGGTGTAGCCGCCCGGCGTCCGCTTCCCGATCACGGTGCGGCACGGAGCGACACGGCTTGGTACTGAATCTGACACATCGGGCACTCCGGGACACCTTCGGCCGGCCCCACCGGGCACGCGAGGGGCGTCGCGACCGTCACCACGTCCCTGGGGTGCCGTCGATGCACCCACCCTAAACCCCCGTGAATCGGGACACATCCCCACGGACGCCTGACAGGTGGTGGCCCGATCGGGTGACGTCGATCTCATGGGAGAAATCACCCACTCTCGGGACGTCTCCGGCAGCACCTCGCTGACCAGCACGAACGCGCATCCTCGAAGCGCCTCGACGCTGCGACGTGGGTGAACGCGTGGACCATGGGCGCGCTCCCGCGCCCGGAGACGGCCAGAATGTGAGGTACGTCACAGGGCATTCGGGTGACGCCGGGGCGTTCCGGACGCCGCGGGGGGGCGACCGCGAGCGACCGTGGCGCCACGGCAGTCACGCCCGGTATGTCACGGGTCACGTGGGCCAGCACAGCCGCCGACGTGTCCGAGCACACCCGGCGCAGGTGGTCGGAATGGATCGCGACCATGTACCGTTGCCACACGAAGAGACTCAACAGCACCCCGGGGCCGCACGTGTCAGCACGGAGCCGCCCCGCTTCCACGTTAGAGGGGGTCGATGCCATGGGGCGCGGCCGTCAGAAGGCAAAGCAGACGAAGGTGGCTCGGGAGCTGAAGTACTTCAGCCCGGACACCAACTACAGGGCCCTCGAGCAGGAGCTCTCGTCGCGTAGCCGCAACGATGTCGTCACGGACAGCCGCCGCAGCGCGGTGAGCACGGACGACGACGACCCTCCCGGCTGGGGTTGGCCTGGCGACGACGACCGGTGACGGCGCGGGCGTCGGCTCCGACCCGACCGCTCGCCTGAACCGTCGAGTCCCGGTCGTCGGACACCGACCTGCGATGTGATCGCGGCCCGAGCAGACCTGTCTGCTCGGGCCGCGGCGCGTCGTCAGCCGACGCGGTAGCTCCCGTGCAGCCGCACGGCGCCGCCCTGGACGCCCTTGGTGCCGGCCACGACCCCGGGCGCGGTCGCGTCGTCGTCCCGCCCGTCGCGCACGGTCCCCAGCACCCACGCCGGCATGCCGCGCTCGCCGGCCGCCCGCTGCACGTCCTCGGCGACCTCGGGTGCCACGACCGCGACCATCCCCACCCCGAGGTTCAGGGTGTTCTCCAGGTCGCCCCACGGGACCGCCCCGAGCCCCTGCACCAGGCTGAACACGGGCGGCAGCACCCACGAGCCCCGGTCGACGTCCGCGACGAGCCCTGGGGGCAGCACGCGCGCGACGTTGGCCGCCAGACCGCCCCCCGTGACGTGGCTGAAGACGTGGACACGGTCGGGGCCGAACTGCTCGACGAGCGCCAGGCAGTCCGCGGCGTACACCCGGGTGGGCTCCAGCAGCTCCTCGCCCAGCGTGCGCCCCAGCTCCTCGACGTGCCGCTCCAGGCCCCAGCCCGCCACCTGCACCACGCGGCGCACCAGCGAGTACCCGTTGGAGTGCAGCCCGGACGAGCCGAGAGCCACGAGGACGTCGCCCGCGCGCACCCGCTCCGGTCCCAGCAGCTCGTCCGCCTCCACGACACCCGTCGCAGCGCCGGCCACGTCGTACTCGTCGGGACCCAGCAGGCCGGGGTGCTCGGCGGTCTCCCCGCCGACCAGCGCCGTGCCCGCGGCCGAGCAGGCGGCCGCGATCCCGCGGACCACGTCGGCGATGCGCTCCGGCACCACCTTCCCGCACGCGATGTAGTCGGTCATGAACAGCGGACGCGCCCCCACGACGACGATGTCGTCGACGACCATCCCGACCAGGTCGAACCCGATGGTGTCGTGCACGTCCATCGCCTGCGCGATCGCGACCTTGGTGCCCACGCCGTCCGTGGACGTCGCGAGCAGGGGCCGCCGGTAGCGCGTGAGCGCCGACGCGTCGTACAGCCCGGCGAACCCGCCGACCCCGCCGAGGACCAGGGGCCCGTGCGTGGCCCGCACGGCGTCCTTCATGAGCTCGACGGCCCGGTCACCCGCCTCGGTGTCGACGCCCGCGGACGCGTAGGTGACGGGCTGCGGGGCGCTCACGGGCGCTCCAGCGCGGACGCGCCACCGGTCGCCGGGACGATGCTGAGCAGGCCGTCCTCCGGCTGCCCGAGGGGCAGCTCGTTCTGCTCGAGCAGGTGCTTGCCCAGCTGCTCCGACGGCGGCAGCTCGATCGGGTAGCGGCCGCTGAAGCACGCGGTGCACAGCTGCGACGCAGGCTGCTCGGTGGCGGTGATCATGCCCTCCTCGGACAGGTAACCCAGCGAGTCGGCACCCAGCGACCGGGCGATCTCCTCGACACCCAGGCCGTTGGCGATGAGCTCGGCGCGCGACGCGAAGTCGATGCCGTAGAAGCACGGCCACTTCACGGGTGGCGCGGTGATGCGGATGTGGACCTCGGCCGCCCCGGACTCCCGCAGCATGCGGACGAGCGCGCGCTGCGTGTTGCCGCGGACGATCGTGTCGTCGACGACCACGAGCCGCTTGCCGCGGATCACGTCCTTGAGCGGGTTCAGCTTGAGCCGGATGCCGAGCTGGCGCAGCGTCTGGGACGGCTGGATGAAGGTGCGTCCCACGTACGCGTTCTTCGTCAGCCCGTGCCCGAACGGGATGCCCGACTTGGCGGCGTAGCCCACGGCGGCCGGCGTGCCGGACTCCGGGACGGGGATCACGAGGTCCGCCTCGACGGGGTGCTCGACGGCCAGCCGACGGCCCATCTCGACACGCGCGGCGTGCACCGACCGGCCGTTGATGGTGGTGTCCGGACGTGCGAGGTAGACGTACTCGAACACGCAGCCCGCGCGGTCGATCGGCGCGAAGCGCGTCGACCGCAGCCCGTCGGAGTCGATCGCGATGAACTCACCGGGCTCGACCTCGCGCACGTACGACGCACCCACGATGTCCAGCGCCGACGTCTCCGAGGCGACCACCCAGCCGCGCTCGAGCCGGCCCAGCACCAGCGGCCGTACCCCCTGCGGGTCGCGCGCCGCGTACAGCGTGCGCTCGTCCATGAAGACCAGGCAGAAGGCGCCGCGCAGGCGCGGCAGCACCTCGAGCGCGGTCGCCTCGAGCGTGTGGTCCGGGTCGCCCGCGAGGAGCGCGGTGATGAGCGCGGTGTCGGTGGTGTTGCCGCGCGCGAGCTCGCCGCGGCGCTGGTTGCCGTAGCGCTCGGCGACGAGGTCCACGAGCTCGGCCGAGTTGGTCAGGTTGCCGTTGTGCCCGAGGGCGACGGTGCCGGCGGCGGTCGCGCCGAGCGTCGGCTGCGCGTTCTCCCACGTCGACCCGCCGGTCGTGGAGTAGCGCGTGTGCCCGATGGCGATGTGCCCCTGCAGGGCGTTCAGCGCCGTCTCGTCGAAGACCTGGGAGACCAGGCCCATGTCCTTGTAGACGAGCAGCTGCGAGCCGTTCGACGTCGCGATGCCGGCGGACTCCTGTCCGCGGTGCTGCAACGCGTAGAGGCCGAAGTAGGTGAGCTTCGCCACCTCTTCGCCAGGTGCCCAGACGCCGAAGACCCCGCAGGCATCCTGCGGGCCTTTCTCGCCGGGTAGAAGGTCGTGGTTGAGACGTCCGTCTGCGCGGGGGGCCACGGCTCCATGGTGGCACACCGGCGCGGGGCCCCGCGCCACACGTCCACCAGGTGCGACCGTGCAGGTCGGGCGAGGTCGCGCGGACGTCAGTCCTGGGGGGCGGGTCGCCGGCGCCGCGTGCTGCGCCGGTCCGCCAGCACGGCGAGCGCACCGCCGACGAACGCGCCGACGACACCGATCGCCACGGCCAGCACCCACCGCACGCCGTTCTGCCCACCGAGGAAGGGCAGCACGCCGCCGTCGCCGGACGTGACGCGGCCGTCATCCCCGCTGAGGAGCGCCACGACCAGCCCGACCACCATGCCGACGAGGGCGCCCGCGACCATGAACGCGCCGTACCGCGGTGCGCGGCGCACCGTCGCCGGGACCGCGACGCGCGCCAGCTCGGCCTCGTCGGGCGTCGCGGCGGCGGTCTCGTCGGGACGGGCGTCGTCGGCAGGGCGGGGGGCGTCGGCGGGGTCGTCGGGCACCTGACGATCCTAGGTCAGCGGGCCCTCGCGGCCTGCAGCGGCAGGACGTGCGACAGGTCGGCACGCTCACCGGACGCGTGCACGCGGCCGGTCGCGACCGCGGCGTCCCACGTCAGGTCCCCGGCTGCCAGCGCGAGCCACGTGGCGGGGTCCGTCTCGACGACGTTCGGCGGGGTGCCGCGCGTGTGCCGGGGACCCTCGACGGCCTGCACGGCGCCGTCGGGCGGCACCCGCACCTCGACCGCGTTCCCGCGGGCGACGTCCGCGAGCTCCTCGAGCGTGAACCGCACGGCGGTGCGCCGCACGGCCGTGGGCGCGCCCTCGGGGTCGGCACGCCACGCCTGCAGCGCGGCGCGTCCGTCGGCTGGATCGGTTCGACGACGCGGTGGCACACGACCATCCTGCCCCACGGGGGCCCGCCCGCCTCCTCAGCCGTCCTCGCGCAACCAGGCGAGCACCGCGCGCACCCGGCGGTGGTCGTCGGCCCCGACCGGCAGGTCGAGCTTGGTGAAGATGCTGCTGATGTGCTTGGCGACGGCCTTCTCGCTGACGACCAGCGCAGCGGCGACGGCAGCGTTGGAGCGGCCCTCGGCCATGAGCGCGAGCGTCTCCCGCTCCCGCGCGGTCAGCCGCGCCAGCGGGGAGGCGCGGCGCCGCGCCATGATGGCGGCGACCACCTCGGGGTCGAGCACCGTGCCGCCCTCGGCCACGCGACGCACGGCGTCGACGAACTCCGCCGGGTCGGCCACGCGTTCCTTGAGCAGGTAGCCGATCGCGCCCTCGCCGCTCGCCAGCAGCTCGCGCGCGTACAGGTGCTCGACGTACTGGCTCAGCACCATGACGGGCAGCCCCGGACGGCGGGCCCGGGCGGCGATCGCGGCGCGCAGCCCCTCGTCGGTGAAGCCGGGCGGCAGCCGGACGTCGACGACGGCGACGTCGATCGTCGGGTCGGTGAGCGCCGCCTCGAGAGCGGGGGCGTCCTCCACCGCCGCCACCACGTCGCACCCGTGGGCCGTCAGGAGCCGGACCAGCCCGTCCCTCAGGAGGGCGAGGTCTTCGGCGAGGACCACGCGCACGGCACCTCCAGGGTGATCAGGGTCGGACCGCCCGGAGGGCTGTCGACCACCATGGTGCCGTCGAAGGCCGACAGCCGGGCTCCTACGCCGCGCAACCCGGACCCGCGGGCCGGGTCCGCGCCGCCGACCCCGTCGTCGCCGACGTCGACCCGCAGGGACGACGCCCCGGCGTCCAGACGGACCCACACGCGCGCGGCGGACGCGTGCTTCACGACGTTCGCGAGCGACTCGGCGACCGCGAAGTACACGGCCGACTCGATCGGGGCGGGCGGCCGGGCCGGCAGCCGGTCGGTGACGGCCACCGGGACCGCGAGGTCGAGGGCGAGCGCCTCGACCGCACCCGACAGGCCTCGGTCGGCCAGGACCGGCGGGTGGATCCCCTGCACGAGCTCGCGCAGGTCCCGCAGCGCGGCGCCCGTCGTGCTCCGGGCCTCGTCGAGGAGCTCGCGCGCCGCCGCGGGGTCGCTCTCGACGAGCTCGGCGACCATGCCGAGCGTCAGGCCGAGGGAGACGAGCCGCGCCTGGGCGCCGTCGTGCAGGTCGCGCTCGATGCGCCGCAGCTCGGCGGCCGCGTGGTCGACGGTCTGCGACCGGGACGCCGCCAGGTCCTGCACGCGCTGCTCGAGGCGCGTCTGACGCCCGGGGGCCAGCAGCGCGGCGTCGGCGGCCGCCCGGAGGCGGCCCAGCGCGTCGCCGTGACGCCACCACGCCCAGCCACCGAGCAGTCCCGCGACCGCCAGCACGGCCGCCCACCCCCAGGGCAGGCCCGCGGCGAGCGGCAGCACCACGGCCAGGACGAGTGCGCCGACGGCCGCCGGGGCGAGCAGCACCACGCACGCGCTGAGCAGTGCGCCGCCCGTGGCCGCGAACGCCGACCACCCCAGCAGCCGCCACGCGTCGACGTCCTGCAGCCGCTGCCACCCCCGGCGGAACGGCTCGGCGCCGGTCAGGGCCCGCGCCTCCACCGCACCGAGCGGACGGCCCAGGGCCTCCTCGGTCAGCCGCCGCGCGTCCTCCTCGACCTGCCCGAGCCAGCCCGGGTCCGACGCGTCGGGCGGGCGG
>Ga0233363_1000241_pt1 | contig 26022 bp, 15 predicted proteins | sample ElkDunMinimDraft_18_FD_191534 | JGI IMG/M metagenome (GOLD analysis project Ga0233363, IMG submission 191534) | Fecal eukaryotic communites from dung pellets of Tule Elk in California, USA - Elk Dung C16 | ecosystem: Host-associated > Mammals > Digestive system > Large intestine > Fecal | place... | reverse complement strand
GCGCGAGCGGCCGACCGCGACCTTGTACGTGCTGTCACCGCCCTGGCAGCAGGCGTCGAAGGAGACGAAGAGGTAGTACCAGCCGTCGCGCTGGTAGATGTAGGGAGCCTCGACCCGGTTGCCCGGCGCGAACCGGTCGACCAGGTGCACCGCGTTCTCGAGGGCACCGTCGACGAGCTTGCCGCTCGGCCACTCGAGCTCGACGAGGAAGATGCCGTACCAGTGCGAGCCGATCGCCATGTAGGGCGTGCCGTCGGCGTCCTCGACGATGCCGGCGTCGATCGCGTTGAACGTCTTGCCGTCCTCGATGGGCTGCGGAGACTCGATCACAGGGCCCTGGTCGACCCACTCGTAGTCCGGGTCGTCCGGGTCGAGCGTCGTGTTGGTGGCCAGGGCGGTCACGGACGTGCTGGTCCCGAACCGCGACGCCGAGTAGTAGAGGTAGAACGTCCCGTCGTGCTCGTAGATCTCGGGCGCCCAGAGGTTGTCCGGCAGCGCGCCGTCGGAGAACCGCTCGTCGATCCATGCTGGGATCCGGTCCCACACGGTGCCCTCGTAGGCCCAGGTCACTCCCTCGTCCTGGGACGACCACACCTGGACAGTGCCGCCGTTCTCCCGGTTGACCAGGCCGGTCGAGTAGACGTACCAGGTGCCGTCGGAGTCGTCGACGATCAGCGCGGGGTCGTGGACCGGCGCGGTCTCGCCCGTCACCGAGATGCCGCCTGGTGCGGGGTCGGCGGCGCCTGGCCCCTGGCTCGGCCCCGCAGCGGCGGGGCCGCTCACCAGCGCGGCGACCGTGGCCAGGGCGGCGACGCCGGCGGCCGCACGCCGGGCCGTTCGGCTGACGTTCATGGCGACTCCTCTACAACGTTGTAGACCTGGCAGGCACGACGGTAATCGGTGCCGACCCGGCAGGTCAACAGGTCACGACGGAGCGTTGGGCTCCGGTGAGGACGCCCCGGACGTGCGGGGCCGGCCCTAGCCGGCGGGGGCCGAACCGGCGGCCGGCGGCCCGGTGCTCGAGCGCACCACGAGCTCGGGCGCGATGCGCTCGGTCGGGACGGCGGCACCCGCGAGCGCCCCGTGCACCATCGCGACGGCGCGCGCGCCCAGCACGTCGAACGGCTGGCGGACCGTGGTCAGCGGGGGGACGAAGTAGGCTGCGCCTTCCACGTCGTCGAACCCGACCACGGAGACGTCGCCCGGCACGTCGAGCCCGCGCTCCCACAGCGCGCGCAGGAGGCCGAGCGCGAGCTGGTCGTTGCCCGCGAGCACCGCCGTCGGGCCCTCGCCCGCCGCGACGGCCTCGGCCAGGTCACGGCCCGCGGCGTATCCGTCCCCGGCCGACCACGAGCACACCCGCGGCCGGGTCGGCGCGACCCCACGGCTCTCGAGCGCAGCGCGCCAGCCCGCGGCCCGCTCGCGCGCGTCGAACCAGTCCTGCGGCCCCGCGACGTGCACGACGTCGCGGTGGCCCAGGTCGAGCAGGTGCTCGGTCGCGATCCGCGCGCCGAGGCGCTGGTCGACCGCGAGCGAGAGGGTCCCCGGGCCGGCGGGCGTGGTGCGGTCGTCGTCCGACGCCGCGACGACGACCACGGGCACCGGGGCGCGGAACGACTCGACGGCCGCCGCGACGTCGTCCTGCGGTGCGATGACCACGATGCCCTCGACGCCCTGCGCCATGAAGTGCTCGAGGGCCGCGAGCATCGCCGAGGAGTCGTGGGTGCGCAGCGTCGCGACCGAGACGAAGTAGCCGCGGTCGCGCGCGGCGCCCTCGACCGCGACGAGCGTGCTCGTCGGGCCGAACAGCACCGAGCCGGTGGTCACGACCCCGAGCGTGTCCGAACGCGCGGTCGCGAGCGCCCGGGCGGCGCTGTTGCGCCGGTAGCCGAGCGTCTCGATCGCGGCCAGCACGCGCTCGCGCGTCTGGCCCCGCACGCTCGGGTGCCCGTTGAGCACCCGCGAGACGGTCTGGTGCGAGACTCCCGCCACGGCCGCGACGTCCGACATCGACGGACGACGGGCACCAGGGCTGCCGACCGCACGCCGGGCGTCGGGCACCGTGGTCATTCGGTGCGCTGCGAGGCCTCGCCCGCCCCGACCTCGTCGGCGTTGCGGGCGTCGAACTGGCCGAGCACGCGCCGCAGGTAGGTGTACGTCAGCTCGCCCGCGGCCTGGTCGTACTGCTCCTCGTAGCCGTGCTTGGTGTACATGGCGAGGTTCTGCTTGGAGTCCTTGCCGGTGAACACCCAGATCTCCGTGACCTCTTCGGGCAGGAAGGGCAGGACGGCGAACAGCAGCGACGTGCCGATGCCGCGGCCCTGCTTGTCCGGAGCGACCGCGAGACGGCCCAGGTTGGCGCGCTGCTCCTCGATCTCCACGCGGATCGAGCCGACGAGCCGCGTCCCCTCCCACGCACCGATCGTCACGACGTCGTCGCGCGCCATGTCCGCCCGGAGCTCGGCGAGCGTCTGCGTCAGGGGCGGGATGTTCGGGTCGTCGTAGAGCTGCGCCTCGCTGACGAAGGCGGCACGCCGGAGCGTGAGCAGCTCGCCTGCGTGGCTGTCGTCCACGAGGGCGATGCGGGTGGCGTCGGCGTCCGTGCCGGCGTCAGGAGTCGGGGCGTCGCTCATGGAACCATCGTTGCAGACGCTCGGGGACAATGGGGCCGTGACCACGACCACCGGCCCGTCGCCCCAGCCCACCGAATGGGTCCTCGCGCTGTCCTGCCCCGACCGTCCCGGCATCGTCCACGCCGTCGCTGGGATGCTCGCGGACCACTCGGGCAACATCACCGAGTCGCAGCAGTTCGGGGACCCGGCGTCGGGACTGTTCTTCATGCGGGTCCAGGTCGAGACGACGGCCGGCCGGGACGAGCTCGAGGCGGCGCTCGCGCCGGTCGCGGAGCGCTTCGCCATGACGTGGTCCCTCGACGCCGTCGGGCGTCCGGTGCGCACGCTGGTCCTGGTCAGCAAGGCCCCGCACTGCCTGGTCGACCTGCTCTACCGCGAGCGGTACCAGCGGATGCCCGTCGACGTCGTCGGCGTCGTGGGCAACCACCGCGACCTCGAGGACATCGCCCACTTCTACGGCAAGCCGTTCCACCACGTGCCCGTGTCGGCCGACACCAAGCAGCAGGCCGAGGACCGCCTGCGCTCGCTCGTCGCCGAGCTCGACGTCGAGCTCGTCGTGCTGGCCCGGTACATGCAGATCCTGTCGGACGAGCTGTGCCGCGACCTGTCCGGGCGCGTCATCAACATCCACCACTCGTTCCTGCCGAGCTTCAAGGGCGCGCGGCCGTACGCGCAGGCGCACGACCGGGGTGTGAAGCTCATCGGCGCGACGTCGCACTACGTCACGGGCGACCTGGACGAGGGACCGATCATCGAGCAGGACGTCGAGCGCGTCGACCACTCGCGCGCGGTCGCCGACCTCGTGGCGATCGGTGAGGACGTCGAGCGGCGCACGCTCGCCCGCGCGGTGCGCTGGCACGCCGAGCACCGGGTGCTGCTCGACGGTCGCCGCACCGTCGTGTTCCGCTGACCGTTCCGCCGGCATGTCCGGCACCGGGGCACGTGCGGCGGCGCTCCCCGCGACGCCTACAGCAGCCCCGAGCCCGCCCCGGTGATCGCCGCGAGGATCGACTCGTGGCTCGCGGTGGCCGGGAACGACCCGTTGTTGCGGCCGTGCCGCAGCACCTCGATGCGGTCGGACACCGCGCGCACGTCGTTGAGGTTGTGGCTGATGAGGATGACGCCCAGCCCGAGGTCGCGCAGGCGCTCGATGTGCGTGAGGACCTCGGCGGTCTGCGCCACGGACAGCGCCGCCGTCGGCTCGTCCAGGACGACGATGCGCGGGTTGCCGATGAGCGTGCGGGCGATCGCGACGGCCTGCCGCTGACCGCCCGACAGGTGGCGCAGCGGCGTCCGGACCGACGGGATGCGCACCGTGAGGTGGCGCAGGAGCCGGCGCGTCTCGGACTCCATGCGGCCGTCGGCGAGCATCCCCGCCGTCGTCCGCAGCTCCTGGCCGAGGAAGACGTTGGCCGTGACGTCGAGGTTCTCGCAGACCGCGAGATCCTGGAACACGCTCGCGATGCCGAGCCGGTTGGCCGCCGACGGCGAGGAGATGCTCACCGGCTGGCCGTCGATCTCGATCAGCCCCGAGTCGGGCGTGAGCGCCCCCGCGACGACCTTCGCCAACGTCGACTTGCCCGCCGCGTTGTCCCCGACGAGCGCGACGACCTCGTGAGCGTGCACCTCGAGGTCCACGCCCACGAGCGCCTCGACGGCGCCGAAGTACTTGCTGATCTGCCGCAGCGCCAGCAGCGGCGTGCGTCCGGTCACGGGGTTCCCTTCTGCATCGCGGCCGGCAGCTCCGGCATCGGCCCGAGCCCGTCGTCCGCGGTCTCGAACACGTCGGTGGACTGCAGGGCGAGCACGATCGCGCCGACGAGCTCGGCCTGCTGACCGAGCGCGGCCGGGACGATCTCGAGCGGTGTGAGCTGGTTGAGCAGGGAACGACGGCGCAAGGCGTCCCGGATGGGCCCGAGCAGGATGTCACCCGTCTCGGCGAGCTCGCCACCCACGACGACGCACTCCGGGTTCAGCGCCGTCGCCAGACCGGCGACGACCGAGCCGATCGCCGCGCCCGCGTCCGCGACGATCTGACGGCAGCCCGGGTCGCCGTCGGCCGCGAGCGCCACGACGTCGCGCAGCGTGACGTTGCCGTGGCTGGTGCGCAAGGGCTCGAGCAGCGCGGCACCGCCGACGACGGTGTCGAGGCACCCACGGCTGCCGCACACGCAGATGCGACCGGCCGGGTCGACCTGCACGTGCCCGATCTCACCCGCCGTCCCGCCGAGCCCCCGGTGGACGCGCCCGCTCAGGACGATGCCGCTGCCGACCCCGTGCGACGCGCGCACGTAGATCGCGTGGTGGTAGGGACGCGCCGCGCCGACGGTGCTCTCGGCCAGAGCACCGAGGTTGGCGTCGTTGTCGACGAAGACGGGGCGCGCCAGGCGCTTCTCGAGCACCTGCGCCACCGGCACGCCGTCCCAGCCGCGCAGGATCCCCCGCACCGAGACCTGACCCGTGGACGAGTCGACCGGGGCCGGCAGCCCGATCCCGATGGCGAGCAGCTCGTCCATGCCGACGCCGACGCGCTCGAGCAGGTCGACCACCAGCAGGGCAGCCCGGTCGAGGCTCGTGTCCGACCGGTGGTCGGCCGGCAGCGGCAGGGTCTGCTCGGCGATGACCTCGTGGGTCACGTCGGCGACGGCGACCCGCAGGTGCCGGTGGCCGACCACGACACCCGCGACCAGGCCGACCCGGTGCGCGAGCGTGACGAGCTGGGCGCGCCGACCGGAGCGCACGGTGTTGCGGACCTCGACGAACCCGGCGCCCACGAGCTCCTTGACGATGGTCGAGACGGTCGCCGGGGACAGCCCCGTGGCACCGGTGAGCTCGACCTGGGTGAGGCCGCCGTGCTCCTTGACGGCGTCGACGATCTTCGCGCGGTTCGCCTCGCGCAACGAGGACTGGGAGCCGGCCACAGGCATCCGTCCTCTCACGCCGCGAGCCTAGCCGCAGGGCGCAGATGTGCGCCCTGGGTGCGACGCAGGCGGGCGACCGGTCCGGTCGCCCGCCTGCGTCGGAGGGGATCAGCGCAGCGCGGCGGCGCGGCGCTTGTTCCAGATGTCGAACGCGACGGCCAGCAGCAGCACGAGGCCCTTGACCACCTGCTGCGTCGCCTGACCGACGCCCATGAGCTGCATGCCGTTCGACATGACGGCCATGATCAGGCCACCGATCATCGCGCCCTGGACGCGGCCGACACCACCGGTGGTGGAGGCACCGCCGATGAAGCACGCCGCGATGGCGTCGAGCTCGAACATGTTGCCCGCCGCCGGCTGGGCGGCGTTCATGCGCGACGAGTAGACGATGCCGGCGATCGCCGCCAGGAAGCCCATGTTGACGAAGATCCAGAAGTTGACCTTCCGGACCTTGACCCCGGAGAGCTCGGCCGCGTGCAGGTTCCCGCCGATCGCGTACACGTGGCGACCGAACACCGACTTCTGCGTGACCAGCGTGTAGACGATGATCAGCACCGCCAGGATGATCAGCACCACCGGCAGGCCACGGCTGTTGGCGAGCTGCCAGGCGAACCACATGACGACGGCTGCCACGGCGGCGATCTTGAGCACGAACAGCGGCATGGACTCGACGGCCTGCTGGTAGTCCATCCGGCCGCGCCGGCTGCGCCAGGCGGAGACCGCGTACCCGACGACGGCGATCGCGAAGATCACGAGCGTGAAGACGTCGAAGCCGTACCCGCCGAGCAGGCCGTTGAGGAAGCCGTTCGCGATGTCGGAGTACGGCTTGCCGAACGGCGAGAGCGACACGTTGTCGAGCACCAGGTACGTGAGCCCGCGGAAGAGCAGCATGCCCGCGAGCGTCACGATGAAGCCTGGGATCCCGACGAACGCGACCCAGAAGCCCTGCCACGCCCCGACGAGCAGGCCGACGCCGATCGCGGCGAGGACGCCGACCCACCACGGCATGTCGTGGCGGATGACGAGCACCGCCGACACCGCCCCGGTCAGCGCCACGACCGACCCCACCGACAGGTCGATCTGCCCGGCGACGATGATCATGATCATGCCGATCGCCAGGATCAGGATGTAGGAGTACTGCAGGACGATGTTGGTGAGGTTGCCCGGGCTCAGGAAGTTCTCGTTGAGCACGGAGAACAGGGCGACGATCGCGACGAACGCGACGACGATCCCGCTCGAGCGCAGGTTCCTCGTCACGAGATCGCGGACTCCGGCGATGGCGGTCATGACAGCGATTCCTTCGTGGTGTTCTGCAGGCTGGCGGGGGCGGCCGTGGCGGCGGCGGTCGGCTCGGTCTCGGTGACGCCGGTCGGCCCGACGCCGGGCGGCCCGTCACGTTCGACCGTCATGAGCTCCATGAGGCGCTCCTGCGTGGCCTCCGCGGCGTCGACCTGGCCCGTGATGCGCCCGGACGCCAGGGTGTAGATGCGGTCGCAGGTGCCCAGCAGCTCGGGCAGCTCGGACGAGATGACGACGACGGCCTTACCGGCCGCGACCATGCGGTTGATGATCGTGTAGATCTCGAACTTGGCGCCCACGTCGATGCCGCGCGTCGGCTCGTCGAGGATGAGCACGTCCGGGTCGGTGTACAGCCACTTGGACAGCACGACCTTCTGCTGGTTGCCGCCCGAGAGCTTGCCCACGACCGACAGGACGGTGGGCGTCTTGATGTTGAGGTTCGCCCGGTACTCGTCCGCGACCTTGAGCTCCTCGTTCGCGTTGACCCACCCTCGGGGGGCGAGCTTGCGGAGGCCCGCGATCGAGATGTTGCGGCGCACGTCCTCGATGAGGTTGAGGCCGTAGCGCTTGCGGTCCTCTGTGGCGTACGCGATCCCGTGCTCGATGGCTTCGGCGACCGAGTTCAGGCGGATCTCCTTGCCGTCCTTGACGAGGCGTCCGCTGATGCCGCGGCCGTACGAGCGGCCGAACAGGCTCATCGCGAGCTCGGTCCGGCCCGCGCCCATCAGCCCTGCGATGCCGACGACCTCGCCTGCGCGCACCGTGAACGATGCGCGGTCGATGACGACGCGGTCGGCCTGCGTGGGATGGTGCACCGTCCAGTCCTCGACGCTCAGCACGACGTCGCCGATGTCCGAGGAGCGCTCGGGGAACCGGTGCTCGAGGTCGCGACCGACCATGCCGCGGATGATGCGGTCCTGGGTCGACGTCGGGTCGCTCATGTCGATCGTCTCGATCGTCCGGCCGTCCCGGATGATCGTGGTCCGGTCGGCGATCTCGGCGATCTCGTTGAGCTTGTGCGAGATGATGATCGACGTGATGCCCTGCGCCTTGAGCTGGCGCAGCAGGTCGAGCAGGTGCTCGGAGTCGTTGTCGTTGAGCGCCGCGGTGGGCTCGTCGAGGATGAGCAGGCGCACCTCCTTCGAGAGCGCCTTGGCGATCTCGATGAGCTGCTGCTTGCCGACGCCGAGCTGGGCGATCGGGACCGTCGGGTTCTCGCGGAGGCCCACGCGCTCGAGGAGCTTGGCTGCCTCGTGGTTGGCCTTGTTCCAGTCGATCAGCCCGCCGAAGCCCGAGGTCTCGTTGCCGAGGAAGATGTTCTCGGCGACCGACAGGTACGGCACCAGGGCAAGCTCCTGGTGGATGATGACGATGCCCTCGCGCTCGGAGTCGTTGATCGAGCCGAACTGCACGGGCTTGCCGTCGTAGATGATCTCGCCGTCGTAGGTGCCGTGCGGGTACACACCCGACAGGACCTTCATGAGCGTCGACTTGCCGGCACCGTTCTCGCCGCAGATCGCGTGGATCTCGCCCTGCTCGACGTCGAGGTTGACGTCGGAGAGCGCCTTGACGCCGGGGAACTCCTTGGTGATGGAGCGCATCTCCAGGATGGTGGTCATGTGCGCGCTCGCCCTCCTTCGGGGTACGGGACGGCGCCCGGGTCGCACCCGTGCGCCATCCCGGGCGGGCCGGCCGGTGCCTTCGATGGCTCCGGCCGGCCCGTCCACGGTGCGGACCAGGTCAGCCGGCGTTGCCGGCGTCGACCTCCTCCTGCGTCCAGTAGCCGCTGTCGACCAGCTCGGACTTGATGTTGTCCTGGTAGATGGTCACGACGGGGAGCAGGAACGACGGGACGACCTTCACGCCGTTGTCGTACGTCTCGGTGTCGTTGGCCTCGGGCTCCTCGCCGTCCAGGAAGGCCTGGGCCGCGACGACGGCCTGGTCGGCCAGCAGACGCGTGTCCTTGAAGATCGTGGACTGCTGCACGCCCTCCTGGATGAGGTTGACGGAACCGATCTCGGCGTCCTGACCGGTGACGACCGGCAGGCCCTCGTCGATCGTGGGGCCCATGCCCGCGTTCTGCAGGGCCGTGATGATGCCGCGCGAGATGCCGTCGTACGGCGACAGGACACCGTCAAGCTTGGTGTCGCCGGAGTACGTGGAGGTCAGGAGGTCCTCCATGCGCTTCTGGGCGGTCTCCTGGAGCCAGCGCAGCGTCGCGGCCTGCTCGATGTCGGTCTGGCCCGAGGGCACCACGAGCGAGCCGTCGTCGAGGAACGGCTTGAGGGTGTCCATCGCGCCCTTCCAGAAGAAGTGCGCGTTGTTGTCGTCGAGCGAGCCGGCGAAGAGCTCGACGTTGAACGGGCCCTTCTCGCCCGTGGGCTTGCCGTCGGCGTCCGTGAGGCCGAGGCCCGTCAGGAGCGCCGTGGCCTGAGCCACGCCGACCTCGTAGTTGTCGAACGTGACGTAGAAGTCGACGTTCTCGCTGTCGCGGATCAGGCGGTCGTAGGAGATGACCGGGATGTTCTCCGCGGCAGCGGCCTCGAGCTGGCTCGTCAGGGCGGTGCCGTCGATCGCCGCGAGGATGAGCACGTCGGCGCCGCCGGTGATCATGCCGTCGACCTGGTTGACCTGGGTCGGGATGTCGTCGCCCGCGTACTGCAGGTCGACCTGGTACCCGGCCTTCTCGAGGCCCTCCTTGACCGCGTTGCCGTCGGCGATCCACCGCTCGGAGGTCTCCGTCGGCATGGCGACACCGACCTTGACGTCGTCGCCACCATCTCCCGCAGCGGGGCTCTCGCCGCTACCGCTGCCGGCACCCTCACCGCCGCAAGCGGTCAGGGTGAGCGCCAGCGCCGCACCCGCGGCGACCACGCCCATCTTCTTACCGAGTCGCATCGTCGCGCTCCTTCTCGTCGTCGAGGGTCCCCGAAGACGGCTTTCGCCCCCGGTGCCCTTGCGGGCCGGACCAGGCTGTTCCGGCCCTCAGCGGCCGGTCCGCGTCCCAGACTGCTGTGTTCGAGAGTCGAAGTCAAAGCGGGATCCGGCTCAGGAGTGTCACGATCTCATCACGATCCCGTGCCCACCCTCCGGGCTGGCGTCCCCGGGTCCTCGCGAATGCTGTGTTTCCGCAGTTTGTCGCGGGGTTCCGGCCGGACGTGCGGCCTGCGTGCGGACGAGCGCACCTCGCGTTCACCCGTTCGGAGCGCGAACACAAGCGTCCACATCTCAGCGTCAACGTCCCCTGCCAGGGACGACGCCGGGGGCGGTCCGCACTCGGACCACCCCCGGCTGCTGACCTGCCCGCGGTGCTACTGGCGGTCGACCAGGACGGCGACCGTCCGCGCGGGCACGGTCACGGTTCCCGTCGCCCGGTCCCAGGTGGTCCGGCGCACGACGTCGTCGCTCCCCGACCGCTGCACGGGCGAGAGCCGGTAGTCGCGCCCGGCGAGCTCCGAGACCTCGATCGTCGCCGCCTCGGGCGAGGCGTTGAACACGGCCAGGACGCCGTCGAGCCGCCGGTCGACGTCCCGCCCGCCGGCCGTGTCGTCGATCGACATCGTCACGACGCCCGGTGTCGCGTCGGGCCCCGCATCGGGGAACGACACCTTCTGCTCGATCAGGTCGGCCGAGCCGAGCCGGAACAGGTCGGTCGAGAACCGCAGCTCGAGCAGCTCACGGGCCGCGTCGGACGCCGTCTCGATGTCGCCGGGCGCCGGCTTGAGCTCCGGGTTCGCGAGCAGCGGCCGCATGACCGGCCACTTCTCCTCGTTGTCCGCGGCGGGCGGCAGGCCACGTCCGAAGCCGTTGTCCTGGCCCGACCAGTCGATCTCGTTGAACCAGTCGCCCGAGTCGTACGAGTTCCGGTCGAGCGACTTCGAGCGCAGCAGGTCCGTGCCCGCGTGCCAGAACGACGGCGTCTGCGCGAGCGCGGTCGTGGCGAGCGAGACGGTGTTCATCCGGACGCGCTCGTCCATGGTCGTGGAGACCGGCAGCTTGAGCGTGAGCAGGTCGAAGAGGGTCTCGTTGTCGTGGGCGTCGACGTAGGTGACGACCTCCTCGGGCGAGTCCGCATAGCCGGCCGGCGCACCCCGGTAGTCCAGCTCCTCGCCCTTCTTGACCGTGCCGTCCGAGGTGAGCAGCGTGAAGTCGCGCAGGTTGCCGGCCAGCCCCAGGCGGACCAGGTCGGTCTGGTGGCGCAGGTCGGCGAGCTCGTCGTCGGACCCGTCGTTGACCGTTCCCGGCTCCCCGGTGCGCGCCTCGTTCCCGTTGGGGTCGGTGAACAGGCCCGTACCGAAGCCCTGGGTGAACGTCGACGCACCGTCGACCGGCGACCCGCCGTGCACTGCGTCGCGCAGCCGGTCGCTGAACGTGCCGATGCCGGTACCGCCGAGCTGGCCCTGCGTGGCCTGCTCGAACAGCGCGTTGTCCGCGACCTCGCCGAAGTTCCAGCCCTCGCCGTAGAGATAGACCTTCGACCCGTCGACGCCGTCGCGCCGCAGCGTCAGCTCGTCGAGCGCCGTGCGCACGGCCTCCATGTTCTCGCGCGAGTGGTGGCCCATGAGGTCGAACCGGAACCCGTCCACGCGGTAGTCGCGTGCCCAGGTGACGACCGAGTCGACCATGAGCTTGCCCGCCATGGCGTGCTCGGTCGCGACGTTCTGGCAGCAGGTGCTGGTCTCGACCGCGCCCGTGGTCGGGTTGAGGCGGTGGTAGTAGCCCGGCACCACCTTGTCGAGCACCGAACGCTCTGCCTGGCCGCTCGCGGCCGTGTGGTTGAACACCTGGTCGAGCACGACCTGCAGCCCTGCGCCGTGGAGCGACCCCACCATGGTGCGGAACTCGGCCACGCGGGCGCCGCCGTCGGGGTTCGTCGCGTACGAGCCCTCCGGGACCGAGAAGTGGTACGGGTCGTAGCCCCAGTTGAAGCCGTCGCGCTCCTTGACGGCCGTCACGGCGGCCTGCTGCTCGGTGGAGTCTGGCGCGAACCCGGACAGGTCGCCCGCGGTCTCCTGCGCGGACCGGTCCTCGGGGATCGTGGCGATGTCGAACGTCGGCAGCAGGTGCACGGTCGTCATGCCCGCGTCCGCGAGCTCGCGCAGGTGGCGCATGCCGTCCGAGCGCCACTGCGCGAACGCGAGGTACGTGCCCCGCACGCGCTCGGGCACCGTCTCGTCCGAGATGGAGAAGTCGCGCACGTGCAGCTCGTAGATGGTCTGGTCCACGGAGCGCTCGACCTCGGGGGTCGGCGTCCGGCGCCAGACCGACGGCTGCCAGCGCCGGTCGTCGAGGTCGACCACGACCGCGTGGGTCGAGTCCTGCGTGAGCCCGACGGCGTACGGGTCGGTGACCACGTTCGTCTCGACCGTGCCCGTGCCCGGCACGAACACGCGCACCTCGTAGCGGTAGCGGGCGCCGTCCCAGTCGAGGCGCTTGTCCGCGTGCTTGCCGTCGACGGTCCATGCGCCGTCGGCCTGCCGCTGCGCGGCGTACCGACGCGGCTCCGCGTCGAGCGACGTCCCGGCCGGCCACACGAGCAGGTCGACCGACTTCGCGGTCGGGGCCCACAGCGCGAACGACGCCCACCGGCCGTTGGGGTGCATGACCATGCCGAGCGTGCGGTCCGCGGCGGCGTCGGCGTACAGGTCGTCGAGCACGCCCGGGACCTGCACGCCCGTCGCCGCGGTGAGCGCGCCGTCGTCCGTCCGCGTGAGCAGCAGCTGGCCCGTGAGCAGGGCCTCGACCTCGCCGCGCGCGAGCGGTTCGCCGTCCTCGTCGACCAGCGCCAGGGGCACGTGGTCCGCGAGCGCCGGGAAGTCCTCGGCGACGTCGGCCGGGATCTCGTCCGCGGGCACGAGCCGGTACGACGTCGCACCCTCGGGCAGGTCGCCACCCTCGCGGCCGCCGACCTCGCCGCCGGACACCTCGAGCCCACCCTCGGGCGCGGCCCAGAGCGTCCAGGTGTCGCCGGACCCGAGCGAGTCCGGCGCCAGGACCAGGCCGGCGCGCACCCAGTGCGCCGCCTGCTGACCCACGCCGGGCAGCGGCGGGTTGGCGGTCTCGATGGTCAGCACGTGCGACTCGAGGTCGTAACGGAACTCGACGACCTCGCCGTCGCCCACGCTGAACTGGTAGTTCGAGCCGTCACGCGCGCCGCCGACGCCGTAGTTCTCGGCCCAGCCCAGGCCGTGCGCCGCCTTGACCTCGTAGGCGCCCGCCGCCAGCTTGTCGGTCGACCAGGTGTACACGCCGTCGCCGTCGGGGTCCTTGGCCCACGTCGCCAGGCAGTCGGGCGCCCACGATCCCGGGCAGCCGACCTGGTCCTGGTAGGAGCCGGGCAGCGTCACGATCGGCCCCTGGGCCGTGGACGAGAAGTCGTGGCTGACCGGGTCCCAGTAGAACGTGACCGGCCCGCCGTCGTGCGTGTACGTCGCGTTCGCGCCGCCGGGCTCCCCTCCGACGCCGTAGTTGACGGCCCACGAGCCGTTGATCGCGACCTTGTACTCGTACTCGCCCGCGGGCAGGTCGAACGTGCCCTCCCACACGCCGTCGGCGCGGCGGGTGAGGCCTGCGGCCGAGCAGTCGGGCGTCCAGTCGCCCGCGCAGCCCATCTCGCTGTTGTGGCTGCCGGGCACGGTGACCATGTCGATCTGGGGCTCGGGCTCCTCGTCCGGGACGGTGCCGCTCACGTCGATCCCGACGGACGCGAACGTCGACGCCGCCGCGCGGTCGCCGTCGGCGTCGGCGGTCACCGCGCGGTACTCGACGAGCGTGCCCTCGGCCAGGCCGGCGACGTCGTGGAAGACGCGCGGGGTGGTGTCCTCCGCCGTGCCCAGGTGGTGCCACTCGGACGTGCCGACCTCGCGCCACGCGAAGGACGTCTCGGCCCACGCGTCGTCGTCGACGTCGGCGCGCACGGGCGCGGTGCCGGCCATGGCGGCGCCCGCGGCGGGCACGGTGACGGCGGTGTCGCCCGTCGAGTCGCCCGTGACCTGACGGTCCGCGCGGAGCACGACGGCGGACGTCGCCGGGACGGTCAGCGTGACCTCGCCCTGCGCGTCGGCCGTGACCGGCTCGGCGCCGTCGCCGTAGAGCACCTCGTAGGTGGCACCCGGAGTCAGGGTCGTGAACGTCGCGTCGCGCGCCTGGTCCGCGTTGTTGAGCGCCACCAGGTGCTCGACCTTCTCCGTGCGGTCCACGCGCGAGAACGCGTACACGCCCTCGCCGTTCTCGGCGTACCGCTCGAGCTGGGCGCCCGTGGCGAGCGCGGTGTGGTCCTCCCGCAGCTGCGCGAGCGCGGCGACGTGCTCGTAGAGCGGCGCGTCGCTGCCGTAGCGGTCGACGCTGCCCGCCTGCTCACCCGTGACCAGCGGCTGGTTCGCATACTCGTCCACCTGCGTGGCGAAGAGCGTCTGGCGCGCGTCCTTGTCGCCGCCGGTGCCCGCGAAGCCCTGCTCGTCGCCGTAGTAGACGACCGGCTGCCCGCGCGTGAGGTAGAGCAGCTCGTGCGCGAGCTCGTCGCGCGCCAGCGGGTCGTCGGTGCCCGCGAGCATGTAGCCCACGCGGCCCATGTCGTGGTTGCCCAGGAACGTCGGCAGCGCGGCCGCGGACTTGGTGGGCGTCGTGTAGCGGTCGTCGCTCGCGAAGAGGGCCGCCAGGCCCCGCGCGCTGTTCCCGCTCGCGAAGCTCGTCGCGCCGGCCTGGAAGGAGAAGTCGAGCACCGAGCTCATGTCGGTGTCGCGGACATACGGCGAGGTCTTGGCGGCGTCGGCGTCGAACACCTCGCCGAACATGAAGAACTCGTCCTTGCCCTGCGCGTGCGCGTAGTCGAGGACGTCGGCCGACCACGTCTCCCAGAACTCGGGGTTCACGTGCTTGACCGTGTCGATGCGGAAGCCGTCGATGCCGAGGTCGATCCAGTCCTGGTACACCTTCACGAACCCCTCGACCACCGTCGGGTGCTCGGTCATGAGGTCGTCGAGGCCGTCGAAGTCGCCGTACGTGACCGACTCGCCCGTCCAGGTCGAGTTGCCGCGGTTGTGGTAGAGCGTGGGGTCGTTGAGCCAGGCCGGGACCTTGACGTCGGCGTCCTGCGGGTCGACCTTCGGCGTGTACGGGAACGAGGTCGCGGGGTCGAGCTCCGGGAAGTCGTCGGTGCCCGCGTAGTCGTCCGGGTCGAAGACGTTGCCGGCGGCGTCCTTGTAGGGCGCGGCGGCCTTGTCGACGTAGGAGTACTGGCCCTGCTCGTTGTCGATGACGTCGGCGGTGTGGTTCGTGATGATGTCGAAGTAGACCTTGATGCCGCGCGCGTGCGCGTCGTCGATCAGCCCGCTCAGCTCCTCGTTGGTCCCGAGGTGCGGGTCGATGCGGGTGAAGTCGGTGATCCAGTAGCCGTGGTACCCCGCGCTCGCGTCCGCGCCGGTGCCCTGGACCGGGCGGTTCAGGAACGACGGCGTGAGCCAGATGGCCGTGGTGCCCAGGCCCTCGATGTAGTCGAGGCGCTCACGGATACCCGCGATGTCCCCGCCCTGGTAGAAGCCCTTGTTCGTGGGGTCGAAGCCGTGGTCCAGGCGGTCGCCCTCGATGCCGCCCGTGTCGTTGGACGGGTCGCCGTTGGCGAACCGGTCCGTCATGACGAAGTAGAACCGCTCGTCCGACCCCGCCTGCCGCACGGGCGGGACCACGAGCGAGGCGTCGGCAGCGTCGTCGTACTCACCGGCCAGCGTGAGCGGCGTCAGCGCGACCCGGTGCGTCGTGTCGTCGTAGGTGACGCGGAGGCGTGCGTCGCCACCGAGCACGAGCGGAGCGTTGGCGTCCGTGCCCTCGCGCCCGTACGACTCGTCCCAGGCGTCGTCGAGCGCGACCTTGTACTCGTACGTGCCCGCGGGAACCTCGAACTCGGCGGTGAACGTGCCGTCACCCGTGGGCGTCAGCTCGGTCGCGTCGCACGCCGGGTCCCAGTCGGAGCCACAGCCCAGCTCGGACTGCAGGTCGCCCACCAGGGCCGCGGTGCGCTCCGCCACCGCGGACGCCGTGCCGGCAACGGTCGTGAGGCCCGCGAGGGCGAGGAGAGAGGCGGAGGCGAGCGCCGCAACGGTGCGGCGCGGGGTGCGCGTCATGGGGACTCCTTCGTCGACGCACGCGACTGTAACGCTTGCAGAAACGTGCAGCAAGACCAGGGTCGCGCGCTCCGACGACGTCAGCCCGCCAGGTGCCCCCAGCGGTCGGCCAGCTCCCGCCACGGCCCCACGGCCGCGACCCTGCCCTCGTGCAGGACGACGACGCGGTCGGCGCGGGTCAGCGCCGCACGCTTGGACGTCGAGCCCACGACCGTGACCCCGCGCTCACGCAGGGACGTCCAGAGCTCGACCTCGGTCGCGGCGTCGAGGGCGCTCGACACGTCGTCCGCCAGCAGGAGCTCGGCGTCGGTCGCGAGCGCGCGTGCGAGCGCGAGCCGTTGCACCTGCCCGCCCGACAGCCGGACGCCGCGGTGCCCGACGAGCGCCTCGTGCCCGCCGGCCTCGGCGACGTCCTGCTCCAGGCGCGCCGCGGCCACCGGACCGTGCAGCTCGCGGTCGTGGTCCAGGCGCACGTTGTCGGCGAACGTGCCCGAGAGCACGCGCGGCACCTGGGCGACGTGCGCCACCTGGCCGGGCCGCAGGAACGTCTGGGCGTCGTCGACGTCCGTACCGTTCCACCGGATCCGGCCCGTGTGGCCCATGAGGCCGGAGAGCGCCGCCAGCAGGCTCGACTTGCCCGAGCCGACCTGACCGAGCAGCAGCACGAGCTCACCGCGGTGCACCGTCAGGTCCACGTCGGCGACGCCGATCGTGCCGTCGTCGTGCACGGCCGTCATACCGGCCAGCTCGAGCCGTTCGAGCGTCTGCCGCGCGCCGACGGCCGGCGTCGGCGCGTCGCCCGTCACGAGGTCCACGCCCGCCGGCACGTCCATGAGGTCGGCGCCGGCCGCGAACCGGCTCGTCGCCTGCTGCCACGACCGCGTGCCCGGCGCCTCCGTCACGACGGCACCCGCGACCACGCCGAACCAGCCGAAGCCGTTGACCGCGCTGGCGACGAGCAGGGCGGTCGCGAGGTCCCACGTCCCGGTGAGCAGCCCCGCCCAGGCAGCCACGACGCCGAGCATGATCATGATCAGCGGCACGCCGTCGAGCGCGGCCTGCACCCGGTGCTCGAACACCGCGGCCCGCACCCGGCCGGCGTCCACGTCACGCAGGTGGGCGTGCACCTGCGGCGTCCGGGCAGCGAGCTTGACCGTGCGCGCCGAGTCGAGCGCAGAGACCAGCGTCCGCCCGAACTGCGCTCGCGCAGCCGACGAGCGCGTCGCCGAACGACCCGCGATGGGCCGGCCGAGCGCGGACGCCGCGGCCGACACGAACATCACGGCCAGGAGCACCGCACCGGCCAGCCACGACCTGCTGAGCAGGGCGGTCACGCCCGCGATCAGCAGGCCGTTGACGAAGTCCACCCAGCGGTCGGCGTACCGGACGAACCGGTCGGCGTCCATCGCACGCGCCACCACCTCGCCGGGCGGGGTCGCGGTGAGCCGGTGCTGCCGGGTCTGGCCGGCCAGGACGGCCATGCGCACGCGCAGCAGCGCTTCGACCCACCACCGGGGGTACACGTACAGGGCGCGTGCCAGGCACAGCGGTGCGGTGACCAGGAGCACGGTGAACAGCACGAGCAGCCCGACGGGCAGGCCGTCGTCGAGGCCCTGGACGGTCTGCCCCCACAGGTAGCCGGTGATGGCCCCCTGCGCCGAGACCAGGCTGGCCACCAGGAACAGCCCGGCACCCACGACGCCCCACGCGGGCCGCACGACGAGCGCGTGCAGCACGCCGCGGGCCAGGCTCGGGCCGTCGCCCGGGTCGTCGAGCTCGGGCGGGGTCCCCCGACGGCGGCGGCCGCCCACGGACTGGCCCTGGCCCGAGGGGCCTTCCGGAGCCGCGGTCGTCGCGTCGTCCGAGGCCGCCGCCGAGTCCGCCCCGGCGTCGACCACCGCGTCGACCACCGGTGCACCGTCGAAGCCGCCCTGGTCGACGCTCGCCTCGAGCAGCGACAGGTACCGGCCAGGAGTCCGCGCGAGCTCGGCGCGCAGGCCGTGCTGCACCACACGACCGTGGTCGAGCACGGCCAGGAGACCGGCTCGCTCGATCGTCGTGAGCCGGTGCGCGACGAGCACACCGGTGCGTCCGGCGAGCAGCCGCTCCGACGCCGCGACGACCCGGGCCTCGGTCAGCGGGTCCATCCGGGCCGTCGCCTCGTCGAGCACGACCACCTGGACGTCACGGACCAGGAGCCGGGCGAACGCGACGAGCTGCTCCTCCCCCGCCGACAGCGAGGTGCCGCCCGGGCCCAGCACCGTGTCGAGGCCGTCGGGCAGTCCCGCGACCCAGTCGTCGAGCCGGAGCTCGCGCACCGCGGCCTCCACGTCGGACCGCTCGACGTCGGCGAACAGGGTGATGTTCTCCGCGAGCGTGCCGGCGAGGATCTCGGTGCGCTGGGTCACGACGCCCACGGCCGCGCGCAGCTTCTGCAGGTCGAGCTCGCGCACGTCGACACCGCCGAGGAAGACGGTGCCGGGCGGCGGCTCGACGGCCCGGGAGAGCAGCGACGCCAGCGTCGACTTGCCGGACCCGGTGCGCCCGACCAGCGCGATCGTCTGGCCCGCGGGCACCCGCAGGCTCACGCCCTGCAGGGCGAACGTGCCCTCCGCGTACGAGAAGTTCAGCTCGCGCAGCTCGATGCCGACCGGCCCTTCGGGCACGTCCCGGCCGCCCTCGGGCTCCGGCACGACGCCCAGCATCTGGCGCAGGCGGGTGATCGCCCCGATCCCTTCCTGGATGTCCGGCAGGTGGTGGATCAGGTTGTCCGTCTGGCCCACGAACATCGCGGTGACCAGGAAGAGGGTGACGAGCTGCTGCACCTCGAGGTCACCCTGCGCGGCGAGCGCGGCACCCGTGACGGCCACACCGGCCAGCAGGGAGGCGAGGACCAGCCCGGCCCGGCGCAGCATCTTGGCCTCGACGGTCAGCACGGCCGTGAACTTGCGGTGCACCTCGGCGGAGCGCTGCGCCAGACGCCGGATCGCGAAGGCCTGACCCAGGCTGGTCCGCAGGTCGTCGCGGGCCGCCACGGCCTCCTCGAACGCGGCGGCGTGGTCGGTCCAGGCCGCCTCCTCGACGACCTTGCGGCGTGCGATCTCGCCGAGCATCGGGCGCACCAGGAACGCGGCGAGCACCCCGAGCACCGGGAACACGAACCACGCGGGCCACCAGGTGACGCCCGCGACCACCCACATGGGCACGGCGCCGACGAGCGTGCGGCCCGCGCCCCAGAGCTGGCGGCGCACGAGGGTGCCCACGGCGTGGGTGTCGTCGTCGACGCGGTCGAGGACCTCGCCGACCGCCTGCTCCGTCAGCGTCGCGAGCGGCTGGTGCAGCGCGGCGGTGAGCAGGTCGCCACGCAGGCGCCCTTCGGCCCGGTCCACCACGCCCGCCCAGACGACCTGCCCCGTCGTGTCGAGCAGCGCGGACCCGACGACGCACACCGCGAGCAGCACGAGGGCCGCGGTCGTCGGGTCGGCCGCGAGCCGGCCCGCGATGACCGTGCCGAGCGCTGCGCCGACCGCTCCCAGGGTGAGCGCCACGAGCGCGACGCCGGCCAGCGGGCCGCGGAGGCGCCGCCAGTCCAGGCGGCGGGAGGGGTCGTCGGGCCGGCCGGAGGCCGCGGGCGCGTGGAGGTCACCGGCACCAGGGGTGCCGGCAGCGTCGGTGGAGGCAGGGGCTTCGATCATGGCCATTCGACCCTAGGCGAGGGCACCGACACTTCCCGCACGATTTTCGCCCAGGGCCACGTGACGCCGCCCTCACCCCGAGGGTGCCGGGGTCAGACGAGCCCGAGCGTGCGCACCGCCTCGCGCTCCTCGGCGAGCTCGGCGACGCTCGCGTCGATCCGCGAGCGCGAGAACTCGTCGATGTCGAGGCCCTCGACGACGTGCCACTCGCCGCCCGACGACGTCACGGGGAACGAGGAGACGAGCCCTTCCGGAACCCCGTACTCGCCGTTCGACCACAGACCCGCGCTCGTCCAGTCGCCGTCGCGCGTGCCCAGCACCCAGTCGTGGACGTGGTCGATCGCCGCGCTCGCCGCGGACGCCGCGGACGACGCGCCGCGCGCGTCGATGATCGCGGCGCCTCGCTTGGCGACCGTGGGGATGAAGTCGTCGGTGAGCCAGGAACGGTCGGCCGCCAGCTCTGCGCCCGGCCGACCGCCGACCTCGGCGTGGAAGAGGTCGGGGTACTGCGACGCCGAGTGGTTGCCCCAGATGGTCAGCCGCCGGATCTCGGCGACGGGCACCCCAGCCTTGGCGGACACCTGCGACAGCGCGCGGTTGTGGTCGAGCCGCGTCATCGCGGTGAAGCGGTCCTTGGGCACGTCGGGTGCGTTCGCCGCCGCGATGAGCGCGTTGGTGTTGGCCGGGTTGCCGACGACGAGCACGCGGACGTCGTCTGCCGCGCCGTCGTTGATCGCCCGGCCCTGCGGGGCGAAGATGCCGCCGTTGGCCTCGAGCAGGTCGGCACGCTCCATGCCTGGTCCGCGCGGCCGCGCGCCCACGAGCAGCGCCACGTTGGTGCCCGAGAACCCCTGCTGCGGATCGTCGAAGATGTCGACTCCGGCCAGGAGCGGGAAGGCGCAGTCGGCGAGCTCCATGGCGGTGCCCTCGGCGGCCTTGACGGCCTGCGGGATCTCCAGGAGCCGCAGGCGGACGGGGGTGTCGGGGCCGAGCATCGCGCCCGAGGCGATCCGGAAGAGCAGCGCGTACCCGATCTGGCCCGCGGCTCCGGTGACGGTGACGGTGACAGGTGTCGACATGGCCCTACTCTTGCGCACTCTTGCTGCCCCGGTCACGCAGGCCACGCGGACGATCCGGGCCGACCGTACAAGTCGACCGCACAAGTCGCCCGGACATCTCGACCGCACATCAGGTGGTGTGACGCGGTAGCGTGCGACACATCACCTGATGGCCGCGTGTCAGGCGCCCCCGTGGCGCAGCGTCCGTCCGGACTGCGATGACACGATGCCCGGCGCGGTGTGAAGCCGCTCCTTACCTACGCCCTGCAGGGCGCACCGAGACGCCCGTCTCCCGAGCAGAGAAGGACCCTCATGTCTCAGGACATCGCCGCACAGCGCGGCACGTCTGCCGTGGTCGTCGAGGAGACGACCGTCGTCATTCCCGTCTACAGCCTCGGAGCCCGCCTCGCGGCCGAGGCGTTCGGCACCTTCCTCCTGGTGCTGGGCATCGTCGGGACGGCGACCTTCAACGTCCTCAACCAGAACTCGATCCTCACGATCGCTCTGGCCGGCGGCATCGCGCTCATGGCCGGCGTCGCCGCCGTCGGGCACGTGTCGGGCGGCCACTTCAACCCCGCGGTGACGTTCGGCATGGCCCTCGCCGGGCGCATGACGTGGCGCGACGTGCTGCCCTACTGGCTGGCCCAGTTCGTCGGCGCGGCGGTCGCCGCGGTCGTGCTGTGGGCGATCATCCCCGGCACGCTGCCGCCGCTGCTGCAGTTCGGCGACAAGGCCGAGATGATGCAGGCCACGGCCAACGGGTTCGGCGAGCACTCCCCGATCGCCCGGCTCTCGGGCGGCCAGACGGAGTTCACGTTCTGGACCGCGCTCATCGTCGAGGTCATCATCGCGGCGATCTTCGTGGGCGTCATCCTGGCCACGACCGACCGCCGGACCAAGCTGCCGTACCCGCCGGTCGTCATCGGCCTGACGCTCGCGGCGCTGCACATCATCTCGTGGCCCGTGACCAACACGTCGTTCAACCCGGCCCGGTCGTTCGCGTCGGCGCTGTTCGGCGGCGGGTGGACGTGGGAGCAGTTCCTCCAGCTGTTCATCTGGGGCCCGCTCGTGGGTGCGGCTCTCGCGGCGCTGTTCTACCGCGCGTTCGCGCCCGCCGAGGACGACGTCGAGATCGAGGTCGACGACACGTACGTGGGTCCGGCGGGCGCCGTGGCCGTGGAGACCGACCGCACGGATGCCGACGCGGACGCCGACCTGGACGTCGAGCCGTCGGACATGGAGCCGGCGTCGGGCACGGTGACGATCACCGAGACCGTCGAGGAGTCCGTCGACACGGCCGAGCCGCGACCGACGCACACCGCGACCGCGGACGACGCCGCGGTGACCAAGCCGGAGGACCCGCAGGCTCCCAAGGCCTGAGCGACGTCCTGTCGAGGGCCGGTACCCGCTGGGTGCCGGCCCTCGGTGCGTCCCGAGCCGGCTCGGCAGCCGCTCGGTAGCTGCTCGGTAGCCGCGCGAGAACCGCTCGGTACGGTCAGTCGATCCCGGGAGCCGTGAGCGCGAGCACCGCGATCGTCGCCGACCCGCACCAGTACAGGAGCAGGTCGAAGCCGCGGCTGCGGATCGCGAGGCCGGGCGGTCCGACGCGCAAGGTCGCGCGCCACGCACCGGCTACGGCGAGCGTCGCGGCGATGGTCAGCGCCCCCGCGCGCGAGCCCACGACGAGCGCGACGACGACCGAGAGCACGATGCCGGACATCACGAGCACGATCGCCGGGACCGGGCTCTCGACCCGCGAGGGGGCTGCCGCGGCCGGTTCGACCGCGTGCCAGACCGGCGTCGAGGGAGGCGGGATGTCCGCCGGGCCGGGCGGCTTCGTACGGGGATCCACACGGTCGAGCCTACCCGCGCACCCCTGGCCCTCCCCGACCGGCTAGCGTGAGCGCGTGCCCGATCGACGTGACGTGTCCCGACCGACGACCGGCGCCGCGAGCCGCCCGCTGCCACGCTCGGTCGTGGTGGTCGGAGCCGGTCTGGCCGGCGCCCAGACGGTCGCCGCGCTGCGGGCGCACGGGTTCGACGGCCACGTCACCGTCCTCGGCGCCGAAGGGGTGCCGCCCTACGACCGGCCGCCGCTGTCCAAGGAGCTCCTCAAGCGTCCGGCGCCCGTCTGGCTGAGCGACGACATCGGCGTCGACGTCGACGCGCTCGCCGACGACGTCCGGCTCGCCGACCCGGCACGCGGTCTGGCGTCCGGGCCCGACAGCGTCGTGGTCGAGACGGCCGAGGGCCGCGTCGAGGCCGACGCCGCGGTGCTCGCGACGGGGTCGGCCGCGATCCGGCCGGCCGGCTGGGACGCCGCGGTGCTCCACACGACGGCCGACGCCGACCGGCTGCGTTCCGCCCTGCGTCCGGGCCTGCGGCTCGTGGTCGTGGGTGCGGGCTGGATCGGCGCCGAGGTCGCCGGGGTCGCGGCCGCGGCGGGAGCCGAGGTGACCGTCGTCGAGGCGGCGCAGACGCCGCTCGACCGCCAGCTCGGCGCTCAGGTGGGCGCCCACCTCATGGGCTGGTACGGCGACGCCGGGGCACGCCTGCTGACCGGGGTCCCGGTGGCCGACGTCGCGCCCGACGGGGTCCGGCTCGCGGACGGCCGCCACGTCGGCGCCGACCTCGTGCTGGCCGCGGTGGGTGCGCGCCCGGCCACGGGCTGGCTCGACGGCGCCGTGCCGCTGGACGCTCGCGGCACGGTCGTCGTCGGGACCGACGGGGCCGTGCCCGGCGAACCGCGCCTGTGGGCGGTGGGCGACGTCGCGTCGCGCGCCCACCCCGTGTTCGGGACGGTGCCGGGCGGGCACTGGTCGGCGGCCCTACACGACCCGGACGCGACCGTCCGCGCGATGCTCGGCGCGGAGCCCGTGGCGCCGCACGCACCGTACGTCTTCTCGCAGCAGCTCGGCCATGACCTCGCACTGCTCGGGCTGCCGGGAGAGCGCGACGACGTCGTGTGGCGGAGCGACCCCGGCGGCCGCGGACCGTGGGCCGCGCTCTACCTCGACCCGGACGCCGTGGGCACGACGCCGGACGGCCGCCGCGTCGCCACGGCCCGCGCCGTCCTGCTGGTCGACTCCCCGCGTGACGTCGGCGCCGTCCGTCGCCTCATGAACCGCGGCGAACCCTTGCGCCTCGATCTCGACCGGGCCCTGGACCCGGCCGTCCGGCTCCGCGACGCCGTCGCCCCGTAGGGACCGGCAGCCACACCGCGCGCGGGCCCGGCCGGGCAGGCGGGCCCGCGCGGTCAGTGCGCGAAGTGCCGCGTCCCGGTGAGGTACATCGTCACGCCCGCGGCCTGTGCCGCCGCGACGACCTCGTCGTCCCGGATCGACCCGCCCGGCTGCACGACGGCCCGCACCCCGGCGTCGACGAGCACCTGCAGGCCGTCGGCGAACGGGAAGAACGCGTCGGACGCGGCGACCGCCCCGCGGGCACGCTCGGCGCCGTCCGCCAGCGTGTTGGCACGCTCGACCGAGAGCCGGCACGAGTCGACGCGGTTGACCTGCCCCATGCCGATCCCGACCGCCGCACCGTCCGCGGCGAGCAGGATCGCGTTCGACTTCGCGGCGCGCACGGCCCGCCAGGCGAAGGCCAGGTCGGCAAGGGTCGCCTCGTCGGCCGGCTCGCCGGCCGCGAGCGTCCAGGACGCCGGGTCGTCCCCCTCGGCCTGGAACCGGTCGGCCTCCTGGATCAGCAGCCCGCCCGAGATGGGCCGCAGCTCGGTCGCCGACGGCGCTCCCTCGGCGACGAGGAGGCGGATGTTCTTCTTGGCCTGCAGGATCTCGAGCGCCCCGGGCTCGAACCCCGGCGCGACGACGACCTCGGTGAAGACCGGCGCGATCTGCTCCGCAGCCGCCGTGGTGATCACCCGGTTGGCCGCGATGACCCCGCCGTACGCCGAGACCGGGTCCGTGGCGTGCGCCTTGGCGTGGGCGTCGGCGACGTCGGCACCGACCGCGATGCCGCACGGGTTGGCGTGCTTGATGATCGCGACGGCGGGCTCGTCGTGGTCGTGCGCGGCCCGCCAGGCGGCGTCCGCGTCGACGAAGTTGTTGTAGCTCATGGCCTTGCCGTGCAGCTGGGTGGCCTGGGCCAGTCCGGTCACGCCGTCCCCGCGCGTGTAGAGCGCGGCCCGCTGGTGGGGGTTCTCGCCGTAGCGCAGGACGTCGGCGCGGTCCCACGTCCCCGCGATCCAGGCCGGGAAGCCCGTCGGGACCGTCGACCCGTCCTCGGCGACGACCTCGTCGGTCGGCGCCACGACGCTGCCCATCCACGACGCGACCGCGACGTCGTAGGTCGCCGTGTGCACGAACGCGGCGGCCGCGAGCGCCTTGCGCTGGGCGTAGGTGAACCCGCCGGCCTGGACGGCATCGATCACGGCGTCGTACGCGGCCGGCTCGACCACGACGGCGACGCTCGGGTGGTTCTTGGCCGCGGCGCGGACCATGGAGGGCCCGCCGATGTCGATCTGCTCGACGACCTCGTCCGGGCCGGCGCCCGACGCCACCGTGGCGGCGAACGGGTACAGGTTGACGACGACCAGCTCGAACGTCTCGATCCCGAGCGCGGCGAGCTGCTCGAGGTGCTCGGCCTTGCGGGTGTCGGCGAGGATGCCGGCGTGCACGCGCGGGTGCAGGGTCTTGACGCGGCCCTCGAGGCACTCGGGGAACCCGGTGAGCTCCTCGACCTTGGTGACGGGGATGCCCGCCGCGGCGACGACGGCCGCCGTCGAGCCGGTCGAGACGAGCTCGACGCCCGCGCGGTGCAGGGCGGTCGCGAGCTCGACGAGCCCGGTCTTGTCGTACACGCTCAGCAGCGCTCGACGCACGGGGCGCTGCGAGTCGTGGGCGAGCTGGACATCGGGGGCCGAGGGTGCGGACATGACGAGGGCTCCTCTGGGTCGCGGTCGGTGCACCGGCGGACGTCCCGGTGCGGAGAGGCTGAACCCAGGCGCCCAGGCGGTCGACGCACCAGCAGGTTGATCCGGCCGCTTCCCGGTGGTCGTTCCCACCCTCGCCAGTCGCGGCCGCGCCGAGTCTACCGCCGCTGCCCTCCAGCGCGGGCCGGTGGGTGACGGGTCAGCGGGGCCAGGCGATCACGTCGTCGGCCCAGGTGCTGGGCAGCCCGATGCGCCACAGGGGCTTGATGAACAGCAGCGCGACGGCGAGCACGGCCCAGACGGCGGACGCGATCCACAGGGCCACCTCGATACCGGCGTGCTCGAGCAGCTGGGAGCCCACGAGCGGTGCGAGCGGACCGGCCACGACGCCGGTCAGCCCGAGAGT
>Ga0233363_1000240_pt1 | contig 26057 bp, 18 predicted proteins | sample ElkDunMinimDraft_18_FD_191534 | JGI IMG/M metagenome (GOLD analysis project Ga0233363, IMG submission 191534) | Fecal eukaryotic communites from dung pellets of Tule Elk in California, USA - Elk Dung C16 | ecosystem: Host-associated > Mammals > Digestive system > Large intestine > Fecal | place... | reverse complement strand
CCCGGGAGCGGAACCGGGCCACCTGCGGGTCGTGGTCGCTGGAACCGCGCGACCCGTCCGCGGCGTGGTTCGCCGGCCAGTCGGCGTTGATGTGCGCCGCCCGCATCTCGATCAGGTCGCCGTGCAGTGCGGCGTTGACGAAGAGGTGGTCGAGCGTCTGGGCATGCCCCTCGAAGCTGTACGAGTACGCCGCCGACGGCGCGTCGGCCAGCAGGTCGTCCCAGAGGTTGCGCAGCCCGGCGTCGTAGAGCGGCCCGAGCTGATCCGACGGGGTCGGGTTCGCGCCGGTGGCGATCGGGTCGTCGGGGCGGGGGAAGACGTTCAGGTCCCCGCCGAAGACCACCCGGGCGTGACCGTCGGCGGCCTCGATGGCGTCGACGATCGCCGCGCCGTACGCGGCCTGTTCCCGCCGCTGTCCGACCCGGCTGTCCGGTCCGGAGGAGAAGTGGTTGCTGACCGCCCAGAGCGTGTAGTGCTCGCGGGCGCCCGGCGCCACCGCCACGGTGAACTTGCCGACCTGCGGGGCGCGGGTGTAGACGTTCGGCCCGTCGGTGCCGGTGGAGCGGTCAACGTCGGCGGGCAGCTGCGCGTTGAGCGACTTCGGGTTCTGCACGTCGGCGTTGACCGGCAGCCCCGCAGCCCGGTACTGCACGCCCGGCTCGCTGCCGAGCACCGCGTCGGAAGCGACCGCCTCGGCCAGTGAGATCCGGTCGGTGCGGTACATGAACGCCGAGGTGATGCCGCGGGCGTCCGCGCCGGTGCGGTCGTACGCCGCGGCGTACGCCGGGCCGCCGGCGGTGGTGACCGCCAGTGCCAGCTCCTGGAGGGTGTCCGGCGCGCCGTCGGCGTTGTCGGTCGTCCCGCAGCTCATCGCGCCGTCGACGACGGTGCAGATGTCCTGGTCCTCGGCCTCCTGCACCAGGATCAGGTCGGGGGCGTGCAGGTCGGTGACGATCTGGTCGGCCAGGTTGCCGAGCTGCTCGTTGTAGGCGGCCTCGCTGGCCGGCACGTAGTCGAAGGGCGGGCTCACCCCGGTGCAGCCGGAGTTGCCGGCGAAGTCGCAGCCGTCAAAGGGGTCGTCGCGGTAGTCGTAGAGGTTCTCCACGTTGTACGCGGCGATCGCGATCTCCTGGCTGCGCTTCGCCGGCTGCGGCGGGTGGTTCGCCGACGGGTCCGCCCCAGCGGTGAATTCGGCGCTCTCCACCTGGATGCCGAACTTCTCGAACGAGTAGTACAGCCCGCCCACCGCGTCAGTGGTCAGCGTGTCGAAGGTGCGTACCGGCGGCAGCAGGGTGGCGCTGTCACCGGCGGTCGCCTTGACTCCCATGCTGCCGAGCATGATCCGCTGGCCGTTGCCGTCGTCGAAGCCGCGGCTCGGGTCGTTGTCCAGCGGGTGGGTGTCGCGGAAGACCCGCCGGGCGTACGGGTTGGTGCGCTCCAGCAGCGGGTCGTCCCGGTCCACCAGCCACAGCTCCGAGTCGGCGGTGGAGGCGAAGACCGCCCGGCCGCTGACCGCGCCGCTGCCGGCGCGCACCCGCAGCCGGGCGCCCTCGTGCCGCTCCCAGAAGCGCTCCGCATCGGCCAGTTCGGCCGGCGGCACCGCGTCGGTCACCTCGACGACCGTGTCGACGTCCAGACCGGAGGCGAGCTTGCGCACCAGTGAGGCGCCGGAGAGCTGGGTCATGTTGTAGTACTCCGACACCCGCGCCCGCAGCACCACCTCGTCGCCGACGGTCGGCGTGTAGCCGCCGATCAGCGACGTGAAGCCGCCCATGAAGACGAAGATGCCGTCGGAGCTGGCCGGGTCGCCGTCGGTGGCGCCGAGGCGGCTCTGCAGGAAGAAGCCGTGCTGGGCGGCGCCGGCCGAGGTGCGGGCCAGCGTCTTCTGCGTGATCACGCCGCGGACGTCGTGGTACTCGCTGCTGCTGCCGTTGCCCGACGCCGGGGCGAGCGGCGAGCGGTCCGCCAGCGGCGACTCGTCGTCGGTGGTCGGGCCCTGGACCTGGCCGACGGTGAGCACGCCCGCGACCTTCACCGGCAGGGTGCAGGTGGTGGTGGCGCCCTCGGCGTCGGTCGCGGTCACGGTGACCGCGTACGAGCCGGCCGGCAGGTCCGCGGCCGCGGTGATCGTCGCGGTCGCGGTGCCGCCCGTCTGGTCGGCGGGGGTGAATCCGGTACGGCTGATCGAGCCGGTCGCCGGGGACACCGCCGTCACGGCGAGGTCGACGATCGTGTCGTCCGGATCGGTCGCGGTCACCTGCGTGCTGCCGCTCTCACCTTCGGAGACGGTCAGCGGGGCGCAGGTCAGCGTCGCCGGGCGGTCCACGGGGCCCCCGCCGGAGAAGGTGTGCCGTCCCAGGTCATCGAAGGTGTCGGCCGGGAAACCCTCCCACTGTGCGGCCAGGTCCACCGCGTCGGCCGGGTCGGTGTCACCGGCGGCGACCGTCGGCAGCCGGCGCAGCGTGTTGTCGGCGGTGCTGAGCAGGCCACTGCCCCACTCGCTGCCCGGGTCGACGCCGACCTGGCCGATGGAGTCCAGCACCGTCTCGCCCTTGACCAGGACGATCGCGTCGTCGCCGTTGAAGAGGCCGGTGCCGGTGGTCTGGTCGGCTTCGGCCAGGATCGCCGCGCCGGCCGACGCCGAGGCGAAGACGAAGACGTCCCCGGGGGCCACCGTGCCGGTCAGCGGGAAGGCCGTCGAGTTGGTGGAGCCGTTGAAGTGGACCCGCAGCCGGTAGTCGCCGGCGGCCAGGTCGATCGGGGCTCCGGTGCCGTTGTAGAGCTCGATCGCCTTGTTGTTCGACGATCCCTCCACGTACTCGGAGATGAACAGGTCACCGGCGGCGACATCGGCTGCGGCGGGTGCGCCGAGCAGCGTCAGTGTCACCGCACCGGTGGTCGCGAGCGCGGCTAGTCTGCGGCGCGTACGCATGGGGCCTCCACGATGGGCGGATGGGACGTGCGGGCCGGGCGAGGGTGTGCGACGGCTTGCAGTACCCGACAAAGGTGAACGTAGATTAAGCCCCGTTGAGCCGGTGGACCAGGTCGGCCACGTCCACGCCGTACTCCCACCACTCGCGGTCGGGCTGGAAGCCGAGCTCGGCGTTGACCTGGCGCATCGCGACGTTCTCCGGCGCGTTCCAGGTCTGCACCTCGGCCAGCGCCGGCTCGGCGGCCCGCAGCTCCAGCAACATCCGCGCCTTGATCGCCCGGTCGATGCCGCGGCCCTGGTGGTCGCGGGCGACGATGGTGTCGTACTGGTCGGCGCGGGTCGGGTGCTGGGCCGGCACCACGACCTCGGTGAGACCCACGACCGCCCCGCTGGCGGTGTGCCGGGCCAGCACGATGTACGGCCGCATGCCGCGCCGCCGCAGGCAGTCGATGCTGTCGCGCAGCCGCTGCGGGTCGTACGAGCTGGGGCGCAGGTCCGGGTCGCCGTCGTCGTCGCGGGCCTCCGCCTTGGCCTGCGTGTACGCCTCGATCAGCGGCTCCGGGGGACTGTCGGGGTGGAACTGCACCTCGTACTCCGGGTCGAGGCCGGCGGCGAGCTTTTCGATCCGTACCCAGTCGACGGTGGCGAAGCGCAGCACCCCGCGGATCTCCAGGAACTGCCGTTCGAAGCCGAGCGACTCGTAGAACCCGGTCGCCGGGGTGCCCCCCACCACTTCGGCCCCCAGCCAGCGGAAGCCCTCCTGGTAGGTGCGGCGGGCCGCCACCTCGAGCAGATCCCGGGCCAGCCCGAGCCGGCGCGCGGCGGGGTGCACCAGGACCTCGATCACTCCGATGTCCCCCAGCAGCAGGACGTTGCCGTAGCCGAGCAGCGCCGGGGAACCGTCGGCCGGTTCGCCCTGGGCGATCCAGGAGATGCGCCGCGAGCCCGGCATCACTTCGGCGAGATACCCCCGTAGTTCGCCGTCGCGCCACGGTGGATCATCCGGAAGATCGGCCGTCCACGCCGCGTTCAAGGTCTCCAGCAGCTGGCTGATCTCGGCGGACGAAGCGGTCCTGGGGTCCCACTCGCGCACCATCACCCGTCTAGCTTGCCGCTAACGGCCGCCGGGCGAAAGGGGACGTTACGTCAAAGTAGGCGAACGGTCACCTCACGTACGGCTCGCGGTGCCGTACTCGTTGCTCTTGTCGAAGACGTCCTGGGCGTACTGGCCGACGTCGTTGTAGGAGAGGATGGCGTTCCACCAGTCCGCGGCTACCGTGAGGTTCCGCCCGCCCTGGCAGAGGTAGTTGCCGGCGGCGAGGGCGGCGTCGTCGAGGTCGTGCGGGTTGCGCCACCCGTCGTTGTCGGCGTCGATGGCCATCAACTCCCAGGTGGTCGGGATGAACTGCATCGGCCCCACCGCCCGGTCGTAGCTGCTGTCCTGGTCCAGCCGGCCCTCGTCGGTGTCCGGGATGCGCTGGGTGCCGCCCTGGCCGTTGAGCTGCGGGCCGATGATCTCCGGGGTGACGACGCCGTCCGGCTGCAGCCGCGCCCCGTTGGCCTGGCCGTGCCGGGATTCCACCCAGCCGATCGCGGCGAGCGTGGGCCAGGTCAGGGCGCAGCCCGGGGTGGTGTGGTTGAGCACCAGTTCGGCGTAGCCGTAGGCCTGCAGTGCCACCGGGTCGATGCCGACCTTCGGGGAGAGCTGCCGGGCCCAGTCGGCGAGCACGTCGGCCGGGCGGCCGGTGGGCAGCGGCGCCGCGGTCGCGGTGACCTCCGGTCCGGGGGTGGGCGGCAGTGCGAGTCCCGGCGCGGGCGCGGCCGGGAAGGGGGCTTCGGTGGCGGTGGGCGCGGCGGTCACCGTCCCGGCGAGGGTCTGCGGGACCAGCAGCGCGCCGGAGGCGCCGGTGAGCGCGACCAGCAGGAACAGGAAGAGCCCGGGTACGACGACGCGCCCGTGCGGCTGCCGCGACCAGGTGCGCAGCGCCGGCCCGAGGCTCCGAGGGTTATGCAGCGCCGGGAAGCGGCGGCGGCTGCCCTCGGCCGCGGTGCCGGTGTCCGAGGCGGGCGCCGGCGGCTGCTTGGGCGCGGTGCCGGTGTCCGAGGCAGGCGCCGGCGGCTGCTTGGCCGCGGTGCCGGTGTCCGAAGCGGGCGTCGGCGGCTGCTTGGCCGTGCTGTCCGTGCCGGCTGCTCCTCCGGGCGCAGCGGGACGCAGGGTTCGCTTCGCCGGTCCGTGCTCAGGTTCCGCCACGTGTCGAGTATCGCCCATCTGTCCCGCGCGCAGGAGAGGGTCTTACCCTGTGCCCATGCCCCGGTACAAGTTCCGCTGCCACACCTGCGACGACGTCTTCGAGATCGACCGGCCGATGGCCCGGGCGAGCGAGCCGGCCAACTGTCCACAGGGACACGCCGAGACCCTCAAACTCCTCTCCACCGTCGCGCTGACCGGCCGCGCCGGCGCCACGGGGCCTGCCGCGCCCGCCGGTGGCTGCTGCGGCGGCGCCTGCGGCTGCTGAGCGGTTCGGCCACTTCCCGGCCCGGCTGGGCGTACCGCCGGAATTGCCACCTTCATTGGTACCTTGGTGCTGTTTTTCGCCACCCGTTTTCACGATGCGTGACGGGTCGGTGCTGATGGAGTATTGACCCCGACGTGGGGGGAGGTCCACCGATGACGTCACGGATCGCCCTTCCCAGCGGGTTGGTGACCTTTGTGTTCACCGACATCGAGGGTTCCACCCGGTTGAGCCGGCGCCTCGGGGCCGACTACCGGGTGCTGCTGGGGGCACACCGGCGGCTGCTGCGCGCCGCGCTCGCCGAGGCCGACGGGGCGGAGTTGCTGACCGAGGGCGACTCGTTCTTCCTGGCCTTCGCCGACGCCCGCGCCGCGCTCGCCGCCTGCCTGGCCGCCCAGCGCTCCCTCGCCGCCTACGACTGGCCGGACCCGCAGACCCCACCACGGGTACGGATGGGTCTGCACACCGGTTGGGCCGAGCCGTCCGGCGGGGAGTACGTCAGCCCCGAGGTGCACCGGGCCGCCCGGATCGCCGCGGCCGCGCACGGCGGGCAGGTGCTCTGCTCCGCCGACACCGCCCGGTACGCCGGCCCGCTCCCGGACGGCGTGCATCTGCTCGACCTCGGCCTGCACCGGCTGCGCGGCTTCGACGAACGTGAACGGCTCTTCCAGGTCGCCGCCGAGGGGCTGGAGCGGGACTTCCCCCGGCCGCGTACCGAGGACGCCTCCGCGCACAATCTGCCGACCGAGGTCAGCTCCTTCATCGGCCGCGAGGCCGAACAGGTCGAACTCGGCCGGCTGCTCGGGGCGTACCGGCTGGTGACCGTGCTCGGCGCCGGCGGGGCGGGCAAGACCCGGCTGGCGGTGCGGGTCGCCGGAAGTGTCGTCGACTCCTATCCGGACGGCGTCTGGTTCGTCGACATCGCCGGCGTGACCGACCCCGGTCTGGTCGCGTTCGCCGTCGCCGGGGTGCTGGGGATACGTCCCGAGCCGGGCCGGCCGGTGGCGCAGACCCTGGTGGAGTACGTGGCAGCCCGGCGGATGCTGATCGTTGTCGACACCTGCGAAGCGCAGCCGGCCGCCTGCGCCGAACTGATCGCCGGGCTGCTCGCCGGCGCCGGCGGAGTGCGGGTGCTGGCAACCAGCCGGGAGGCGCTCGGCATCCCCGGCGAGCTGATCTGGCGGATCCCCCCGCTCTCGGTCGAACCGGGACCCGAGGGGGCCGAGAGCGACGCCATCGCGCTGCTGCTGGACCGCACCGCGGCGGCGCGCGGCGGCCGGCGCCCCGCCGCCGACGAGGCCGCCGACCTGCTCCGGGTGGTGTCCCGGCTGGACGGGCTGCCGCTGGCCATCGAGCTCGCGGCCGCGCGGCTGCGGGTGCTCTCCGCCGGTCAGCTCGCCGAACGCCTCGACGACCTCCTCGGCGCGCTCGACGTGGGCGACGAGACCGCCGACACCAGCTACGCCGCCAGCCAGCTGGAGACCGTCCAACTCTCGGCCCGGCAGATCGCCGCCCAGCGGGCAACCCGCGGCGAGCAGCGCGGAGTCGGCCACCGCCACGCCACCATGCAGGCCACGGTCACCTGGTCGTACCGGACGTTGAGCCCGGCCGCCGCCCGGCTGCTGCGCCTGCTGACGGTCTTCGCCGGACCGGTGCAGCTGGGCACCGTCGAGTGGCTGCTGCGGGCCGACCCCGTGCAGCCGCTCTCGGTGCTGGTCGACAAGTCGATGTTGATCGTGGAACCGGGCCGGTCCGGGAACTCCTTCCGCATGCTGGACCCGATCCGGGCGTACGCGGGGCGGCTGCTCGCCGACGAGGGGGAGGAGCAGGCCGCCCGGGACCGGCACGTGGCCTGGTCGGAGCAGGCGCTGCGCCGGGCCTGCCGAGGGCCGGACGGACTGCCCGTCACACTCTCGCTCTACGCCCTGGACCCGCTCGCCGACGAGGTACGCGCCGCACTGCACTGGACGGCGGTCGGCGGCTCCGCCCGAGCCGGGCTGCGGCTGGCGGGCGGGCTGGAGCACTGGTGGCGGGAGCGGGGCCTGGCGCGGGAGGGGCGGCTCTGGCTGTTCCGCCTCTACGGCCGCGTCGCCGAGACCGGTGAGCGCATCCCGCAGGCCGAGCTCGCCGCGGCGTACCACCTGCATTCGCTGCTGGCCGGGGCCGACGGCGAGTACGCCGAGGAGCTGCGCTTCTCCCAGCGGGCCGAGGCGGCCGCCCGGCTCGCCGGCGACGCCGGGCTGCTCGCCGAGGTGGTCGCGGGCCGGGCCGCGCCGCTGATCGACATGGGGCGGCACGACGAGGCGGAGGAGGTCTGTCGCGAGGTCATCGACTGGGCGGGGGAGCAGGGGGTGGCCGCGGACGCGTTCTTCGCCGTCTGCAACCTGGCCGCCCTGCTCTGGCGCCGGGGCGCGCTCGACGAGGCCGCGGTGCTGCTCGGCGGGGCACGTGCGCTGGAGGCGGGGCACCCGGCCGGCCGCGGTCAGCGGTTGCTGGACATGCTGCTCGGCATGGTCGCGCTCGGCCGCGACGACCTCGTCGCCGCGCACGACCACCTGGTGGTGGCGCTGCGCTCGCGGATGAACCACGGCTTCCACAGTCAAGCCTGCGACACGCTCAAGGCGCTGGCGGTGCGCTGCGCCGCGGGCGGGGCGCCGTTGGTCGCGGCCCGGCTCTTCGGCGCCGCGCACTCCACCGCCTCGGCGCTGCGGGCCGAGCCGGGGATCTTCGCCGACTACTGGCGGCAGTGGCAGAGCGCACTGCGCGAGCAGCTCGGCGAGGCGGCGTTCGACGAGGCGTACCGGATCGGCAGTGAGCTGCGGATCGAGGAGGCGGTGGCGCTCGCCGTGGCGATGGAGCACCCCGACCTGGCGGGGCGATCGCGGGAGGTGGCCGAGATCACCGAGGCTCAGGCGGTGGCGGCGTGGAGCGCGGCGACCCGCACCAGCGCGCCCATCCTGCCGCGCGGCGCCCCGTCGGGGCCGAGCGCCTCGCCGACGACCCAGAGCCACTCGTTGTCGTAGTAGCGCGACAGATCGGGGCGCAGCTGCTCGACCCGCAGAGTCAGGCGCCGTTCGCCGCAGCGCCAGTCCTCCTTGTCCAGGGTGAGCACGTGGCCGGCGGGGATGTCCGGAATCGTGGGTTCAGCGCTCACCGGCACCTCCGCGGCAGTCCAGGAATTGATCAATGTTATCGATACCACAATCCCAGAAGAGTCGATCGGTGTGACCCGGTGAGGTATGGGTTTTTCCGCTATCCGCAACCCGGGGATAACATCCCAACTGGTGAGAAGTCCGAGGTCGGTGGCGCGCGGCGACGGGAACGCGCCCTGGTGAGGGCCGGATTGGGCCACGACCCGCCGGGGTAGCAGCACCGGGCAGCAGGGCCCGCGCAAGCCGCGCCAGGAGGTGGAGATGTCGCTGCTGCAGACAAAGCCGGTCGCCGATGTGATCGCCCAGTCCTCCGGCGAAGGCGGGGACGACGGTCACCAGTTGCGCCGCCGGCTCGGCGCCAAGGATCTGACCGGCTTCGGCATCGGTCTGGTCATCGGCACCGGGATCTTCACCCTCACCGGACTTCAGGCCCGCGACAACGCCGGCCCGGCCGTGGTGATCTCGTTCGCGATCGCCGGGGCCGTCGCCCTGCTCGCTGCCTTCTGCTACGCCGAACTCGCCGCCAGCGTGCCGACCGCCGGCAGCGCCTACACCTACGCGTACGCGACCATGGGCGAGCTCGCCGCCTGGATCATCGGCTGGGACCTGCTGCTGGAGTTCGCGCTCGGCGCCGCTGTCGTCTCCCGCGGCTGGTCCGGCTATCTGGCGCAGCTCTTCGGGCTCCCCACCGCCTGGTTCGGCGAGGAGGGGAGCATCGTCAACGTCGGCGCCATCGCCATCGTCCTGCTGCTCGGCGCGGTCGCCACCATGGGCATCCGCCAGTCCGCCCGGATCACCAACGTCCTGGTCGTGGTCAAGGTGGTGATCTGCGTCTTCGTGATCGTCGCCGGCGCGTTCTTCGTCTCCGCCGCGAACCTCACCCCGTTCATCCCGGCCGGACAGGACCCGCCCCCCGGTGAATCCGGTCTCGCCCAGCCACTGACGCAGCTGCTCTTCGGGCTGGAGCCGTCGGTCTTCGGCATCGCCGGCGTCCTCGCCGCCGCGGCGGTGGTCTTCTTCGCGTACACCGGCTTCGAGGCGGTGGCGAACCTGGGGGAGGAGACCAAGCGACCCGGCCGGGACCTGCCGCTCGGCCTGCTCGGCACCCTCGTCATCTCCGCCCTGCTCTACGTCGGCGTCTCGCTGGTGCTGGTCGGCATGGTCGACTACCGGGAGATCGACCGGGGCGCCCCGATCGCCGCCGCCTTCGCCAGCGTCGGCGCCGACTGGGCGGCGGTCCTGGTCGCCGTCGCCGCCGTGGCCGGGCTGACCAGCGTGATGCTGGTGGAACTGGTCGCGATGGGCCGGATCGGCTTCGCCATCGCCCGCGACGGACTCCTCCCGCCGCGGCTGGGCGCGGTGCACCCCCGCTGGGGAACGCCGTACCGGGTCACCATGATCATGTCCGTCGCTGTCGCGCTGCTCGCCGGCTTCCTGCCGCTGTCGGCGCTGGCCGACCTGGTCAGCATCGGCGCGCTCTTCGCCTTCGTGATCGTGTCGCTGGCGGTGCCGTGGCTGCGGCGTACCCGCCCGGACCTCAACCGCCCCTTCCGGGTGCCGCTCTCCCCGGTGCTGCCGATCGTCTCCGCGCTGGCCTGCGTCTACCTGATGCTCAACCTCTCCGGCGAGACCTGGCTGCGCTTCCTGGCCTGGCTGCTGATCGGAATGCTGATCTACTTCGCCTACGGCCACCGCCACAGTCGCCTGACTCTCGCCCGCAACGCCGCTTCCGCCGCCGGACCGGGTGCCGGCTCACCCATCCCCGCACCTGCACCCCGCACTGATTCCGCTCCGGGCTCCTCCGGTCCCGCCGGTCCCGCCGGCTCCTCCCGGGCCACCGCGCCCGCCGCACCTGGGGCCGAAGACGAAGATCGTTAGTTGATTTCCGGTGCTCCGACAGGGTGGGAGCACCGGAAATCAACTAACGATCATGATTTGCCGCTGTGGTCAGTCGAAGAAGCGGGCCAGGTGGGTGGGGTCGGGGTCGGGATCGGTGGCGGTCAGCGGGGTCAGGTCGGCGAAGATCGAGGCGCCGTCACAGCCGGCGTGCAGCGGGTGCCAGCGCGGGGTACCGGGGGCGCGGCCGCAGATGCCCTTGAAGGTCTGCACGTCGAGCAGGCGTACGTGTGTCGGGTCGGCGACCGCGTTGACATGACCCCACCAGGGGCTCATCACGTGCAGCACACCGCCGGGGCGCAGCACCCGGTGCGCCTCGTCGACCAGGGGCAGGAAGTCCGTCAGGTGTTCCAGGATGTGCACCGCGAAGAGAACGTCCACCGAGTTGTCGGCCAGCGGCAGCGAACCGGACAGGTCCGCCACCGCGTCGACACCCGGCGCGGCGCGCAGGTCCAGCCCGAGGTTGCCCGGGTACTGCTTCTGCGGACCGCAGCCAAGGTCGACAACCACCGGCTCGCGTCCCTCGACGGCGATCCGGCACCAGACGCCGAGCACGCCCGCCAGCTGCCCGACCCGTTCGCGTACGAAGCGCAGCTCCTGCGGCGTGGCGACCGTACCGGTCAGGTGGGCGACGCCCCGGTCGAAGCGGACCTGCACGTCGAGGTCGCGTAGCCGCGGGTCGTGCCGGGCGCGGTCGTCCCAGGCGCCCTGCAGGAAATCGTCGATCGCCCGCAGCCGCTGAGCCGAGGGCGCCGCCAGTGCCAATGCGACCATCAGGTCACCTCCCGCGCGCCCATACCCCGGGCCTGCGCCGTTACACCTGCCCGTCCGCGCACCAGGCGCCCGAATCCGGTCCGGAAACCACACCGGGTACGGGGATCCGCCGATTGGCGGCGGCACCAAGCGGGGAGACTGATGCGGTGGTGACGACTCTGGCCATCGACTGCGGTGGTGGCGGGATCAAAGCGTCGGTGCTCGACGGCGCCGGGACGATGCGGGCCCGGCCGATCCGGGTGCCGACGCCGTACCCGCTGCCGCCTGCGCTCTTCGTCAAGACGCTGCTGGCGCTCGGCGGGCAGCTGCCCCCGGCCGACCGGGCCACGGTGGGGATGCCCGGCATGCTGCGGCACGGCGTCGTGGTCGCCACCCCGCACTACGTGACCCGCGCCGGGCCGCGCAGCCGCGTCGATGCGGACCTGGTCACGGAGTGGAGCGGATTCGACGTACGCGGGGCGCTCTCGGACGCCTTCGGGGTGCCCGTGCTGGTGCTCAACGACGCCGAGGTGCACGGCGCCGGGGTGGTCGCCGGCACCGGACTGGAGCTGGTGCTGACCCTCGGCACCGGGCTGGGCTGCGCGCTCTTCGACGGTGGGCGGCTCGCCCCGCACCTGGAGCTCTCCCAGGCCCCGGTGCGCTGGGGGACCAGCTACGACACCTACATCGGGGAGACCGAGCGGCGGCGGCTCGGCGACGCGTTCTGGTCCCGCCGGGTCCGTACGGTGGTCGACACCCTGCGGCCGGTCTTCTGCTGGGACCGGCTCTATCTCGGCGGCGGCAATTCGCGGCTGATCCGCGCCGAGCAGGTCGCGAAGATGGGCGACGACGTGGTGGTGGTGCCGAACACCGCCGGGATCGTCGGCGGGGTACGAGCCTGGTCACTGGTGGACTGACAGCAGCCGATCATGGCGCTGGCGCTGGCGCTGGCGCTGGCGCTGCGTTGGCGGTGGCGTGGACGAGGCGCCGGCGGTGGTCGCGTCGCGGGTTCGAAAGCTGTCCGGTCGGTCGAGGAACACTCGCGCGTGCTGCGTTGTTTGTGCGAGCGTCGGAGTGTTCCGACAAGTGAGGGAGGTGGGCTCGATGGATCTTCTCGCGGAGTACCGGCGGGCGGAGATGTACTTCGAGGCCGGCGACGCCAGCAGCGCCGCCCGGCTGCTGGAGCCGATCGTGGCCGCCGAGCCGGGCAACACCTCGGTGCGGCAGCTGCTGGCCCGGGCCTACTTCCAGTCCGCGCAGCTCACCCGCGCCGAGGAGCAGCTGCGGACGCTGGTCGACCAGAACCCGGCCGACCACTACGCCCACCACGTGCTGGGGCGCACCCTGGAGCGGCAGAACCGTCCCGCCGACGCCCTGCGCCACCTGCGCATCGCCGCGGCCATGTACGCCGACAACGACGACTACCGGGTCGCGCTCGACCGGGTGCAGACTCGCGTGGGCGGCCGGCGCTGAGCGGGCAGTAGCCCGCCGAGCACCTTGATAGCCGGCGTCCCCGACCGGGGGCGCCGGCTATCGCTCTTCGCGGACCCGACCGCAGCCGACCCACGTGCGGTCTGCCTGCGTCCGGTCTGCCTGCGTCCGGTCTGCCCGCGTCCGGTCTGCCCGTCCGGTCTTCCCGTCCGGTCTGCCTGCGCACGGTTCTTCCGCGTACGGTCGCCGGGAGGCGCGGTCCGGCCCGGCCTACGATTGGCCGGTCACGGGAGCCGGGGGTGCGCGATGAAGCTGAAGCTGGACCTGCACGACATCTACAACCGTGGGCAGGACATCGACCGGGCGCTGCGCGGCATCATCGACGAGGCGGTGGCGAAGAAGGCCACCCTCGTGGAGATCATCCCCGGCAAGGGCTCCGGCCAGCTCAAGAAGCGGGTGCTGCGGTTCCTGGACCAGAAGGAGATCAAGCAGATCTACCACCGGGTGGAGAAGGACTCCAAGAACTTCGGCCGCCTTTTCATCCACTTCCGCTGGAAGTAGCGCCTGTCATCCCCGTCGCCAACCTCGTGTTCCCGTACCGGGTCGCGGGAAGTGTGGCGGGCGGGCGGCAGGACTCTCTTGATCAGGACACGGAGGCACTCGGTACGGGCATTCGGCTGTTAGTTTTGGCTGATGACCCTTGTGGCGCGGATCGTGTACCTCGTGGTTCTGGCCGGCCTTCTTGTGCTGGGGTTCGTATTCGATCCTCCTTTCTGGACGGGTGCCGCAATCGGCGTCGCGGCAATGACGCCGGTGGTGCTCATCGATTTCCTGGCGGCGCGGTCGAGGCGGGGCCGCCGGGAATCGCTGGCGGCTCAGAACCGGTAGGCGGACCACCGCCACCATAAAGTGTCTCTTGTGCAGCCCGCGCCTCGCGGCGATCGTCGAAGTGGCCCGCTCCTAGCCCGGCCGGCAACGCGAGCGCAGCTGCGGCGGGTGCCGTCCCCGTGAGGTGGCACCCGCCGTCGTGCAGAACACCCACCGCGGCCGGGGCCACGGCGGCTGCGATCAGGAGCAGCGGACTCGTACGGGCCCGCAGGCCCAGGGCCGGCAGACGCGGGGTGTCAGCGCCCCTGCCGGACGCGTCTGGGAGGCAATACCGAGCGGAGCCTGGCGACGCCTGCGCTGTAGTCGGAGATGTCGGTGACGCAGCCGTGGCCGGTGTGTGCGAGCAGGTGCCTTCCGCCCTGTTCGATCAGGAGCGCGTCGGCCAGCGGCACCGTGTGCACGTTCCCGTCGCCGTCCACAATGGCGGCACTGTCGGAGCAGATGATCAGGGCTCCTTTGGAGCGGAGCCGTTTGAGCATCGGGGGCCGGTAAACCTGACCGGAGGGGCGCCCGCTGCTGCGGGGACATGTCTGCTCGACCGCGCCGGGCAGTGCAGGTCGTGTCCCGTGCGGGACGACCATCATCGCGGAGGAGAACCATCCGGCCATCACGTCCCGGGCCTGCGCTGCGGTGAACCGGAGCAGGCGGTCCATCGGATCCGGCGACGGGATGAATCCGGGCGTGCCCAACAGTTCCCACTCATCGGGGGAGCCCAGGATGCTGAAGGGCGGGATGCCGGCGGCGACGATTGCCTCGTCGAATGCCTCCTGGGTCGAGCCCTCCGCAACGAGGCGATAGAACTCGGCCCAGAGCGCGACCGGCTCGTCGATTTCGGCCTGGGCCGGGCCCTCCACAACCAGGCGTTGGAACTCGGCCCAGAGTACTTCCGCCGCGCCCGCCGTGTCCGAACCCGTTGTGTCCCTCGGTGACGTGGGAAAGCCCAGCCCGTGCTCGTGCACGTCCGCGTCGTGCTCCAGGACCTCGGACTGGGCCGTGTGGGCGTACCCGGCGCGGCCCAGGGCCTCGTTGACGCGCGACGTCAGGATCCGCAGGAGCAGCTCCGTGGCCGGGTCGGGTCCGCCCAGGAACGCCAGCTGGACCCCGCCGACCTCGTCGGCGTACCAGATGGGGCCGGCCTGATGGCGGGCGGACGGCGTGAAACGGGTGACCTGTGGTCCGGGGGGCAAGGGGAGGCGCAGGTCCGGTGGCGCCGCGCCGCTCAGGGAGAGGACCGCGTTGCCGGTGGTGAAGAACGTCCGCACGTGCCGCCGGATGTCTTCGGCGGTGAAGAGCCGAGGATCCACCTCTGGCCAGCGGAGCAGGCCGGCGCCGCGCGCACCGTAGCGGCGGGCGAGCAGTGATCCGAAGGGGTTGAGCGGGCCGCGGCCGGTAACCCAGAGGTGCCGGTCACGGGAGGCGACGTCGGCCAGCGCGTCGGCGAGGTCCGCGGGCGGAAGGTTGTCGAGGACCGTGCAGATGGCGGCTACCTGCTCCACGACCTGCGCCGGAGACCCGGCCACGCCGCTGAAACCCGTATCGCCCATGCCGGTAATTTGGTCGTTGTCGTTCGCGGCGGATGGCTGTGCCCGCACCACCAGCTGCTGCACCACGTGGGTCAGGCCGATCGTGTCGAGGTCCTCGTCTCGGGGGTCGCAGCCGAAAGAAAGTCTCCCGGCCAGCGGGCCGGGAGACTCTCCTTCCGAGACGGTGGCCCCGTCGATCTCATGTCGTCGCATCCGCGGATCCTAAGCGGGCGGGTCAATCCGCCGCTGCCGATGCGACCTCCGCTCAGAGCCGGTACGTCCGCGCCACCGCGACCATCTCCGAACTGTGCGACCCGACCACCCCGACCCCCGCCGGCCGCGGCTGGAACCCGGGTAGCCCGGTCAGCCCGTCGCTGGCGTCCATCGCCCGCAACGTCACCGGGCCGTCGGCCCGCAGCACCAGTTCGATCTCCACGCCCTCGGCCGGCGGTGCGTGGAAGACCACCCCGAACCCCCAGCCCTCGACGGGTTCAGTCGTGCCCTCGACCGGACGCCCGGCAACCGTCGCCCGCAGCACGGCCGCGTTGCCGGTCGATACGTGCAGGGTCGTCAGCCGTACGGTGCGTTGCGGTTCCAGGCGCACCCGCAGCGTGCGGACGTCGCCGGCGGTGGTGTCGGCGAGGGTGGTCAGCTTCGGTGCGGGCAGGCCGGCGGCCCGGCCCAGGCCGCCCTGCAGGGTCAGCCCGCCGAGCCCGGGGAAGCGGTCCTGCGGCCAGGCCGAGCCGTCGACGTGCCGGGCCGTCCAGGGCTGCGGGTCGGTCTCCCGGCTCAGCCAGTGCGCGCTGCCGTCGTCGGTGTCGAGCGCGTACAGCAGGTGGGTCGGCACCGGGTGGTCGGCGTCGAAGCGGTCGACGGCCAGCCCGGTGGTGAGGAAAGCCACCGTGGCGAGCCCGGCGACCAGCGCGGGGACCGCGCCGAGCCGCCGGTCCCGCAGCGCCACCAGCCCCCGTGCGCCACCCGGGGCCGGGAAGAGCAGATCGAGCACCGGCAGCGCAGCCAGGCCGAGCAGGACGGCGAAGAGCGCCGCCACCCCGCCCTGCTTCATCCCCAGCGCGGGGAAGAGCAGCACGATCGTCGGCACGAGCAGCAGCAGCGTCACCGCCGTTGCCGCCGTGACCGCGAGCACCCCGCCGAACCCGTCCGGCTTGAGCCGCAGCGCCACCAGCCCGGCGAGCGCGCCGGCCAGCGCCGGGAGCACCGCCAGGTACGCCCCGCCGGGGGTGACGGCCGCCAGGACCAGACCGATGATCGCCAGCCAGCCCAGTCCGCCGATCGCCAGCGCGGCCGGGCCGACGCGGCGGCGCAGCAGGGCGTACCAGATCAGCAGGATCGTGGCGGCGAGCGCCACCACCGCCAACCGGTACCAGACCGGCCGGTACGGGTCGAGCAGCGTGGCGTACCCGGGCCGGATCGCGACGGTCGCCGCCCAGAGCAGCTGGGCGGCGACCGGGGCGGCGACCAGCGGCACCAGGGTCAGCCCGAACCCGGCCGCGAGGCGCGACCAGGAGGTCCGCCCCTGCCGGCGGGCCAGCCAGCCGAGCGCGGCCACCGCGAGCAGGGCGAGCGCCGCCAGCGGCCAGGTCGCCGCCCCCGGATAGCTGACCAGCGACCCCAGCACCGGGAAGTACGTCGCGTCCCCGCCGGCGTCGAGCCGGGTCAGGTCGGTACGCCCGAACTCCCGCGCCAGCCCCAGCGCGTTCGCCCCGTGGTGCTGGAGGCTGCCGCGGTCCAGCGACTCGGGGGTGTCCAGGGGTGTGTGGTAGATCGCCGCGCCGTCGATGTAGGCGGAGTTCAGCCCGGCGAAGCCGTTGTCGAGGAACGCGGTGAAGTCGGTGTCGTTGGGGAGCAACCGGTAGATCTCCACCGCGAACGAGGTGCCGAGCGGGTGCGCCGCGGCTTTGCCGAAGACGTCCACCAGCGCCGCGTTGCGCTCCGAGGTCTGGAACATGATCACCGGGCCGGTGGAGCCGCGGGCCTCCAGGTTCAGCACCACCCCGCCCTCGGCGGCCAGCGGATGCTCCGCCGCGAAGGCCTGCGCACCGCAGAGGCACGCCTCCTCGGCGTCGGTGAGGACGAAGACGATGTCGTTGCGGGGCGCCGGGCCGGCGGTCAGCGCCCGGGCCACCTCCAGCAGCGCCGCGGTGCCCGCCGCGTCGTCGTTGCCACCGGGGCCGACCTGCACCGAGTCGTAGTGCGCCACCAGGAAGACCCGGCCGGTGGGATCGGTGCCGGGCAGCCGCGCCACCACGTTGCGGACCTGGGCCAGGGTCGCGCCCGCCGCCGCCCCGCTCAGGTGGCCCGCCTCGGCGCCGACGGTCTCCTGCGTCTGCACCTCCAGTCCCAGTGCGCGCAGCTCCCGCTCCAGGTGGGAGCGGACCTCATCGTTCGCGGCGCTGCCCGCCGGATGCGTGCGGGCCGCCACCACCTCGGCGTGCGCGTACGCCCGGGCGGCGCTGAACTCCCCGGGTGGCGCTTGCGCTGTCAGCGGTGTCGGTGGTCGTAACGTGAGCAGGGTCGCCGCGCCCAGGGCGATCAGGAAGACGAGGGCCGCGCACGCGGCAGCGAACCGGTGACGGGGCCGGATCAGGACGCGTTCGGCGGGCCGCGCGAGGGGTGCGGGCACGTTCTCTCCTTGCGGGGGACGGGGGTGTCGATCGTGTGGTGCGTCACATCCTGCCCGGCTGGTGCCGCTGATGCACAAGACCCGGGGGTCGTCGATGTCCGCGCCGATCGCCTAGCGTGGACGGGTGACCGGCCCGGGCCGCGGTGTGCTCCGGGCTGTTTGTGCGGCCCCCGCGTTGTGCATGCCCGGGTCGGTGAACAAGGATCTACCGGGACATGGGAAGAAGGAGCCTGAGATCAGCACCGAGACGCTGAGCGGAACGGGCGGTGAGCCGGCATGACCGGGTCTTCCGTCGCGCCTCTGGCGTACCCGCACGGCGGGCTGGGGCCCAACCCCAACCTGCCCCAGCGGGAGCGGCTGCGCGTCCTGCTGGTCGAGGACGACGAGGGCGACGCCTTTCTCGTCGCCGAACTGCTCGCCGAGGCCGACGCCGCAGTGGACCTTGTCGTCGCCACCAGCCTGAACGAGGCGCGGCAGCGGATCGCCGGCGTCGACTGCGTGCTGCTGGACCTGGGACTCCCCGACGCGCAGGGGCTCGACGGGCTGCGGCAGGTGCTGGAGATGCCGAGCAACACCGCCGCCGTCTGCGTGCTGACCGGTCGCTCCGACGAGCACCTCGGCATCGGCGCGGTCGCCAAGGGCGCCCAGGACTACCTCGTCAAGGGGCAGGTCGACGGCATCCTGCTGACCCGTGCGCTGCGCTACGCCGTGGAGCGCAAACGGGCCGACGAGAACGCCCGCCGGCTGCGGGAGATCGAGCTGCGCCAGGCCGAGTCGGCTCGCCTGGAGCGCGGCCTGCTGCCGCAGCCGCTGATGGAGACCGACGAGGTCGCCGTCAACACCTTCTACCGCCCGGGCCGGCACGCCGCCCTGATCGGCGGGGACTTCTACGACGTGGTGCAGACCCGCCCCGACTGCATCGATCTGATCGTCGGCGACGTCTGCGGGCACGGTGTCGACGAGGCCGCGCTCGGTGTCGAACTGCGCGTGGCGTGGCGGGCGCTGGTGCTGGCCCGGGTTCCGGACGACCAGGTGCTGCCGGCGCTGGAGCAGGTGCTGATGAGCGAACGGCGGGCGCGCGAGATCTTCGCCAGCGTCGCCGCCGTACGGCTGGACCTGGCGAACAACCGCGCGACGGTACGGCTGGCCGGGCATCCACCGCCGCTGCTGCTCACCGGCGGCCGGGCGACCGCGGTCGCCGCTCCGCCCGGGCTGCTGCTCGGCATCCGGCCGCGTCCCCAGATCGCCTACGACATCGAGTTCACCACCGACGATTGGTCGCTGTTGATGTACACCGACGGAATCATCGAAGGGCGCACCGGGACCGGCGACGACCGTCTCGACGTGCCGGGCCTCAGCGCCCTGCTCGCCGATCCGGCGAGCCGCCGGATCGGTCTGCCCGATCTGCCGGGCTGGCTGGTCGGCCGGGCCGAGGAGTTCAACGGCGGCCCGCTCGCCGACGACGTCGCGATGCTCCTGGTGAGCCGGGGCGGTGGACGGTGATGAAGCCCAGTAGCTGGAGCCTGCGGCAGCGGGTCGTCACGATCTGCGTCATCGTCGCCTCGGTGCTGGTGCTGATCGCCGCGGGCGGTGCGGCAGTGGCCGCCCAGAACCGCACCCAGATCGACATCCTGCTCAACAAGACCGGTCCGCTGCGCGCCGACGGCCAGGCAATGCTCGGCGCGCTGGTCGACCAGCAGACCGGCGTACGCGGTTACGCGGTGACCGGCCGGGAAGCCGACCTGGCGCCGTACACCGGGGGGCAGCGGGCCGAGGCCGACCTGGCCCGCAAGATGAACGCGCTGCTGGCCGATCAGCCGGAGATCCAGGCGCACCTGGTCAAGGTGCAGGAGCTCGCCGCCCGCTGGCGCGCCGAGATCGCCGAGCCCTCGATCGCGGCGACCCGAGACCAGGGCACCGACGCCGGGCAGGCGGTGCTGGCCACGCACGGCGGCGCCCTCTTCGACGAGATCCGCGCCGAGGTCACCCAGCTGCAGGACTCCGTGCTCGTGCTGCGCAACCGGGTCGCCGACGACGCCGAGCGCACCAGCAACATGCTGGTGCTGCTGCTGGTGATCGCCGCGGTGGTGATGGTGGTCGCGGTCGTGGCGTTGATGAGCACCCTGAACCGGCTCTTCATCGGCCCGATCACGGTGCTCGCCGGCCAGGTGCGGGAGATCGCCGAAGGGGACTACGACCGCCACATCGAGCCCGCCGGCCCGCCGGAGCTGGCCCAGCTCGCCGGCGACGTCGACCAGATGCGCCAGAAGATCGCCAAGGATCTGGCGGAGGTCCGGGAGGCCCGGACCCGCATCGAGTGGGTCAACAGCCAGCTGCAGAAGCAGGCCGAGGAGCTGGTGCGCTCCAACCGGGACCTGGAGCAGTTCGCCTACGTCGCCTCGCACGACCTGCAGGAGCCCCTGCGCAAGGTCGCCAGCTTCTGCCAGCTGCTGCAGCGGCGCTACGCCGGTCAGCTCGACGAGCGGGCCGACCAGTACATCGCCTTCGCCGTCGACGGCGCGCAGCGGATGCAGCGCCTCATCAACGACCTGCTCGCCTTCTCCCGGATCGGGCGCCTCACCACCGGCTTCACCGAGGTCGACCTGAACAAGGTCATGGGTGACGTCGCCGGGCAGACCGAGGCGTCGCGCAAGTACGCCGACGGCGAGCTGACCTGGGATTCGATGCCGACCATCCGCGGCGAAGAGCCGCTGCTGACGAACCTGCTCGTCAACCTGGTCAGCAACTCGATGAAGTTCCGCCGTCCCGACGTCACGCCCCGGGTGCACATCTCGGCGCGGCGCGTCGGCGACGAGTGGGAGATCACCTGCCGCGACAACGGCATCGGCATCGAGCCGGAGTTCGCCGACAAGATCTTTGTGATCTTCCAGCGGCTGCACTCCAAGGACGCCTATCCGGGCACCGGAATCGGACTGGCGATCGTCAAGAAAATCGTCGAATACCATGGCGGGCGGGTCTGGGTCGACACCGACGTCGACGAGGGCACTGCCATCTGCTTCACCCTGCCGGCGAGCGCCGACCTGGACGAGGCGCAGCCGACGGCCGACCCGGCCCCGGCCGGCGACCCGGAACCGACCGACACGGAGCGGGCCGACACGGAGCGGGCCGACACGGACCCGGCTGGTGGCGCGGAGCCGGCCGGCGCGGAGCAGGCTGGTGGCGCGGAGCCGGCGGCGCCGGAGCAGCGCAACGGCAGCACCGTGGCTGCGGCCGACGGTGCCGGCACGGCAGAGCAGCAGACCGGTGCGACCGACGCGCCGGCCACCGGATCCGTTGGGGCGTCGCGGGCCGACGCCGACGACAGCACCGCTGGCGTGAAGGAGACGAGCGCATGACCGCACCGGCGGACGGCAAGAGCCCCATCGAGGTCCTCCTGGTCGAGGACGATCCGGGCGACGTGCTGATGACCCAGGAAGCGTTCGAGGAGCACAAGCTGCGCAACCGGCTCACCGTCGTCTCCGACGGCGAGCAGGCGCTGAGCTACCTGCGCAAGGAAGGGCCGTACGCGGGCGTGGTCAGCCCCGACCTCATCCTGCTCGACCTGAACCTGCCGCGCCGCGACGGCCGCGAGGTGCTCGCCGAGATCAAGAAGGACGAGGAGCTCTGCCGGATCCCGGTGGTGGTCCTGACCACGTCCCAGGCCGACGAGGACATCCTGCGCAGCTACCAGCTGCACGCCAACGCATACGTCACCAAGCCCGTCGACTTCGAACGCTTCATCTCCGTGGTCCGGCAGATCGACGAGTTCTTCGTCAGCGTGGTGAAGCTGCCGCCACGTGGTTGATCCGCTGCTGCACGAGGTCGGCGAGCTGCTGCGACGCACCGCCGACGAGATCGTCGTACCCCTGTTCTGCCGGCTCGGCGCCCACGAGATCTCCGAGAAGGCGCCGGGGGAGATCGTCACCGTCGCCGATCAGCGGGCCGAGGCGGCCATCACGGCCGGACTGCGCGAGCTGCTGCCCGGCTCCCGGGTGGTCGGTGAGGAAGCCGTCGCCGCCCAGCCCGGGTTGCTGGCCGACGTGAGCGCCGACGGGGACGTCTGGATCGTCGACCCGGTCGACGGCACCGGCAACTTCGCCGCCGGGCGCCGTCCCTTCGCGCTGATGGTGGCGCTGCTGCAGGATGGCCGGCCGGCGGCGAGCTGGATCTACGACCCGCTCGCCGGGGAGCTCGCGGCGGCGCGGGCCGGCGAGGCGACGTACCTGGCGGACCGGCCACTGCGGATGACGCCGGAGGCGCTCCCGCCCGAGGTGCTGCGTGGGGCGGCGATGACCCGCTTCCTGCCGCCGGCGATGCGCGAACAGGTCGAGGCCAACGGCAAACGCCTCGGTACGGTCCTCACCGGGCAGCACTGCGCCGGGCGGGAGTATCTCGACCTGCTCACCGGGGCGCAGCACTTCGTGCTCTTCTGGCGCACCCTGCCCTGGGACCACGCGCCCGGCGCGCTCCTGATCCGCGAGGCCGGCGGCGTTGCCCGGCGCTTCGACGGCACCGACTACCACCCGGGCGACGCGGACCACGGGTTGCTGGTCGCCGCGAACGAACAGATCTGGGCCGAGGTTCACGGGGCTCTGCTGGCGGGCGGGAGTCCGGTATCGTGACCGCGCGTCCGACCACGTCCGCCTGATACGGCAGACGGCAAGCGCCGGACGCGCGCGGCCACGGCCTCCCCCAGGCCGGGGCGGGCGCGCCATCGCGGCCTCCCCCGGGCCGGGGCGGTCGCACCACCGCGCCGTGGCCAAGGAAGCGGGTAGGCGTGTCCAGGACTTTCCCGGGGTCGGCGGCTCTGCGCCTGACGATGACCCTGTTCCTGTCGGTGCTGCTGGTCGCCGGCGGAGCGGCGCGCGCCGGCGCCGACCCCGACGAGGGCGGCACCGAGAAGCTGCGCAGCACACTGGAGGCCACGGCGAAGGCCCACATCGACGCGCAGGCCAAGCTCAGAAAGTCGATCAAAAAGCAGCGGCGGCTCCAGGCCGAGCTGCAGCGCGCCGAGAAGGACGTGACGGCGCTGACCGCGCAGGTCCAGGTGCTGGCCGCGGCGTCGTACCAGCGGGGCCGGCTCAGCACGGCCGGCGCGCTGCTCAACAGCATCTCCCCGCAGGACTTCCTGCAGCGCAGCGCCACCCTCGAACTGCTGGCCCAGCGCGACAGCCGGCGTCTCGGGGACCTGCACCGGGCCCGGGAGGAGGCGTCGCGGGCCAAGCTCGCCGTCGACCAGGAGATCCGCGAGCAGCGCAAACAGACCGCGGTGATGGCCCAGAAGAAGAAGGACGCCGAGGCGGCGCTCGCCGAGGTCAGCCAGGGTGCCAGCGGGGGTTTCGTCGCCGTCGACTCGCCGGCGGCCAAGCCGGCGCCCCGCAACTCCGACGGGTCATGGCCGGCCGAGTCGTGCAGTGTCGACGACCCGACCACCTCCGGCTGCATCACGCCGCGGATGCTGCACGCGATGCAGCAGGGTCAGGCGGCCGGCTACAACCGGCACGTCTCCTGTCACCGTGGCGGCGGCTTCGGTGAGCATCCCAAGGGGCGGGCCTGCGACTTCGCCGCCGCCGTGGGTGGTTTCACCGAGGTGCACGCCAGCGGCGGGGACAAGGCCTACGGCGACGCGGTGACCTCCTTCTACGTCAAGAACGCCGACCGGCTCGGGGTGCTCTACGTGATCTGGTACCGGCAGATCTGGCATCCGGGCACCGGCTGGCAGTCCTACAGCGGTGGCGGCAGCCCTGCCGGAGACCACACAAACCATGTTCATGTGTCGATGTATTGACCGGGACGCCGCCTCGGCTGCGTAGCATCGCAGCGATGACGTCACCACCTTCGGACACCCGTACCGACCCGGCACCCGCTCCGGTCGAGGCCCCGCAACCGTTGCCCGGCGGGCTCGCGGCGTTCCTGGTCTTCCTCTCCAGCGGCGCGGTGCTGGTGCTGGAGACCGTCTCGTTGCGGCTCGTCGGCCCGTACGTCGGGATCACCCTCCAGGTGACCAGTTCGGTCATCGGACTGGCGCTGGCGGCAATCGCGTACGGCGCCTGGACCGGCGGCTGGCTGGCCGACCGCCGCAACCCGCGCCGGATGCTCGCGCCCGCGCTGATCCTCGCCGCGATCGCCACCGCGGTGACCCTGCCGCTGGTGCGCTACGCCGGTGAGGTGCTGCGCGGCGCCGCCGCCCCGGGCACCCTGCTGCTGACCGGACTGGCGGTCTTCGTGCCGGCGGCGCTGCTGTCGTCGATCACCCCGATGGTGGTGAAGCTGCAGCTGGGGGACCTGAAGCGGACCGGGCAGGTGGTGGGCCGGCTGAGCAGCATCGGCACGCTCGGCGGGATCACCGCCACCCTCGGCACCGGCTTCGTGCTGGTGGCGACCCTGCCGAGCACCGTCATCATGGTGGCGCTGGCGGTGGTGATCGGCGGGACCGGACTGGCGCTGGGCCGCTACCTGTATCTGCGCGACCGCACCGCGCTGCCCGGCCCGGCCCGGACCAAGACCGTGCTCGCGGTGGTGGGGCTCGGCGCGGCGATGCTCAGCGCGGTCGCCCCGACCCCCTGCGACGTGGAGACCGCGTACCACTGCGCCAAGGTCCAGGCCGACTCCGAGCGTCCATCGGGCCGGCTGCTGCTGCTCAACTCCGCCCACCACTCCTTCGTGGACCTGGCCGACCCGACGTACCTGCGCTTCGGCTACACCCAGTGGATCGGCGTGGCGGCCGACCAGATGGCGCCGCCGGGACAGCCGTTGTCGGCGGTGCACCTCGGCGGTGGCGGATTCACCATGCCGCGCTACCTGACGGCAACCCGCCCGGGCAGCGAGAACCTGGTGTACGAGATCGACGGTGGACTGGTCGAGCTGGCCCGCCGCAAGCTGGACGTACGCGACGGGCCGCAGCTGCAGGTGGCGGTGGGCGACGCCCGGGTGCTGCTGGCCGGTCTCCCCGACGGTGAACGGGACCTGGTGGTCGGGGACGCGTTCGGGCACCTGGCGGTCCCGTGGCACCTCGCCACCCGCCAGATGGCCGCCGAGGTCCGGCGGGTGCTGCGCCCCGGCGGGCTCTACGTGCAGAACGTCATCGACTATCCGGGGCTGCGCTTCATCAGGGCTCAGGTCGCCACCGTGGCCGCCGAGTTCGATCACGTCGCGCTCGTCGCGCCCCCGGCGGCGCTGGCCGGCGAGCAGGCCTCCAACTTCCTCATCGTGGCCTCCGACGCGCCCCTGCCGCTGACCGAGTTGGATCGCCGCCTCGCCGGACTCGCAGAGCCGGTGCAGCTGCTGTCCGGCGCAGGGCTGTCCGATTTCGTCGGTGACACCCTGGTTCTCACCGACGATTACGCCCCGGTCGACCAGCTGCTCAGCCCTTCCTGACCGGCCGCGCCGCGCACTGTCCGATTCTGTCCGGGCAGGTGTAACCCCCTTCCGCCCCGGGCACCATGTGCCGCATGGGCGATGCGGGACATCAGCAGAGCCGACTGCTCGGCGACCGGTACCGGTTGGTCGAGCAGCTCGGCGCCGGCGGCATGTCCGTTGTCTGGAGCGGCTACGACGAGGTGCTCGGGCGCCGGGTCGCGGTCAAGGTGCTCGCCTCGCGGCTGGCCAACGACCGCGCGTTCCGGCACCGGATCCGCATCGAGGCCAAGGCCGCCGCTCGGCTCTGCCACCGGCACATCACCAACGTCTACGACTACGGCGAGCAGATCGACGGTGATATCACCCTGCCGTACGTGGTGATGGAGCTCGTCGACGGCGACACGCTCGCCGCCGAACTGCAGCGCCACGGCGCGTTCCAGTGGCGTACCGCCTGCACGGTCGCCGCCGAGGTGGCCGCCGCCCTGGCCGTGGCCCACGCCCGCGGCGTGGTGCACCGGGACATCACCCCGGGCAACGTGATGCTGACCCCGGGCGGGGTCAAGGTCGTCGACTTCGGCATCTCGGCGCTCGCCGGTGAGCGGGACCGGGGTCCGGACGGCACCCTGCTCGGCACCCCCGCGTACGTCTCGCCGGAGCGCCTCGACGGCGGGGACGTCTCACCGGCGACGGACGTCTACGCGCTCGGCCTGCTGCTCTACCGGATGCTCGCCGGCCGGATGCCGTGGCCGGCCGAGACCAGGACGCAGATGCTGCGCGCGCACCTCTACACAGAACCCGAGCCGCTGGAGGCCGACGCCCAGGTGCCGCCGGAGGTGACCGACCTGGTGCACCGCTGCCTGGTGAAGTCGCCCGATCAGCGGCCGAGCGCGGCCGAGGTGGCCCAGACCCTCGCCCGGATCGCCGGCGTGACGTCGGTGGTGCCGGTCTCCCCGGCTGCCGGCGGCC
>Ga0233363_1000239_pt1 | contig 26257 bp, 22 predicted proteins | sample ElkDunMinimDraft_18_FD_191534 | JGI IMG/M metagenome (GOLD analysis project Ga0233363, IMG submission 191534) | Fecal eukaryotic communites from dung pellets of Tule Elk in California, USA - Elk Dung C16 | ecosystem: Host-associated > Mammals > Digestive system > Large intestine > Fecal | place... | reverse complement strand
CGGTCGGCGTCGCGGTGGGCGTCGGCGTCGGCGTCGTGTCGCTCGTCGGGATCGCCGGGTAGGCGTTCTTGACCAGCGTGACGAACTGCGTCTCGAACCACTTGCCGGAGACCGGGGCGTCCGGGGTCGCGCCCGTCAGCAGGTTGGAGAGCTTCGGCGAGTTGAACGTCGGGTCGCACATGCGGTCGAAGCTCTTGCCCTCGTCGTTCGGGATCTCCTTCGAGGCGCCGTCGGACTCGCCCGGGGGCTTGATCCAGACGTACGCGTCCAGGTGCGACGCCGACGGAGCGCCGGCGGGCGTGGCCGTCGGGAGCTCACCGATGCCCGCACCCAGCGGGTTGCACCAGGCGCCACGGTGCGTGCGACGGTCGATGCGCGACTCGTCGACGTACGTGTCGACGTTCGTGCTCGTCGAAGCAGCGGTCGGACGGTCCGGGCCGCCCCAGCCGTTGCGCGAGGTGTCGATCAGCATGCCGGTCGAGGCCGGGAAGCCCTCGGCGACGAGCAGGCGGTGCAGCTGCGCCGTCCACGCGTGCTCACCGAAGTCGGTGTTCCACTCGTAGAACTTCGACGAACGCACCGGGACGCCGCCGACCTGCTTGTTCGGGTCCGTCAGGAACGGCTCGGCGAGCGGCGTGGTGTTCGCCGTGTTCGTGACGAAGCCGTCGATCGACGCGAAGCCCTTCTTCGTGGTCTTGGCGACGTCCGCGAAGAGCTTGGCCGCCGGGCCCGCGTTGGTCTCCCACCCGAGCCAGCCCGAGTGCGCCGCGTCGATGTAGGTGTAGACGTTGTCCAGCGTCTTCAGCTCGTCGAGCGCGTACTTCACGCCCTCGCGGTAGAAGGGGCCGGCCGTCTGGCAGGCAGCCTCGGAGTTGTTCGTGATGAGGTTCGGCAGGGAGTCGGGCTCGATCGTCGCCGCGATCCGCAGGCCCTCGTACTTCGAGTCCGAGAGCAGGTCGACGATGGGGTCGATGTACTCGGTCTGGTACCGGGTGAGGCCGGCGGCGGTGGCGGGGAGCTCACCGTTCGACGCGAGCGCGTAGCAGTCGCGGCCGGGCAGGTTGTAGATGACGAGGTTGAAGACGAGCGGCGTGCTGCCGGTCTTCTGCTTGAGGGCCTCGTCGAGGTGGAACTTCAGGCCGGGGCCGTCCGCGTTGCCCGTGATGGCACTGGTGCGGTCCATCCACACAGCCGTCGGCTGCTTGGCGACCGTGCGCATCCGGGCGGCGAGGGTCGGGTCGCCGGCACGTGTGGCAGCGCTCTCAACCGTCGCTGCCCAGTTCGGGTTCACGTACTGCTTGGCGCCGGCGTAGGGGTTGTCGACGTGGGCCTCGGCCGCGGTCGCGGACGAGCTCATGAGCGTCATCGGCACTGCGACGAGCGCCGTTGCCGTCGCGGCGGTCGCGACGGCGCGCAAGCGCCGCCCGGCCGTTCGATTGCCGTGTGTGGACACGGGTGTCCTCCGGGGGGTCGGTCGGTCGTACCCGGCCCTCGGCGGCGACGGGTACGAGCCGCCGGGGACTCCAGTCCTCGACGACTGCTGCGGAATCCATCACGCTCCGTCTCCCAGCGGAGCGGGGCAAATCGTTTAGGCACGGCCCCGTTACCGAATCGTGACCTTCTCACGCGCCTGCCACGGACGGCGAAGCTGCTGGTCAGCGCGCTATCGCCCGACGTCCCGGCCCTCGCGGCGACCGCAAGCGCACCCCGGGCTCGAGGCGCGACGAGCCGCCTCACCGCGAGCGCGGCCCGGTGCTGCCGCGGACCGCCAGGCCGCCCACCTCGATCTGGCGCACGGGGGTCGGCTGGGAGTCGAGGATCGTCAGGACCGCCTCGCCCACCGCCGTCCCGAGGTCGGCCTGCACCGACGGCAGTGCCGTGATCGAGGGGGTCGCGAGCCGGCAGAGCGGGGAGTCGGACAGCGCCACCACGGACACGTCCCAGGGCACTGCCAGACCCGTGCGCCGCGCGACGTCGAGCGCCGCGACCGCCATGTGGTCCGTGTCGAACACGACGGCCGAGGGCGGGCGGTCGCCGGTCAGCAGGCGACGGCAGGCCGCCGCCGCCTCCTCCGGGGAGCCGCCCGTCGGCTCGTGCACGAGGGTCGCGCCGCCGGTGTCGAGCGCGCGCTCCATGCCGGCGATGCGGGACCTGGTCCGCTGGAGCGACGCCGGTCCCGTCACCGAGCCGACGTGCCGGTGGCCCAGCTCGATGAGGTAGCGCCCGACCCGCTCGGCCGCCTGCTCGTCGTCGACGCGGACGTTGGCGACCTCGCCCGGCACGTCGCCGGCGCCGACGACCACGGCGGGGATCCGGAGCCGCCGCAGTGCGTCGAGCCGGGGGTCCTCGGTCCGGACGTCCGTCACGACCATCACGTCGAAGCGACGCTCGGCCCACCACTCGCCGTAGAGCGCCACGGCTGCCGGGAGGTCGTGGACCACCTGGAGCACCAGCGCGAGGCCGCGCGTCGCCAGGACGTCCTGGAGCGCGACGACGAACTCCAGGACGTGGGCGCCGTACCCGACCGCCCCTGTGAGCCCCCGGTCCACCACGAGCCCCACGGCGCGCGGCCCGCTGCGCATCGAGCGCGCAGCGGCGCTCGGTCGCCAGCCGAACTCGTCCGCGACCCGCAGCACCCGTTCTCGGGTCGCGGCCGAGACGCCGGGACGCCCGTTGAGCGCGTAGGACACGACGGCGATGGACACCCCCGCGGCCTTGGCGACGTCGGTGATCGTCGGTCGGCGGGCGCCAGGGCCGCCGAGGACGGGCTGGGCTCCGGTCGTCGGAGAGGCAGCATCTTTGCCTGTGTCATGTGCAGGAGTGACCACGATCACCTAGTGTTGCGCCCGATGTGGGTGAAATGCATCAGCTCGACTCCGACGGCGTGGGCGAGGTGTGGAAAATGATGACAGTCCGACGCGGGGTACCCGCCACGGTGCGTCGGACGATCGGCGTCCTGTCCCCGGTGGTCGGGGGCTTCTACTTCGGGGCGGTGATCGCCGGTGTGGCGCGTGCCGCACGCGGTGTGGGGCACCGGGTCGTGGCGGTCCAGACGTACCCTGCGGGCCTCGACCGCGAGCGCTACCCGGAGGAGTCGGTCCTCGACACGCCGGTCGCGCTGGGCGCGGTGGACGGCCTCGTCGTGATCGGCAAGGCCCTCAGCCCCGAGCGGCTCGCGGCCGTCCGCGAGTGGGGCGTACCGGTCGTGCTCATCAGCGAGGACCCCGCGCACCCCGACGACCCCGTGGTGGTCCCGGACAACGTCGGAGGCGTCCGCGCCGCCGTGGAGCACCTCATCTGGCACGGCCACACCGCGATCGGGTTCCTCGGGAACCTGGGTCAGCGCGACATGCGCGAGCGCTTCGCGGCGTACCGCACCACGTTGGCCGAGCACGGGATCGAGTCCGACGACTCGTGGTGGTACGAGGCGTCGGACAACCAGGAGCAGGGCGGCGCCGACGCCGCGGGCCGCATGCTCCAGGCGGGCACCCCGACGACCGCGGTCATCGCGGCGACCGACCGTAACGCCGTGGGCTTCCAGCGCGCGCTGCGCTCGCACGGGCTCGTCCTCCCGCGCGACCAGGCCGTCGTGGCCTTCGACCACGCCGACTCCGGCGCGCGCGTCAGTCCCCGCCTGTCCACGGTCGACGCGCACTTCGGGCGTGTCGGGGAGCACGCCGTCGGGCTGCTGCTCGCTCGTATGCGCGGCGACGACGTGACGCCGGGGGAGCACCGCGTGCCGTCGTCGCTCGTGGTGCGCGAGTCCTGCGGGTGCACCGAGATCACGTCGCCGGGCGGCGACCTGGTCGGCGGTGACGTCTCGGGTGTCGAGCTGCTGCGCCGGTTGGCGGAGTCGGCCTTCGCCGGCCCCGCGGGGTCTGCGGTGTCGCGGCGCGCCGGACCGGATGCGCGTGAGGCGTGGTGGCGTGCGGTCGAGGAGCCGATGGAGGTCGCCGCGGAACGGGGGATCTCGCCCGCGCCCGCCGCGCTCGGGCGCCTGTCTGACCTCACCGCCGCGCTGCAGCCGCACCCCGAGGCGCTGGAGCAGATGGTCGCGGTGCTGCGGACGGTCGAGTCGCGCCGGGTCGAGTCGCTGGTGGAGGGCCGGGCCGCGAACGCCGGCGCCGTCCGGCGTGCCGTGACGGACGTCCTGCTGGCCGTGACCAAGGGCTGCACGCGGGCCATGCTGGCGCGCAGTGGGCAGCTGGAGCGCACGATCGTCGACCAGTACGAGGTCGACATGGACCTGCTGCGGGGCGACGGGGCGAGCCCTCGGGCGCTCGGCTGGCTCCCGCGGGGCGTGCGGGGGCACGCGTGCCTGGGGCTCTGGGTGGGCAACGACCGTGGCCCCGGGGACCGCGAGATGGAGATCGTCGGTGTCCACGACACCAGCGGGACGCTGTCACGGCTCGTGGGGCTGCGGACGACCGCCAGCCAGTTCCCGCCCGCCGCGCTCACGCGAGCAGGCACCGTCGGCTCCAACGAGCTGACCTTCGTGGTGCCCGTGACCTTCGGGGGCAGCGACTGGGGTCTGCTGGCGATCGACGGGACCGTCGAGACGCGCGCCACCCAACCGCGTGACCGTTTCAACCACTGGGCGGCGCTCCTGGCGGTCGCACTGGACCAGGAGCGTCTGCTGGGGTCGCTGCGCGAGCAGCGCAAGGCGCTCGAGCAGGCGGCGGCGCGCGAGCGCGCGCTGGCGGACACGGTCCGTGAGAGCGAGGAGCGGTACGCGCTGGCGTCGATGGCCGCGCACGACGGCACGTGGGACTGGGACGTGTCGGCCGGTGCGGTGTACTACTCGCCGCGCTGGAAGCAGACGCTGGGCTACGCCGAGGACGTCATCGGGGACCAGCCGTCGGAGTGGCTCGAGCGTGTCCACCCGGCCGACCGGGACGAGCTCTCGGCCGCGATCGCGGCGCAGCTCGCCGGGTGCGGCACGCCTCTCGAGCTCGAGCACCGCGTGCGCACGCAGTCCGGTGACTACCGCTGGATGATGTGCCGGGCCGTGACCGTCGTCGACGACGCCGGTTGTCCCGCGCGGCTCGTCGGCACGCTCGTGGACGTGACGGAACGCAAGGAGGCGGAGATCGCGCTGCAGCGCGACGCGCTGCACGATCCCGAGACGGGTCTGGTCAACCGGCTGCTCTTCCTCGACAGGCTGGGGGCGGCGCTGCTGCGCTGCCGGCGCTCGTCGGGGTACGACTGCGCGATCGCGCTGGTGCGTGTCGTGGACGGTGCCGCGCTGTCCCGGGACGACGACCACGCGCCGGACGTGCACCGCGAGGTGGTGCGGCAGCTGCGCCGCCCGCTGCGTGAGGGTGACACGACGGCACGCACGGGCGAGGACGACTTCGCGATCCTCGTCGACGACGTGGGTCCCGGTGGGATGCCCGACCGGTTGACTGAGCTGCTCGAGCGCCTGCGTCGCGAGATCGGCCCGCGGATCTCGATCGGCGTGCTCGGGTCGATCCGTGGCATGCGGGACGTCAGCGAGGTGCTGCGGGAGGCCGACATCGTGCTCCTGCGTGGGCAGACGCGCAGCGACCCCCGGAACACGGCGGTGCGCTGAGAGGTACCGGTACGACGAGAGGGGCACCACCCGGCGGGGTGGTGCCCCTCTCGTCGTGCGGAGGCTGGGACCGTCAGGCGTGCGCGCGGTGCACGCGCTCGCCGCGCGACGGGCCGCGCGAGGCCTGCGGGCCGGTGTCGAGCCGGATGCGCAGGGGCCGCCCGGCGACGCGGGTGCGGCCGAGACGGTCGACGACCTCGGCGGTCAGGCCGTCGGGGATGTCGACGAGCGCGAAGCTGCCGAAGATGTCGATCTTGCCGACGTCCTTGCCGGTGAGGCCGCCCTCACCGGTCAGCGCGCCCACGAGGGCACCCGGCTGCAGGCCGTCACGCTCGCCGACCGACACGCGGTAGCGCGGGCGTCCGCTGGGGCCGGTCGTGCCGGGCCGGCGGCGGTTGCCGGCGACCTGACCGCCGCGGCTGTCCTCCGCGCGGGTCTCCCGCGCGCGGCGCACCGCGTCGTCGAGGTCCTCGACCTCGGAGGCCGCACCGGGACCGTCGTCGCCGACCGCGAGCGCGGCGACGGCGGTGAGGAGGTCGATCGGGTCGAGCTCCGGGTGCGCCGCGAGGTGCTCGCGCACGGCGTCGCGCACGACGTCGAGCCGGCCGGCAGCCAGGCGCTCCTCGGTGCGCGTGAGCAGTGCGGTCGCGCGGTGCGCGCTGACCTGCGCCGGGGTGGGGATGGCGATCTCGATCAGCGGCGTGCGCGTGGTGCGCTCGATCTGCCGCAGCCGGGGGCGCTCGCTCGGCGTGACGAACGTGAGGGCCTCACCGGAGCGGCCGGCGCGGCCGGTGCGTCCGATGCGGTGCACGTAGGCCTCGGGCTCGCGCGGCAGGTCGAGGTTCACGACCAGGCCGATGCGCTCGACGTCGAGGCCGCGGGCGGCCACGTCGGTCGCGACGAGGACGTCGAGAGCGCCCGACCGGAGGCGCTCGACGATCCGCTCTCGGTCGGACTGCGCGACGTCGCCGCTGATGTGCGCGGCCGCGATGCCGCGCTGCACGAGGGCGTTGCCGATCTCCTCGGCCGCCTCGCGGGTGCGGACGAACACGATGGCCGCGTCGGCGTCGCTGACGGCGAGCACGCGGGCGAGCGCGCCGGCCTTGTGCCGGTAGGGCACGACGGCGAAGGTCTGGCGCACGGACTCGACCGTCGAGGACTGGCGGGTCACGGAGACGGACACGGGGTTGACGAGGTGCTTGTCGGCGACGCGCCGGATCTGGCTCGGCATCGTGGCGGAGAACAGCGCGACCTGTCGGCCCTCGGGCGTGCCCGACAGGACCTTGTCGACGTCCTCCGCGAACCCCATCCGCAGCATCTCGTCTGCCTCGTCCAGCACGAGGAAGCGGACGTCCTGCAGCCGCAGGGTGCGCCGCTCGATGTGGTCGATGACGCGTCCAGGGGTGCCGACGACCACCTGCGCGCCGCGTGCGAGCGCGCGCTGCTGGGGGAGGTAGGGCGAGCCGCCGTACACGGGCACGACCTGCAGGCCCGGCATGTCCGCGGCGAAGGTGGTGATCGCGTCGGCGACCTGCATGGCGAGCTCGCGCGTCGGCGTCAGCACGACGACCTGCACGGCCGCGATGGTGGGGTCGATCGACTGCAGCAGCGGGAGCCCGAAGGCCGCGGTCTTGCCGGTGCCGGTCTGCGCGACGCCGACGACGTCACGGCCCGCGAGCAGCGCGGGGATCGTCTGCGCCTGCACCGGCGTGGGTGCCGCGAAGCCGAGGCGCTGCACGGCGGAGAGGATCTGGTCGCTCAGGCCGAGGTCGGCGAACGTCGTCTCGGGGGCGTCGGGGGTCGTGGGCAGGGCAGCAGGCAGGGGGGTGCTCATGGATCACCGTTCGGTGGCAGCGGGGGAGAGCCGGGACGTCGGTACGACGACCAGGACGTCGCTCACCCCGAACCAGACCACGCACCGTCGATGACGGCGCACGCAATGTGCACGAGAAGGCAGGTGGTTGCCGGACGAACCGGCTGACCGCCCTACGAGAGGGGATGCGACACGACTCCAGATGTCCTGGACACAGTACCCGCTGACGCGCTCGACCGGGCGGCGGACGAGGCGTGACCTCCCGCACACGGTGGTCGGAGGTCCCACGTCCGTGCCGTCATCCCAGGCCGCGCGCCCGTCCCTCGATCGCGGGGCACGTGTCCTGCACGACGACGAGCCCGGCGCGTCGTGCACGGGCCACGGCCTGCTCGGCGTGCACGCCGAGCTGCAGCCAGACGGCACGCGCCCCGACGGCGATGGCCTCGTCGACGACGGCGCCCGCGCGGGAGCTGTTGACGAACACGTCCACGACGTCTGGTGCCTCGGGCAGGTCCGACAACCGGGCGTAGCCCGGCGCGCCGTGGACGGTGTCCGCGCCCGGATGGACCGGCACGATCGTGTGCCCGAGCTCCTGGAGGTACGCCGACACCCCGTACGCCGCTCGGGCCCGGTTCCCGGAGAGCCCGACGACCGCCCACGTCGCGGGCGTGCGCAGCAGCGCGTCGATCACACGGGACTCGTCCATGGCACGAGGTTGCCACTGCTCGACGGCCGCGTCGCGGGACGCACGTCCGGGTGAACAGGTGGGGTGCGGGCCGCGTCGCGACCGGGCCCACCGCAGCGCGCGACATAGGATCGCGGCCAGGACGGCGACGGGGGAGGGTGTGGGTCAGGACGTGGTGGTCAGCTCGCGCGTGCTCACCGTGCCCAACGCCATCAGCCTCGCGCGGCTGCTCATGGTGCCGGTGTTCGCGTGGTTGGTCGCGCAGGGGCACGACGCGTGGGCTCTCGCGGTGCTCCTGCTCTCCGGCGCCAGCGACTGGCTCGACGGTGTCCTGGCGCGGCGGATGCACCAGGTCACGCGCCTGGGCCAGATGCTCGACCCCGCCGCGGACCGGCTGTTCATCCTGGTCACGCTCGTCGGCCTCGCGTGGCGCGGCGTGGTCCCGTTGTGGCTCGTGGCGGTGCTGGTCGTCAGGGACGTCGTCCTCGCAGCGATGCTGTTCGCACTCGCCCGGTCCGGGTACCCGCCGCTGCGCGTGCACCTGGCAGGCAAGGCCGGCACCTTCGCCATCATGTACGCGTTCCCGCTGCTGCTGCTCTCGGAGTGGCCGGCGCCCGTGGGCGTCGTCGCCGGCGTCCTGGGGTGGGCGTGCGCCCTGTGGGGTGTCGCCCTCTACTGGTTCGCGGGCGTGCTGTACCTCACCCAGGCGGCGTCGGTCATGCGTCGTGACGCCCGCGCGGCACGTGCCGCCGGGGTGTCGTGAACCCGCGGCACGCGGTTCCCGCGCCGACGCGCGCGGCGGACGCGTCGATGACCCTGATCAACGAGGTGTACCGGCAACCGCTCGACCCGGGCTACCAGGACGTCGCCGCTCGCCGTGCGGCAGGGGCCGCACCCCCGCGGACGATCCGGGGAGGTGCGGCGCTGCTCGTCCTCGCCGTGCTGCTCGGGGCCTTCGCGACGACGTCCGCAGTCGCCCTGCGGCGCCCGGCGCCCGCGGCGCTGGAGGCGCGTGCCCTGCTCGAGGCGGAGATCCGTGAGGGCACCGCCCGGGCGGACGAGCTGAGGCACGCGAACGCGGCCGTGTCCGCGCAGATCGCGCAGCTGCAGGGTGACGCGGCCTCCACGGACGACCCCGAGCTCTTCGCCCAGCTGCAGCGGGACGCGGTGGCGGCGGGTGTGGTCCCCGTGGCCGGCCCTGGTCTGCGCCTGGTGCTGACCGACGGCGACCCCTCGGACGGCACGGCTCCCGACGACGGCAGCGAGCTCGTCCAGGACGCCGACCTCCAGGTGCTCGTCAACGGCTTGTGGGCTGCCGGCGCCGAGGCCGTGACCATCAACGGCGAGCGCCTGACGTCCACCACCGCGATCCGCAGCGCCGGCGACGCGGTCCTGGTCGACAGCACTGCGCTGAGCAGCCCGTACACGGTCGAGGCGATCGGGGACGCGGCGACGATGCAGACGCGGCTCGCGCGGATGTCGGCCGGGCAGCACCTGGCGTCCCTCGCGCAGTACGGCATCGAGGTCCGCGTGAGCGCCCAGCAGGAGCTGCTGCTGGCCGGTCGTGGTCAGCTCACGCTGCGCTCCGCCCAGGTGCTCGGTGCCCCGGCGCCGGACGCCGAGTCGGCGGACGGCGCGGACGACGCGTCGTCCGCGGCCACGGCGCCGGACGAGCAGGTCCTTGGGGCCAGGTCGCCGGATGTGGCAGGGTCAGGGCGACACGACGGAGAGGAGTCCCGGTGATCGCAGTGATCGGGCTCGTGCTCGGCGTGCTCGCGGGGCTGCTCATCGAGCCGACGGTCCCCGCCAACCTCCAGCCGTACCTGCCCATCGCCGTGGTGGCCGCGCTCGACGCGCTGTTCGGCGGGTTGCGCGCGTACCTCGACGGGATCTTCGACGAACGGGTCTTCCTCACGTCGTTCCTGTCCAACGTCGTCGTCGCGGCGCTCATCGTGTTCCTGGGCGACCAGCTGGGCGTCGGGTCGCAGATGACGACGGCCGTGATCGTCGTGCTCGGCATCCGCATCTTCTCCAACGCCGCGTCGATCCGCCGGCACCTGTTCAAGGCATGACCAGCGCGGACGGGCCCCGTCCCGACCCCTCCGGAACCTCTGGCGGCGACGCGCAGCCCGACGACGGCCCGGTGATCGACCCCCGCGACCCGCTGGGTCTGGGCGACCTGCCGCTCGACCCCGTGGACGCAGGCGAGCGGCCCACGCCCGACGTGGCCCCCGAGGCGACGGACGAGCAGGACCTGCCGGTGCAGGACGCGCAAGCAGACCGGCCCGGCGAGCCGCTGGTGGGCGACGGACGCGACGACCACGCGCAGGACGACCCGTCCCCCGAGGACCAGCCCGGCAGCGACGACTCGGGCGAGGACCCGCCGGGTGACGAACCCGAGGCCGCGTCCGGCGCGGACGACGACCCCTCGGAGCCGGCACCGGACGACGACACGGTCGCCGAGCCCGCCCAGGTGCCCTCGCCCGCGGGCTCGTCGGCGCGGCCGGCCAGGTCCGGCTGGGCACGGCTCGGGCACGCCATGCGACCCCGCACGACGCAGGGCCAGCTCATCACCGCGGGCCTGTGCGCGCTGCTGGGCTTCGCCCTCGTCGTCCAGGTGCGGCAGGCGACCGACACCCAGCTGGGGGCGTTGCGCCAGAACGACCTGGTCCGGCTCCTGGACGAGACCACCACCCGCACCGACGAGCTCGAGCGGGAGTCCCTCGACCTGCAGCGGGAGCGGGACGAGCTGCTCTCGGGCTCCGACCGGCAGCAGGCCGCTCTCGACGCCGCCCGTCGCACGGCCGCGATGCAGGGGATCCTCACGGGGCGGCTGCCCGCGACGGGTCCCGGGGTGCGCATCACGCTGACGGAGCCGGACGGTGAGATCCGGCCCGCGACCATGCTGCACGTGCTCGAGGAGCTGCGGAACGCGGGCGCGGAGGCGATGGAGCTCAACGGGCACCGCATCACGGCCAGCAGCGCGTTCACGGGCACCCGTGGCGCGGTCGAGCTCGACGGTGTCACCATCCGGGCGCCCTTCCGGTGGTCGGTGATCGGCGACCCCGACACGATCGCGCCCGCGCTGGAGATCCCCGGCGGCGCCCTCGTGCGGGTGCGGGCCGACGGCGGCCGCGGCACCGTCGAGAAGTCCGACCGGGTCGACGTCACCGCCGTCCGGACCCCGCACGACCCCGTGCACGCCTCCCCGGCGTCCGACGAGGGGTGAAGTTCGCGCCGCGGGAGCGCGTCGCCCGGGGGAGCAGCACGCTGCGGCCGGGGCCGTGTCACCCGACCAGCGCTGTCCGCGTGCTGCGGATGCGCGCCGACACCGCATAGGGTGAGTCCCGCAAGGCTGGGTCGACGGCGAGCGCGCTCGCACGGGGTGCCCGCGACCGACACGGGAGGTGCGCATGAGCGACGATCGAGGGGCGCCGGACGGCGGTCTGCCCGCCTACCGCGGCGACGGTCCGGACACGACGGTCAGCTTCGGCTCGCTGGAGCCTGCGGAGACCGAGGCGCCTGCGGTCGGTCTGAGCGGCGACGAGGCCGCGGCGGTGCAGGCGCTGCCCCCCACGTCCGCCCTGCTGCTCATGCAGCGCGGGCCGAGCGCGGGTGCGCGGTTCCTGCTCGACGCGGAACGCACGACCGCGGGGCGCAGCACGAGCGCCGACATCTTCCTCGACGACGTCACCGTGTCGCGCAAGCACGCGGAGTTCGTGCGTGACGGGCAGCAGTTCGTCGTGCGTGACATCGGGTCGCTGAACGGCACGTACGTCAACCGGACGCGTATCGACGCGGTCGCCCTGCGCCCCGGGGACGAGGTGCAGATCGGCAAGTACCGGATGACGTTCCACCCCAGCCCTCACCGTGCCGCCTCCTGAGCGCGCCGTGAGCGCAGCGGTCGAGGAGGTCCCGGTCGCGACCGCCCCGGAGCCGTGGCCCCGGGGGATCTCGCGTCGTGCCTCGATGCGCATCTCGGACGTCCTCGCGGCCCTGCGCATCGAGTTCCCCGCGGTGACGACGTCGAAGCTGCGCTTCCTCGAGGAGCAGGGACTGGTCGACCCGGTGCGCACGCCCGCCGGCTACCGGCAGTACTCGCCCGCGGACGTGGAACGTCTGCGCTTCGTCCTGGTGCAGCAGCGGGACCGCTACATGCCGCTCAAGGTCATCGGGGAGCGTCTGGCCGCGCTCGACGCGGGGGACGACGAGGAGTCGCCCTCGCGCGCGCGCCTCGCGACGACGGACGGCGTCGCGCCGACGGCCGACCCGCTGACCGCCGAGCGGCTCGCGCAGGAGGCCGGCGTGGCGGTGGAGCTCGTCGCCGAGCTGGTGACGCAGGGCGTGCTGCGGCCCGGGCCGCGCGGCGTGTTCGACCCGTGGGCCCGCGAGGTCGTCACCGTCGCGGCGTCGCTGGCGGACCACGGGATCGACCCGCGCCACCTGCGCACCTTCCGCGCGTCGGCCGACCGTCAGGCGGACCTCGTCGAGCAGGTCGTCGCGCCTTGGCGCGGGCAGCGCAGCGTCTCGTCGCGTGCGCGTGCCGGCACTCTCGCTGCCGAGGTGGGGGAGCTGTGCGCACGGATGCACACCGCGCTGATCCGGTCGGCGGTCCACGACCTCGCACCATGACGGGCCGCAGTGCGTGCCACGTGCCATCGCGCGGCCTCCCGGCAGACGCCGCGCCCAGAGCGACGTAGCGTGTCCGTGTGGGCGTAGAACCCGAGATGGTTCCTGTCGAGGTCGTCGGTGTGCGCACGCACCTGGCCGACGACGAGATCGTCGTGCTGCTGCTGGATCCCGATGCCGCCCTGCTGGTGCCGATCCTCATCGGCCCCTCGGAGGCGTCGGCGATCGCCTCGGCGCAGGCAGGGATCGTCCCGCCGCGGCCCATGACGCACGACCTGCTGCGCGACGCGCTGCTGGCGGCCGGGGCGCCGGTCGACCACGTCGAGATCAAGCGGCTCGAGGACGGGGTGTTCCACGCCGCGCTGGTCCTGGCATCGGGTCGTCACGTAGACGCGCGGGCCTCCGACGCCATCGCCGTGGCACTGCGGTTCGCGTGCCCCGTGCTGTGCTCGGCCGAGGTCGTCGCACTGGCGGGCGTCGAGATGCGGCCCGCGGCGAGCGAGGACGACATCTCCCAGTTCCGCGAGTTCCTGGACCACGTGTCCGCCGAGGACTTCGAGACCGGGCAGGACCCGGGACCGGAGGGCGGCCCGCGAGACGTCTGATCCGACCGGGTGAAGAAGTTCGATCTCCACCTGAAGGTGAGACACCACGCACGACACGCCGGGCCGCGTTCGTTGCGCCCTCGACCGCGCAGGCCTAGCGTGGCGGAAGAACCAGCAGAGTACGGCCGCCTCACGGCGCCGTCGAGGGAGGGCCCCGTGATCCGCAACGAGAGTGCCGACGACTCCGGCACGATCCCGCAGCACGCGCAGGGCCTGCTGTTCGACGACGACCTGCCGGACCTCGACGTCACCACGGGGTACCGCGGTCCGACGGCGTGCCGCGCGGCGGGCATCACGTACCGGCAGCTGGACTACTGGGCTCGCACCGGGCTGGTCGAGCCGTCCGTGCGCCCCGCGACGGGTTCCGGGACGCAGCGGCTGTACTCCTTCCGCGACATCCTCGTGCTCAAGGTCGTCAAGCGGCTGCTCGACACCGGTGTCTCGCTGCAGCAGATCCGCGCAGCGGTCGGCCACCTGCGTGAGCGCGGCGTCGAGGACCTCGCGCAGATCACCCTGATGTCCGACGGCGCCAGCGTGTACGAGTGCACCTCACCGGACGAGGTCATCGATCTCGTGCAGGGAGGGCAGGGGGTGTTCGGCATCGCGGTCGGGCGCGTCTGGCGTGAGGTCGAGGGCACCCTCGCGGAGCTCCCCAACGAGCGCGCCGACGACGCGGCCCCGGTGGCGTCGTCCACGCACGACGAGCTCGCGATCCGACGCCAGGCCCGCACCGCCGGCTGACGCCGACCCCGGTGGACCGCTCCGCAGGGACGTCCTGCGGGGCGCCTGACGCGCGTCCGGCCAGGATCACGTCCGGGGTGACGTAGGGGACAGGTCGTCAGCGACGCGGCGCGCGCATCGCCCGGTCGAGCAGCTGGTCGAACACGTCGGCGAGCTCGGCGGCTGCGGCACCGGGCCACACGTGGACCGGCTGCGCGGCGCCCTGCGCCTGCTGCAGCGCGGCACGCTCCGGGATGCTCGGTGTCAGCACGAGCGGGCCGTAGAGCGTCTGCAGCTCCTGCAGGCGGTACGCCTGCTCCACCGAGCGCGCACGCACCCGGTTGACCACGATGCCCAGCGGCTGGAGCGACGGGGCCGGGCCGCGGCGCAGCTCGTCGATCGTGCGCATCGCCCTGCCGACCGCCATGACGGCGAACAGGCCGGGCTCCGTCACCACGACCGCGCGGTCGCACGCCGTCAGGCCCGTGCGCGTCAACCCACCGAGCGACGGGGGGCAGTCGATCAGGACGAGGTCGTACCCCTCGGCCCACGACAGCGCCTGGCGCAACCTGTCGGCGTCGGAGTCGTCGATCCCGTCGTGCAGGACGGAACGCTCGGACCCGACGAGCACGTCGAGCCCGTGGTCCGCCCAGGACGACGGCGCCGTCGCGGCCTCGACCGACTGCGGCGACGGCGCGTCGAGCACCGTCGACACGTCACCCCGGCCCGCCGTGGTCCCCAGGGCCATGGTCGAGTCGCCCTGGGGGTCGAGATCGACGACGAGGGTTCGCAGACCGCGTTCGAGGGCCGCCGAAGCGAGCCCGAGAGTCACGGACGTCTTACCCACGCCGCCCTTGAGGCTGCACACACCGACGACCAGCACGCGGACACCGTAGTCGGATGAGGTGCCGCTCACGAAACGGACGCCCGACACGCCGACGTCGGGCCCGCGCGACACGCGCCACGGGTGCGGCGTGTGTCCTGATCTGCGGTGGGATGGCCGAATCGGCACCATGCGGCCGCAGCCGTCGCCCGGTGCGCCCTGCCCGCCGGTCGCCGTGGCACGTCCTGCGGGCTAGCGTGGTCGCGCCCCGAAGGAGGCCGACATGACCGACTCGTTCGATGACGCGCAGGTGCCCGAGCTGGAGTACGACGAGACGATCCCGCCCCGCCCCGAGGAGGAGGTCGCCGACGCCGCTCGGGCCACCCCGGACCGTGCAGGGCACGGGGGAGACGGAGCCCTCTCGCTGGGCGACGACGTCCTGCAGGCGGACTCGCGCGGTGCTGCTGACGAGTGGCCGACGGGGCACGGGGTCGCCTGAGGCGCGTCGCGCAGGGGCCCCGTGGGGGAGATGCGGCATGCTGGTCCGGTGCTGATCCGACACGTCGACGAGGACGACTGGCCGACCGTGCGTGACGTGCGGCTGCGGGCCCTGCGCGAGTCGCCGGACGCGTTCGGGTCGTCGCTCCCGCGCGAGGAGCGGTTCGCCGAGTCGCACTGGCGGATGCGGCTGCGCACCAGCACCACCTGGGTGGCGCTGGACGACTCAGGGGAACCGCGCGGTCTGGTGACCCTCATCCAGGAGCCGGGGTCACCCGAGGACGACCGGCACGTCGTGTCGTTGTGGGTCGCGCCCGAGGTCCGCCGGCAGGGGATCGGCTGGTCCCTGCTCGACGCCGCGGTGCGCGGGGGAGCGGCGCAGGGCGCGGCGACGGTCTCCCTGTGGGTCGTCGACGACAACGCGTCCGCGGTCGACCTCTACGTCCGGGCCGGTTTCACGCGCACCGGTGAGCGGCAGGTGCTGCCGCGGGACCCCGACCGGACCGAGGAGCGCTACGTGCGTCACACCGATCCCGGAGGCCTTGCCGGCTGACAGCGCGGGCAAGACCGCCGGCCTCGGGCGCGCGGTCCGCGCGCCCGAGGCCGTGTCGTCACCGGGCCGAGCGGTACTGCTCCGTCAGGGGGCACTGGAACGGGTCGCGCGCCGCGAGGCCGACGGCGTTCAGGTGCCGGATGACGATCCCGTACGACTCCAGCAGGGACGTCTCGGTGTAGGGGATGCCGCGCTCGGCACAGAACGCCCGGACCGTCGGCTGCACCTTGCGCAGGTGCGGGCGCGGCATGCTCGGGAACAGGTGGTGCTCGATCTGGTAGTTGAGCCCACCCATGAACAGGTCGGTCAGCCTGCCGCCGCGCACGTTGCGGCTCATGAGCACCTGGCGGCGCAGGAAGTCGATGCGCGAGTCACGCGGCACGATGGGCATGCCCTTGTGGTTGGGGGCGAAGACGGCACCCATGTAGAGGCCGAAGAGCCCGAGCTGCACACCCAGGAACGCGAACGCCATCCCGACGGGCAGCACCCAGAAGACGAGCGCGAGGTAGCCGCCGATGCGTGCGGTGACGAAGGCGATCTCCACGGGGCGCCGCTTGACGGGCCCGCGCCCGAAGATCGTCTTGACGCCCGAGATGTGCAGGTTCAGGCCCTCGAGCAGGAGCAGCGGGAAGAACAGCCAGCCCTGGCGCTGCGTGAACCACCCGACCAGCCCGGAGCGCGGCTCCTTGAGGTCCTCGGTGTGGAAGACGAGGGCGCCGGTGCCGATGTCGGGGTCCGCGCCGACCTGGTTCGGCTTGGCGTGGTGCCGCGAGTGCTTGTGCTGCCACCAGCCGTAGCTCATGCCCGCGTACAGGTTGGCGATCACCAGGCTGGCCCAGTCGTTCCAGCGTCCGGAGTCGAAGATCTGCCGGTGGGCGGCGTCGTGGCCGAGGAACATCACCTGGCCCAGCACGACCGCGAGGACCGCGGCCGTGACGAGCTGCCACCAGGACGGCCCACCGATCACGAGAGCCGCGACGAGGCCTGCCAGCAGCAGGGTGAGCGCGACGAACCGCGTCCAGTAGTACGCGTGCCGCCGACGCAGGAGTCCTGCGGCCTCGACGGTCCGGCTCAGCGCGGTGAAGTCGCTGACGACGCGATCGCGGACCCGTCCACCCTCGCGCACGGCGGTCGCGGGCAGCTGGTGCATGTCCACGGCGCCTACCTCGTCCAGGTCGTCGTCACGAGGCCGCCGAGGCGTCCGGGGGCGGGGGAGCACTGGGCAGGCATGAAGCCCTCCTTCTGGTGCGCGAGGCGGGTCCACGGGGACGGTCGTCGTCCTGGACGCGCCCGATCGTACGTGTGCGTACGGCAAACCGCCCACAGCGACCTGCGGATTCACTCGCGTGTCCAACTTGTCGTGCGCGAGGCACCGCGCCACGCCGACGCGCGCCCGTCCACGGGCTGCGACCACGGAGGTCAGCGAACGCCACCGCCTCGCCCGACGCGGGGATCCCACCGATAGCGGCGGCGTCCCGGGGGGAGCCGTCAACTCGGGAGATCTCCTCGCGGGAAGGGGTCGCAGGCGACGTTCTGACATAATGCACATTATCGGCGTTGACGACATGGAGCCGGGAGGGGTGACCGGCAGCCGCACGGGTCCGCTAGAGCGCCGCAGCGAGGACCCTGGCGCGCTCGGCGATCGCGTCGACGTCGGCCGGCAGTCCCGGCTCGAACGGCAGCGCGAGGCGGTCCTTGCTCTTGTCGCGGTAGCGCGGGATCACGTGCAGGTGGAAGTGGAAGACGGTCTGCCACGCCACGGGACCGGAGCAGTTGAGCAGGTTGACGCCGTCGGCGCCGAGCTCGGACAGGACGGCCCGGGCGATCCGCTGCGCCGCCAGCGTGGTGGCGGCGAGATCCTCCGCCGGGATGTCCGTCAGGTCCACGCTGTGCCGCTTCGGGATGACCAGCAGGTGGCCGTCCGAGCCGGGGTCGATGTCCATGAAGGCGAAGGTCGTGGCGTCCTCGGCGACCTTCGCGCACGGAACCGTCCCGGCCACGATGCCGCAGAACACGCACTCGGGCGTCGATCCAGTGGTGTTGGTCACGTCAGGGATGGTAGTGGGCTGATCTCCTGTGCACGGGACGACCTGCGCGGTGAACCGACCACAGGGCGGCCCCGCGAGGGGCGCACCCACAGAAGCGGCGCAGACCCACCGCTGCCTGCCCGTCGGCCAGCACCCTCGAGCCATGGACAGCGACGACTCCCCCGGCTGGGCTGCACCGGGGCCGGACGACGACCTCCCCGCTCTGCCGACGCACCCGTTGCGCGACGTCGACGACATCCTCCAGGTGATGCTGTCGCTCGTCGGTCCGGAGCGTGCCGGTCCCCCGGCGCTCTGGCTGGTGCTGCTCGACGTCCACGGCATGATGCTGCCCGTCGTGCTGCCCCTCGTCGGGATCCCGCTGCAGCCCGACCCGGTACAGGTGCGTCAGGTGCTCCTCGCGATGAGCGACATCCTGACGCACGACGCCCCCGGCGGTTCGATCGCCGTCGCGATCGTGCGTGCCGCCGGCGGTGACCGCGGTGCGTTCGAGCGCTCGTGGGAGCACGCGCTGCGTGCTGCGAGCGACGACCGTGGTCTGCGGGTGAGCGCCGTCGTGGCGATCGGTGAGCACCGCGCACGCGTCCTCCCACCGTGAGGCGTGCAGGTGCGACGGCTCCCGCCCGCTACCCGGCGTCAGACCGGCCCGGGCGACGCGTCGTCGATGGCGGCGAGCTGCTCGAGCGTCGGCTCCCACAGCGCGGCCGCGACGTTCGCGCGCACCTGCTCAGGCGTGCGTGCACCGGAGATGATCGACGCGACCCCCGGCTGTGCCGCCAGCCCACCGAGCGCGACGGTCGGCAGGTCGACCCCCCAGTCCTCGGCCAGCGCGGCCAGCGCCTCGATGCGGTCGAAGTCGGCGGCGGCGAGCCGGTGCGGCATGCGCGAGAGCCGGCTGCCCGCGGGTGCGTCCTGCCCCCGCCGGTACTTGCCGGTGAGCAGGCCGGAGGCGAGCGGGACGTACGGGAGGATGCCGACGCCCACGTGCTCCGCGGCGGGGACGAGGTCGGCCTCGACGCTGCGGTCCAGCAGGTTGTACCGGTTCTGCGCGGAGACGAACGGGGACGTCCCTGCCGTGCGGGCCACCCAGTCGGCGTCGACGACCTGCCAGGCGGCGAGGTTCGACGACCCGAGGTACCGGACCTTGCCCTCCACGACGAGCTCGTGCAGCGCGGCGAGCGTCTCCTCGACGGGAGTCGCCGGGTCCGGGCTGTGCAGCTGGTAGAGGTCGACGTGGTCGGTGCCGAGACGACGCAGCGATCCCTCGATCGCTCGTCGGACGTACCGGCGTGACCCGCGCGCACCCCAGTCGGCGCCGTTCAGCCCCCCGACGTCGAGACCGAACTTGGTCGCGACCACGACGTCGTCGCGACGTCCCCTCAGCGCAGCCCCGAGGAGCTCCTCGCTCTGCCCGGGCACTCCCCCGTACACGTCGGCGGTGTCGAAGAGCGTGACGCCCGCGTCGAGCGCCGCGCCGACGACCTCGTTCACCTGCTCGGGTGGCAGCGTCGCGCCGAACGTGTTGCACCCCAGGCCGGCCGTCGAGACGGCCAGACCGCTGTCGCCGAGCCGGCGGAACGTCATGGTCATGCGCACCAGACTAGGCAGACGCGATGACGTGCCCCTGCGGGTCACCCGTCCGGACCACGGCACGGACCAATTCCCTGTGAGTGCGGCTCCCCTCCCCCTGCCCGGCGCGCGACCGGTCCGCGTTCCTGCCACAGTGTGTGTTCACCAGACCTTCACGGCGGGACGGAACATCGGAGTCCCCGACCACGTTGGAGCATCAGGCAGCAGATCGATTCGATTCACGACCCGGCACGGCTCGGCACCCCGAGCCGACGGGACGACACGGCACGGAGGTCCACCATGGCCAACAGGTCCCTGCGCGGCATGCGCATCGGGTCCCACAGCATGGAGACCGAGGAGGGCGTCGACTTCGCCCCTCGGCTCCAGGCTCACTACGACTGCCCCAACGGGCACACCATCATCCTGCCGTTCTCGGTGGAGGCCGACGTCCCCGTCGTGTGGGAGTGCCGCTGCGGTGCCGAGGCTCTCCTGCGGGACGCCGACCAGCCCGAGGCGAAGGCCGGCAAGCCGCCGCGCACGCACTGGGACATGCTCCTGGAGCGCCGCACGGTCAACGAGCTGCAGGAGCTGCTCGACGAGCGTCTCGGCCTGCTGCGCGCCGGCAAGCTGCGCCGCAGCGCCTGACGCACGGGCTCGCGCCCGCTGGAACACGACGACGCCCCGGTGGTCAGCCACCGGGGCGTCGCTCTGCGTGCAGGCTGATCCGCTGCCGTCAGGCTTCTCGTGCGACTCAGGCCGGGCCGTCGGGACGCTGGTCGCGCGGCAGCCGCGCCGCCCCCACGATGCCCGCCAGCACGATCCACACGGCCAGCACGTCGGCTGTCAGCGCGGGCCAGTCCCCCGCTCGCGTCGCGGGCGTCAGGGACTCCCGCAGCGGCAGCGAGGCCACCATCTGGTCGGCCGTGAACAGCTCGGTGCGCTGCATCACGGCGCCGTTGGGCGCGATCATCGCGCTGACCCCGACCGTCGAGATCTGCACCGTGGCACGGCCGTGCTCGATGGCCCGGAGCCGCGACATCGCCAGCTGCTGCGTCGACTCGTCCGACCACCCGAACGACGCGTTGTTGGTCTGCACGACCAGCAGCTCGCCGCCCTCGGCCACCGAGTCCCGGACGATGGCGTCGTACGCCACCTCGAAGCAGATGACGTCGCCGATCACGACCGTGCGTCCGAGGCGGGGCACGTCGACCGGGACCACCCCCGGCTCGGTGCCCGGCAGCATGTCGCGCGTGACGAGGTCGACCGCGTCGGAGAAGTGGCGCACGAACGACCGCATCGGGATGTACTCGGCGAACGGTGCGGGACGCTGCTTGGAGTACGTCGCGACCGGTCCCACGCCCGGCTCCCACAGGACGGCGGTGTTGTAGCGGCCGCCGGCCTCCGGGTACTGCACGGTCCCCACCAGCATCGGTGCGGCGACCTCCTGCGCGACGCCGTCGATGAGGCGGGCGGCCTCCTCGTCGACCTGCGGGTCGATGTCCGTCCCGTTCTCCGGCCACAGGACGACGTCGAGCTCGCCCGGCGCCACCCGGTCCAGCAGCGCGCGCGTCCCCGCGACGTGGTTGTCGAGGACCTGGCGCCGCTCGCCGAACGCGTCGAGGCGGCCCGGCTCGGGGACGTTGCCCTGGACCGCGCCGACCCGCAGCGTGCCCGTCTGCGCGACCGTGTCGAGCGGGATCACCAACGACGCCAGGATCACGCCGCCGGCGGCGGCGAGCGCACCCAGCGTCCGCCCCAGCGCGACCTGCCGGGCGGCCAGCACGGCCCTCGCCAGCAGCACGCCGAGGGCGGCCACGACGCCGGAGAGCAGCGGGGTCCCACCCAGCCACATGAAGGCCGCGAGCGGCGAGTCCGCCTGGGAGAACGCGAGCCGCCCCCAGGGGAAGCCCCCGAACGGCCACGTCGAGCGCAGCTCCTCGGCCCCGACCCACAGCAGCACGAACGCGAGCAGCTGCCACGCACCGCTGCGCCACACGGCGTGACCCCGGCGGGCCCACGCCCAGGCGGCGCCGAACAGGGCGACGTACGACGCCTCGAGCACGGTCAGGGCGAGCCACGGGACGGGTCCCACGGCGTCGTCGGCCCAGGTGATCATCGGGCCGAAGCAGGCCAGTCCCCACACGAGCCCCACGAGCGCGTTCCAACGGGCCGAGTCCCGGCGCAGCGCCAGGTAGAGCAGGGCCATGCCCACCGGGGCGAGGGCCGGCCACCCGGGGTCCGGGAAGGCCAGCCGCGTGACCCAGCCGCCTGCGGCGGCGAGCACGAGCGTCAGCCAGCGTGCGGACGGCGGGAGGGGCACCGCAGCAGGTTACGTCAGCGACAGGGGTGACTCCGGCGGGTGGCCCGCTGCGCACCGCCTGGCAGGACCTGCACTGCACGTCGCGCTGCACGTGCCTGCCTGCTGCACGTGCCGACGCACTGCGGGACCGCCCTGCCGGACCGCACGGCCGGCCCGACCGACCGGCCCGCGCGCCCTTCGTACCGGCGAGGACGAGTCCTGCCGTTTTCTGTTGAGCGCGCGGACCCGGTCGGAGCTCGGACCGTGCGACACCGGTCAGCGGTACGTGTGGATCCCCCTCCGGTGCCCGCAACGACGGGCCACTGCGAAACTACCCCCCTGGCCCTTCGTGTCAAGGGGACGTCCGGCCTGGTCAGGAGGATCGACCCAGGCCACAGCGTCCGCTTCGACCGATCAGGGGAGACTTCACCCGGCGTGTCGTCCGCGTGTCGCGATTCGGGGCGACCGGGACGATTCGCCACCGCCCGATCTTGCCGTCAGTTTTTCACCCGCCGTCCGACGAGCGGCGCCCGTCAGCCCAGGACGTCGTGCAGGACGACTCCCGCGCGCGTGGTCCGCAGGCACCGGGGGGCGGGCTCGTCGGGGCCCAGGTCCGGCAGCAGCGGGCTGCCGGCGCGCGGGTCCGCGCTCCACGTCGAGGTCCGCGACGCCTGGACGACGAGGTGCTCGGCCTGCCACACGGCGAGGTGCGCCGGCGCACCGACCCGCAGCTCGCCGGCGCCGCTGTGGTCCAGCCCGGCGAGCCGCCACCCACCCCGGGTCGCGGCGCGGAATGCGGCCCGGACCGAGATCCGCTGGTCGGCCTCGTGGTGCGCGGAGGCGCCGCGCACACCGGCCCACGGGTCGAGCGGTGTCACGGGCGCGTCGGAACCCAGTGCGAGGGGCACACCCGCCGCTGCGAGGTCCGCGAACGGGTTGAGGGAGGCGGCCCGCCCACGACCCAGCCGCGCCGCGTACGTCCCGTCCGGCCCGCCCCACAGGGTGTCGAAGGCCGGCTGCACGGACAGTCGCAGACCCAGGAGCACCATCTGCGCCAACGAGTGCGCGTCGACCATCTCGGCGTGCTCCACGCGGTGGCCCGCGGCCGCGACCGCCGCCGTGCCCTCGACGTCCGCAGCGGTGCGCATCCCCAGCAGGAGCTCGTCGAGCGCGCGGTCACCGATGACGTGGAACGCCGCGTGGCTCCCGGCGCGTGTCACGGCCGTCACGTGGTTCGCGATCTGCTCGGCCGAGAGGTGCAGCGTTCCCGACGTGCCGGGTGCGTCGGAGTACGGCTGGCGCAGCGCGGCGGTCCGTGAGCCGATCGACCCGTCGACGTTGAGGTCCCCGCCGATCCCCGTCAGGCCCGGCAGGTCGGCCAGGAGCGCACGGGCGTCGTCCACCGTCACGCACTGCTCGGCGCGGTACCCGATGACGAGCGGCAGCCCCGAGGCAGCGTCCGCGGTGGTCGTCAGCAGCTCGCGCAGCCCGTCGCGGGTGTCGACGTGGGGGGCGGACTGCTCGTGGACGGAGACGATGCCCTGCGCCGCGGCCCGCGCGAGGACGTCGCGGTAGAGCGCGCTGCGCTCCTGGGCTCCGACGGCCCGCGCCACGTCGCGCGCGGCGTGGTGCGCGGCACCCGTGACCCGGCCGTCGTCCGACCAGCCGGGCAGGTGCCGCAGCCCGGCGAGGTCGGCCAGGGCGCTGGAGACCACGGCCGAGTGCACGTCGACGCGGGCGAGGTAGACCGGCAGGCCCTGTCCGGCGACGTCGAGCTCCTGCCGGGTCGGGGGTCGCCCCTCGGGCCAGGTGCCCTCGTCCCACCCGGTGCCGTGCACGACGCGACGGTCGCCCGGCGCGCGGGACGCCGCCACGCGGGCGACGGCGTCCAGCGCCGCGGCTGCGCTCGGCACTCCCCCGGCCGTCGTCAGGTCCAGCCCTGCGGCGGCCAGGGCGGTCTCGAGGAGGTGCACGTGGGCGTCGACGAACCCGGGCGCGACCAGCGCGCCCTGCAGCTCGACGACCTCGTCGACACCGGCGACGAGGCCGTCAGCGGTGTCGTCCGAGCCGAGCCAGGCGATCACCCCGTCGTCGACGAGCAGCGCCTCGGCGAAGGGGTCCGTGGGAGAGTGCACGACGCCGTGCCGGTAGAGGGTCGAGGTCACATCGGCCCACGATAGAGCCACCTGGACGCTCGTGGCGTGCCGGGGTCGGACAGGTGTCCGACGCCACTTTCCCGCTCAGACCGCCGAGTACGCCACGACGCCGCGCCGCAGCGCGGTCACCGCACGGTCGGCCGTGGTGCGGAGCCGGGCCGTGGGTGCTGCGCCCGAGATCTGGTCGAGGACGTCGATCACCTGCTTGCACCACCGCACGAAGTCGCCGGCAGCGAGGTCCGACCCGCGCAGCACGGCGTCGAGGCTGCGGCCCGCGGCCCACCGGTGGATCGGTTCGACGAGCCCGAAGTCGAGGGGCTGGATCGTCTCGAGCCGCGCGTCGTGCTCGAGGTCCTCGAGCTCCGACCACGCCCGGACCGCGGCGTCGAGCGCCCGCCCGAGCCTGCTGTCCGGACCGCCGGGCACCCGCGCCTCGGTGTCGTCGTCCCGACGCGACCGGTACACGATCGTCGAGACCGCCGCGGCGAGCCCGGGCGCGTCGAGCTCGTCCCACACGCCGCGGCGCAGGCACTCGGCCAGCACCAGGTCGTTCTCCGCGTACAGGCGGCGGAGCCAGCCACCGTCCTGCGTGACCTGCAGCGCGCCCGACTCGTCCGTCGTGAGGTACCCGAGCGTGCGCAGCACGTCGCAGATGCGGTCGAACACGGCCGCGATGGAGCCGGTGCGTCCCGCGATCCGCCGCACGAGCGCGGCGTGCTCGTCCCGCAGACGCGCCCAGCGCTCGGCCCACCGCGCGTGGTCCTCCCGCTCCGGGCACCGGTGGCACGGGTGCGCGCGCAGCTCGCGACGCAACGACTCGAGCTCGGCGTCGTCGGCGGCGGCCGACCGGCGTTCCGCGCGCCGACCGGCCGCGCGCGCGGGTGCCGGGGCGAGGTCGAGCTCGTCGAGCCGGGACCGCAGCCGCGCCGCCAGGTCGCGCCGCGCTGCGGGCACCCGGACCTCGAACCGACCGGGCACCTTGAGCCGACCGACGGTGCGCAGGCCGGTCCCCACGTCCGCGACGGTCAGCCGGCGGACCTGGCGGTCCGTGGTCAGGACGGTCGGGCGCGGCCCGTCGAACCCGCCCTTGCCGCCGGGGTCGACGACGACCGCGTGCTCCGGGCGCCGTCCGGCGGGGATCTCCACGACGTCACCGACACGCAGGCCCTCGAGCGTGCGGGCGACGTCGGCGCGCCGTGTCGCGGCCTGGGCCTTCGCCAGGCCGCGCTCGCGGTCGGTGATGGCCCGGCGCAGGTCCATGTACTGGCCGAAGTCGCCGAGGTGGCACGACATCGCCTCGGCGTAGCCCTCCAGCGCCTCGGCGTGCGTCTGCGCCTGACGCGCCAGGCCCACCACGCCGCGGTCCGCCTGGAACTGCGCGAAGGACGTCTCGAGGACGTCGCGGGCCCGCTCGCGGCCGACCTGCGCGACGAGGTTGACGGCCATGTTGTACGTGGGACGGAACGACGAGCGCAGCGGGTACAGGCGCCGCGACGCGAGGCCGGCGAGCTGCACGGGGTCCAGGGCGCCGTGCGCGACGACGACGGCGTGCCCCTCGGTGTCGATGCCGCGTCGGCCCGCGCGGCCGGTGAGCTGGGTGTACTCCCCCGGCGTCACGTCCACGTGCTGGCTGCCGTCCCACTTCACGAGCTTCTCGAGCACGACGGACCGGGCGGGCATGTTGATGCCGAGCGCGAGGGTCTCGGTGGCGAACACGACCTTGACCCAGCCGCGGGAGAACAGGTCCTCCACCGTCTCCTTGAACAACGGCAGCATGCCCGCGTGGTGTGCGGCGACGCCCCGCACGAGGCCCTCGACGAACGCGTCGTAGCCGAGGATCTCGAGGTCCTCCGGCGGGATCGCGGCGCACCGCTCCTCGGCGACGCGCCGGATGTCGGCCCGCTCCGCAGGGGTCGTCAGGCGCACGCCCGCGGTGAGGCACTGCTGGACCGCGGACTCGCAGCCCAGGCGCGAGAAGATGAAGACGATGGCGGGCAGGAGGCCGGCCTGGTCGAGCTCGTCCACGACCACGAACCGCGGCGCGGGGCGCACACCCGTGCCGGGCCGGTGGCCGCCGCGCCCCCGGTCCCCGCGGTCGCGCGGCCCGCGGCGCTCCCGCTCCCCCGGCGGCTGGCGGCGCAGCAGGTGGGTGAGGTCCGGGTTGATGGGCGGGTCCACGCCCGGTGCGGTGGGGTCGACGTGCCCGGCGTACAGGTCGAGGAGCCGGTCACCCACCAGGACGTGCTGTCCGAGCGGAACGGGACGGTGCTCGCTGACCACGACGGTGGTG